>Ga0185299_10000057_pt1 | contig 336712 bp, 335 predicted proteins | sample PaiPotPPA55metaG_FD_128002 | JGI IMG/M metagenome (GOLD analysis project Ga0185299, IMG submission 128002) | Iron sulfur acid spring bacterial and archeal communities from Banff, Canada, to study Microbial Dark Matter (Phase II) - Paint Pots PPA... ...
GAAAACGCTTGAGTGATTACGCCGCGATCGACGAGACATGATTCGCTCCTTTTCGAGGGCCTTCATTCGCCCTCGGGGAAGCGGAATCATCACTTAGCGGACTGTTCGATTATCCGAGGCCGGGTCTTTGACCCCGGTGGAAAGTAGTAAGAGTGAGTGGCCGTAGTGACAACGTAACGGAACGCCGACGGATTGAATGTCGCCGTATCCGTGGCGACAAAGGGAGTTGGTGTCGGAGTGGGCGTCGGTAAGGGTGATTTGCCGCCTCCACCGCCTCCACCGCCTCCACCACCACAGGTTCCGGACGTAGTCGAGCCCGTCGGGGCGTAACAGTTATATGCCGGATAGATTAACCTGCCCGGAGACGCTGTTGGGGACGAAGGCGTCGCTGAAGGCAAATTGACGGACGACGGAGCGGTGCACCCAACGAGGGCGGCCGCGATCGCTATAGCTCCTCCTAACTGGAATGCATTGTAATTGCGCATCGTCAATTACATCGACCCTCGGGTTAGCCCAACCCAAATCGCCCAGACGCGGTAGAGGCGCGGGACTTGATTCGGCGTTCGTGGCCGTTAGCGGGATGCACGGCGCCTTCCTTTTTACCTCTAAACAGATGCTACAGCGGCACGTGTCTTGGTCGATGTCGCATGAGTTCTCGTACCAGGCTGTTGGTGTCTCGCTATCGTCTGTCTCGCCGACGATGGGCCGATGCCACCCGGGCTGCACGTATTCCGGAATACGCGGCTGTTGTCGGGCCGCTTGTATGTGGTCTTGCTTCTTCTAATCGCTATCGTTTTGCCCTCCTAAACAGGCCGGGAGTGTAGAGCGCCCTAGCGCGGCGTTAGGCCTACGTTCTCCGTCATAAGCGCGTTGGCGGCGATCGCGATCGTCGCCGAATACGATTCGTAGCTTTGTGCTTGGACCTGCAGGGTCGCCGAGCCGGCGAGCAACCCGGCGATCGAGTAGTACCCTTGCGCATCGCTTTGCGTCGCGTGATAAGAATTGTCGCTCGGCGTGATGGTGATTGCGGCGCCCGCTATCGGTCCGCTCGGCCCGGTTATGACGCCGGAGACGGTTCCGCTCGGCTGCGCATCGGTTGGCTGAGCGCGGATGATGTTGCATCCGGCGACCGCAAGCGAGAATGCCGATAACAAGAAGAGGTAGCGGGCGCGGCGCATGGCGCCTGCTTCGCACCGCATCGCGATGCGACCCTCGCGAGAGGGCGCACCTTTTGGGTGGCTAAGACCTCGCACAAGCATATGAACGCGCGCGCCCGGCCCGAGCCAGATGATTCGTCGGCGTTTCGAGACGAGCTGCTGTCGATCGCGACGGGCGCGCCGCGCGACGCATTCTTCTCCGCGCTGCACGAGGCGATGCGCCGGCGATTCGATGCCCGTGCCCTGGTCGCCGCAGTCCTCGACGCCGACGGCGTGACCGAGCTCCACCGCTTCTATCCGCATGACGTGGAGCGCGACGAGTGGATCGCGCACATCGACCGAGCGGCGCTCGCCGCCGCGCTGCGAGCCGGCGGCCCGACGCTGCTCGGGCTCTCGCCGAACGGCGCGGCGATCGTCGCCCCGGTTTCGGTTCGGAGCGGCGGCTCACGGGTCTACCTAGCCGTCGCGAGTCCGCAGTCCAACGCGTTCGATACTGCCGCGCTTGCCTACGCGGGGTCCGCCGCGCAGGTCGCGGCGCTCGTCATCGCGGCCTGGGATGCCGCCGAACATGCCGGCGCGTTGGGTGAGGAAGTGCGCATGCTGCTGGCCACCGCGCGCGCGCTCGCCTCCGAGCGCGATTTGCAGCGGCTGTTCGCGCGCTTCCACGAATTGGTGGGAAGCGTCATGGACGCGCGCACCTTCTTCATCGCGCTTGGCTCGTACGACAGCGGATTCATGGAGTACCCGTACGCGGTGGACACGCATGGACCCGTCGAACTGCCTGCGACGCCGATCGAGGCCACCGTCGCCGGCCACGTGTTCAAAGACGGCAAGTCCTATCTCATGAACTCGGCCGCCGACTGGGAGCGGTTGCCGACCCGCTACGAGATCCACGGCGAGGACGTGCTGTCCGCGATCTTCGCTCCGATGGCGATCGGCAACCGCACCATCGGCGTGATCTCCGTCCAAAGTCCCAAGCCCAACGTCTACACCGAGCGCAATCGCGAACTGCTCGTCGCGATCGCGGAACAAGGCGCGATCGCCGTCGAGAACTCGCAGTACCTCATGCGCGCGGAGCAGCGCGCGAAGGAACTGAACCTGCTGGCGGAAGTCTCGAAGGCGCTGTCGCGGCACACGAGTCTCAAAGAGCTGTGCCGCACGGTCTGCAAGGAGGTCAGGCGCGTCGTCGATGCGCCGGTCTTCTTCGTCGCGCTGCGCACGGCCGACAAGCGGCAGCTGCGCGTGGAGTATGCCGTCGACGGGACCGTCGAACGGGAATTTCCTGATTATCCGATCCGCGATACCATCGCCGAGTCCGTCATCGACGGCAACGTGCACGTCCTGTTCCGCAACCGGGCCGAATTAGAAGCGCACCCGCATCGCTGGTTGGACGCGATGGAGCAAGGCATCCGATCGCTCGTCATGGTGCCGCTGCGGACCGGCAACGAATGCATCGGGGTGATGACGTGCCAGTGCCAGCGCGACAACGCATACGACGATGCGAGCGCGCGGTTGATCACCTCGATCGCGGAGCAGCTCGCGCTGGCCGTTGAGAATTCACGGCTCTACGTCGAAGCGACGAGCCGCGCCGATCGCGACCCGCTGACCAACATCTTCCACCATCGCTATCTCAAGTCGCGGCTCGAAGAAGAGCTCGAGCGCAGCCGCGAGTTCGGCCGTCCGGTGGCGGTGGTCATGCTCGACGTCGACTACTTCAAGCTCGTCAACGACTCGTACGGCCATCTCGTGGGCGACGACGCGCTGCGCCTGGTGACATCGGTCATCCAGCACCATTGCCGCAAGCAGAACGACGTGGTCGGCCGCTATGGCGGCGACGAGTTCATGGCCATTCTGCCGGAATCCGAGGGAGAAGCGGCGATGCTTGTGGCGACGCGCATCGAGTCCGAGCTGCGCAGCCGGCTGCTGAAGATCGAGGGCATCGGAGACATCCCGATCCGCTGCTCCATCGGCGTGGCCTCGTTCCCGGCGGATGGGAAGACGCCGGCGGAGGTCATCGCAAAAGCCGATGCGCGGCTCTATCAAAGCAAGCGCCAGGGCAAGACCGTCGGCCAGTACCAGCGCATCGGCACGACCGAGCTGCGCTTGACGGGCAACTTCGAGCCGGTCGCGGAGCTGCTCGCCGCCCTCTTGGCGCGAGACCCCGCCACGCGCGAGCACCTCGAGCACGTCAACCACATCGCGCTGCAGTTCTCGCGCGCGTTGGACCTCGACGAAGAAGACACGCAATCGCTGCTGCTGGCGAGCGTGCTGCACGACGTCGGGAAGATCGCGATTCCCGATCAGGTGCTGCGAAAGCCGGGGCCGCTCAGCGAACCCGAACGCGGTCTGGTCCAGCGCCATCCGGTGATCGGCGCGACCCTCATCGAGAACATCCCTGGTTTCGCGCGCGCGGCCGTCTCCGTCCGACACCATCACGAGCAATTCGGGGGCGGCGGCTATCCGGATGGATTGTCGCGCGAGCGGATTCCGTACCTCGCCCGCGTCGTGACGATCATCGATGCGTTCTCCGCGATGACCGTCAACCGGCCCTACCATGGGGGTCGAAGCACCCAGGAGGCGGTCGCCGAGCTGCGGCGTTGCGCGGGCAGCCAGTTCGATCCGCAGCTCGTCGAGCGCTTTGCGCGGCTCGTCGAAGACGGCGGCTTATAGATGGACATCGCCTTCGCTATCACGGCGATCGCGACGGCGTTCACGATCATCGACCCGTTCGGCATGGTGCCGGTAACGCTCGCCGTCACCTCGTCGCTTCCGCCGGACGCGCAGCGCCGCACCATCAACCGCGCCGTGCTCGTCGCCGCGGCGATCATCGCGTTCATGGCGATCGTCGGGCGCTACGTGCTCGATTACCTGGGCATCACGCTGCCGGCGTTCTCCATCGCCGGCGGCATCTTGCTGTTGCTGATCTCCATCGACATGCTGTTCGCGAGGCCGTCGCGCGCGAAAAAAACTCCGGCGGAAGAGTTAGAGGCGAAGGAGCACGAGCAGCAGGTCGCCGTGTTCCCGCTCGCCATCCCCATGATCGCGGGGCCGGGAACCATCGCCACCGTTCTGCTGCTGGTGAATCTCAGCCACGACGATCGCGCGAAGCTCGCGATCGTGTTCTTCGCCTACGCGTTCGCGTTGTTCTTGACGTGGCTTGCGATGCGCTTCGCGGGCGCGGTGCTCAAGTACATCGGGAAGACCGGTGTGGCGGTGCTCACCCGAGTGCTTGGCATCATTCTCTCGGCGCTTGCCGTGCAGTTCATGCTGAACGGCCTGGCGCAGTGGCTCGCGCTCCACAAGTTGTAGCGGTCGGCTTTAGCCGACCGGAAAAAACGGTCGCCTGAAGGCGACCGCTCCAACTCGCGTCACGAATTGATCTGGAGCGGTCGGCTTTAGCCGACCGGAAAAAACGGTCGCCTGAAGGCGACCGCTCCAAGTCGCGTCACGAATTGATTTCGCTACGCGCCTTGGAATTTCGCCATGCGCTTCTCAACGTAGGCGGACAGGCCTTCCTTCGCGTCGGCGCTTTGGAAGAGCAGCTGCTGCAGCTCGCGTTCGATCGCGAGCGCTTCGGAGAACGGCACCTCGCCGCCCGACACGACCGCGCGCTTGATGTTGCCCACCGCTTTCGCCGCTTTGTTCGGCGTGCAGAACTGCTTCGCGTAGGTGAGCACGTCGTTCTTGAACGCGGCGCCGTCGCCATCGTAGATATCGCTGACGATGCCGAGCTCTGCAGCTTCCTCGAACGAGAAGGTGCGGCCGGTCGCCATGAGTTCGATCGCCTTGGCTCGCCCGACCAGTCGCGTCAGCCGCTGCGTGCCGCCGGTGCCCGGCAGCACGCCCAGCGCGACCTCCGGCATGCCGATCTTGCCGGCGTTTCGCCGAGCGATGCGGATGTCGCACGCCATCGCGATCTCGAGGCCGCCGCCAACCGTGTGGCCGTTCAGCGCCGCGATCACGAGCTTCGGCGTCTGCTCGAAACGCGTCAGCGTCTCGTTGGCGTGCAGGCAGAAGAAATATTTGAAGGTCGGATCCACCTTCTGTAGCATGCCGATGTTGGCGCCCGCGCAGAAGAACTTCTCACCGGCGCCGGTGAGCACGATGACCTGCACCGCTTTGTCCATGCGAGCTTGGAGAATCGCGTCGTCCAGATCGCGCATCATCTCGTACGTGTAGGTGTTCGCCGGCGGGTCGTCGAGCGTGATGACGGCGATGTGCTCGCCTTCCTTCTCGTAGCGCACGAGTTTCGTGCGGCCGTCGGCTTGCGCCGATTTCGTTTCGGAATCGATCTTGGTTGCCATATATTGAAGCCTTTCAGACGCCGCGAAGTTACGCGGCTTTCGACGCGACCCAATCGTCGCGCTGTATGTATTCTGCGACGAGCTTCTCGTCCTCTTCGGTGGGCAGCACGTCGCGCAGGTAGCTCTCGTACTGGTCGCGGTCGAGCGAGCGCCCGTCGACCGAATAGGGCTTGCCCGCGAATTCGCCGATCTTGCGGTTGAAGCGGATATCCGGGCAGTAGAGCTTCTCTTCGCCTTCGATGAGCAGATTCGTCTGTTCGACGAGCCGCTTGCATTCTTCGTAGTACTGGACGCGCGCGTATTCGTTGAGACGCTCCTTGTCGGCGTCGTCGTCCTCCTTGTCCTCGTTCGGCCGGCCCTTGATGCCCCAGATGTACGCCCAGGCCGCGCTCGACGAATGGTCGGTGCCGAACAGATCGAGCGACCCCGACAGCCATTTGTTGTGATATTTCTGCTGCAGGCGCACCGGGATGATGTTGGCCTTCGCCACGCGGCGCAGTCCGGTGATGCCCGTGCCGAGGTGGAACGACTCCTCGCGCAGCATCGGCCCCATGCTGCGAGCCAACGGCTCGAAGCCCGAATGCGAGAGCATCTGCAGCTGGAATTTCCCGTCGCGATCCATGTAGTTCTGGTACGCGTACAGATCCAGCCAGTGCGCGACGGGCGTGTTGAACGCGTTGAGCAGGCGCGTGCCTCGATCCGCGCGCCGCTGCAGCATCTTCTCCGCCTCGATGCGCCCATCATTGCCGAAATGGCTGATCAGCAAATGGCACATCTGATAGCCGTGGCGCGTCTCTTCGACGAACACGCGCACGAGCGAATAGAGGTCGTAGTCAGACGGCGCATTTTTCAGTAGGTGGCGCTGCTGCTCGTTGGAGGCGAACTCGGTGTCGCCTTGATAGATGATCATGTTCAGCACGGCGTCGCGCATGCGCTGGTCCGGGATCTCGAGCACTTTGGCCCACTTGCGCTGGCCGGCGAACTCTCCGAATTCGATCTCGTCGGTGTGGAGGTCGCCGTACTTCGCCTCCAAGACGTAACCACCGAGGACGCGGTCGAACATCTCGGGGTCGACGTCGATCTGTTTTTGCCAGTCGCGGAAGACGTCGATCCAGTCTTCAAACGTTTTGATCCTGGCCACCGCTGGTCGCCTCCTGGATTGTGTGCTATAATTCGTACGTTCGTTTGAATTTTGCCACACTATTCTCCATCGCGCACGGAGGCTCCCGCCACGTGACCACGCCGAAAACGCGGCGCGTGCGATTTCCGGGACTCGCACGCTTGCGGCCCCGCTCGATGCTGTTCACGCTCTACGGCGACTACGCGCACCCCCAAGGCACGGATCTGTGGCTCGGCGACATGGTTCGCCTGGCGGCCGCGCTCGGCATCTCGGAAGTCGCCGTCCGCTCGGCGGTCGCGCGCCTCGCCCGCGAGGGCTGGATTCACGCCCGCCGCGCCGGCAATCGCTCGTACTACGGATTGTCCGAGACCGGGCGCGCGCTGATCGAAGAAGGCACGCGTCGAATCTACGTTCGACGCGGCGCGTGGAACGGCGAATGGACGCTGCTGACCTATTCGATTCCCGAATCCAAACGCGCGCACCGCGATCGGCTGCGCAAGCGGCTGGCGTGGTTCGGATTCGGCCCGCTCGGCGGCGGCACGTACGTCAGCCCGCGCGACGTGGCTGCCGACGTGCAGACGGTGCTCGCCGAGCACGGCGTGCATCGCTTCAGCAGCGTCTTCAGCGCGCGGCTCAGCGGCCGCGATGAGAAACTGGCGGCGCAGTGCTGGGATCTGCCCTCGATCGCGGCGCGGTACGAGCGGTTCATGGCGCACTACGAGCCGATGTATCGACGCGACGCGCGGAGGCGGCGCGAGCGCAATCTGGCCGACGAAGAGGCATTCGTCACGCGCTTCGCACTAACGCATGACTTTCGGCACTTCCCGTTCATCGATCCCGACCTGCCCGCCGCACTGCTGCCGTCGCGTTGGGCTGGAACGCGCGCCCGCGATCTCTTCGACCGCTACCACGGGCTGCTGCGCGACGGCGCTCTTCGCTACTACGCTGCGCTGGCACGTGGCTGAGCAGGCGCCGCTCGTCGACCGCGTCTTCACGGACGTCTGGCGCATCAGGCTGCCGCTCCCGTTTCGCCTGCGCGAGATCAATCTCTATCTGATCGAAGACGGCGCCGACTTCGCGCTGTTCGACTGCGGCATCGATACGCCGGCCGCTCGACAAGTTTTCGACGATGCGCTGCGCGGGCTCGGCGTCGCGCCCGAACGCATCACGCGCGTCTTCGCGTCGCACATGCATCCGGACCACATCGGCATGGCGGGCCGTCACGCGCGTTCCGGCGCGCGCGTGTTTCTGATGCCTGAGGAAGAGCGGCGCACGCGCTACGTCTGGAGCGATCGGCCGCTCTCGGGCTGGTCCGCATATTTCGCCCGGCACGGTCTGCCCGGCCCGGCAGCCAGCGACGTCGTCGAGGCGACCGAGCGGCTGCGCCCGGCCGTTTCGCTGCCGGAATCGTTCGACTACGTGCGCGACCACGAATTCGTCCGCATCGGCGCGCGAACCATGCGCGTCGCCTGGGCTCCCGGCCACAGCGATTTCTTATACCTGCTGATCGACGACGATCGTGGAGTTGTGTTCGCGAGCGACCAGCTTCTGCCGAGCATCACGCCCAACATCGGATTGTATGCGGAGTGCCGTCCTAACCCGCTGCGCGACTATCTCTGGTCGCTCGGGCGCTTTGAGCGCGAGCAAGGATACAGGATCCTGCCCGCGCACGGCGAGCCATATGCGACGCTGTCGACGCGGATCGCCGAGCTGCGCTCGCATCATGCCGAGCGCTTGCGCGGCGTCGAAGAAGCTGTCCGAACGGCCGGGCCGTCGGGCGCGACCGCGCACGAGATCGTGCAGCGCTTCTGGCCGGACGGTCTGTCGCCGCACGAACTCCGCTTCGCGATGGTCGAGGTGATCGCGCACGCCGCCTACCTGAACGAGCTCGGCAAGCTGCGCGCCGTCGAGCGCGACCGATCGATCCGCTACGTCTCGGGCGGATAGTCGTACACGCCGCGCCCGACTTTGCGGCCGAGCCTGCCTGCTTTGACGTATTTCTTGAGCAGCGGGCACGGCCGGAACTTCTCGCCGAGCGTGGCGTGCAGGTACTCGAGCACTTTGAGCCGCGTGTCCAGCCCGACCAGATCGATCATCTCGAACGGGCCCATCGGGTGGTTCAGGCCCAGCTTGAGCGCCTTGTCGATGTCGCGCGCGGAGGCGACGCCCTCCATCAGCATGTAGAACGCTTCGTTGCCGATCATGGCGTTGATGCGGCTGGTCGCAAAACCAGGCGCTTCGTTGACGAGCACGGTCTCCTTGCCGCAGCGCGCGGCCACGTCGCGCGCGACGGCCACCGTTTCGTCGGACGTCTCCAAGCCGCGCACGATCTCGACCAGTTTCATGATGTGCGCCGGATTGAAATAGTGCATGCCGATGCAGCGCGATGGATCCGATAGCGCCGCGGCGATTTCGGTGATCGAGAGCGCCGAGGTGTTGGTTGCGAGTGTCGCGTCCGGCGCGCACGCAGACTCGAGCTGCGCGAACACCGCGTGCTTGAACGCCATGTCCTCGGAAACGGCTTCGATGGCCATTCCGCACCCCGCCGCCGCCGCCGGAGAGCTGCCGTTTCGGATCCGCGCTCGCGCCGCTGCGGCGTCTTCGCGGGAGATCTTTTTGCGCTCGACGCCGGCAGCGAGATTCGCGTCGATCGTTTGGAGCGCGCGCTCGAGCGCCTCGGGGCTGCTGTCGATGAGCACGACTTCGAAGCCGCCGAGCGCCAAGCTGTGCGCGATGCCGTTGCCCATCGTGCCGGCACCGACAACCGCGGCGCGCGTCGGCCCCAAACTACGAGGGCGCCTTGAGATAGCGATCGAGCCAGTCGATCCACCGACGGTACACATCCGTCGCGCGCACCGGGTCGCCCGGAAAGTGCCCGGCGACGGGATACGCGAAGAAGCGGACGGTCACGCCGGCATCTTTGAGCGCGTGGTACATCTCGTACGACTGCGTGATTGGCACTCGCGCGTCCCCGGTGTCGCTGAGGATGAGCGTCGGCGTCGTCACTTGCCCTGCGTACGTCAGCGGGGATTGCCCCTCGTAGGCTTTTCTGGCGTCGCCGACCCACGGCGACGCGAAACCCAAAAATCCGTAGCGAGTGCCGACGTTGTTGTCCGAGAGGTCGTACTCGTCCACTAAGTTGTTGACGGCGGCGCCGGCGACGGCCGCCTTCCACACGTGATAGTGGCCGATGAGCCACGACGTCATGTAGCCGCCATACGACCATCCGGACACCGCGATGCGTCGCTCGTCGACGAAACCGCGAGCTTCGAGCGCGGCGATGCCCGCCATCACGTCTTTGCCGGGGCCGTCGCCCGCGTCGTTGAAAATGGCGCGCCAGTAGGCGTTGCCCATGTTGTCGCTGCCGCGATAGTTCGGCGAGAAGACGAGGTAACCGCGCGCCGCGAGCAGCTGATTGAGCGAGCTGAACGAGGTGATGGACGCAGAGTTCGGGCCGCCGTGCACCACGAGCACGAGTGGGTAGCGTCGTCCCGCGACGAAGTCGGGCGGATATGTGAGCGTGCCGTTTTCGGCGAATCCGTCGGGGCCATTCCACGAGACGCTCTCGACGCGGCCCAGCTGCAGGGTTTCGATCCAGGCGTTATTGTCGGTGAGCCGCTTCGGCGCTGCGCCGGCCGACGCCACGTAATAGAGCTCGACCGGATGGCCGGGTTGCGAACCCGTGAACGCGATGGCGCCGCTCGCGGCGACGCTCGCGTCCAGCCAGTAGGCCTGCGTCGGGTTGACGTCGCCCGTGTTCACGCGGCGCGCCGCTCCGCCGAGCGGCTGCACCCACATGGCGGCCTGGGTGCCGTCGTGCGCGCCGAGCAGCAGCGACTTGCCGTCCGGCAGCCAGAGGGCGCGGACGATATTTCGATCCAGCGCGTGTGTAGCATCCGCGCCGTTGCCGCCCGCCGCCGGCGCGACCCAAATCGCGTTGATGTTGACCGGGTCGCCCTCGCGCGGATACCAGTACGCGATCTGCGAGCCGTCCGGCGAGAACAGCGGGAAGCCCTCGAACTTACCATGCTGCGTCAGGGCCAGCTGCTTGCCGGTCGTCGCGTCGACGAGCGCGACGTAGGCCGCGTCGCTGTCCGCGGAGATCGCATCGGGCTGGCGTGTGATCGCGATCTGCGAGCCGTCCGGCGACCACGAAAGCGGCGAGCCCGGCGGACCCGGCGGCTCGGACACCGGCACGCTCCAGGAGCCGCTGGTCAGCCGCCGCTCACCAGTGCCGTCCGCGTTCACCAGCCATACGTGCGCCGGCGTGGCGGCGGACTTCGCAAGATAGTCGTTGTTGCCCACTCGGAAGGCGTCGAGATGCTTTTCGATGGCTTTTTTGTTCGCGGGCTCGTCCGCCGCGACGAAGGCGATCGCCGAACCATCGGGTTTCCAGGCGAACTGCTGCGCGCCGTTCCTTGCGTGCGTGATCTGCAGCGCGTCGCCGCCGTTCATCGGCATGACGAAGACCTGCTCGCGCGCGTCGTCCCCCGATCCGACCTGCGCGAGGAAAGCGAGGCGCGAGCCGTCCGGCGACCACGCCGGAGATGCGAGTCCCTTGCGCTCGCGGGTCAGCTGACGGGTCTTCCCGGTCGTCACGTCGACGAGCTGGAGCTGGGTGTCTCGGTCGTCACGCGCCCAGTCGACGCGCGATTCGAGATAGGCGATGCGGGCGCCATCGGGAGAAATCGCTGGATCCGATACCGAGACGAGCTTGCGCAGGTCGGCGAGCTGCAGCGTGGTCGCGCGCCCGGCCGCGGGAAGGGCGATGGCCGCGCATGCTACCGCGACCAGGATGCGCACGCGCACCATCACGACCCGCCTTTCACGTAGCGCACCATCCAGTCGATCCAGCGGCGGTACACGTCGCCAGTGCGCACGGGGTCGTCGGGAAAGTGCGAGTGCACGGGATAGGCCCAAAACTCGACGCGCACGCCGTTGTCCTTGAGCGCGTGGTACATCTCGTATGAATTGTAGATCGGCACGTTGGCGTCGCCCGTGTCTCCCATGATCAGCGTGGGCGCCGTCACGTAGCGCGCGGTATAGATCGGGGACTGGTCGCGCCACATGCGCGCGAACGCCTTCGTCCATGGTCCGCCGCCGAAAAAGTCGACGTCGCCGCGCTGGTACCAGGCGATCGTGTAGTCGGCCATCCAGTCGTTGAGCGCAGCGCCCTCGACCGCGGCTTTCCACACGTGGTAGTGGCCGTTCAGCCACGACGTCATGTAGCCGCCGTACGACCAGCCCGAGACGCCGACGCGCCCGACGTCGACGATGCCGAGCCGCTCGAGCGCGGCCAGACCCGCCATGACGTCCTTGCCCGGACCGTCGCCGGTATCGCGATAGATGGCGTGCTGGTAGGCGTCGCCGAGGTTGGTGCTGCCGCGATAGTTGGGTGAGAAGACGAGGAAATCGCGCGCCGCAAGGAGTTGATCGAGCTCGCTGAAACCGAGCTGCGACGCCGACTGCGGTCCGCCGTGGATGACGAGCGCGAGCGGGTACTTCTTGCCCGCGACGAATCCGGGCGGCAGCGTCAGCACGCCGTCTTCGGCATAGCCGCCGGGGCCCGTCCACTGGATCTCGCGCTGGCGCCCGAGTTCGAGCGCCGCAATGCGCGCGTTGAAGTTCGTGAGCCGGCGGGGACCGGCGCCGCCGCCCGGCAGGTAGTAGAGCTCGTCCGGTTGCCACCCCGCGTGGCCGACGAACGCGACGGCGCCATTTCGGCCGACGTCGGCATCTTGTCCGAACTGAATGTCTTGGAGCGGCATACGGCGCGCGGTGCCGCGAAGCGGCACGCGCCACAAGGTCGAATGCAGCCCCTCTTCCATTCCGGCGAAGAGCGCGCTGCCATCCGGCGACCAGCGGTACCAGTCGACGTTGTGATCCAGACTCGCGGTAAGGGCGGAGCCCTTGCCTCCGGCTGCAGGCGCGACCGCGAGCGTCGCGTTGCTGTTAAACGCGCCGTGCCGGTACCACGACAGCGCGAGCACGTCCGCGTTCGGGGCGTAGAGCGGACCGCCGAGCGACGCCCACGGACGGCGGGGTTCACGCACGGTCTTGGCGGCGACGTCGAGGATGGCGATCGGGGCATAATCCGAGTCGCCGCTGTTGGCGTTCGGCAGTTTCACAAAGGCGATGCGTCTACCGTCCGGCGACCAGGAGATCGGCGCGCCGGCGCCGCCGCCGTCCGCGGAAGAAATACTCCACGTGCCTTGGGTAAGCCGGCGCACCGCGCCGCCGGCCGAAGACACGAGCCAGATGTGCGACGGCAGCGGCGCCTCGTTCGTCGTGTAGTCGTTGTCGCCGACTTCGAATGCGTCGTCGTGCCGCTCGAGCGCCGCTTTGTTCGGAGAATCCGCGACGACGAACGCAAGCGCCCGCCCGTCCGGGCGCCACGCGAACTGCTGCACGTCCTGCGCTGCCCGCGTCAGCTGCACGGGATCGCCGCCGTTCATCGGCATGACGAAGATCTGGTCCTTCGCGTCGTCTCCGCTGCCCGCCGCTGCGATGAACGCCAGGCGGGTTCCATCGGGGGACCAGCGCGGCGAGCCGACGTCGCGGCGCTCGAAGGTGAGCGTGCGCTGCGCCTTCGAGGCGACGTCGACGAGCACGATATCGCTGTCGTGGCGATTCGCTTGCTCGTTAACCCGCGAAACGACCAGCGCAACGAATCGTCCGTCGGGCGACAGCTGCGGATCCGAGAGGCCGATGATGAATCGCAAGTCGCCGAAATCGATGCGCTTGGCGTTCGCAGGGGCAGGCGCCGCGAGCGCGAGCAGCACCGCACACGTGGAGAGAAAGCAGCCGAGCCGCTTAGACGTCGTGATCGACATAGTACGTTCCGCGCACCTGCTGGATGATGGCGATCGCCGTTTTTGCCCCGTCACCCGCCGATATGATAGCCTGACTCGGCAATCCTGTGATGCGGCCCACCGCATAACAGTTGGGGACGCTCGTCCGGCCCTCCGCATCGACGGCGACGAAGCGGCCGCCGTGGCCGCCGTGGCCGCCGAGCGGAATGCCGAGCGCCGTCGCAAGGTCTGTGCGCTTATTGGACGCCAGAATGAGGCGCGCGCAGGCATATTCCTGGCCGCCTGACTGAACGATGAAACCGTTTTCGCATGGAAGCGCGCGCTCGATGCGCGCCGAGTGGATCGTAGCGCCGAATCGTTTGGCTTGCCGCGTTCCGAGTTCCAACAGCTCGGTTCCGGGAATGCCATCCGGAAAGCCGAGGTAGTTATTCACCCGGGAGACTCGGTACAGGCTCGATTCCGCCTCGTCGAACAACGCCACGGAGAGTCCCGCGCGCCCGAGGAAAAGCGCCGCGGAAAGGCCGGCCACGCCGCCGCCGGCGATGATGATGTCGTAGTCGTTCATTCGTCGCTTCGCTCCTCACGGTCGGCTAAAGCCGACCGCTCCAACTATAATAGGCTAAAGCGGACCGCTCCAACTATAATAGGCTAAAGCGGACCGCTCCAACTATAATAGGCTAAAGCCGACCGCTCCAATCACAGCAGGCGCGGGGCCGTCGTTTCCGGCGGGATGGGTTCGCCGAGGCGGGCCAAGATCTCGCGCACGGTCGCGGGCGAGTGACCCTGGTAGTGATTGTTCGCATATCCGTAGATGTCGCGCACGCCTCGGCCTAACGCCCGCATCAGCCGCTCCCATACGTCCAACGAGTTCGTGCGCGAGATCTGCACCCGATCGTAGGCCGTCAACGAGCGGTCGCCGAGCCAGCGCAGATACGCGAAGTCCGCCGGCGGTGCGGCCACGAGCTCGTCGACGATCTGGTTGGCGAGCTGCAAGTCCGCATGCGTGCCTTCGGTCACCGCCAGTGCGACGCCGCATTCCCGCGCCAGCGCGAAGAGCGCGTCGTCGTACCAGCGCCAGTCGCGCAGCTCGAGCGCCACGTTCACGTCCGCCGGCTTTTGCGTGCGCATGAATCGGAACAACGCCTCGCGATGATCGGGGGCGGGATCGAAATCCGGCGGGCACTGGATGAGGATCGCCCCGAGCTTCGGACCCAGTCCGCGGACCGTCTCGACAAACTCGGCGAAGGGCGCGTCGGCGTCGCGAAACCTTCGCTCGTGCGTGATTTCGGCGGGCGTCTTGAGCGCGAAGCGGAAATCTTCCGGGGAATGGCGCCGCCAGCCCTCGACCGTGCCGGCGCGCGGTGCTCCATAGTACGACGAGTCGACCTCGACGCTTCGAAAGACGCGCGCGTATTCCGGCAGCATGTCCTTGAGCTGCGTGCCTTCCGGATAGAAGGAACCGATCCAGTCTTTGTACTGCCAGCCTTGACCCCCGAGCCACAAGCGCGCCTTCACGACAGTAGAACCGATGCCACCTCACGAAGCCGTCGGCGCACCATAGGTCGACCTCTCCAATGCCAGCGCCGGAACGTACTCGCATGAAGATTCCCATTTACCACATCGACGCCTTTACCGGAACGCTCTTCGCCGGAAATCCCGCTGCGGTCTGTCCGCTCGAGCGCTGGATCGACGACGCGACCATGCAATCGATCGCCGCCGAAAACAACCTCGCGGAGACCGCCTTCCTGGTCCGCTCCGGCGTCGGCTTTGACATCCGCTGGTTCACGCCCGAGACGGAGGTCGATCTGTGCGGGCATGCGACGCTCGCGTCCGCGCACGTGATCTTCAGCGAGCTCGAGCCCGGTCGGCACGCCGTGACCTTCGCTTCGAAGAGCGGGCCGCTGTCGGTCACCAAAGACGACGACCTGCTGGCGCTCGACTTTCCGACGCGGCCGCCCAAACCGTTCGAGTCCGCTGAGGACTTCGCGCAGATCCTCGGCCGCGCGCCGAGCGAGGTGTGGAAGGCGAGCGAATTTCTCGCCGTCTTCGACAGCGCCGAGCACGTGCGCTCGCTGCAGCCCGACATCGCGGCCGTGCGCGAGCTCGCTCGACGCTCGAAGTGTCACGGCGTCATCGTGACGGCGCCGGACGGCGAGGTCGACTTCGTATCGCGCTTTTTCGCTCCGCTCGCCGGCATCACCGAGGATCCGGTGACCGGCTCCACGCACTGCACGCTCGTGCCGTACTGGTCGAAGCGCTTGTCGAAAAAGCAATTGCACGCGCTGCAAGTGTCGCCGCGCGGCGGCGAATTGTTCTGCGAGGACGCCGGCGATCGCGTCATCATCGCCGGCCGCGCGGTGACCTACCTTCAGGGCACCATCGAAGTCTGAGCGCGAGGCTCTCGCGCGCTCCGCGATCGCATGGTATCGCCGTCATCGCCGCCGCCTTCCGTGGCGGGCGACGCGCGATCCCTATTCGATCCTCGTGTCTGAAGTGATGCTGCAGCAGACGCAAGTGAGCCGCGTGATCCCGAAATATCGCGCGTTCCTCAACGCGTTCCCAACCGTTGGGCGCCTGGCCGCGGCGCGGCTGGCAGACGTGCTTCGCGCGTGGTCCGGCCTCGGTTACAATCGGCGCGCGAAGGCGTTGTGGGAATGCGCGCGCGAGATCGAACGGGCCGGCAGCGGCGTTCCGCGCGACCTCAAGCGGCTCGGGGAGCTGCCCGGCATCGGCCCCTATACCGCGGCGGCGGTCGCGAGCTTCGCGTTCGGAGCGCACGTCTCGGCGGTGGATACGAACGCGCGCCGCGTGCTCGGTCGCGCGCTGCTCGGTCGAGGCGATCTCACGCTCGGTGCGGCCCGCGCGCTTGCGGACGCGGCCCTGCCGGCGCGGCGCTCGGCTGACTGGAATCAAGCGCTCATGGACGTCGGCGCGGCCTACTGCCGGCCGGCGCCGAAGTGCGACCGCTGCCCGTTGCGGCGCGCCTGCCGCTATACGATCATCGAAGGCTCCATCATTCGAAAACTCGCTCGTCGGTCGGCTAAAGCCGACCGCTCCAATTCGTCGCTGCGCGCCTTACGGTCGGCTAAAGCCGACCGCTCCAATTCGTCGCTGCGCGCCTTACGGTCGGCTAAAGCCGACCAATCCAAGTCGTCGCTGCGCGCCTCTCGGTCGGCTAAAGCCGACCGCACCAATCCATCGGCTAAAGCCGACCGCTCCAAAACCAGGTTCGAGCGATCGCGGCGCTACTATCGAGGCCGCATCGTCCGCGAGCTCACGCGCGCGCCGAGCCTGAGCCTGTTCCGCTTGGGCGCGAAGGTGAAAGGCGGGTTTCGAAAAACGGACATGCCGTGGCTCGTCGAGGTAGTGCGCGGACTGCGCGCGGACGGACTCGTCGCATTCGACGAGCGCCGCGCGCTCGTGCGCCTGCCCTAACGCCGGCCGAACGCCGGGCGGCGATCCTCGCCCGACTTCGCGCGGCGTATGCCGGCGCCGAGACCGCACTCCATTTCGACACGCCGTTCCATCTACTGCTCGCCGTCATCTTGTCGGCGCAGTGCACGGACGCGCGCGTCAACCTGGTCACGCCGGCGCTCTTCGCGGCCTTCCCGACCCCGGAGAGTCTTGCGAGCGCCGAGCCGTCGGTGGTCGAGCCCTTCATCAAAACGTGCGGCTTGTACCACGCGAAAGCCAGGAACATCGTCGCCGCGAGCCGCGCGATCGCCGCTCGCTTCGGCGGAGAGGTGCCGCAGACGATGGATGCGCTCTTGAGCTTGCCCGGCGTCGGCCGCAAGACCGCCAACGTCATGCGCGCGGTGGCATTCCAGCAAGACGCCATCGCCGTCGACACGCATGTCTTCCGCGTGGCGAACCGGCTCGGCCTCGCGCGAGCCAAGACGCCGAAACAGACCGAAGCGGCGCTGATGAAGGTCGTGCCGCGCGATGAGTGGTCGGCCGCGCATCACTGGCTCATCCACCATGGGCGCGAGGTCTGCCACGCGCGAAGACCGGATTGCGCGCACTGCGTGCTCGTGGACCTGTGCCCGAGCGCCAAGCGCTTCCTCAAGAGCGCGCGGCCGTGAAGCGATCCGCGCGTTACTACGACGCGATCTACGCGGCTGCCGGAAAGGACTACGCCAAGGAAGCGCGCGCGATCCGCTCCATCGTCGCGGCGCGCAAGCGCAGCGCCGGCGACGCGTTGCTCGACGTCGCGTGCGGCACAGGCGCTCACCTCGCGCACCTGCGAAGCTGGTTCGACGTCGAAGGGCTCGACGTCTCATCCGAGATGCTGGAGGTCGCGGCTGCGCGCTGCCCGGACGTGCCGCTGCATCGAGCCGACATGCGCGACTTCGACCTGCCGCGCCGATTCGACGCCGTGATTTGCCTGTTCAGCGCGATCGGCTACTGCACCACGCTTGCAGACCTACGCCGCGCGGTGAACGCCATGGCGCGCCACGCCGCGCCGGGCGGTATCGTCATCATCGAGAAGTGGCTCGGTCCAGATGAATTCAACTCCGGCCGCATCGATCTCGTCGTCGTCGACGAGCCGGAATTGAAAGTCGCGCGGCTGAACACCACGAGCGTCGACGGTAGCGTGTCGCGCTTGCACATGCAGTATCTGGCCGGAACGCCCGAAGGGATCGAACATTTCTGTGAAGACATCGCGCTCGGTCTGTTCACGCGCGATCAATACGCCGCGGCGATGAGCGACGCGGGGCTTTCAGCAACGTTCGAGCCCAACGGGTTCGCCGGCCGCGGCTTGTTCGTGTGCGACAAGCCGCTGGACATGGAAGCTCGCTAGTGTCCGAGACCCCGCAGAAAAAGAGTCGAGGGCGCGCCGCGGCGCGCGCGATCGTCGTCGGGATCCTCGCGCTCTGGGCCGTTGCGAGCATCGCGCCGAGCATCAGCTTGCTGTGGGATCCGCCGGGCACGCTCGGCTTCACCGCGGACTACGACGGACACATCATGTCGGTCGAGCCGGGGTCTCCCGCGGCGGCGACCGGACTGGCGATCCGCGACAAGGTCAATCTCGCCGCCACGGCCTTTCGCTATCGGCGCTACGTCGGGCAATACCCCGGCGGGTACTCGTTCGTCAAGGTGGACAGCGCGGTCACGCTGTCGGTCCTGCACAACGGAGAACTGCGCCGCGTCACGCTGCTGCCCGTGCCGCTGCAGCTCACGCCGCTCGACAAAGCGCTCGTCGTCGTGCGGCTCCTCGGCGGGCTGCTCTTCATCGTCATCGCAGCGGGGCTGGTGCTGCTGCGGCCCAGCCCGATGACGTGGGGTTTCTTTTTCTACGCGCTCGCCGTCAACCCGGGCTCGAACGGTCTCTACTTCGCGTTGCTGCCGGCCAAGCTGTTCGTCGTGGCGCGCATCCTGTATAACGTCGAGATCGCGGTCGGCTATGCGGGCTTTCTCATGTTCGCGCTGCGCTTTCCGCACGACGTCGCGCGCGGCTGGCGCTCGACCGTCGAGCGGCTCCTGCCGTATCTCATCGCGCTGCTCGTGGCCCGCGCGATCTACGCGGGCATCGCAGCCCTCGTCCTGGGAGTGCCGAGCGAGGTGCTCGCGGTCGCGGGCTGGAGCGCGAGCGCGCTGATGTACTTTTCGGGCTTGGGCTGCTTCGTGGCGACGTATCTCGAGTCTCCCGGTGAAGCGCGCCAGCGTATCAAGTGGGTGATCGTTGGATTTGCGGTGGGGTTCCCGGCGTTCGTCATCGCGTATTCGTTCGGCGGCACCGAGCTTTTGCCGCCGAACCGGTTCTGGGCATACGAGGCGTTGACGTCGCTCAACGCGCTGGTGCCCCTCACCGTCGGCTATGCGGTGTTCCGGCATCGCGTGATCGACGTCAGCTTTGTGATCAGCCGCGCGCTCGTCTATGCGCTGCTGACCTCACTGCTCGTGGCGATCTTCTCGCTCATCGACTACGTGTTGAGCGCCCAGCTCGAAGCGGCGCGCGCCGCCACCGTCGTGGAGATCGGCACCGCGCTCGCGCTCGGATTCTGGCTCGACGCGCTCCAGCGCCGAGCCAACGCGATCGTCGACAGCGTCTTCTTCCGCAGCCGCAGAGCCGCAGAGCGGCGCCTCGAACGCTCGACGGCCGCGCTGCCGTTCGCGCAGTCGGCGAAAACGGTCGACGAGATCGTGGTGTGGGAACCGGTCGAAGCCTTCGGGCTCGCAGCGGCCGCCTTGTTCAGAAAGACGGACGGCGCGGCGTACGCGCGCGCCTGCGACATCGGTTGGGACGCAAACGACATGGCCGAGCTCGGTCCGGACGACCCGATCGTCCTCAACGCCCAAGCGGCGCGCGCTCCCGTGCGCATCGCAGAGATCCACTGGACGCGAAAAGACTTGCCGCATGGCAGCGCGCGCCCGATCGTGGCGTTCCCGCTGCTCGTGCGGCAAGACTTGCTCGGGGTCGCGTTCTACAGCGCGCACGCGGCGGGGCAGGATCTCGACGCCGACGAGATCGGCGTGCTGCGCGCGCTCACCGACGCGGCGGCGTACGCCTACGATCACCTCGACGCAGAGCGCTTGCGCCGCGAAAACGCCGAGCTCACAGCGCGGCTCGCCACCTGAAGAACGACGGATTGAAGATCGCGCGCAGCACGATGCTGCGCAGCGCGCGGCGCCGCTCGAGGATTCCCAAACCGTAGCCGATCGCGCGCGCGGCATAGTACGGGCTTTCGGACGCGCGGCGCACGATGAGATCGAAGAGCTTCGCGCTCTTCGCGAGATTCTTGAGCACGCGACCGGACGCGAGATAGCCGCCGGCGGTCGCCCGCCATTCGCGCTCGTGCGAGCCGAGCGCTTGCCGAGACGCATCGCCCGAGCGCAGAGACTCAAGCGCGGCGCGCGCCGCGCTCCGGCCGGACACCAGCGCGGTCCAAATGCCCTCGCCCGTGAGCGGATCGACCAGCGAGGCCGCGTCGCCGGCGAGCATCGCTCCATCGAACACTGTCGGCCGGTTGACGCTCGAAACCGGCAGCGGCCAGCCGGCCAGCGCGCCGATGCGGCGCGCGCGCGTGAATCGCTCGCGGGCGCGCGGCACGGAGGCGATGAAGTCGTCGAGGATGGCGGGCAATTTGAGCGGGTGGCGGCGCATCTCGCCGACGTAGATGCCGATGCCGACGTTGGCGCTCGCCGGTCCGGTGGGGAAGACCCAGCCGTAGCCCGGCAGCATCGCGCGCGAGTAGTAGTAGAGCTCCATATCGTCGCGCAGATCGTCGACGCCTTCGTAGTACGCTCGCAGCGCATAGCCCAGATGGCGCGGCGGGTTGTCGCCGTAACCGAGCGCCTTGGCCACCATGGAATGCGCGCCGTCGGCGCCGATGACGACTTTTGCGCTGACGCGCCGCACCGCATGTCCGTCGTGCGTTTCCACGCCGGTCACGAAACCACGCCGGCTCGCGAGCGCATCGACGCGCGCTCCCTCGCGCAGCCGCGCTCCCGCGCTTACGGCAGCGCGCACGATGCGATGGTCGAGAACCGTGCGCGGCACGATCCACGATTCGGGCCGCACGCCGCCTTCTGCGACAGGCGGATCGGCTTGGAACCAGCCGCCGCCCGGGCCCGCGATCAATCCGCCGTACGTCTTGCGCCCCGAACCCTCGAACGCGTCGAAATCGATGCCCATGTCGCGCAGGATCGCCACTGCGTGCGGAGCGACGCCGTCGCCGCACGCCTTGTCTCGCGGAAAGCACGCGCGGTCGAGCAGCAGCACGTCGGCGCCGGCGCGCGCCAGCGCGTGCGCGGCGGCGGAGCCGGCCGGGCCTGCCCCGACCACGACGACGTCGGCGCTATCCAATGATGCTGCGCAGCTCCGCGAAGACGGCCGCGACCTCGTCGCGCGTGTTGTAGAAATGCGGCGCGATGCGAATTCCCGCGTTGGGCCGGTGATCGACCATGAAGCCGCGCCGCAACAGCTCGGCGCATGCCGCCGCGCTGCCCGGAAAATCCACCGTCACGTGACCGCCGCGCCGCGCCGCTTCGAGCGGCGAGTTCACCCGCAGCCCGAGTTCGAGCGCGCGCTCCACCGCGTACGACGTCAACTCGATGTGGCGCTCGCGGATCGCGCCGAGGCCGACCTGCTGGATGATCTCGAGACCGGCGAGCGCGGCGTAGTACGCCGCGGGATTGGGCGTGCCGCCTTGGTAGCGCCAGCCGTCGTCCGCGAGCGCGAGCTCGCTCATGTCGAAATCGAACGGCCGCCGATGCGAGAACCAGCCGACCATCGCCGGCGACAGGCGCTCGTACGCGCGCGGGTCAACCCACAGGAAGACCGTGCCGGGCCCGCCGCACATCCATTTCAGACAGCCGCCGAGGCAGGCGTCCACGCCCAGCTCGCGCACGTCGAACGGCACGCTGCCGATGGATTGATACGCGTCCAGGAACACGAACGCGCCGACTCGATGCGCTTTTTCCACGATCGGCTTCACATCTTGAATCGAGCTCGAGCGGAAGAGGACGTGCGAGATCGGCACCGCCAGCGTGCGCTCGTCGATGGCGTCGCACAACGCCTGCGAGTCCACGTTCACGCCGTCGGCGCTCTTCACGATGCGGATGCGCGCGCCGTTTCGCGCTTGCTGCTGCCACGCGTAGTGGACGGTCGGGAACTCGAGATCCGAATAGACGACGCCGGTGCGCGGCCCGGAAAAATCCAGACACGAAATGAGGATCTGTTCGGCGATCGATACGTTTTGCTGCAGCACGGTCTCGCCGGGCCGAGCGCCGAAGAGTGACCCGATCGCATCCGCCGTCTCACGGGCGAGCAGCAGCCACGCGTCCCACGCGGTGACGCCTTTCGTCTCCCATTCGTTGGCATATTCGGCGAGCTTGCTGCGCGCGCGGCGCGGCATGGCCCCGAGCGAATTGCTGATGAGATACGTGCATTCCGACAAAATGGGGAATTCGGCCCGCCATGCTAGGTCGAGCTCCTCGCGGATTCGCATGCGCGTGACCTTCGCGCCGGCGTCCGCGCTCGTCCTCCGAGGGCCTTGTCAAACCGGCCAAGAAAGCACGCGGACGTGAACGCGAAGGACCAGGCCGCGGCGTTTGCGGCCGTGATGGACGAATGGAATCGCGCCGGCGTGGAGCCGGCGCTGGATCGCGTGTGCTTTTCGGTGTCGCGCGTGTTCGACGCGCACGTCGACGTCGAGCGTTCGTGCCGGCAGCTCGACGCGATCGCTGCAAAAGCCGCCGCGCGCTGCGCGGACGCGTCCGAGCCCTACGCCCTCATGGAAGCGCTGCTCGCGACGCTGTTCGCCGAGATGCGCTTCTCGGGAAACGAGAGCGCCTACTACGACCCGCGCAACAGCTTGCTGTCGTGCGTGCTCGAGCGCCGGCTCGGCATCCCCATTACCTTGTCGATCGTCGTGATGGAGATCGGGCGGCGCCTCGGGCTCGACCTCGCTGGCATCGGCTTGCCCGGGCATTTCCTCGTCCGCTTTCCGGATGCGACGAGCAAACTCTACGTGGACGTCTACCGCGGCGGCGCGATCTTGGACGTCTACGACTGCGTGGCGCTGGTCGAACGGCTGCACCACGGCCGCATCACCTGGCGCGAAGAGTTCCTCGAACCGGTCTCCCGCCGCTCGATCGTCAAGCGCGTCTTGTTGAACCTGAAGAATTCGCTGAGCCAGGCGAAGGACTACGTCGCCGCGCTGGCGGCCATCGACATGCAGCTCGCTGTGGATCCGGACGATCCCACCGAACTGCGCGATCGCGGCATCATCTACGCGCGGCTGCGGCGTTACGACCGCGCGATCGACGATCTCGAAACGTACTTGCGCCGCCTGCCGAACGCGGGCGACGGCGATCACATCCGCAACACGGTGCTGTACTTGCGCCAGGCGCGCGATCTCTAGGCGCGAAGGGGACCACATGTCAGAGTATGCTCGGCGGCGCAAGGCGTTCGTCGATTCGATGGGCGATGCGGTAGCGGTGTTCCCCAGCGCGCCGGAGCAGCCGCGCAGCGCGGACGGCGATTATCCCTATCGCCAAGACAGCGATTTTTACTATCTGACCGGTTTCGAAGAGCCGAACAGCGCGCTCGTGCTCGCGCCGGGCAATGCCGACGCGAAATCGATCGCGTTCGTGCAGCCGCGCAATCGCGAGCGCGAGGTCTGGGAAGGCCGCCGTCTGGGACCCGATGCGGCCGCCGCCGCGCTCGGCGTAGACCAGGCGTACCCGATCGACGATCTGTGGGATCGGCTGCCGAAACTGCTGGAGACGTCGGACAACCTCTACTATCCGATCGAGCACAACCCGGCGTTCGACGACCGCATCGTCGAGCTGGTCCGTGAACTGCGGGGGAAGCGGCAACGTCAGGACCGCGCGGCCATCAACCTGTTGGATCCCAACCGCATCATCCACGAGATGCGCGCGATCAAGACGGCGTACGACGTCGAGCGCCTGCGTCGCGCCGTCAACGTTTCGGTGGAGGGCCATCTCGCCGCCATGCGGCAAGCGCGGCCCGGCATGCACGAGTACGAGATCCAGGCGATCATCGAGTATGTCTTCACCAGCCGCGGTGCGCAGACGCCGGCGTATTCGACCATCGTGGGCAGCGGCGAGAACGCGTGCTGCCTGCACTATTGCGCGAATCGGCGGCGCGTGGCGGACGGCGATCTCGTCCTGGTCGACGCGGGGGCGGAAGTCGACTTCTATTGCGGCGACATCACGCGCACGTGGCCGATTTCCGGGAAGTTCTCGGGCCCGCAGCGCGCGATCTACGACATCGTGTTGGCGGCGAACGAACGCATCATCCAGCTCTGCAAGCCGGGAGTGAAATGGAGCAGCGAGATCCATGAAGCGACGGTCGAGGTTCTGGTCGCGGGTCTCATCGATGTCGGCTTGCTCAGCGGATCGGCTGCCGAGCACATCGAGAAGGAGACGTACAAGCAATTCTACATGCATCGCCAGGGCCACTATTTGGGTCTTGACGTGCATGACGTCGGTGATTACCGAAAAGATGGAGACTGGCGCGGGCTCGAAGCGGGCATGGTGCTGACCGTGGAACCGGGTCTCTATATCGCGCAGGATGCCGAAGTCGACGCGCGTTTCCGCGGCATCGGCGTTCGCATCGAAGATGACGTGCTGATCACGCCCACCGGCTGCGACGTCCTGTCGCTGCACTGCCCGAAAACGATCGAGGACATCGAAAAGACGATGGCCTCGCGCCGCGCCGCGAAAGAACCAACCCCGGCATGATCGCGACCGCGCCCGCCCGCGTCCTCGACGACGTGGTGCGCTGGCGGCGCGAGATCCATCGGCACCCGGAATTCGGTTTCGAAGAACATCGCACGAGCGCGCTCGTCGAGCGCGAACTGCTGCGCGCGGGTTTGGACGTCGCTCGCGTCGCGAAGACCGGCGTCGTCGGGATGCTGCGCGGCGCTCGGCACGGCGCATGCATCGCGCTGCGCGCCGACATGGACGCGCTGCCCGTCGACGAGCGCAGCGGCGAGCCGTTTTCGTCGGAGGCGGCTGGCGCGATGCATGCCTGCGGACACGACGCGCACACGGCCATGCTGCTCGGCGCCGCCGTGTCGCTGGCCGCGGAGCGCGAGCGCCTGAGCGGCGTGATCAAGTTTTTCTTCCAACCCGCCGAGGAAGGCCCCGGCGGCGCGTTGCCGATGATCGAGGCGGGCGTGATGGACGCGCCGCGCGTCGACGCGGTGGCGATGCTCCACGTCACGCCGGCGCTTCTGACGGGAACGCTCGGCACCAGGCCCGGCGTCGCGGGCGCGTCGTGCGACGACTTCGACATCACGGTCAAGGGCTTCGGCGGTCATGCCGCTCAGCCGCACGCCGGCGTGGATACCATTCCGATCGCCGCCGAAATCGTCACCTCGCTGCAGCGCATCGCCAGCCGCGAAATCGATCCGCTGCAATCCATCGTGCTCTCCATCGGCAAGTTGTCGGGCGGCTATCGCCGCAACGTGCTCGCCGACGAGACGCGACTGGAAGGCACGGTGCGCTGCCTGTCCGAGCAGGTGCGCGCCGCCGTTCCCGCGCGCGTCGAGCGGATCGCAAAATCGCTCTGCGAAGCGCACCGAGCCTCGTGCGCGATTGATTGGGAGTTCGGCTATCCGCCGGTCATCAACGACCCGGCCCTTACGGAAACTGTGATCGACATCACAGGCGCGTTGCCTGAGGTGAAAGCGGTACAGCGCCTCCCCGAGCCAACGATGGGAGCCGAGGATTTCGCATATTTCGCGCAGCGCGCTCCGGGCTGCCTCGTGCGGCTTGGCGTCGGATTTGCTGATATTCCGAACCCGCCGATGCTGCATTCGCCGGAATTCCGTCTCGACGAGGCGGCATTGCCGGTCGGCGTGGCAGTGCTCCGCGCCCTTGCGGCGTCGCTCCCGGAACGCCTCTCCAGGTAACAAAGCTCCGCGCCCAGCGGTCTTACGAACGTCCGACCCGCGGACGATATTGTAGTTGGAGCACTTTTCACACCTTAGGGGGTACCGCAGTTGAGTTCCTCACCCGGTTCGCCGATGCTGCGGCGAAGTTTCAAATCGCACGAAAAGGGATCCGAGAAATCCGGCAGGGGCATTTTGCTTTGGTCCATCGTCGGATCCGTCGCGATCGTCTTCATCACATTCGTCATCCTCGCACAGTTTTCGAAACCCGCGAGCGAGGCGCAGCCCGCCTGGAAAAACGTGTTGCACACCGTCGAGCACCCGGTGTTCGCCTTCCGCGTCGTGCGCGCAAGAATCCAGCATAAAACGCTCCCGGCCGCCGATGCGACGCCTTCGGCCGCGCCGTCGCCCGGCGCCACGCCCGCGCCGACCACGGCACCCGCAGCGAAATTGAACGCCGATGCTCTCGCGGCTGCGAAGAAGGCGCTCGAGAAAAAAGCGGCTCACAGAGTGAAGGTTGCGTCGGCGGGCAATCCGGCCGCTGACACCGGCCTCGGCGGCGCCGGCGTCGCTTCTACCCAAAGCGTACCAGTCGTCCCGATCACGCCGGCTCCGGCCCGCATCATCCCGACGAAAGAACCCGCGACGCCTGCTCCCGCAGCGCCGGACGTTTTCACCGACGCCAAGATCGTGAAGCAAGCCGACGCAGACTATCCGATGATCGCCAAGGATCAAGGGATTCAAGGAACCACGGTCGTGCTGGTGACGGTTGGCTCGAGCGGTCACGTCACGAGCGCGAGCGTCGCTCAATCGTCTGGCGACAAGCAGCTCGATTCTGCGGCGATGTCGGCGGCATACCGTTCGGTCTTCACACCGGCCACGAAGAACGGCTCGGCGACCGACGCAAGCGCCCGCCTCGTCTACACCTTCTCGCTCTAATCCGAGCGAGCGACAAATGAACGGGATCGGCTCAGGCCGGTCCCTTCTTCATTATTCTCGCCGTTTGTTGTAGGGTCGACCTTGGTCGAGCTGTCGGCTATTTGTGGCGGTCGAGCTTGCTCGACCTTCATCGGCGTCTCCTCGAGGGAAGTACGCCCAGAAAATCACAGTCTCATGCGGCCCGAGATCCGGGGGCTGGCGCAGTTACTGTCGACTTTTGAACTAGGATCGACACTCGCCTTCGTTTATTTGGAGTGAGTCCGAGTTCAAGATCAATGTAGAGTAGACCATCGGCCATGGCTTTTTGAAGGGCCACCGGCGGGGCTCGAATCCGAAAAAGAGGTTACCTTGCTTCCCACCCACGGTCGATTGCAAGATGATTGACCGAATCGGTTCTTCGCCGATTTGGTTGACAGCCAGCCCCCCGAACAGCACAGGCTTCCGAAGGGTTGCGATCTCTGTGTATTTTGGTCGCAGTGCTGGCGCTTTATTAGCCCATCCGTGTTCAAGCAAACGGAGTGGTTCGATTATGCATTTACATTCTTTCGGAACGATGTTCTTTCGTACCAGCTCGTAGACAAATCGGTCGAATGCGAGAACTGAGCTTCGGCCGCAGTGACCTCTGTGCAGCCCGGTGAGATTAGCAACGATTTCCGGTGCTGCGTTTTCTACCGGTTGCGCTGTCGTGCCACATGCCCCACCAACGATCGCCGAGCCTACTAGAATCAGAGGGAGAAGCGCGCAGCGAAATGGGGCATTTTTCATCAGAATGTTTGTGTCGAGCCGAGAACGCTTCCAGTCGTGGGGCTCACGTACACGTACTCGGCCTGCTGCTGGTCCGTCTCTTGCTGATATAAATCGCAGGGGCTTGCGGCGGTACTCAGCGAGTCAATCGGTGGCGCACACAGCGCGTATCCCGCTGACGGGGCGGGCCCACTTGATTTGCTTTGGGTCGTTATGCCAGAGTGGGATGGCGGAGCGAAATACGCGACGCGCTGTATTGTTTGACCGGTAGAAGCGACCGACCGCCACAGGCGCTTGTAAAAATTGACGTGATATTCGGGCACCCAGACAAGCACTTTCTGGCAACGATTCCGGTCGCCGTTTGCGCATTCTTCCTGGTAATCACCCGCGTCGTCAACCGAGACAAGAATCGAATCGGCACCCAATAGGCCTGAAGCTGAGTGCCGCCAGATGAACGAGTATTCAATCGGTGTGCTTGATGCGGTGGTTCCTGCAGCATGAGCGGGAATAGAGTAAGCGATACCATCAAAGGTTAGCGCAGCGTCTGACGGCAACCCGCCATTGCCGTTAAGCCAGCTGAGCGCATAATTATACGCGTCAGAAATGCTAAACCCGCGCGCCGTTCGAGTCATCGCGGCCATGTAGAGCACACCACCGGAGGCCAGATAGTGGACTACCATACCGTTGGTGTTTTGATAAACGTGCACGTTCGAGTTGATCACATACGTCTTGTTCGGAAGACTATTTCCTCCGAGCTGGCCGTACCAATAGGATTCGTTCATAGTTTCAGCGGTCAAATTCACCAGGTTATTAAGCGGCTGTGGGTACTTGTACACAGCATTCCGTTGAACCCCACCATTGGGATCGCAGCAGGTGTAAAACGTTGGATTCACGCTTCCGTCAGGGCCAAAGTGGGGCCCGCCTCGCGCTTCGATTACATCGTTTTGATTCGCATCTGGAATTAGCATACCGTAGCTAAGATTCCCCAGCCCTCCATCCGCTTTAGCAACCGCGGCCCACGTGTTGAACGCGGTATTCCAACCGGAAAGAAGATTGGCCAATTGGGTAAGACCACCAGCGTCGAGCCCAGGGCTCTGAGTGGAAAAGCCGAGCAACCCGTGCAAATGTCCGCCGAATCTTGCTTCCCATCCTACATTTTGCTGAACATCAGAGCAACTGTCGATAATCAGCCACGTCGGACCGTACCAATTTGTGGGGAGTACGCTGGGAACAATCGCGATATTTGAGCCAAAATTGAAACCGTCGCAGTATCGTAAGCATAGCATCGCCTGACCGGTTGAGGTTTGAGATCGGCCCCGTCATGCGGCCATTGATTTCTGTGGGCTGGGCGTAATTTCGTAGAGTGCGAGGAATTCCTCGGGAGTGTGGTAGCCTAGCGAGCTGTGCGAGTGCGTTGTGTTGTATTCATGCATCCAGCTGTCCGCTGTTGCACGTGCCTCGACGAGAGTCCGGAACCAGTGCGAGTTGAGCAGCTCGTCGCGAACGCGCGAGTTGAACGATTCGATGAACGCATTTTGGGTGGGCTTTCCGGGCTGAATGAAGAGCAGTTCGACGCAGTGCTCTTCGGACCAGAGCTGCATGACTTTGGATGTTAGCTCGGTCCCGTTGTCGATACGCAGATATTTCGGATAGCCGTAGAGAGCTGCCACCTCGTCCAAGATGGCGATGACCAATCGGCCGGCAAACGAGAACGACATCTCAAGCGCCAAGCCGCAGCGGCTGAACTCGTCCATCATGGAGAGCGTGCGGAAGCCGCGGCCGTGCAGCAGTCGGTCGTGCACGAAGTCGAGCGTCCAGCCTTCAAAGGGCCGCGCCGCACGGCGCAAGCAGCGGCCCCGGACGATCCTGGCCCGACCGCGTCGCCGCCGCCGGGGCAGGTGCAGGTTGGCCAATCGGTAGAGGCGACGAAAACGCTTGTAGTTCATGTACTCGTCGCCCACGATCGCATCGCGTTCGTAGTCGTCGTAGAGCCGGCGGCAGCCGTGCTTGGCATGATCCTGTGCAACTTGGGTGAGGCGCAACGCAGCTCGCGCGTCGTCGTGCGCCCTGTGGCTGGGCTGCTCACGTGAGGAGCGGCGTCGTGCGTGGAGTATCGTACAGGCTTCGCGCTGCGAGAGGCCCCGACTGTGCAAGGCCTTCACCGCTTCTTGCCGCTGTGAAGGCCCCAGGCGTTTTTTCGGATCAGGTCTTCCATCGCATCGATCTTGACCGTCTGGCGCGCGATGATGCGTTGCATCTGCGCATTCTCGGCCTCAAGCTGCTTGAGCCGGACGACATCGCTTAGCTCCATGCCGGCGTACTTGGATCGCCACAGACGGATCGTGTTCGCATGAACGCCATGGCGACGGCCAAGTTCTTGTGTCGAGACGCCAGCATCAAACTCGTGCAGGATGTCGACGATCTGGGCCTCGCTGAAACGGCTCTTGCGCATGGGTGGATCTCCTTACTGGCCCATTGGGCCGGAAATCCACAGTTATCCTTGGCTCCCATTTCAGGGCCGATCCCGGAATGCCCACTCCCAATGGAGTGTGCATCGGATAAGCGCCACTCAGTCGTACTCCGGGAACGTGGAGGTATCTTATTTGAAAACTCACCGTTGCGGCGTCACCAACCCGAGTCGAGGCAAGTACCATCGTCACGACGGCGAACAGTGAAATGGTAATAGCATATGCGCGGTTTACCATCTTTATTTGATGTCTCATCTCTTCACAAGAAACTATCGCAGCCACAGCCGAAAAAGATTGATGTCTCCACAAGTCTGGGACCTTGCTTTTACTATAGGTCCGGCAAAGCGTGAAAGTCAAGGAACGGCTGTCCTGCGGGATGGATATTAGCTGCGCCTCGCCACGGATTTGTTGAGGGTGGCTCCGGCAAGAGCTGGGGCGATGAATGAACTAAGGTCGACCAAGATCGACCTCTACAGGCTTAAAAAAAGACGCGGCCATGAATGGCCGCGACTACACAAACCTAGATCCGTTGGAGCTCGCTGCGGCGCTTCAGCACGTCTTGGTCGGGCACTGATTTCGCCAGCTCGGTGAGCGCGGCGACTGCGTCGCTTCGCTTTCCGGCCTCAACCAGCAGGTCTGCCAGCTGCATCCCGACGCGCTTCGCATCGTCAGGCTGCTCCAGCTCCGCGTAGCATCGCAAGAGCAAGCGCAGCGTCTCTTCGTCAGCGCCAAACCGCAGAACGCGTTCGAGCGACTGGCTGGCACCCGCGAAGTCACCGGCGTCGTACAGATCGCGCGCCTTGCGCCGGGCAAAATTCTTGATGCCGCCGGCGGCGCCGCCTGCTCCGACGCGCTTTTCAGTTTCCGCGGGCGGTTGCGCGGCGCTCGCCGCAACGAGTTCCGGCGGCGCGGGCTGCGGCGGCGCCGGCTTGGCAGCGGCCGGCGAGGCGGGCGCAGGTGGCGTGACGGGCGCCTGCGCGCGACTCGCCTCTTCTATTACCTTGTCCAGCGTGGGGATGGGCTGAGTCGGTTGGCTCGCGGCCGGCGGCGCAGGTTTTGCGGGCGGTTGAACCGGCGCTTGCGGCGGCGGCGCGGGAGGCGTCGCTCTCGGCTGCGGCGTCGGTGGTCGCGCTGAAGCCGCGGGCGTCATCGGAGTCGAGGGCCGCGGCGGCGCCGGCCGCAGCTGCGATTGCGCGCCGATGAGCGGAGGCGGCGGCGCTTCAGTCGGCTTCGGGCTGAACGCCGCTGGCGGAGTTGCCGGGCGCGCGCTGGGCGGCGGCGGCCCTGCCGGCTTTGTCGCGGCATCGGGCTTCGCTGCGGCGGGTGCGGGAGCAGGCGGCGGGACCGGAGATGGTTTCTCCACGCTGGCTGGCTTGGCCGGAGCTGGCGCTGGCGCTGCTGCTGGCCTTAGTTCGACTGGAGCTGCCGGGCGCGGACTTGGCGCGGGCGCAGGGTATGCGACGTCGATCTTCCCGGTCGCGCCGAGTTGCGCGAATTCGCCGGCCACCATCTTGTGCCAGGCGGCGTCGCGCGAGTCTTCTTTCTTCGCGAGCTGAGCTAGCTGGTTGATGCCGCCGATCTGTCCGCGCGCCGCGTCGGCCGGCCACTCGCGCAGCAGCCGCAGAACGTCTTCAGCGGCCCCTGGGTTGATCGTCAGCCAGCGGATCGCGAGATGCATGGCTTGACCGTAGTCGTCCGCCTCGGCGTGCACGCGCATGCCGCGGCGCAGATATTCGATCGCGTGATCGTTGCGGCCCATTTCGACGTACGCTTCGCTGAGCCGGGTGAGGACTTGACCGTCGTCCGGATTCAGATGGAGCACGTAGCGATATTCTTCGGAGGCGTCGGCGATGTAGCCGGCCTGATAGAGCGCGTCGGCGTTGGACCGTCGCACGAGCGGATCGTCGGGATACTCGTGCGCGAGTTCTCCCATGAGCTCGAGGACGTCTTCTGTAGGCGCAGTCAGCCGGGAGAGCTCGGCGAACTTCGCGACGACTTGCGCGCGCGCGGAACCGAGTGGATTCTTTTCGGCGCGAGCGAACAACCCGCGCTTGCGCTCTTGTGCGGTCAGCAGCTCGCCGAGAAGATCGACCGCCTCCTCCGGCTTGCGCGCATCCACGAGCGCGTGGGCGGCTTCGAGGTAGTGCGGCACGGCGGCGCGCAAACCGTGATGCGCGGCCGCGTCACGAGCTGCTTGCCGCTTGTCTTCAGCGCGTCCCACGCGACTTCTCCGTACCCGAGGCAGCGGCCGCGGTTCCGGAGGCGAGCTTGGCCTTGATCGCCGCGATCTTCGTCTTCACGTCGCGGAATTTTGGATCGGCCGATGCGACCTCTTCTAACGACCAGAGCGCGAGTTCCAGCGAATCGTTGTCGCCCGCAGACATCTGCAGGTCGGCGAGATTGTAGAGCGCCTCGTGATAGTGGCCCTCGGGGTGGCCAGGCATCTCGAGCGCTTGCGAGAACCGCGCGGCGGCTTCGTCGGGCCGAGCGAGCGCCCGCAGGCACTGGCCGGCCGCGATCTGGGCCAACATCGCATATTGAGATTTCGCGTCGACGGAGTCGAGCACGATGAGCGCCTCGTCGGGCCGGCCGAGATCGCGATACGCCGATCCCAGCTCGAACCGCCCGCGCTGGTTGTTCTTGTCAAGATCGAGCGCGCTTTCGAACGATTGCGCCGCGAGAGCGAGATCTCCGGACGTGCGCAGCATGTCGCCAACGGCCAGCAGGAACGCCGCCGGCTGCGGCTGCGCCTTCGCCTGCGTCTTTGCAGTGCGCAGGGCATCCTCTCGCCGTCCTCTTTTGACGAGCGCTTCGACGTCGGAGAGCGCTTTGCTCGGCGCGGCTGCTGGAGCGCTTGGCGCTGCGGGCGCTGCCGGCGCAGCAGCTGCCGGAGGTGTTGGACGCGGAGCAGGCGCCGGACGCGCGGGCGCCGCCGAGATCGAATCGGCGCGCGCGAATTCCGCCGTCCGCGCCGACGTCGCGCTGAGGTTGGCCTGAATCGATTCGAGCTGCTGCTGACGCTCCACGCGCAGCTCTTCGGCGTGCGCGATCGCCGCGTCGGTCTCGGTGCGCTTGGCTTCGATGACCTCGGCCATCGCCGCGACTTGCTTGCGCGTCTCGTCGGCTTGGCCGCGCATCTCTTCGACGTGCAGCAGCGCCGTTTCAACTTCGGCGATTTTGGACGCGACCAGGCTCGCGCTCGCATTCACCTTGCGGGAGCGCTCGAGCACCGCGCTCAATTGCTGAACCGCCAGTTCGGCCGTCTTGCGCGCTTCCGACACTTCACCTTGCAGCTCGCCCATCGTCGTCTCGACGGCGTTTGCATCCGAACGCACTTTTTCGGCGCGCCACTTGGCGGCGGACAGCTCGCCGCGCGCCTTTTCCACGGCGTCGCCGACTGCATTCGACTTCGTCTCCGCGTCGCGCAGGCTCTCGTTGAGAGCGGTGAGCGATTCGAGCCCTGCGCGGGCCCGCTCGAGCTTCGTCACGAGCGTCTTCAGCGCCGCATCCTCGGCGGCTCTGGCCTTGCCGACCTCTTCGAGCTGCGCTTGCAGCGCGGTCAAGTTCGTTTCCGCGGTTTCGCGTTCGGCCTGCAGCTGCCCGAGGGCGGCCTGAGCCGCTTTGATCTGCTCTTCGATGGCGAGGCGCTTGCGATATGCCTGCGCGACCGCAGTTGTGACTTGCGCGAGTTCGGCCGATGCTCGAGACTGCTGCTCGAGCATCGCGACGTCGAGCTCGGGATTCTCCATGGAGAACTCGCTTTCGTCTGGGGCCGGCGGCGGCGCTGGCGTTGTCGCCGCCGGGCGCGCTGCGGCGCGCGGAGGCGGAGGCGGCGGAGGCGGTGGCGCGGCGGCTTTCGGCGCCGGCTTCGGAGGCGGTGCGGGGGCAGGCGGCGGCGCGGCGTTGGCGCGCGCGCGGCTGCGCGTGCTCTCGATCTTCTCCGTTTCCGCGAAGACCTGGCGAGCTTTGGCATTGTTCGCGTCGATCTCGAGCGCTTCGCCCGCGCAATCGCGCGCTTCTTCGAAGTTGAGCGACTTGCGCGCGGCTTCGGCGGCCAGCGCGAAATAGTTGGCGGCTTCGGAAAGCATGTGCTTGTTGAGATGCAGCTGGCCGAGATGCTTGTATGCCTGCCAGTGCGATTTGTCGCGCTCGGTCAAACGTTTGAACGCGTGGATCGCCTGGTCGAGCTGACCGTCGCCTTCGTACACGATCGCCGCTTCGAACAGCGCGGGCACGTGCGTGAAATTCGATTTGCGGAGGACGTCCGCGAATTTGGCGAGCGCGTCTTGCTTCTTGCCCTCGGCCGCATCGACGCGACCGAGTTCGAACAGCGCATCGACATTCTTGCCGTCGATCTCGCGCGCGGCGTCGAAGGACAATCGAGCTGAGTCGCAGTCGCCGCCGTCAAGGTAGCGGCGGCCGGCGGTGACATACGCGGCGAAGCCTTCCGATGCGGCGCCGGCCTGCACCAGCAGGTCGGCCGCTTCGATCAGCAGATCGGGCGGCGCGTCCTCTTTGCCGGACACCAGGCGTGCGGTCGACAGCGCGGCGGCCGTGTTGCCGCTCTCGAGCTGCTTGCGCGCCTGCGCAATGACCGTCGCGGCCGAATTGCCGCCGGTGGCTGGACTCATGTCTATAGCGCCTTTCCGATTCAACGAAAAACTCGTCCGCTGCGCGCCTCACGGTCGGCTAAAGCCGACCGCCTTATTCGTCGCTTCGCTCCTCACGGTCGGCTAAAGCCGACCGCTACATGCAATCCGCAGGTACTTGAAATATCGGCCGTTTTTGCTCTAATGCTGAGCGGTCATTGCGCCGCCACCGCGTGGTGCTCCAGGGCTTCTATATACCGCTCCGCGTCCATCGCCGCTCGGCATCCGAGCCCAGCAGCGGTGACGGCTTGACGGTATCGCGAATCCTGGACGTCTCCGGCGACAAATACCCCCTCAACGTTCGACCGAGTGCCGTCCTTCGATATTACATAACCCCGTGCGTCAAGTTCTAACTGTCCCGCAAATATGGCCGTGTTCGGCTCGTGACCGATCGCGACGAAGATGGCGTCGCAGCCGAGCTCGCTCGTGGCGCCCGTTTCCACGTTCGTCAGCCGCACGCCGCTGACGGTGCGCTCGCCGAGCACGTCGTCCACCGCCGTGTTCCAGACGAACTCGATCTTGGGATGCGCCAGAGCCCGGTCTTGCATCACCTTCGAAGCGCGCAGCTCCCGCCGCCGATGCACCACCGTGACCTTCTTGCCGAAGCGCGTGAGGAACAGCGCTTCTTCCATCGCGGAATCGCCCCCGCCGACCACCACGATATTCTTATCTTTGAAAAACGCGCCGTCGCAGGTCGCGCAGCTCGACACCCCGCGACCGCGCAGGCGCGTCTCGTTGACGAGTCCGAGCCATTTCGCCGACGCTCCGGCGGCGACGATGACGCACTCGGCCGCGTGCTCCTCATCCTCGACCCACGCTCGGAACGGGCGTTTGGAAAAATCGACTCTGGTGACGTCGACGTCGCGGATCTCGGCGCCGAAGCGCGTCGCCTGCGCGCGAAATTTCTCCATCAATTCCGGGCCGAGAATGCCTTCAGGAAATCCGGGGTAGTTCTCGACCTCGGTCGTCAGCATGAGCTGACCGCCGAACATCGCGCCGGCGAAGACGAGCGGATGCAGATTCGCGCGCGCCGCATAGATGGCTGCGGTGAGCCCCGCAGGACCGGAGCCGATCACCATCAGCCGACGCGTCTGCATGCGCGAAGGTATTCCCCGGCAGGTATGGGTAGCCTCTTCGCGTGACGCCACGAGATCAAGCGAAGCCCGCGCCCTGGGAATTTCGCGCGCGCGCGTGGATCATGTTCGTCATCTATTTTTTCGGATTCAGTGCGGGATATGCGCTGTCGTCTGCGACGGGCCGCGACGGCACGCCGACCTACGTCGTCATCGGCGCGCACTGGGGCACCAGCGGCATCCGTGCGGCCGCGTGCATCGCCGCGATCTTCGCGATCGCCGGATTCGCGCTGCGCTGGTGGGGATCGAGTTACCATCGAGCCGGCGTCGTCTACAGCGGCAGCATTGAAACCGCGACGCTGACGGCGGCGGGACCGTATCGATTCGTCCGAAATCCGCTTTACCTGGGGAATATGCTGCAGGCAGTCGGCATCAGCTCCATCGGACCGCCGCCGGTGGAGGTCATCTGCGTGGGCTTGATCGTCGCGTTCCTGATGCGGCTCATCTTTCTCGAGGAGCGCTATCTGCGCGCGGCGCAGGGCGAACCCTACCTTCGGTATTGCGCGGCGGTGCCGCGCATCATCCCGCGCCTGAACGCGCCCGATCTCCCGACGACCGGTCAGCGACCCGACGTCGCCTACGGATTTTTGACCGAACTCTGGTCGCTCGGCTTCGCGGTCGCCATGAGCTATCTCGCGGTCACGTCGCCACGAACGCAGCTCGGCACGTTTTTCGCGCTGTTCTACGCGAGCATCGGCCTTTTGATCGTCGGCGCCATCATCGACCGCCGCATGGCGCGCCCGCGCGATGCCGGCTGAACTCGCGGCGCGCGACCTGTTCGCGGCCATCGGTAACACGCCCATGCTGCGCCTCGAGAACCTCTCGAAGGCCATCGGCCGCACGATTCTTGGCAAGTGCGAGTTCATGAACCCCGGCGGCTCGGTCAAAGATCGAGCGGCGAAATTCATCATCGAAGATGCCGAGGCGAACGGGCGGCTCGCGCCGGCAAGCACGATCGTGGAGGGCACGGCCGGCAATACCGGCATCGCGCTCGCCATGCTCGGCAACGCGCGCGGCTACCGGACGGTCATCTTCATCCCGGACGATCAAGCGCCGGAAAAGATCGAGGTCCTGCGCGTGTTCGGCGCCGACGTGCGCCTCGTGCCCAGCGTGCCCTTCGCCGACGAGAACAACTACTACCATCAGGCCCGCGCGTTCGCGCGGGCTACCCCGAACGCGTTCTGGGCAGATCAGTTCAACAATCCTGCCAACCGCCGCGCGCATGTCGAAGGCACCGGCCCGGAGATCTGGCGACAAGCAGGTCCGGCCATTGACGCATTCGTCGCGGCTCCGGGCACCGGCGGAACGATCGCCGGGGTTTCGGTCGCGTTGAAGCAGCGCAAGCCCGACGTCAAGACGGTGTTGGCGGATCCGATGGGATCGTCGCTGTATAGCTACGTCAAGCATGGCACGCTCGATTCCGAAGGCGATTCCATCGCCGAAGGCATCGGCATCAAACGCATCACGGAGAATTTCAAAGGAGCGCCGGTGGACGATGCGGTGCGCGTCGACGACCGCGCGATGGTCGAGATGGCTCGCTATCTGGTGCGCGAAGAGGGCTTGCTGCTGGGCGGATCGTCGGCCGTGAACGTGGTCGCCGCCGCTCGCGTGGCGCGCGACCTGCCGGCGGGCAGCACGGTCGTTACGGTTCTGTGCGACGGCGGACAGCGCTATCGCACGCGCCTGTACGACGACGCTTGGCTGGCGCACAACGACCTGACGCCGCGGGCCAAAGGATTGTCCTTCCTCTAGAGCGCCGATCCGCAGGGGCCGGAGGGCGCCCTCGCCGCCCCCGCGAACCCCCGGACTTTGTACCAAATTTCACAAACTTTGTGAGGCTGCCGGAGTGCCCGCTTCGCCCTGGACGACCATCGCCGTCTACTTCCTGGTCGCGATCGTCGTGTCGCTGCTGATCGCGGTGGTCCCCGGGATCTTCACGCGCAAGCGCCCGACGAAAGAAAAACTCGATCCGTACGAGTGCGGCGTGCCGCCGACCTCGGCGATGCTGGGCCGTTTTCCCGTCCGCTTCTACCTCGTCGCCATGCTGTTCGTCGTCTTCGACGTCGAGGCGGCGTCGTTCTATCCGTGGGCCGTGCAGCTGCGCTCGCTCGGCGCCTACGGACTCGTGGAGATGGTCCTGTTCATCGTCGTGCTCGGCATCGGCTACGCGTACGTGTGGAAAAAGGGCGGCTTCTCGTGGAGATAGGCCCGCAGCAGCCGTTCCTCACCACGCGGCTCGACGAATTCATCAGCTGGGCGCAGAAATCGGCCATCTGGCCGATGACGATGGGACTCGCGTGCTGCGCGATCGAGATGATGAGCATCGTCTCTCCGCGCTACGACAGCTCGCGTTTCGGCGCCGAGGTTTTCCGCTCGTCGCCGCGGCAGGCCGACCTCATGATCATCTCAGGGCGCGTCGCCAACAAGATGATCCCGATCCTGAAAACGCTCTACGCGCAGATGCCGGATCCCAAGTGGGTGATCTCCATGGGCGCGTGCGCGTCCACCGGCGGCGTGTTCGACAACTACGCGGTGGTGCCGTGCGACACGTTCCTGCCGGTCGACGTGTACGTTCCGGGTTGCCCGCCGAGCCCCGATGCCCTCATCTACTCGTTGATGCAGCTGCGCCGCGAGATCGAAGCCGGCGGCAAGACCGCGGTGCTCGCGCGCAATGCCTGATCCGGATCTTATCGCCGCGATAGCGGCTGCTGCGGGAGAGCGTTTCGTGGAAGCCGTGTCCGCGCCGGACATGGACGAAATCGCGTTGCTTTCGGACGGGTTGCTGGACGCGGTGGGCGTGCTGCGCCGCGAAGGCTTCAACATGCTGCTGGACATCGGGTGCACCGACCATCATCCGCTCGCGCCGCGCTTCGAGCTCTCCTACCACTTCCTGCGTTTCGATCTCCATCAATCCGCGCCGGCGCCGCCGGACCGCTTCCGCTTGCGCGTGTTCCCGCGCGACGACGAGCCGCGCGTCGCCACGCTCTCGCATCTGTGGCCGGTCGCGAACTGGGCGGAGCGGGAGACCTACGATTTGTTCGGCATCGTCTTCGACGGTCATCCGCATCTGCGGCGCATCCTGATGCCCGACGACTGGAAGGGCTACCCGCTGCGCAAAGATTACCCGCTGCGCGGCTTCGATCGCTCGTTCAATCCCGGCGGACGCATCGGACCCGTGCCGCCGCTGCGGGAATCGTAAGCGTGGCGGATCTGACGGCGTTCGAGCAAAATCCCGACGTGTCGGTGGACGTCGCGGACGAGCGCGACACGCTGGTGCTGTCCATGGGCCCGCAGCACCCCAGCACGCACGGCGTCCTGCAGGTCATGCTCCGGCTCGACGGCGAGACCGTCGTGGAGGCCGAGCCGGAGATCGGCTACCTGCACACCGGCATCGAAAAGCAAGCCGAGAATCTGATGTGGCAACAGGCGGTGACGGTCATCGACCGCGCCGACTACCTCGCGCCGCTTTCGAACAGCTTGTGCTACGTGCTGGCCGCGGAGCGTCTGCTCGGCATCGCCGACGCGATCCCGCGGCGCGCGCAGGTGCTGCGGGTGATGTTCGCCGAGCTGACGCGCATCGCCAGCCATCTGGTGTGGCTCGGCACGCACGCGATGGATCTCGGAGCGCAGTCGATCTTCATGTACGCCTTCGAGATGCGCGAACGCATCCTCGAGATCATGGAGTTCGTCACGGGCGCCCGCATGCACCAGTCGTGGTTCCGGATCGGCGGTCTTGCGATCGACGTGCCGAAGGGCTTCCTCGACAAGATCGGCGCCTTCCTCGACGCGTTTCCACAGCGCTTGACTGACATGCGCGCGATCCTCGAGGACAACATCATCATCCGGGATCGGCTCATCGGCGTCGGCAAACTGTCGGCCGAAGAGGCGATCGCGTGGGGCCTCACCGGTCCGGCGCTTCGCGCTTGCGGCGTCTCGTACGACGTGCGCAAAGCGTTCCCATACTCCGGCTACGACGCGTACGATTTCGACGTGCCCGTCGATGTGCGCGGCGACTGCTACGCGCGCTTCGTCGTCCGGTTGGGCGAGATGCATCAGGCGTGGCGCATCATCAAGCAGACGCGCGACCGCTTTCCGGACGGACCCGTGGTCATCGACGATCGCAAGATCGTGCCGCCTCCGAAAACCGAGATCCAGCACTCGATGGAAGCGCTGATCCACCATTTCAAGCTGGTCTCGGCGGGCTTCAACGTGCCGGAGGGGCACATCTACCAGGCCGTCGAGAGCCCGCGCGGCGAGCTCGGCATGTATGTGACGAGCGCCGGCGGCAACAAGCCGTGGCGGATCCGCTGGCGACCGCCCTCCTTCTACAATCTGCAGGCGCTCAAGCACTTGGCGCGCGGCAATCTCATCGCCGACGTCGTCGCGATCATCGGCAGTCTCGATCCCGTGTTCGGCGAGGTGGATCGATGAGGGCCGATCGCGAGCGACGCGGACGCGAGCTGCTCGCCAAATACCCGCGCGCGCAGTCGGCGCTCGTGCCCTTCTTGCAGTTCTGCCAGCAGCAGGACGGCTACGTGACGCGCGAAGCGATCGAAGACGCGGCGGGCCTCGTCGGCATCACGCCCGGTCAGGTGGAGTCGATCGCCTCGTTCTATTCGCTGCTGTTCCAGCATCCGGTGGGTACGCACGTCATCCAGGTTTGCCGCACGCTGTCGTGCATGCTGCGCGGTTCCGACGAGCTGCAGCGCCACATCAAAGCTCGGCTCGGCGTCGGTCAGATGGAGACCACCCCGGATGGCATGTTCACGTACGAGGAGGTCGAGTGCCTCGCTGCGTGCGACCGGGCGCCGTGCCTGCAGCACAATCTCGAGTACGAATACGACGTCACTCCCGCCAAGTTCGACGAGCTACTCGAGCGCTGGCGCGCGAGCAAGCCCGCCGCGCCGCTCGCTGCGGAGTAACGACCGATGCCGTACGAGCCGGTGATCACGAAGGGCATCGGCCAGCTCGATCTGACCGACGTCGACGTTTACCGCAGCGAAGGCGGTTTTGAGGCGCTCGAGCGCGCGCTCACCGCGATGACTCCCGAGCACGTCGTCAACGAGATCAGCGCCTCGAACCTGCGCGGCCGCGGCGGCGCGGGTTTCCCGACCGGCCGCAAGTGGGGGTTTCTTCCGAAAGACGGCCGGCCGCGCTACCTGGTGTGCAATTGCGACGAAGCGGAACCGGGCACGTTCAAGGACCGCATGCTGCTGAGCGCCACGCCGTTCCAGCTCATCGAGGGCATGGTGCTCTCGGCCTACGCCATCAACGCGGCGAAGATCTTCCTTTATATACGGGGCGAATTTCTCGACGGCTCGCGCGTGTTTCGGCGCTCGCTCGCTACGGCCTACGAGCGCGGCTTCGTCGGCCAGCGCATCCTCGGCTCGCACTATTCGGTCGACATCGCGATCCATCGCGGCGCCGGTGCCTACATCTGCGGCGAAGAGACGGCCATGCTCGAGTCGATCGAAGGCAAGCGCGGCGAGCCGCGCCTGAAGCCCCCGTTCCCCGCGATCGCCGGGCTGTACGGCATGCCGACGGTCGTGAACAACGTGGAGACGCTGTGCTACGTGCCGCATATCATCAATCGCGGCGCGACGTGGTTCGCCTCCATCGGTCCGCAGCGTTCGCCGGGTCCCAAGATCATGTCGGTAAGCGGCCATATTCAACGCCCGGGCAATTACGAAGTGCCGTTGGGCATCTCGGCCGGGGAGCTCATCGAATTGGCCGGCGGGCTGTTCCCGAATCGCACGCTCAAGGCGATCCAGCCCGGCGGCGGTTCTTCGGCGGCGATCTTTCCGGAGGACCTCGACACCGGCATCGATTTCGACTCGCTGGCCGCTAAGAAAACCATGCTTGGCTCGGGCGGCTTCGTCGTCATGGACGACACGACGTGCATGGTGCGCGCCGCGCTCACGCTCGCTCGCTTTTTCGAGACCGAATCGTGCGGGCAGTGCACGCCCTGCCGCGAGGGCGGCCAATGGGTCGCGCGCTTGATGCGCCGGCTCGAGGCGGGCGAAGGGTCCGCCCCCGACATCCGCGTGCTCGAGACCATCAACCAGACGATCACCGGCACGAATCTCTGCCCGCTCGGCGATTCCATCATGCCGTTTCTGGGTTCGGTGCTGCGCCGCTATCCGCAGGAATTTGCGGATCACGTCGCGGCGGCGCGCTGCCCGGTCGGCGCGAACGCGGGCGTCGCCGTCGCATGAGCTCGAACGGACGCGAGGTCGGTCTGACGATCGACGGCCAGAGCGTGCGGGTGCCTGAAGGCACGCTGGTGGTCGAGGCCGCCAAAGCGCTGGGCACGCACGTCCCGGTCTATTGCTATCACCCGAAGATGGCGCCCGCAGGCCTGTGCCGGATCTGCCTGGTCGAGATCGAGAAGACGCCCAAACTCCAGATCGCGTGCGCCACGCGCGTCGCCGATGGCATGGTCGTGCACACCGCCTCCGAGAACGTCGCCGCCGCGCGGCGCGGCGTGCTGGAGTTCTTGCTGCTCAACCATCCGTTGGACTGTCCGATCTGCGACAAAGGCGGCGAATGCGATCTGCAGGACTACGCCATGTCGTATGGGCCGGGGGCGAGCAGATACACCGATCCAAAACTGCACAAGCCGAAGCGCGTCGATCTTGGTCCGACGATCGTGCTCGACGAAGAGCGCTGCATCTTGTGCCGCCGCTGCACGCGCTTCGACGACGAGATCGCGCAAGAGCGCAATCTCGTGGTGATCGACCGTGGCCACCGCTCGCTCATCGGCACGCGCGACGGGTCGCCCTACGCCTCGTATTTCTCGGGGAACACGACCGAGATCTGCCCGGTCGGGGCGCTCACGAGCAAGGCCTATCGTTTTCGGGCCAGGCCGTGGGATCTCGCCCATGCCGATTCGGTCTGCACGCAGTGTTCGGTCGGATGCAACTATCGGATCGACTCGCGCTTCGGCCGGATCATGCGCACCTATACGCGAGAAAACCAGGCGATCGACGACGGCTGGATCTGCGACCGCGGGCGATATACGTTCGGCTACCTCTACGAGCCGTCGCGTCTGCGATCGCCGCTCATCCGGCGCGATGGAGAATTGCGCGAGGCGGCGTTCGACGAGGCCGTCGCCGTCGCTGCCGAACGCCTTGCTGCTGCAGCGGCGGGAAAACGCGTCGGGGTCATCGGCGGCGGCCGGCTGTCCGACGAAGAAGCGTTCGCGCTGCAGCTCTTCGCGCGGCGCGCGCTCGGCACGAACAACATCGACTATCGTGCGCACGCGCAGCGGTTCGCATCGCCGGCGCGCTTCGGCGCGAAGCTCGCGGATCTCGACGATGCGTCGCTCGTCTTGATGTTGGGCGCGCTCGGGCCCGAGCAGGCCCCGATCCTCGACCTGCGGATTCGGCGAGCGGTCGCGCGCGGACAAGCCACGCTGGTCTACGTCGGCCCGTACCGGCCCGAGTTGCCGGTACTGGCGCGCTTTTTCGAGCATCCTTCCACGGCTGTCGCGGGTTTGCTGGATCGGCTGCTCGACGCCGTCCATCACGGGGGCTCCGAGAGCGGCGAGCCATTCGTCGACGAGCTCGCGCAGCTTCTCGCGGATTCCGAACGCATCGTCGCGATTCACGATGGCTGCGACCCGCTCGCAGCTCGCGCGCTCGAACGTCTCATGGAGACGTTGCGCCGCTACGACCATCAGGTCGGCATCCTGGTCATCGGCAGCCAAGGCAACGCGCGCGGCGCCGAGGCCGCCGGCTGCGTGCCGAACCTGCTGCCGGGTTACGCGCCGATCGCGGATGCCGACGGCATGACGACGGCCGAGATGCTGACCGCCGCCGCCGACGGCAAGCTGGAAGCTCTGCTCGTCGTCGGCGCAAATCCCGCGCTCACGTTCCCGGACGGCGCGCTCGCGCGGGCGGCGCTCGCGAACGTCGCGTTTTTGGTCGTGAGCGATCAACTGCCCACTGAAACGGTGTCGCACGCCGACGTCGTGTTCGCCGCCGCATCCTTCGCCGAAAAGCGCGGCCACGTCACAAATCTCGAGGGTCGACGGCAAGCATTCGCGCAGTCGGTCGAGCCGCCGGTGCGCGTGCTCACCGACGCCCAGATCCTGTCGGCGCTGGCCGCGGCCATGAACGCGCCCGACGGACTCATCCCATCGGAACCCGAGACGTTGTTCTCCAAGCTCAGCGTAGAGGTCGACCTTGGTCGACCTGATATCGAGCTTGCTCGACCCAAGATCTCAGACATTGTAGAGGTCGACTTTGGTCGACCTGACATCGAGCTTGCTCGACCCAAGATCTCAGACATTGTAGAGGTCGACCTTGGTCGACCTGACGCGGGCGGACTGATCGTGATACCCATCCCGAAGCTGTACGCCGGCGGCGGCGCCGCGGCATTCGATCCGGGACTGAGACCGATGCGGCCAGTGCCGTTCGCGCTCTTTCATCCGGACGATGCTCGCCGTTTGGAGATCTCCGTCGGCGATCGCGTCAGCCTCGAAGGGCGTGGCGGAGCGATCGAGGTCGAAGCGCGCATCGCGGAGCGCGCGCCGTCGGGCGCCGTGCTCGTCGTTGCGAATCTGCCCGAAGCGCCCGTCAACCGGTTGACGGATCAATCGGGCCTCGGCACGGCGACGGTGCGAAAGCTGCCACCAGATATTGTAGGGGACGCGCCGTGAGCCCCACGCTTGAGTGGGCGATCATCGTCGCCATCAAGTCCGGCGTGCTCATCTTCATCGTCGTCACGGCGTTCGCATATCTCATGCTTGCGGAGCGCAAGGTGCTTGCATGGTTCCAGCTGCGGCTCGGCCCGATTTGGTGCGGCCCGTGGGGCTTGATGCAGCCCGCCGCAGACGCGGTCAAGCTCGTTTTCAAAGAAGATCTCACGCCCAGCGGCGCCGATACGTTCATCTACAAGATCGCGCCGGCGCTGGCGGTGCTCACCGCCATCATGGCGTACGCCGTCATCCCGTTCGGAACGCTGCCGGACGGGCGCCCGATCTCCATAGCAGATCCGAACGTCGGCATTTTGTTCGTTCTGGCCATGGCCGCCATCGGCGTCTACGGCGTCGCGCTCGGCGGCTGGGCGTCGCAATCCAAGTGGCCGCTGTTGGGGGCGATCCGCTCGACCGCGCAGATGATCTCGTACGAGTTGGCGATGGGACTCGCCGTGGTGAGCGTGCTGCTGCTCGCCGGTACGACCCGCTTGTCCGGCATCGTCGCCGCGCAATCGCAGCATCACCTCTGGTACGTGCTTCCGGAATTCGTGGCGTTTTTGATCTACGGCATCACCGCGACCGCCGAGACCAACCGAGCGCCGTTCGACCTGCCCGAGGCCGAGACCGAACTCGTGGCGGGATTCCACACGGAATACTCGAGCCTGCGCTTCGGCACGTTTTTCGTCGCCGAGTACGTCAACATGATCACCGTTTCGGCGATCGCGACCATCCTGTTCCTCGGCGGCGGCGATGGACCGTGGCTCAGCGTCGCGCCCTGGCTATCGGTTTTGTGGTTCTTGCTGAAGGTCGCATTCTTCTTATTCGTCCTGATCTGGCTGCGCGCGACGTTGCCGCGATTGCGCTACGACCGGCTCATGACATTCGGCTGGAAAGTGCTGCTGCCGGTCGGCGTGCTCAACCTGCTCGCGACCGCGGCATACGTGGCGCTGGTGAAGTAGGAGATGGCGACGTGATAAGGGCGGTGAGAGGCATCGTCATCGGCATGCTGACGACGCTCAAGTACCTGTTCATGCGCAAGGCCACGATCGACTATCCGCGCGTGGCCTACCCGCATCCCGAGCGCTTCCGTGGCGTCCACGAATTGCGCAAGTACGACGACGGGATGGAGCGCTGCATCGGCTGCGAGCTGTGCGCCGTCGCCTGCCCCGCGAATTGCATCACGGTCATCGGAGCGGAGAACGATCCGGCGCATCCGACGTCGCCGGGCGAGCGCTACGGCTATCGCTACGAGATCGACATGCTGCGCTGCATCTTTTGCGGGTTCTGCGAGGAGGCGTGCCCGACGGACGCGATCGTCTTGACGCCGCGCTTCGACATCGCCGACTACACGCGCGACCGGCTCGTCTTCGGCAAGGACAAGCTGCTGGTGGAAAACCAGTTCACGCAGCATTTGGCCAACACGGAGTCGGCCGTCGAGACCGACGCCGGCATCTCGCCATGATGTCCCTCTACTGGATCTGCGCCTTCGTGCTCCTGCTCTCCGGGCTCGGCGTTATCTCCAGCCGGCAGCCGGTGCATTCGGTGGTGGGTCTGATCGTCAATTTCGCGACACTGGCCGTCCTGTTCCTCACGCTCTCGGCGGATTTCTTGGCGATGATGCAGATCATCATCTACGCTGGGGCGATCCTCGTGCTGTTCCTGTTCGTCATCGCGCTGCTGACGGTCGGCAACGTTCCGGTCGAACGCGGCCCGGGCCGGCTGCAGTTCCAGGCCACGCCGTCGGTGGTGGCGGGCGTGCTCGCGCTGGCGGTCCTGTTCTCGGGCGTGCGCGTCGGCTGGTCGCAAAGCGCCGCGGCGAATCCCGCCGGCTTCGGCAGCGTCGCGACGTTCGGCACGCAGCTGCTCACCACGCACGTGTTCGCGTTTGAAGTGACGGCCTTCATCCTGCTCATCGCGATCGTGGGCGTTGTGCTCATGGCCGGGCGCAAAGAGGTGCGTTTCTAACATGCCGCAGATCCCGCTGGCCGCCTATCTCGGCTTGTCGAGCGCGCTGTTCGTGATCGGCGCGGTGGGATTTCTGCTGCGGCGAAATCCCATCACCATGCTCATGGCGATCGAACTCATGTGGAACGCCGGCAACCTGGCGTTCGCCGCGTTCGCCCGCAACTTCGCGGACATGTCCGGGCAGATCTTCGTGTTCATCGTCATCACGGTGGCGGCCGCAGAAGCGGCGATCGCGCTCGCCATCGTCGTCATGGTCTTTCGCCGGCGCGCCGACGTGGACGTCGACGACATCTCGGTCTTGAGAGGCTGATGGCACCCTTCATCGCATCGCTCGTCCCCTTCATCCTGTTCGCGCCGCTCGTCGGCGCGGCGACGATCGCGCTGTTCGGCCCGTACGTTCATCGCCGCGCGTCCGCCGCCGTCGGATCGGCGTCGGTGCTGCTCTCGTTCGTCATCGCGGCGGCGTTCGCCATCGTGGTATGGCACCTGCCTGCGGCGGAGCAGGCCGCGTTCACGCACAGCCGTTTCTTGGGGTACTGGGTCCACCTGCCGCCGGATTTCGTGATCTCGTTCCGGCTGCTCGTGGATCCGCTGTCGCTGCTGTGGATCCTCGTCATCACCGGCGTCGGCTTTCTGATCCATCTGTATTCGGTCGGCTACATGGCCGCCGACAAGAACTACCGCACGTTCTTCGCCTACATGAACATCTTCGTGTTCGCGATGCTGCTGCTCGTCATGGCGGATAATTTCTTGTGGCTGCTGGTGGGTTGGGGCGGCGTCGGATTCGCGTCGTACATCCTCATCGGCTTCTACTACGATCGCAACACCGCCGTGCTCGCCGCGCGCAAGGCGCTCATCATGAACGTGATCGGCGACGTCGGCATCATGGTCGCGATCTTCCTCATGTACGCGCACGTCGGCAGTCTAGCGTACCAAACTGTCTTCGGCCAGGTCGATGCGATCGGCACCACCGCGTTGACGTGGATCGGCATTTGGCTCTTCGTCGGCGCGGTCGCCAAGTCGGCGCAGTTGCCGCTGCAGACGTGGCTGCCGGACGCGATGGAAGGCCCGACGCCGGTGAGCGCGCTCATCCACGCCGCGACGATGGTCACCGCAGGCGTCTACCTCGTCGCGCGCGCACACCCGATCTACGATCGCGCGCCGGTCGCCGCCGAGATCGTCGCCGTCGTCGGAGGCCTCACCGCGCTCTTCGCCGCGACCATCGGCACCGTCCAGTACGATATCAAGCGCGTGCTCGCGTACTCGACGATGAGCCAGATCGGCTACATGATCATGGCGGTGGGCATCGGCGCCTACGCGGCGGGCGCGTTCCACTTCCTTACCCACGCGTTCTTCAAAGCGCTGCTGTTCATGGCGGCCGGCGTGGTGATTCACAACCTGGCGGGCGAACAGGACATCCGCAAGATGGGCGGCTTGGCCAAACGCATGCCGTTCGCGTATTGGACGTTCCTCGTCGGCACGCTGGCGCTCGCGGGCATCGCGCCCTTCGCTGGCTTTTTCTCGAAGGACGCGATTTTAGACCAGGCGCTGACCCTGCACCATCCGTGGCTGTACGGGGCCGGCACCGCCGCCGCATTCCTCACCGCCTTCTACATGTTCCGCTTGCTGTTCCTCACGTTCTTCACGGGAGCGTATCGGGGAGAGGGCGAGCCGCATCACGACACGCCGTGGACGATGAGCGTGCCGGTCGCGCTTCTCGCGGCGCTGTCGGTCGCCGGCGGCTGGATCGTGCTGCCCGGGCATGACGCCTTGTCTCCCGCGCTGCGAGCCAGCTTCGCCGACTCCCTCGTCATCCAAGACCTCAGCGGTTTCAACTGGCAGGTCTCGATCGGCACGCTGATCCTGGCGCTCGCCGGGATCGTGCTCGCGTACGCGCTCTACGAGGTCCCGTCCGGCGCCCGCGAATGGGTGCGCTCGCAGTTCGGCGTGATGCGCGCGGTGCTGACGAACGCGTACTATTTCGATGCCATCTATCACGTCGCGTTCGAAGTGCCGACGTACGCGCTCGCCGGCCTGCTCGCGCGCGTGTTCGATCGCGACGTCATCGGCGCGCTTCCACGCGCCTTCACCGCGCTGGCCACCTGGTTGGGCGACGTGGCGGATCGCTGGGAGACGGGCTACCTGCGCCGCTACGGCCTCTCGATCGTCGTCGGCGTGGCGCTGTTGCTGGTCTTCTACGTCGTGCTGACCCGCGGCGCGCTCTGGGGAGCGCCGTGACGTGCTGATCGACGCGCTCATCTTCTTGCCGCTGGCGGCGGCCCTCGGACTGTTGCTGATCCCGCGCGCCGCGACGTCTGCACTGAAGGGCGTGGCGCTCGCCGCAGCGATCGCGACGTTCGCGCTCAGTCTCAGCTTCTTGCGGCAGACCACGGGAGCGGTCAGCCAGCAGTCGCTGCCGTGGATCTCCGGCAGCTTCACGGCGCTCTACCACGTTCGCGTGGACGGTTGGAGCGTGTTCTTCGTGCTGCTGACGACGCTGGTCAGCGTGGCGGCAGTCTGGGCGGCGTTCACGTATGCCGACGCGCGCAGACTGCGCGGCTATTTGTTCCTGCTCCTGAGCTTCGAAACCACGCTGCTCGGCTTGTTCACCGCCGGCGATTTGCTGCTTTTCTACGTGTATTGGGATCTGATGCTCGTGCCGGTCTTCCTGCTGCTGGTCGGGTACACGGATTCGCCGCACGCGCGCCGCGCCGCCTGGAGCTATCTCATCTACAACGGCGCCGGCGGCCTGGTGCTCCTGTTGGGCGTCGTCGGGCTCGTCGTGGTCACGCACTCGTTCGAAGTGCTCGGCCATACCTACGCGCTGTCGCGCCCGCTGGAAGCGTGGCTGTTCGTCGCGTTTGCGCTCGCGTTCCTCATCAAGACGCCGGTGTTTCCGTTCCACGCCTGGATGCCGCCCACGTACGCGCAAGCGCCGCCGCCCGTAGTGGCGATGGTTTCGGGCATTCAGAGCAAGGCCGGGCTCTATGGGTTCATCGTGTTCGCGCTGCCGCTCTTCTCCGGGGCCGCGCACGCCTGGGCTCCCGTGATGTTGACGCTCGCCGTCGCGAGCATCCTCTACGGCGCCTTGGCCGCGCTCGGTCAGCGCGACGCGAAGACGCTCGTCGCTTTCTCGTCGCTGTCGCACCTGGGCATGGTCTTGCTCGTATTGTTCGCGTTCTCCGCGATCGCAGTGCCGGCGAGCGTGCTGATGATCACAAGCCACGGCGTCATCGCGGCCGCTCTCTTCCTGCTGCTGGGCAGCATCGAAGAGCGGGTTAAGACGCGCGACCTCACGGACTTCGGCGGGCTGGCCGGTCGCGCGCCGCGGCTTGCGGCGTTCATGCTCATCGCGTCGATGGCGGCGCTCGGCCTGCCCGGGCTTTCCGGGTTCGCCGGCGAGTTCCTCATCTTCTTGAGCGCGTGGCAGACGCAGCCCGCCTACACCGCCGTTGCGCTCGTATCCGTGGTGCTCGCGAGCGTCTACGCGTTGAAGCTCTTCCAGCACGCGATCCATGGCCCGCTCAAGCTGCCGCGCGGCGCCGACGCAACGACGCTCGAACTGAACGCGCGCGAGCTGGCGCTCGTCGCCCCCTTGCTCGCCGTCATCCTGCTGCTCGGCGTCTGGCCGGCTTGGCTCAACGACCGCACGCCGGCGGGCTATCCGACGAGCAGCGTCACGGCTTCGATCGAGGCGCGGCGGTGATCGCTCAGCTGAGCGCCGTCGACTGGCGCGTCGTCATGCCGGAGGCGATTTTGGTCGCCGCGGCGCTGCTCGTCATGATCGTGGATTTGCTCAGCCGGCGCAGCCTGCGGGGCCAGCTGTATCTCATCGGCATCGTCGGCTGCGCGGCTTCATTCGGCGCGCTGCTGCCGCTGTACGGCGCTCACGTCACCAGCCTCTTCGGCGCGTTCGTCACCGACGGGTTCTCGTGGGGCTTCGATGCTTTGCTGCTGCTGACGCTCGCCGGCGCGCTCGCGATCTCGGCGGCCGCCAAGGCGGACGACGGCGGCAGTCCGGCGTCGTACGCCGCGCTGATGATCTTGTGCACCGTCGGCGGCATGGTGATGGCCGGCGCCGCGAACCTGATCGGCATCTTTCTCGGCATCGAGCAGCTTTCGCTGGCGCTCTACGTCCTCGCGGGAACCGGCTTTCCACGCCGCTCGTCGGAAGAGGCCGCGCTCAAATACGTTTTGCTCGGATCCCTCGCGAGCGGTTTTCTGATCTACGGTTCGGCGTTGCTCTACGGCGCGACCGGAACTCTTCGGCTCGCCGATATGGTCGCCGCGGCAGCCGCGCCGTCGGCGCTTTTCGTCGTCGGTCTCGCGCTTTTTCTGGTGGGCATCGCGTTCAAGCTGGCGTTGTCGCCATTCCACGTCTGGACGCCGGACGTCTACGAAGGTTCGCCGATCGCGGTGACGGCGTTCATGGCGGTGGCGGTCAAAGTCGCGACCTTTGCGGTCCTCGCGCGCTTTGTCTACACGGCGATCGGTCACGACTCCGTGGCGCTCGTGCCGCTCTGGGCGATCGCGATCCTGTCGATGGTCGTCGGCAACGTCGGGGCGATCCGCCAGCGCAATCTGAAACGGCTGCTCGCCTTTTCCAGCATCGCGCAGGCGGGCTACATCGTCGTGGCGCTCGCCGGAGTGACGCGCGGCGGGCTCTCGGTCATGCTGTTCTATCTCACCGCGTACGCGTTCATGAATCTGGGAGCCTTCGCGCTCATCGTGCTCGTCGGCAGCGGCGACGAAGCGTACGCCAATCTCGACGCCTACCGCGGCTTGTTCTTCCGCCGGCCGTGGGTGGCCGCGCTGATGTCGCTCTTCTTCATGTCCCTCGCCGGCATTCCGGCAACCGCCGGGTTCATGGGTAAACTCTTCTTGCTGCAGCAAGCCGTCGCTGCCGGGCCGTGGGGCGTGGCGATGGCGGTCGCGCTGGTGGCGGGCACCCTCGTGTCGTTCTACGTCTACTTCAAAGTCATCTGGGAGATGCTCGGGCGAGTCGAAGGCGGTGCGCCTGCGGCCGACGGCAACGGCTGGGTCCCGTGGCTGACCGCGTCGGTCGGCGCGCTCGGCACGCTCGCGCTCGGCATTCTCCCGCAGATGTGGTCAGCAATCATCGCCGCCACAATGAGGACGTTGTAGAGGTCGACCTTGGTCGACCGCCACAACATTGATTCTCTACCGCGTCGGCCCAGCGATCGACGTGACGGCCGCATCGGGATGGAGATACGCGCGCGCTGCGGCTTGGATCTGACTCGCCGTGATCGCGGAATAGATCTGCGGCAGGCGACGCGCATAGTCGAGCCCGAGGCCGAGCGTCTCGTCGCGGAGCAATTCGTCGGCGATCTGCGTGTTCGTCAGTTCGCCAGTCACGAGGTCGTCCACGGCGAGCCGACGCGCTTGCGCCAGCTCATCGTCGGTGACGCCGGTGCGCTGCAGTTGGGCTGCGATCGCGAGCGCATCCGATATCGCGCGCCTGACGTTGCGTGGGTCAGCGCCGAATTGCGCGACCCATGGACCGGCGCCGCCTTGCTCTTGCGCAAACGAGGATCCAACTCCATACACGAGGCCCTCGACGTCGCGGATCTGGTGCAAGTAGCGCGACGTGAACGACGGCCCGCCCAAGATGAAATTCATGAGCAGCGCCGCTTCGACGTCGGGGGACTTGAACGACACGCCCGGCGCCCCGATCGAGACTTGCACCTGCGCTTCGCCGGGCATCGAGTTGACGACGGTCAGCGGCGCGCGCCGCTGGGGTGGCGGCGCAAACGGTCCCGGCTGCGGCGCGCCGACGCGGCGCCATTCCCCGAACAGCCGCACCACTTGGCTGCGGATCTCCCGCGTCGACACGTCGCCGACGACGACGAGAATCGAATCGTCGGGGCCGACGTGCGAACGATAGAACGCGCGCAGGTCGGCGACCTTGATGCGGCCGAGGCCGTGCACGGTGCCGTTCACCGGTCGCGACCACGGGTTTTGGGCCGGATACAGCGCCCGCATCAGGGCATCGTGGGCCACCGCGGACGGATCGTCGCGCGTCTGCCGCAAGTCACCTTGGAGTTGGACGACGGCGTCGCCCACCTCGGCGGAACGAAACGCAGGATGCCGCATGACGTCGGCGATGAGGGCCATCGTCATCGGCTCGTCGCCGGCGAGCGCCTCGACATCGTAGGTCGCTCGGCTGTGATCCAGCCGCTTCTGAACGGTCACGCCGAGCTCGTCGATGAGCGTCTGCAGCGCACCGTACGAACGCGAGAGCGTGCCGCGCAACAACATTTCCTGCGTCAGCGACGCGAGCCCGGGGCGGTCTTCCGGATCGAATGCGCTTCCGGCCGCCGCGCTGGCCGCGATCGCGACGTCCGGGTTCGCGTGGTTTTCCTGAATGATGAGCACGAGTCCATTCGGCAGGACCCAACGTAGAGGACTCGTTGCCTCCGAGCTTGCTGCGACGGAAGCCGACGCTGCGAGCGCGGCGCGGCCGAACTCATTCGCCGGATATGCGGTCCGCGCTTGCGCGTGCCCGCCCGCCATGCCAGATCCGCGGTACTCTCCGACCGTGAGGTGGTCGGCGCGCAGATATTCGGCGGCCACCGCGCGCACCTGCGCCGCGCTGACGGAATTGATGCGCGCCGCGTACCGCGCGTCGTTGCGCCAGTCGCCGGTGAACGCTTGCCAGGCGGCGAGCTCGTTGGCAAGCGATTCGACCCCGTCATGCGCGAACACGTAGCCGGCGACGACCTGCTTCTTCGCCTTCGAAAGCTCGGCGGCCGAGATCGCAGCGTGCATCGTCCGCGAAAGTTCTCGTTCGATCGACGCGCGAGCTTTCGAAAACGACACGCCGTCGGAGAGCGGCGCCGAGATGGTGTACACGCACGGGTCGACGTTGGCGTTCGGCGCGGTGAAGAGGTCCGTCGCGAGCCCACCTTCCACGAGGGCTTGATAGAGGCGTGACGATTCGCCCCGGGCCAGCAACGCATCGAGCACGGCCAGAGGGTAGGCGTCGGCAGCATACGCGCCGGGCACCTTGTACGCGAGCTCGATCCAGTTCGTTCCGCCCGAACCGTTGACCACGGCGAGGCGCGTGCCGTGCTGTGACGGTTCGCGCACGTCCTCGAGCGCTGACACCGGCCGCTGCGGAACGCCGTCGAACGCAGCATGGATGCGCGCCAGCGCGTCCGTAGGATCCACATCGCCCGCAACGACGAGCACGGCGTTTTGCGGCGCATAGTGCGACTCGTAAAACGCGTACACCAGATCGCGACGGGTCGCGAACGTCTGCACGACCGGTTTCCAACCGATCACCGGCCAGTGATACTGGTTCGCCTGAACGGCGACGGCTTCGACTTGCTCGTCGAGCACCGTCTGCGGATCGTTGTCGCCGCCGTTCAACTCGGACAAGACGACGATATTCTCGTGCGCGAGCTGCACCGGATCGAACGCGGCGTTCTCCATCCGGTCGGATTCGACGCGCAGCGCGTCCGAAATCTCGCCGCTCGCAAAGGTTTCGTAGTAGTAGGTCGAGTCGGGGCCCGTCTGGGCGTTGTTGTCGATGAACAGCCGATCGACGTCGCCGGGCTTGAGGAAATCGGTCGTCCCCTTGAACATCATGTGCTCCACTTGATGCGCCACGCCGGTGGTCCATGGCAACTCATCTCGGGAGCCCACGCGATAGAAAACGCCTAAGGAGACCACCGGCGAGGCGTGCACAGGCACGACGAGCACTTGCAAGCCGTTGGCCAGCGTGGTTTGCACGACCGGCAGTTGCGCATCGCTCGCGCTGGACGCGGAGGTGACGGCGAGCGAACCGGCGATGCAGAGAATCGCGAGGGAACTTGCGCGCATCGCGTGGCGTTAGGTGAGTGACCGACGCTTGCCTGGCGAGCAACGTCGCAGGGCAGCGCCGATCGAGGCCTGAAGGCGCTCGAGCGGACATCCGCCGCACGGCGGGGAGGCATTTGATGCTTCGTCATCTTCGGTCATTCTTGACCACGATATTCGTGGTATGCGCCGTGGCCGCAGCATACGGAGTCGCGCAACCGGCATACGTCGCGCAAGCGAAGATTCCGGTTCCGAGCCCGCATGCGACCGGCACGTCGATGCCCACGCCCATCGGCAGCCCGAGCGCGAGCCCGTCAGCGTCTCCGACGCCGACGCCAAGCGCGACGCCTACGCCGACCCCGTCGCCAAGTCCGAGCCCATCACCGAGCTCATCACCGAGCCCGACCCCAACCCCGACGCCGATCCATACGCCCACGGCAAGGCCAAGCCCATCGCCGTCGCCTTCGATGTCCCCGAGCATGCGGGAAGAGTCGAGACCTCGCGCGAGCGCCACGCCGATTCCGGTGCCCAACGTGCTGGGCGTGTCTATCTCGTGGCCAAACGGCAAATACTCGATCGTGGTTTCCGCGGGAGCGCTCGTGCCGCACCCGGTCGCGCTCGTGAGAGTCGCTGGCCCCGGCCGGATCATCGTGCAGTGGCGCGTGGACGGCAATCCGTACCATACGGCGGTCGGTCGCGCGAAGAAGGCAGGCGACATCCGCTTCGGCCTCGATCTGCCGCTGCCGAGCCATGGCGCGCATCAGATCTCGCTCGCCGTTCTCTCGCCGCCGCTGCCCGCACTCGCCTCGCCGACGCCGGCGCCTTCGATCACCTACCAGGCCGGCGGCCAATAAGACATCCCGACGACGCCGGGATGCTAGAATGGCCCTGATCTCGTCGCAGGGATGCCGCTGACTTGATTGAACAGCGGCCGCCGAGCCCGGAGGAGGGCGAGGAGAAGGTGCGGATCTTGCATCATCGCGTCGCGGCTTTGATTTGCGCTCTCGCGGCGCTCGTCGCAACGTCGACTCCACGCGTCGCGGCGGCCGCGCCGCTGCTGCTCGCCGCGCCGGGCAACGCAGTGGTCGGCCAACCTGTGGTGTTCATCGCGAACGGTCTCGATCCGGCCGCGGCATACGAAGTCGTGTTCGGCGACGGAACCGTCGGCGTTCTTCCCCCGAACGTTCCATCCGCCAGCATCGTCCATCGATATGCGACGACGGGCACGCTCACGGCTGCGCTCGCATTGATAGGCCTCGGACGGGTCGCGTTCACCCGGGTCAACATTCTCGCAAACCAGGTCCGCGTGCCCATCGGCCAAGTGCTCGACACGTTCGCGCTCGGCGCGCCGGCGCTGGCGGGTGGCGACATCAGCATCATCGTTCACTATCGGATCACGTCGCCACTGGCGAGCACCATCAACAATCAGAGCAACCTGCAAATGGTGGTCGATCTCGACGATCCGAACGGCCGCCTGATCCGGCGCAGCGATCCGTTCGCGCTGTTCGTGTCGCCGTTCGCGCAGACGGGCATTCAGACCGCCGCCATTCCATATTCGGTGCCGGTCGACGCCGGCGGCCCATACAAGCTCCTCGTCTACATCCGCACGGCGCAAGGCGGCACCGTCGCGTCCGGTCAGCCGCTGCTGCTGCAGGTTCTTGGCGGCCCCGATCCAGCCCCCAAGCTCGTCAACACGTTTCACGCGAGCGGCGCCATCGTGTTGGGATCGTCGATCGGAGGCGTGGGCACGTCGGCGAACATCGGCCTGACCACCGCGCTCGAGTGGCCGACCTATGCCTTGACGATCGCCGGGCTCTACGACCCGATCTCGCATAAATCCGATCCGGTGTTCACGCTCGCATCGGCCACGCCGGGGCCGGTTTCGGCGCCCGATGCATCCGCAACCGCCACGCCGGCTCAAACCGTTACGAACGCGCCACCCAAGTCTGTTACGAAGGGCGCGACGCCGTCGCCCAACCCGGTGCCCAGTCCGTCGCCGCCTCCGGTCGCAGTCAACCCGCCGCCAGCCGCCGCGGCGACGAACGGTTTGAAGTACGCCGATGTCTTCGGACGAGCGCAGGCCGTGCTGCCGGCGTTTCTCGGCGGCGGGGAGACGCTGCACGGTCTCGACTTCACCTACAATTACACGGATGTTATCTATCATGTCGGCGCCGGTTTCACGCAGATGCCGACCTCGACGACGGGCCTGCGGCGCGGCTGGCTGACCGACTTGACGCGAGCGTGGTCGCCCAACAGTTCGCTGCGCTTTTCCATCACCGATAACCGAGATGACCCGGGCTCGTTCATATCCGTAGGCGGCTCGGATCCACTCGACGGCAAGACCGCCTTTCTCGAATGGGATCGCGCCTTTTCACCGCATTTCAAAGGCATCTTCACCGGCGCGCGATCCGACGCCACGGATCTGTCCACCAACGCGAGCATCCCCGACGGCGCGGAGAAGGCCGACTTCGTCTATAACAACGGCAACGCGAACTACGAGTTCGAGTATCACAACGCCGGCGAACTCTTCGCCACCGGCGGCGGGCTGGGCGCGCAGGCCGATCGGGTCGGCGGCTCGCTGACGATGCAGATCGGGCTCTCGCCCATCACTCAACTCGGCGCCGTCTTCAAGCACGAAGACGAGCATTCGATCTTTTCCCGCGACGGGCTTATGGAGGGCTCGCTGACGATCGCGCCGCCCACCGGGGCCTCATTGACCCTGACGGCCCAGACCGACCACCAACTGTCGCTCGGCTCCGACGGGTGGACGAACGGAGCGACCTGGGCGCTGCAGCGCGCCGTCGGAACCAGCACGTGGAACGTGTCCGGCTCGCTCACCGACGTCCACGATCTGCTGATGCCGCTTGCCGACGGCACGACCCGCACGGCGGCCGCGCAATATCAATTCCACCTCGGACCCAGCGCGCTCGGGTTCGGGTTCACCGCATCCAACGTGACCGGCTCGAATCCGAACACGCAGGTCAACGGCACCGTCAACTACGGTCTCAGCTTCGGCGGGCTCGCGCCCGTCGCACAGGGCCAGCAGCCAAGCATCGGCGCGGCGACGCGGCGCTTCCAGCTTCAGTCGTCGTTCTCGGCGACGAATGTGCGCCAGGCGACCAGCGGCGGGCGCGACCTCGTTTGGAACGCGCTGCTCTCGTATCATCTGACTCCGCAGATCGCGCCCGGCATCAACTTCATCGATCAGCACCATGCCGACGAGAACCCGTCGCTGAACGCGCAGGCGACCGCGCTCCGACTCCGGCTCGATCTCCAGATCTAGCGCGCTCAAATCTAAATGTAGTGCGCGACCGAAGGTCGCCGGCGCGGGCGAGCGAAGCTCGCGCTATGTGGAGACGCATGGCATGTGCGCTGGCGATTATCGTGGCGCCCGGTTGCTCGCGCCAGCAAAGCGCGCTCGAGACATCATCACCGAGCCCCGCACCGATCTCGACGGGAGACTATCCGGCGTACGGTCACGCGCCCGATTACGCGTGGCTCGCCGGAAGATTTTCGCGTAACCTCGCCTCCGGCGATTGCGCGTACGTGATCTTTTCGTCGACGACAGCCGCTCCATGGGGCGGTAAGATCGCGCTCGAAGCAGCGCCGAGCGTTCTGGCGGCATTCAGCGACGGCGACATGATCGTGGCCCACGGAGATTTCGATCGCGCTCCCGCGGGCACGTGCGGTCACATCGCGTACGCTGCAAAGCGCCTCGAAGAGCACTGACGGACGCGTGGTGCGACCCTTCGCACCACGCGTGTCCCGCGTCGCGCTCGCCGACGAGGTTGTGTTGTAAGGTACGGCCAAGCAAGCGCCTTCGATGAGGCCATTCGATTTCTATTGCGCGGTCGGCTGCGCATTGCTCGCCGCGGTCGCCGCCCGAGCGGATTCACAGGCTCCCACCGCTCACCATCCAGGCCAAACCTTCGCGTACACGCTCAACGGGCGCATGGCGCAGTCCGTCGCCGGCCGCGATCCATTCGGACACAAGATCGCCCAGGCTGGGCTGCCGACCGCGATCGACGCCAAAGAGACCATCGCCATCAGCTCGGTCTCTCCGGCAACACTCGATCTCACGCTGCACCGCTCGGGCAGCGTGTGGGCGACCGTCTCGGGAAAGAAAAAAGGCATCACGCGGACCGCGTGGACCGAGATCAGCGCGCGCGGCACGATCCTGCGCGACAACAATAAGTTGGGCGGCGTTTTCTTGCTGCCGGTCCCCTTTCTGGGCGATCGGTCGATGAATGCGGGAGCGGCGTTGAACGTCGGCGACGCATGGAGTGGCAAGCTCGGCATCAAGCTCTTCGGCATGATGGCATCGCCGACGATGCGCTTCCGCGTCACGGGCGCGCGCGCGCTGCTCGGCAACATCGTGTATTCGATCGCCGCGAGCGGCTCGGCGCCGATGAAAGAACCCATCGTGACGAACGCGGGTTACGCGGTCGGCAACGCTTCGGGCACCGCCTGGATCAGCCTCACGGCTGACTACGATTTCACCAGCCGGCGCGCGATCTCGATGACGGTCGACGTGCGTGACACACTGCAGCTGTTCGGCCCGAAGAACAAAGTCGCCGGCACCGTGCGCGACCGTCAGCGCTATGCGGTGGAGATCGACGCGAACTCGCTCATGGCCGGATCGCGCCAACCGGTTTCGAGCGATCCCCCGGCGCCGCCGGCCGGCCAGCAGTAGCCCTAAACGCGCCGCGCCAGAGCCGCTTTGCGCGCTTCGCTATGCCAGTAGCCGTAGCCGAAGTAGATGGCGAGCCCGAAGACCAGCCAGATGACGAAGCGGACCCAGACGACCGGTCCGCTTCCATAACCTGCCAAGGCCAGCGAGAGCAGGATCCCGAGCCCGGGCACGAGCGGAACGAGCGGCGCGCGGAAGCGGCGCACGCGATCCGGCTGCGTGCGGCGCAGCACGATTACGCCGGCGCACACGAGCACGAACGCGCTGAGCGTACCGATGTTCACGAGCGACAGCAGAAAGTCGAGCGGCACGAAGCCCGCGAGCACGCCCACGATGACGCCCGTGATCATCGTCATGCGCGCGGGCGTTCGAAAGCGCGGGTGGATGGCTGACGTCCACTTGGGCAGCAGCCCGTCGCGACCCATTACGAAGAAGATGCGCGCTTGGCCGAGCAGGCTCGTCAGCACGACGGACACCGCCCCGAACGTGACGCCGACCGCCATGAGCCAGGCGAGCCCGGGCAGATGCACGGCTTCCAGCGCGACCGCGAGCGGCGCATTCACGTCGATCTTCGACGCCGGCTGCATGCCGGTCAGCACGAGCGCCACCACGACGTAGAACAGGCCACCGAGTAGGAGCGATCCCAGCACGCCGATCGGCAGATCGCGCTGCGGATTCTTGGCTTCTTCGGCCGTCGTCGTGACCGCGTCGAAGCCGATGAACGCGAAGAACACGTAGAACGCGCCGTTTATGACGTTGTGAAAGCCGTTGGGCGCGAACGGATGCCAGTTCGCCGGATTCAAGAACTTTAGGCCGACGACCACGAAGACCGCCAGAATCGCCATCTTGACGATGACCATGATCGAGTTCGAGCCGGCCGACTCGCGGATGCCGACAGCAACCAAAATCGCGATCAGGATGACCGTCAAAAATGCGAACACGTCGAACACGCCGTGCGGCGTCGAGGCCGAGCGTGCGGCGGCCAGCCACAGCGGTATGTGATAGCCGGAGCCGCCCATCGCGGTTTGCAGGTTTTGGGAGAGCGCGGTGGCCACCGGCGCTGCGGAGATCGCGTACTCCAGGATCAGATCCCAGCCGATGATCCAGGCGATGAATTCGCCGAGCGTCGCATACGTGTACGTATACGCGCTGCCGGCGATCGGCACCATCGACGACATCTCCGCGTAGCACAGCGCGGCAAAACCGCACGCGACGCCAGCGATGAGAAAAGAGGCGATGACCGCAGGGCCGGCCATGTGGACGCCGGTGCCAATGGTCGCGAAAATGCCGGCGCCGACCATGTCGCCTAAACCGATTGCGATGAGGGCCCATGGACCGAGCGCGCGCCGCAGCTTGGGGCCTTCGGCTTCGTGCGCCTCCGTCTCCAGCGCATCGATCGAGCGAGTGATGAAGAGCCCGGGCCGCTTGGCGGCTGCGACGGCCATCTACTCCGTCCTTTCCGTGCGTGCAGAGCGCGAGCGGCGGCGCCGTACCAGCGAGAGCACCATGAGCTGTTTGGCGATGCGGCGCAGCTCGCTCGCCGCGAGACGCTTGGGCGGTTTGCTTCCCCCTTCGAGAGCGGCAGCGCGCCGGTCAAGGTCGGCAACGTGCTCCGCCAGCGCGGCGGTCAAGTCGGCAAGCCGAGTGAGTTCGGGCCCGTCGCGGTTCGACGCACTCACGAAGAGCGTTCCCGAAACGTGACGCCCGCCTTTTGCACTTCCTGATAAGGGAGGAGCCAGACCAGCGATTCGTCGTGCAGATCGACGACCTGGATTCGGTTGCCGAACGGATCGTGAAAATCGCAGCGGAACCCGGGGATGAGCTTCAATCCGTATTTCTTCGTGATCTTTTCTCGGACTTCTGCGATCTGCCGTTCGTCGCGGACCAGCAGGCCGAAATGGCGGGTCGCGTCCGGCGTCATGCGTTCGACCTCGAAGAGCGCCAAGAACTGGTGCTCGCCGAGCTTGAAGAACGCATCGCCTTCGCCTTCGTCTTGCTTCTTCAAGTGAAAGACGTCTTCGTAGAACGTCACGGCTTTGCGGATGTCCGTGACTTCGATCGCAATGTGATTGCAGCCGTAGACGTGCACGCTCATGGGGAATGAAGGTACGCCGTGAGGAATGTCGTCTCATGCTCGGCGGATCGAGTCCGATGTTCTTCATGCACGGCGCCGGCGCCGGCATGGACGGCTCCAAGCGCCCCACGCGCGTGGACGGCCGCCGCATTCTGCGCTACTTCCTCCCGTACTGGCGGCAAGAGTCCCTCGTGTTCGCCTGCATCCTCGCCTCCACCAGTCTTGGGCAGCTTCCGCCGCTGTTCACGAAGTGGATCATCGACGACTCGATCGCCAAGCACGACCTTCACAGCTTATTGCTCAACGTGGCAGGAATGATCGCGGTCGCGCTCGTCGCGACGGCGATCGGCGCGGGGCAGGGATACCTCAACGCGGCCGTCGGCGAGGGCATCATGCGCGACATGCGCGACGCGCTCGTGCAGCATCTGCACCGCATGCCGCTCTCGTTCTTCACCGGCACCAAGACCGGCGAGATCATGAACCGCGTGGCGAGCGACGTGGACGCCATCGACAACGTCGTCACCGGCACGCTCGTGACCATCGTGACCAACGTGTTGATGATCCTCACCACGCTCATCGCGATCTTCCTCTTGGACTGGCGGCTCGCGCTGCTCTCGCTCATCGTCGTGCCGCTGATGGTGATCCCCCTCGGGCCGGTCGGCCGGACCATGTATCAGGTGCGCAAGAAGACGCGCGAACAGCGCGACAAGATCGAAAGCTTGATCCAGGAGACGCTTTCGCTCTCCGGCATCACCCTCGTGAAGTCGTTCGTGCGCGAACGCCAAGAAGCCGAGCGCTTCCATGCCGCCGGCACCGACCTCATGAACATGGAGGTCCGCCTCGCGCTGGTGGGCCGCTGGTTCATGGGGCTCGTAACCGCCCTCGTGATCATCGGCCCAGCGATCATCTGGTTGTCCGGCGGCTGGCTGGCGATCCGCTCCGGGCTGCAGGTCGGCACGATCGTCGCGTTCGTGGCGTACCTGGCGAGGCTGTACGGTCCGGCGGCGGCGCTCGTCGGCGTGCAGGTCCAGGTCGTCAGCGCGCTGGCGGTGTTCGAACGCATCTTCGACTATTTGGATATGACGCCGGAGGCGCCGCAGCGCCGGGACGCCCTCGTGCTCGACTCGGTGCGCGGGGAGACCGCCTTCGAACACGTGCGCTTCCGATACGCCGATGACCGCTGGGCCCTCGACGACGTCTCGTTTCGCGCCAAACCCGGCCAGCTCGTCGCGTTCGTCGGACCGAGCGGCGCGGGCAAGACCACCATCATGCAGCTCGTGCCCAGGTTCTACGATCCGCAGGAAGGGCGCATCACGCTCGACGGCCACGACGTGCGCGATCTGGCGCTCGAGTCGCTGCGGGCCAGCATCGGCATCGTCGCTCAGGAAACGTATCTGTTTCACACGACGATCCGCGAGAATCTGTGTTACGGCAATCCGCGCGCAACGGAAGAGCAGCTCGTGGCAGCGTGTCGCGCCGCGAACATTTACGATTTCATCGCCGGGCTGCCCGATCGATTCGATACGGTCGTCGGCGAGCGCGGCTTGAAACTATCCGGCGGCGAGCGCCAGCGCGTTGCGATCGCCCGCGTGCTGCTCAAGGATCCGCGCGTCCTGATTCTGGATGAAGCCACGAGCTCGCTCGATTCCACGTCGGAGCGGCTCATCCAGGAGGCGCTCGTGCCGCTCATGCGCGGCCGGACCAGCCTCGTCATCGCGCATCGCTTGTCCACGATCGTCCGCGCCGACGTCATCCACGTCGTCGCCGGCGGCCGCATCGTCGAATCCGGCGCGCACCCCGAACTGCTCGCGCGCAGCGGGTTATACGCGCAGCTCTACCGCTCGCAATTCAAGGACCTCGCTATGTAGTCGCGGCCATTCATGGCCGCGCTCTCGTTGTGGCGGTCGAGCTTGCTCGACCGGTCGACCAAGGTCGACCGCCACAATCAGCCTAGCGTGCTTCGACGAGTAGCTGCTTGCTGCAGGTCAAGTCCACGCTGAACGACGGGTTGCTCACCGGGTAGCCGAACGGCGTATGGTAGATGCTATTCGCGGCGTCGATCGGAAACGAGAACGTCGCGGTCTTTGTGGTTGGATCGTCCGGTATGAATTGATAGGTCACGGTCTTCAGCGCTCCCGGCTGCATCGTCGCATACTGGATGGCGCGTTGGAACTTCAAGCCAGAAGACGTGGTCATGTCAAGGGTCGAGCATTCGGCGTCGCCACCTTTGACTGCGCGTTGCCGAATTCGAACGTCACGTTCCATGCCGGCTGCGTCGAGTCCGACAACGTGCCGAGCGTGGCGCTGGTGACTTTGAGCGACCAAAAGCCGTCGGTCAGCTTTTGGTTCACGCAACCCGAAACCGGCTTGCCGGGAGATGACGCCGCGCGGACCGGTTGAGATTGGAAGCTTTGGAGCGCAAGCGCGCCCAGGATTGCGGCGATCGCGATAGGTCGTAGCATGAATTCCCTCCATTCGGTGGCGGATTCGCCGGTGCGGATGCCGCCCTCGCGATGATAGTACCGCGCTCGCATCGGGTGGCCGTCGGGTCCGTTAGCGCGGCCCGCTGTACTGGGCTTTGGCGGTCACCGATACCGTGTGGTCGACGTACGCGGAAAATGCGTGGCTGGGGTCGATCGTGACGTCTTTGCCCTTGACGAAATTGTGCGCGAACAGTCCGACCGGGCCCAACAAAATCGTGCCGGCGATGTTCGCCGCGTTCGACGAACCGGTCTTGTTCTTGCCGGTGTTGCTGCGGTTGATCGCGGCCAGCGGGATCTTGGAGCCGTCCGCTCCGTAGATCCACAAGAAGGCGATCGTCATCGAGCCTTGACGACCGCTTTTGCCCGCCGGCGTCGCAGCGACGACTTTGCCTTTGCCGGCTGCTCCCTGAGCCACGACGACCCAACCGTTGACGACGGTCGGCCTCGAAGCCACGATGCCGAACGTCTGGCCGGCCTTCGCCGTGCTCGAGGACAATGAAGAAGTGAGATGGACGGCGACGACCGCGCCGCCGGGCAGCGTGACCGTATGAGCGGCTAGGCCCGGCGTGGCCGACAGCAGGACGCCGAGCGCGCCGAACGATGCGACGATGCGCAGACCAGCATGCATGGCAAAGCTCCTTGCGGGATGGACCTGGGGCGAAGGCACGTCCATTTCCCCCGTCGCACCGAGGTTCCTCGGTTTCGAACGCCGCGCGGTTCCGAGGAGAGTTGGGCAGGCCTCGAAAACTGGTTGCAGCGCTTTCAAGAGGAGGAGGTTTATTATGCGTCGTTCGTTTGGAATCGGGATTTTGGCGATCGCCGGACTCTCGGCACTCGTGATTTCGGCCTCGTCTGCCGCACCGCCGGCGCGCACGTTGACGGGCCAGATGACGCAATTGCAGTATCTCGTCGGAACGTGGCACTGCACGATCGCGGTCTCGGCGCAGGGCAAGATGGCCGCGCACACGGACGTCGGCACGTTGCTGTTCGACGTCGAGCCGTCGAACACGGTGGGGTACTATATTTCGTCCGGTCCGTACGCGGCCGGCGGATTCTATGGTTGGGTGGCCTCGAAGCAGCTGTGGTACGTTTCCGGCGCTGACAATTTCGGCGGAACGTCGTTCGAGACGGGAAGCGGCAGCGGCGGTCTCATGATGATGACCGGTTCCACGACGATGCAAAGTCGGACGATGACTACTCGCGATAAGTACACGAAAGCCAGCGCGACGAAGATCGGCGATTTGAGTCAATATCTCAAGGCAGGTCGCTGGCTGACGAGCTACAATTCGACTTGCACGAAGACGTCGAACAAGTCGATGTGACCCTACGCGTTCTTGTGGGCGTCGGGTGATCGCACGTGCTCCGGGCGAAACCCGACGCCGACAATGCGCGCGGGAATGCGGCGCAGCACGGGCCACGCCTTCAGCGCCCGCAAAAGCAAGGGCATCGAGGTGATCGGGCCACCCTTGAAGAGCCGCTCGATGGCGAATTTCTGAATCGCGAGTTGGAGCGCTTGCGTCATCACCGTCGGATACGACCGGCGGGCTTGCACGCGCTGCAGATCGCGCGGCGACGGCGAGCCGCGGCGAAACGACCGCCACAGCAGGTTCGCCGCCGCGACCGCGTCCTGGATCGCCAAGTTGATGCCCACACCGCCGATGGGCGACATCGCGTGCGCGGCATCGCCGATGCAGAGCAGACCGTCACGCGACCACTTCCGTAGACGATCCACTTGGACGGTCAGCAACTTGATCGCATCCCAGTCATCCAGTTCTCGAACGCGATCGCCAAGGAATGGCGCACACGCGCGGACGTCTTGCTGGAATGCCTCCAACCCGCGACGCTGGATTTCGGCGTACGAACCCTTGGGGATGATGAGCCCGCACTGCCAGTACGAACCGCGGCCCAGCATCACGAGAACCTTTCGTGTGCCGAGATACCCCAACGCTTGACCTGGGTCATCGCTGCGCCGCGTGAGGCGCATCCACAGCACGTCCATCGGCGCCCCAAACTCGATGGCTTCGAGACCGGAGCGCGCCCGAACCGTCGAATGGCGTCCGTCCGCCGCGACGATGAGAGCGGCGCGGATCGGCTTGACCCCATCGGCCATCTTCACCAGCAGACCCACGACGCGGTTGTCTTTCCGAATCAGATCGATGGCTTCGGCTTGCATGAGCAGGCGAAATGCGCGATAGCGCCGCGCGCGCGCCGCGAGGAAATCGAGAAACTCCCACTGCGGCATGAAGACGAGCATCTTACGGCGCGACGGGACGTGGGTGAAATCGCCGACCGGCGTCGAGACGCCGGCGGCGACGGCGCTGAGCTGCCTCACTTCATCGTGCGGCAGCTTGAAAAAGTCGTCGCCGAGGCCGAGTTCGTCCATGACATCGAGCGTCGACGGATGGATGGTGTCGCCGCGAAAGTCGCGCAGAAAATCGGCATGCTTTTCGAGCACGATGACGTCGACGCCGGCTCGCGCCAGGAGCAGCCCGAGCATCATCCCGGCCGGTCCACCGCCGGCAATCAAGCAGTCCGTCACCAGCTCGGAAGCTGGCTCGTCGGCGCCGGCGCTCACCTCAGCCGTGGCGCTTGAAATACTGCACGGCGCGTTCGTGCTTTTCCGCCGCCTGGCGGGTCTTGAACGTGCCGAGATTTCGTCGCCGGCCGGTTTTCGGGTCGATTTTTCTCGAGTAGAGCCGGTATTTGCCCGATGAAAGCTTGCGAATCATGCGCCGTCCTCCGCCGGCTGCCGGCGCGCTTCTGCAACGAAATGCTTCCCGAGAGCCGGGTCGATGCCTTGGGCCTGCACCCAAGCCGCGGCGCTGTCTTTGAGCCGCTCGAAGCGCTGCCAGAGAAATCCACCGACGACGCTGCGATGGATCGTGATCACCTCGCTCAGCGCGGCCCACGAGCTGATGATGCGGCCGAAGGCCGCCTTGTTGACGAGCTCCCCGTCGATGAGCCCTCCTTCGACGTATGCTCCGACGCGATCGAAGAATCTCAGCAGGACGAGCTCTTTGTGAACCCGCTCGTCGGCGAGTGACGTGAGCTCTACTTCTTTACGGAAGAGTGGATCTTTCAGCTTCGCAGGGAGCTCGTAGGTGGCGAAGCGACGCGCATCGTCGATCGCCGCCGAGTCGAGCTCGGCGAACAGCCCCATCGCGCCCTCGAGCTGCGTCGCGCGGCGCAGTTCGTCGAGCTGTTGGCGTCCGACGATGACGGTGATCAAGATGACGATCGCGGTCGCGATGCTGCCCAGCGCGGTCAGCGCTTCCCAGGACATGGCTACGGCCGATTTGACGCGCTCGGCTGGGTCGCCTACTTCTCCCCAGGGATGTGGCGAGCGCGCTCGGAACGGGCCAAAACCCGCGCGAGGAGGATCTCATGATTCGCCGAGTTATGGCTCTTGTCGTCGTGTTTGCGTTCGTTTCGGGTGCGCAAGCCCGAGCCGGCGAAGGCGACGGCGCGCTGCGCGCGTCGTTGCGGCGCGTCGCGAACGCGTATCTCGCCGCCCACGCGCAGGACGAGCACATGTCCGCGGTGTCGATCGTCGTGAATCTGCCACACGATCCTACGACGATTGACGTCAATGCCGGCCGAACGTCTCGTGGCGGCGCCACGCCGGTCACCTCCGCCAACTTGTGGCAGATCGGCAGCAACACGAAGGCCATGACGGCGACGGTGCTGCTCCAGCTCGAGGCGGAAGGCAAGCTCACGATCGAGCAGACGGTCGGCGACTGGCTGCCGCAATATCCTGCCTGGAAGAACGTGAGCATTCACCGCCTGCTCGACATGACGAGCGGCATCCCGGGCTACGATAACGTGCCTGCCATGGGCACGGCGTTCAGGAGCATCCATCGACGCTTCACGCCGGAGATGCTGGTGGCGTTCGCCGATCCCATCTACGGTCACGCGCCGGCGCCGACGCACGGCTGGGATTATTCGAACACCAACTACTTGCTCGCAGGCATGATCATCGAACGAGCCACCGGCGACACCTATGGCAACGAGTTGCGCAAGCGTCTCTTCGAGCCGCTCGGGCTCACGGACATGTTCTACAGTCCGAACGTCTACCCGAAGACGGTGACGGATCGGATGCTGTCCGGCTATTTCGACAATCGCGGACCCGGCAACGAAACGCTGACGCAGCTGCTCGACGTCGACCAACGATCTGCGGACATGTCTTGGGCCGGCGCCGCAGGCGGCGTCGTCGGCTCGCTGCCCGATCTCGCGCGCTGGGCGCGCGCGCTGTATGAGGGTTCGGCACTCGGTCCGAAGCAGCGCCGCGAATTGATGACCATCGTTTCCAACAGAACTGGGAGACCGATTGCGACGACAACGCTTTCGGATCCGACCGGGTTCGGCTTAGGAGTCGGCCAGGGCACGCACCCGAAATTTGGAACCTACTGGTACTATCAAGGAGAGACGCTGGGCTACCGCACGATCTACGTCTGGTTCCCGAAGAGCGACGTCGTCGTCTCGCTCGGCGCGAACAGCCAGCCGACGAAGAATCACATCGGCGAATTGCTCGACGGCATCTGGGCATCGCTGCACGCTGCCGGCAAAGTCTAGGCGAGTTGCGGCCTCGCGCAAACCGCCTCGCACCACTCGAAGATCTTGCGCTCAATCGCGTCGCGGACGACCCTGGTTCTTGCGAGTCGCTCATCCCACGTTTCAGTAAACGCGGCCGGGTCGTCGAAGCTCCAACGTAGACGTTCGACGATGCCCGGGAAGATCGGACACAGCTCCGCGCTTCTTTGGCCGCAGACCGTAACCACGTACGAGAAAAGCGCTCCCGACGTGAATACGCCGAACACGCGCCGCGGCGTATTGCTGCTGATGTCGATTCCGACTTCGCGCATCGCCTCGACCGCAAGCGGGTTCAGTTCACCGGCCTCAAGCCCGGCGCTCTCGGCGATCAATTCTGGAGCGCACCTTCGATTGAGCAGCGCCGCCGCCATTGCACACGAAGAGCACTTTACGCATCTTTTCGTCGCCCCACTCGCCGTGCGAGATTGGGGTGCACGCACGTCACGCCGCGCAGCACGCTGGACCGGAGTCTCCCGAGCAGCACTTCATGTCCGGGTCGTTTCGGTTCTGCGTGTCCTCGTGGACGTAGTAGATCTCCCAGCGCTGATCGTCCGGATCGGAGGCCCACAGCTTGGTTTGCTTCGCATAGCAGCACGTCTCTTCGCGCTCGACGGCGATCGGCAATCCAGCGGTCTGGAGGCGCTCGATCGCCGCTTCGACCGCTTCGACCGAATCGACGACGATCCCAAAGTGACTCGCCCGGGAGCTTTTCGACGCCGCCCCTCGATTGAGCGCCAGCTCAAGGCCCGGATCTTCGGATACGAACAACGCATAGTCTGAAAAATGTTTTGTAGGTTGCATGTCGAGCAGCAGCTGGTAGAAGTCGACGCTGCGCTGCAGGTTCGATGCAGGCAGGCTGATATGCGTCTTCACGTCCTCGTCCTTTCGCGTAGCACGCGATTCAAAACGTTTCGAAGCTTCATGCGGGCGTCCGCTTCGATTCGATAGTATCCCCACGTCCCGCGCCGCTCGCAGGTCACCAGCCCGGCATCCTTGAGGATCCGCAAGTGATGCGATACCGTGGGCTGGTTCAACGGCAAACCGCCGGTGAAATCGCATACGCAGACCTCATCCTTTGCACGGACGAGCGTCGCGAGGATGCGCAGGCGGTGTGGATCGGCAACCGCTTTCAAGACCTCGGCTTCGCCGCTGAAGCTGCGCCGGATCATGCGCGTCGGCGGACACTCGCGCTGCATCGACATTCTTCGATGTTACCAACTCGAACGAAGTCTGTCAAGAGAACCGGTTCCGAAGAGGGCGGTCCTTAGGGGGAGCGGTAGCGCACGTCCTCGAGATCGAGCTCGCGCTGGATCTTGTTCATCACGGCGTCGTTGATGGCGCCTTCGTCCCGAAGGCGGATGATCTCGCGGCTTTGCGCGTCGTTCATCTCACGCCGGATGCGACCGAGCGCTGCTGCGCGGTTCTCGTCTTGCGGCGTGAGGCTGTGCTGCTGGCGTCCCTGGTGATGCGCGTATGCCGCCTTCAGATGACGGCGAAGGTCCTCGACGTCAGCACGGTCGGCCCACGGCTCTTTGGCGAGCTGCTGCAAGCGACCGTATGCGGCGCGGGTCGCTCGAAGGCGCGCGAGCGTCTCCTCGCGCTGTTCGCCGCCGTCGGAGCCGAGCCCGAACGCGCGGATCAACATGGGCAGCGTGAGACCCTGCCCCACGAGCGTCGCCAAAATCACCGCGACGGTCAAGAACAGGATCAGCGGGCGCTGAGGAAACGGCGCGCCGGAGGCGATGGTCAGCGGAACCGCAAGCGCCGCGGCCAGCGAGACGCCGCCGCGCAAGCCGGTCCACGATAATATAGCCACGTGCTGCCACGGCGGCCATCGCTTGCGGTCGCGGCTCGTCGGTAACAAGCCCGGGAAATAGGCCGATCCGAAGATCCAGACGATGCGCACGAGGACGACGACCAAGACGATGGCGAGCGCCAACCACAATAGTGCGGACGGCGAGAAGCCGCCGGCCAGACCGGTGAGGATCGGATGGAGTTGCAACCCAACCAAAACGAATAAGATGCCGTTGACGAGAAACAACGCAATCTCGCGCATGCCTTGATTCTGGATGCGCGATTCCGCGGACGTGAACGAATAGCCGCGCCGACCCAGGTAGATGCCCGCGACGATCGCCGACAGCACGCCCGAAAGGTGCAACGCGTCCGCCGGAATATACGCGGCGTAGCCGCTGAGCAAGGACGCCGTGTTTTGGATCAGCGGGTCGTCGATGCGCCGACGGATGAAAGTGAGCAGCCAACCGACGACCAGACCGACGAGCGCGCCGCCGATGGCGTCCAAGAACAGCTGTCCGATGCCCATCGCGAACGAAAACGTGCCGGCCACGACCGCGCCGAGCGCCACCTTGTAGATCACGAGCGACGTCGCGTCGTTGAAGAGACTTTCGGCCTTGATGAGCGTGATCAGTCGGCGCGGCACGCGCAGCCGCGACGCGATCGCGATCGCAGCGGTCTCATCGGTCGGGCCGACGATCGCCCCGAGGACGACCGCCGTTCCCCACGACATGCCCGGAACGAGCGCGTGGGCAGCCCACGCAACCGCGGCGATGGTGACGATGACGAGGAAAACCGCGTACAGCGTGATGGGGCGAAGATTCGCGCGGAAGTCGCGCAGCGAAGAGTTGTACGCTTCGTAGTAGAGCAGCGGCGGCAAGAACAGCAAGAAGACGACGTCAGGTCGCAGTTCGATGGCCGGCAGCCCGGGGATGAACCCCAAGATCAGCCCGCCGATCACTAACAGGATCGGATACTCGATCTTGATCCGCTGCGCCAGCCAGGCCAGCGCGGCGACGACCACGAGCAGAGCTAAGGACGTCTCAATCGTCGACATGCGTCACACGCTGGAGGTCGCAGGCTCGGCACGCGTAATCACGCGCGCATGCTCGAACTGCGCACTTCGCGGCTGCACCTCGTGGCCGCGACGCTGGCCATCGCCAGCGCCGAGCCTCACGATCCCGCCGGTCTGGCAGCGATGCTCGATGCGCGGCTTCCGGCGCGTTGGCCGCCGCCGCTCAACGACGACGCGTCGGCTCGCTGGATCGCCGATCACCTGGCGGCGCATCCCGCTGCAGTTGGTTGGAGCATGTGGTATTTCATCTTGGACGATGGCACCGAGCGCGTCATCATTGGCAACGGTGGCTTTAAGGGCGAGCCGGAGAACGGCGTCGTCGAGATCGGCTATTCGGTCGTGCCCGAATTCCAGCAGCGCGGCTATGCAAGCGAGGCGGTCGGCGCGCTCATCGTATGGGCGTTCGGTCGCGGCGTGGAGCGCATCTTCGCCGAGACGCTACCTGAGAACAGCGCGTCGAGAGCATTGCTGCGCAAGCTCGGTTTCCGGCCGACGGACGGGGCGAGCAACGCGTCGCTCCTCCGCTTTGAGAAATCAAAACCCTAATCCACGGCGATGGGCGCGGCCAACGCTGCGCCTCGTCGCACCGAGCCCAAGCCGAGCGGCCGCGTGATCGAGCGTCCTCAGGTCTGCAGGGATTCTCAACCGGGTGATGGCGAAGTAGTAGCGTCGCCAAAACGAAAGGAGCGTCCAGCATGAAGTTACCGAGCAAAGTCGTACGCGATCCTGGAGCCGCACCATTTACGAGTTTCTTCGCCCCGGTTTGGGAATCGGAGAGCGCAAGTCTCGATCCCGAGATCAGCACGCTGCGCAGCGCGATGAATTCAATGATCGACGCGTCGCTGCGCCCGTTCAGCGCGCGCGGCCTCGGCGTCTCGACGCCGGCCATCGACCTGTACGAAAAGGACGGCGTCTATCACGTCGAGTGCGCGATCCCAGGCCTCAAGAAGGAAGACTTCGACGTGGAGGTGAGCGAGAATCGCCTCGCGATCTCGGCGAAGTACCAGGATGATCACTCGGACAAAGGCGCGCGCTATCACTATCGCGAGATGCGGCGAGGCGCGTTCTCTCGTTCGATCTCATTTCCGCAAGAGATCGATGCCGAGCGCGTCAGCGCGAGCTACGAACATGGCGTTCTGCACCTGACGGTGCCGACCGCGAAGCCGATCAACGCGAAGAAAGTCGCCATCAAAGGCTAGACAAACGCCAACAGCCCAACCGATTGCACGACGCGGCCCTTGGAACTCCCAGGGGCCGCGCCTTCTCGGCTAGGCCGCCATGCCCGATTCAACCCAGCGACGAAAGACGTCGATGCGCTCCTGTGGCCATGGCTCGTCGCAGGGCATGGAGCCGTCGCTGAGCCGCTCGAGAATACCCGAGGCATGCTCCTTGACGTCCTCATACGACCAGAGATTGAAAGCGAACTGCATAGACTGCACGTCGCTCTCGCGGAAGAGCGGCTTGATGTGCGCGGCGAAACTGATCGGTTCGTTGGGCGAGCCAGTCACGGTCGTTCCCTCCTCTTCAAGTTAGGCACTCGTACCTTATACCCGACTTCAGCCGGGAACCCGGGACGGATGAGAAAAAGTTGTCCGCCCGCGCAAGCCGGGCGCTGGAACACACGCGCGCAACGGATGGAGCGACGATTCCTCGAACGGCGTGTGGCCGCGCGCGACGGCGGGAGAACGGACGAGGCGGTCCGAATGCGCGATAGCTGTGCCGGTTAAACCTTCCATCACGCGTGTTTTTATTGTCATCGGCCTCGGAGTAGCGTTCATCGGGGCCGCGCTGATTCTACGTGGGCCGATCCTATCGTCGATCGATCGCCTCGAAAACGCTGCAATCGCGGTGAAAGCCAACGGCGACGTCGCGACGGCGTTTGGCAAACACCGACTCAACGTGTTGGTGCTCGGCAACCAGGCGGACGAAGGCACCTCGGACACGATGATCCTGGCGCATCTAGATCTCGATCGGCATCTTGCAACCCTGGTTTCGATACCGCGCGACACCTGGGTCGACGTTCCGCGCTACGGCTGGATGAAGATCAACAGCGCGATCGGCGCCGGTGGGCCCCAGCTCTCGGCAACGGTGGTGAGCGCTTTGCTCGGCGCCCCGATCGACGCGATCATGGTCGTCCGCCCGGAAGGAGCGAAACAGCTCGTCGACGCCATGGGCGGCCTGAACGTGAACGTCGAGCACGACATGAACTACGATGACAACTGGGGCAACCTGCACATCCATCTCAAGAAGGGCGAGCAGTATCTCACCGGCGGGCAGGTGCTCGACTATATGCGTTATCGCGGCGATGCGGATGGAGATTTCGGGCGCATGCGCCGCCAGCAGCAGGTCGTTCGCGAAATCGCGCGCGAGATGAGCCGGCCGTCGCAATGGTCCAAATTGCCGCACCTCGTCCAACTCGCGCGCCAAGACGTCATCACAAAACTGAGCGACAAACAACTCGAAGCCCTCATCGAGGTCTATCGCAGCGTCGATGCGGACGACGTTCGTGCCCTCACATTGCCATCGCGCGTCGGCAGCGTCGGCGATGCGTCGGTCGTGTTCGTGGACGAGCGCTGGGCGAAGCTGATCGGCAAGCTGCTGTTCTCACGCGACGCCCCACCGCAAGACGACATGCTGGTTGCGAACGCGTCGGGTGACGTGAGTCTCGACAAGACCCTCGTCGGCGCGCTGCGCGGCGGCGGCTGGAACGTGCAGACGTTCGTGGATCAAAAAGCCGTGGCCGAGAGCGAGATCGTCGGCTCGACGCCGACCGCGGACGAGCTCTCGCGCGCTCTGCCTCCGATCAAGCGCCACGATGGTAGGAGCACGGTGCTCAGAATCGGAGCGGACCTCTTACCGAACCCCGGCTAACGCCGGCTTCCACTTTCCGTGGTCAGGCGATGATCTTTCTCAACGAACGCGAGGTCGCGTCGCTGCTGCCGATCGGCGACGTGCTGACCGCCCTCGAAAACGCGTTTCGCGCTCAGGCGGCGGGCCAGATCCGCATGCCGCTGCGCGCCATGGCGACCACCGATCATGGGATTCTGGGCTCGATGCCGGCCTCGATCGCCGGCGAGCAGCTGTCGCTCGGCGCCAAACTCGTCACCTTCTTTGCCGGCAACGCCGCTTCGGGGACGCACACGCATCAGGCGCTCGTCGCCTTGTTCGACCCTCGCAGCGGGAAGCCGCAGGCCATCATGGACGGCCGCTACATCACGGAATCTCGCACCGCTGCGACCTCGGCGCTCGCCACGCGCGCGTTGGCGCGCCCGGATGCTCGCAGCGTGGCGATTCTGGGCACCGGAGTGCAGGCGCGCGCGCACATCGTCGCGCTCGGCGAAGTGATGCGCATCGAAGAGCTACGAATATGGGGGCGCACGCAGGCAAGAGCGGCCGATGTCGCGGATTTTGCGCGGCGGCGCGGACTGGAGGCGCGCGCCGCCGCCACTCCGGCGGATGCCTGCCGCGGCGCGGACGTGGTCTGCACGGTGACGTCGGCGAGCGACCCGATCCTCGCTTCCGATGACATCGGGCGCGGAACCCACGTCAACGCGGTGGGCATGGGCGACCCGACGGCGCGCGAGCTGCCCGCCGAGCTGATGGCGCGCGCGACCATCGTCGTCGACTCGCTGGACGGCGCGCTCGCTGAGAGCGCGAACATCAAGCTCGCGATGCGCGACGGCAAGCTGTCGGCGGAGCCGGATTTGATCTTGCTGTGCGATGTGATCGCCGGCACTGCCCCGGGCCGTCTGGGCCGTGACGACGTCACGATCTTCGACTCGCTTGGCATCGCCATCGAAGACCTCGCCTGTGCGCGGCTCGTGTACGAACGGGCGAGCGCGGGCGGCGTGGGGACGAAGCTCACTCTCTAACTAAAAGAGGAACGTGACATGAGCCGGTTTGTATTGCTTGGGTTGATCGCGCTCGGGCTCGTTATGGCGGCCTGCTGGCGGCATACCGCAGCCGCAACAGCTCCGACCGTCGAACGGCCGCTCATCTTGGAGCAGAATCAGGGCGAGGTGCGCGTGTGGCGACCCCTGAAGAGTTCGCCCGGCTGGGAGAAGGTCAGCTTCATCATCAAGGTCGATCGACAAAACGGAGGCTCACCCGACTTTTGGTTTCTTTCCGAAAGCCCCCCCCCGGAGCCGAAATAGACTATCACCGGCATTTGCACGAAGACGAAGTGTTATATATCGGATCGGGCGTAGCGCACGTCCCATCGCTCTGCTCGCGGCCTTCAATGGTGCCGGATTCGACCGCTATGTGCGGTGCAAATCGATGGTGGCGGGACAACCCGCGCAACCGTTGACGGCGCAACAGGACCAAGAGTGCGATCGCATCGGCGACGTTCAGTACCGCTGACGTTCTTGCGCAATGCCGCAGCGACGTTCTCAAAGCATGGCGCATTTGTCCGGCGCACCCTCTACTAAACGCGCGCGCCTGCGCCTGGGCTGCATGGGCTGGCAAGAAAAGGACTGGCGCGGCCCGTTCTACCCTCAAGACACCAAGGCCGCGGACATGCTCGCGGCCTACGCGCGGCTTCTGCCCACCGTCGAGGTCGATTCGACGTTCTACGGCCGACCGCGACAAGCGACCGTCGAGGGGTGGCGCGATGCGGTGACCGACGATTTTCGCTTCGCGCTCAAAGTGCCGAGGATGGTGTCTCATTTCAAGCGCTTTCGCGACGCCGATCAGATATTTGCCTACTTCGTAGAGCGGGTTCGCGCGCTCGGTCCGAAGCTCGGCGCGATCCTGATCCAGTGTCCGCCGGATTTTAACGCCACGCAAGCCCATCGAGAACGCCTCTTCACGTTCCTGGAGTCGCAGCTGCCGCCGGACATCAACGTGGCGCTCGAACTGCGCGACGAGGGTTGGTACGACGATGCGTTGTTCGCGCTGGCGCGCGAGGAACGATTCGCCCTCGCCGCCAGCGAGAGCGAACACGCCTCGGTTGCGCTCGCCAAACGCATCCTCGACGCGCAAGGCGACGCGCTCGACTTCGCGTACGTGCGCTGGATGGGCAGCGCCGCGTTGGAGCGCTACGACCGCGTGCAAGTCGACAAGAGCGAGTCGCTCGACGTTTGGGCCGGCATCCTTCAAAAGTTGCGCGGCAGAGTTAAGGATGTCTACGGCTACGTGAGCGACGACTATTCGGGCCACGCGCCCGCAATGGTGCGAGAGCTGATGGAGCGGTTGGGCGAGCCGGCTCCGGCGCCGGGCACGGAAGCGCCGCGGCTTTTCTAATATCTCCGGTCGTTTTTTCTCGAGTTCTGCCTTGCTTTGAACTTCACGATCCGGCTCACGAGAGCCAGCGGAAGCGGCTTGTCCAACGGGAACTGCACCGAGCCTTTGGCTGTCTTATATGCCGACAATTCCTTCTTGAACGCTCTGCGGGCCGCAGCACCGGGATAAAACCCGATGTGGCGTTCGTACGCCGCGAAATGGACCAGATATCCGTCGAAGGTGAAGGTGGGAATCCCATAGCTGATCGTTTCCTTCGCTTTGGGCGCTGCCTTTTTGATCGTCTGGCGCAGCTTTCGTAAGAGCCGCTGCGCCGCCCGCGGAAATCGATCGGCATAGTCGCTAAAATTCTTCGGAGTCTTCTTCTTCATCTTCATCGCTATGTCGGTGACCCCCGAGCGCCCTCTTGATTAGTGGACTCCGGGGCCAGCGCCTTGAAACGAGAAGGCATGAATGGCTTTCGAATCCGGCCGCTCGTCCGGGCTGACGTGCCGGCGTGGCAAGGGTTTCGGCGCGCGCTTTGGCCGCAAATCTCTGACGCCGCGAACCCTCTCGAGTGTGAAGCCATCCTCAACGATCCCGATCGGTTCGCGGTCTTCGTTTGTGAGCTAGGCGACCGATTGACGGGGTTCGTGGAGGCGAGTCTGCGGCAGTATGCGGACGGTTGTGATTCGAGCCCGGTCGGCTACCTCGAGGGCTGGTACGTTGAGCCGCAAGCACGGCGCCTAGGGATTGGCCGGCTGCTCGTCGCTGCGGCCGAAGACTGGGCTCGATCGAAGGGCTGCATCGAGATGGGCTCCGATGCGCTCGTCGAGAACGCGGCTGGCCAGCGTGCTCACGCGCGCCTCGGCTACGTGGAGGTCGAACGGCAGGTGTGCTTTCGCAAGGACCTGCGAGGGCGGTAGGCTCGTTCCTAAAACCAGGTCTGGCGCTTGTACGCGCGATACGCGTCGCCGAATGCCGCGTCGAGCACGCTTGCTTCTCGTCGAAGACGCATGAGCTGCATCGGAATGATGAGGAGAAACAGCAGCCATACGTAGGGGTTTCCGATAAACGTGAAGAGCCCGGCGATGAAGATCCCGCCGAACACGTAAATGGGGTTCCGGATTTTCGCGTAGAGTCCGCGCGTGACCAGCGCTGTGGCGCGCGGCTCGCCGCTGAAGGACATCCCCAACTGCAATCTCGCCAGCGCCCACAAGAAAAATGATGGGATCATAATGGAGATGCCGAGGAGCTGGTGGAGCTTCCAGACGCGGTCGAACTGATCGTAGAGCGCGATGAAGAGCCCCAAGCTCAGGGCCGCGATGAGCACAATGGTTTGCCAGGTTTTCACGACGAGGCCGTCGAGACGGCTTGCGGTTTCGGCTCGATGTAGAAAATCTCCGCGAAGCGCTTCAGCAGATCGGGCTGACCCTTGATCCGCACGCTCCCGCTCTTGATCGCATCGGTCGGGCTGACCTCGTGGGCTAGCAGCGCTTTGATGGCGGGCCCGGCTTCGATGACGAGATCCGCCGCGGGAAGCGCCCCTTTCGCGACGTCCACCTTCTTGTTGTGGACGCGGGCGTGGATGACGGTCTCGCCGAGGCGCAGCTCGTAGCCGACCTTGAGCCCGCGCGCTGCCTCCGGGTGGAAAATCGTGCGCAGCGCCATGACGAGCGAATCGGCGGTGACGACGTCCTCGCGGCGCGGCTCGCCGAGCGATTTCGCACCCCACTTGCCGAGCTGCACGACGACCGGCTCGAGTTCGGACCCGTACTCGGTGAGCTCGTAGATGATGGAACCGTCCGGCCGCGGCAGGACCCGGCGCCGGACGACGCCCGCCTGCTCCATTTCTTTGAGCCGCGCGGTCAGGACGTTGGTCGGTATGCCCGATAGGCCTTGGTGCAGATCGGTGAAGCGCTTTGGCCCGACGAGAAGATCGCGCACGATGAGCATCGCCCAGCGCTCGCCGACGACTTCCAGCGCCCGCGCAAACCCGCAGTATTGTCCATAGGTACGCATCGTTCTAGCGTCATTATAGCACTTAACTCTTTAATGTAAATAGTACTTGCTTTTTACAAGTCCACTGCGTTATAATGCGTCTCACAGAAGCCGCTTCTAGCGTCCCGGTATCCGGACTACGGCGGCGAGCGAAGGAGTAGAACATCATGAAGATCACGACCACCGTCTCGCGGATTCTCCTCGGCGTGATTTTTGCGTTCGCTGGAGCGAGCGTCTTTTTTCTGATCGCCAACCCGCCGCCGCTTCCGCCCGGACTCGCCGGCGCGTTTCAGGACGTCTTCTTCAAATCCGGCTGGGTGCTGTTTGTGGATTGCGTCGAGCTGATCACCGGTCTGCTGCTGTTGACGAACCGGTTCGTCCCGTTGGCGCTCGTCGTGCTGGCCGCCGTCATCGCGAACATTCTCACGTTCCACATCACGATGATGCCGGCCGGCTTGCCCGTAGCGCTGTTCGTCACGCTGCTGTGGACCGTCACCGCCCTTCCGTACCGCTCGACGTTCGCGCCCCTCTTAGTCTGGCGGCCTGAACCCGTCGAAAATTCTTCGGCCGCCCTTCGGGCCGAGCACGCGCGGGGCTAGAGACATGAACACGAAAATCGAAGTCACGCAACTCGACCATCTCAGCGATGCGCGCGTCGTCGTGGCCGGCGATTTGGACGATGCGGGCGGCAAGCTCACGCGACAGCAGCTCAAGCGCGTCGTCGAATCGGGCAAGATCAACCTTGTGGTGGACCTCGACGGCGTCGGCACCCTCGGCTCGGGCGGGCTCGCCGCGCTGATCGCCACCTTGCGGCTCGCGCGCGATCGCGGAGGCAGCGTGCGGGTACAAGCATCGCAGCCGCACATCAGGAAGGTCATGGAGCTGACCGGCCTGACGCGCATCTTTCGTCTGTCACCCGACGGCGCTGCCACTCACGCAGCAGCATAACCTCACTCTTCAAAGGAGATAACGATGGGAAATCCGGTCGTCCACTTCGAGATCCTCGGCAAGGATGCAAAGGCGCTGCAGAGTTTCTACAAGCAGGCGTTCGACTGGGACTTCGACGTGCCCGTCGAGGGCGTCAACGTTCCACAGTATTCGGTCGTGAAGACTCAGACGGACGCCGGCATCCAAGGCGGCATCGGCAAGTCGCCCGACGGCTACGGCGGTCACGTCACGTTCTACGTCGGGGTGCCGAGCATCGAGGCCGCGTTCGACAAAATCGAAAAACTCGGCGGCAAGCGCATGATGGGCCCGGACAAAGTGCCTGGCGGCGGACCCACGATCGGCATGTTCATCGATCCCGAAGGTCACGCGATCGGGCTCGTTGAGGTTTAACGCTAGCTTGGAGCGTCATCATGTAGCGCTTGCAACTCGCTCCGAGTTCGTCGGGTGCGTCGACCTCGACAGCCGTCGCTGAGCTGCGCGCCGGTCTGAATGCTCCTTTCGAACTGCAGTGCTGCGCTCGACCGAAGGTCGACGTTAAGCGCGAGCTCAGCTCGCGCGCCGAGATAGCCCGCGACCATTCGGTCGCGGTCGTCGTCGAGCTTCGCTCGAGCCCAGCGTGAGCATTTCGGGGCGTAGAGCACTGCACGCGATCTGCACAAAGGATAGGACGGCTTCGATGCCGCTGCAAAACCGGGTCACGCCGTTCGGCGAAATCGTCGCGCTCCCGGGGCGCAGCCTCGTGATGGGCAACCGCGGAATCTTGCACGATGACGAGCGGCGTATTGTCCGGTACTCGCAAGTTCGGCGCTGGCTCGCCTGCCGGACCGAGTTCCGCGGACGGCATCGCACGATCATGCGGCCGCATTCCTACACCGAGCTCTTTTTCCTCGACGAGGCGACGGCGCTCGCCGCTGGTCATCGGCCATGTGCTGAATGCCGGCACGCGGACTATATTCGATTTTGTACCCTCTGGGCGGATTGCCATGGCAAGCCCGTGAGCGCTGATATCATCGATCGGCAGCTCCACCACGATCGACTCGCCGGGCGGCGCACCAAACGTGTTTACCGGGCGAAGCTCGCCGATCTTCCGGATGGATCGTACGTCGCCGGTGACGACCGCGCATGGTTGGTTTGGGGTAATTCGCTCTTCGCCTGGTCGCCACTCGGTTACACGGAGCGTCGCGAGCGCTCGGCGTTTCGCGAGGTCGATGTGCTGACGCCGCGGTCCACTGTCGCAGTACTGGCCGCCGGCTACCGTGCAGCCGTCCATCCCACCATCACTCTGCGTGCGGATTAACCACGCAGCCCCCACAGTATGAGCGCCAGAGAAACGATGACTGTGGGCGCCGCCGAGTACAGCACGACTTTTATGACGGCCTCCTGAAAAGGGGTGCCGCGAGCAGTGCCCGCGGCCAACGGTATCGTCGAATTGCCGGCTCCCCAAACGGCGGCCAACAGGTACGAGGCGAGCGTTGCGAGCGCTGAATAAACGAACAACCAAAGCGCTGCCGCCGAGGTCAGCGCGCTCAGGTGGAGCACCGGCCATAGGAGTCCCAGCGCCAGCAGCACGAGCGCCTCAAAGGCGCTCAGCGTATGCACCGACAGCCCAAGCCGCGGTACGCGCGCGTATGGAACGACGAAGCCCCAAAACGACGAGAACAGCAAGAGAGCAACGCCGATCTGGAGCAGGCGGTGTCCCTCTTGCGACAGCACAAGCGAAGCGCTCATGTCCCCCCATCCTCTCCATTCAAAGAGGCGGCTGTATGCCAGGGGCCACGCCCGGAGTCCTGTGCGCAGGGAATAGCACCAGGGCGAGTCATGAACATGCGCGTATGCAGCAACAGGTACGGAACTTCGCCTGCTTTCAGAATGATCGCCGCTGACGGACCAATGTCCGTGTCCCTGAAGACCACGTTACCCAACTCGCCACAGGAGCTTAAGGAGTGGCAAAATGACGGCTACACGCCGTCGAAGTATCTTGCGGCATGGCGGCAGGTCTTCAACGCTTATGCCGCCGCCGGGCATGGGCGCTGAGGGTGATCGACCCTGGACTATTCAAGGGCGACAAAGCCCATTAAACGCCAGACGGAGAATACGACGATGAAACGCCATCAGCTGAAGTTCGAGCTGGCTATCGCAGCAGCGCTACTTCTTGTGGTCGCCACTTCTGCGCCGTCGTTCGCGGGGCCGGTTGGCACTCCCGGCCCAGGCGTTAGCGCGCAGCCGGTCGCCCCAAACCTCGTTGCGGTACCGAGCGGACTCGTCGTCGTCATGGATACCCATGACCTCCGCGACACGACGTCATGGAATAAGGCACTGAAGAATCACTCCATCAGCGGCGTTGCACTGCAGATCCACTGGAGCGACATCGAGCCGTACACTGATGTGCCGGATTGGTCGAAGCTCGATGCCCTGTTCGCCGCCGCGCAGAAGTCGAAGAAATGGGTGCACCTGCTCATCTTCCCCGGCTTTTTCACTCCTTTGTGGGCCGAGCAAGGTGTGCAGACCGATAGATTCCCGCTCCAGTACGGGCCTGGCAAGGGCGAACTTGGAACGCTTCCGATGCCTTGGGATTCCGTGTACCTCGCGAATTGGCTCGCATTCGTAAAAGAGCTGAGCGACAGGTACGGCACGTCATCGGCACTGAGACTGGTCGCGGCCAGCGGGCCAACGTCGGTTTCAGCAGAGTTCACGCTGCCAAACTCGCCAGCAGATCTAAAGCAATGGCAAGCTGACGGTTACACGCCGGCTAAGTACATTGGGGCGTGGCGCACGGTCCTCACGGCCTTCGCGAACGACTTTCCCGCGCAGTACATCTCCGTGTCGCAGGGGGAAGGTCTTGGCATCAACGACCACGGCAAGCTCGCTCTTGGCGAGCAGGCGCGCACCAGACAAGCGATCGTCGAGCAAGCAAGTACGACTTTGGGACATCGCTTTGCGCTCCAGTCAAGCAATGTCCACGCAGGCCCGGGCCCGCACAGCCCCAACTCGAAACATGACGATCAATTCGTCCTGGGCTATGTCGGCCGGGTCGTCACAGGTTTTCAATTACGTACTAATGCGCTGAATAACAGTGAAGTGATGGGCGCCAAGGGCGATCCGCCGCTTGCGTTGAGCAGATCAATTGCTTTGGCGACCGAGCCGAACGGCGCAGGTCAGATCGTCAACTACGTGGAGATCTACGAACCCGATGTGCTTGCGCCCGAAATGCAAACGGTGCTGCGCAGCGCGGCGCTCTTGTGCTTTCTCGGCCCAAGAACACCCCACGGACTGTGTGTTCCACCTGCGACAGTTCCACCAGTTCGACATTGACGATCTCTCTAACACGTAGCAGTCATGTGGGGCTTGTAACGATGGATGATGCTGGGGATGAGAAAGAACGATTTCAGGAGTTTTGGAACGAGTACGCGAGGTCGGCTGGAATTCGTGGGGCGAAGTTCACGGTCTTTGGATTCGGAGATAGTGCGGAACTTGCGGATGAGCTCGTGGCTCTCGTCATCGCGGGGACCAAGCGCGCTACGGCGAGCCTTCCTCGTGATTATGTTGCGCCCGCAGACCCTATGCCAAAACCGGGCGACTTCAGCATCGTCGTGGACGGGAGTAACCGGCCCCGATGTATCATCCGCACCCTGCAAGTCCAAGTCAAACCGATTCACGACGTCGACGAGCAGTTTGCCTGGGACGAAGGGGAAGGTGACCGTAGCCTAAAGTGGTGGTTGTCCGCACACAAACGGTACTTCACGCGCCAAGGTGCTCGTGAAGGCTTCATTGTGGACGATGGCATTGAAGTCGTTCTACAAAGATTCGAAGTTGTGTGGCCGCCACAGCTCGCAGACAGCACTGAAGCACACTCCTAGCTTCGGGTTTGTGGTGATGGAGCCGAGGACCATTCGCGCGTCCGTTCGAAGGCGTGCCAATGGCCATTTGGAACATCTTGCATGTCCTGGGAATGTTCATCGCCTTCGCATTCACAACCGGCGTCGGCATATTCTTAACTGCGATTGCGAATACCCGTGAGGTTAGGACCATACGGGCGGCTACCAAGATTGGGCGCAGTTTGCAGACGGCCGGCATCGCGATGTTGCTGGTTGGTGTCGTCTTCGGTTTCGCGACGGCGGGTGCCGCTGGATACAGCCTCACGTCGAGATGGCTGATTGAATCGTACGTGCTTGTGGGGCTGCTCGTCATCGTCGGCGCCGGCGTCCATGGGACATGGCTCGCGCGGCTCGCGAAAGCGGCGGCAGCGAGTCCTGACGACCATCCCTCTCCAGAACTCGCCGCAGTCGTTGGCGACCGCCTGGTTCGGATTGCCGGCCCCGTTAGCGGGTTGATTTGGATCGCGCTGATCGCGGTTATGATCTTGAGACCGTCTTAGCGGCGGAAGCGGGTCTTTTCGAATTCGCGACTGCCGAAACGTGTCTAGCAGTCTTGCTCACGCCTCCTCACTCTGGATCGGCATCCAGATGGAAGGGACGGAGTCGGTTTAATCGTTGTGGATTACTTGGGCCTTCCCTTGGCACCGGACCGCGCGATCGAGGTCATTCTTGGTGAAATTGGCAGCAAAGTCGAAAGAGCCTACAAGAGACAGGACGTCCGCTCGCCGTTGGAACTGTTCAACAGTAGCGGGTTTTCAGACATCCGTTGGTCGCCACCTGGCTTCTTGGAGACCTTGACAAGAAGAGTTACTGAAATCCGAGTATCGTGGAAAGGTCGTTTTGATCGTGTCTGGTTACTGGAAGAGAACTGTTACCGGGAGGTGACTGGAGCTTCCTGACAACCAAGGCTCTGTGCGCTTCGCAGGGTTAGTGGGCGTTCCGCAGGTGTTCCCAAAGTAGCCGCATTTCCAAGGGTTATCACCCCTCCGTCCTGTCGCGGGATACGGGCGCCCGGCCTCCCCATCGTCCATCTTGGAGAAATTCGCGCCCTCGCACCAAGCACCGGGGGCCAGCCCATCTCGTAGCGAACCGCGCACGCCTCAAGTCCGAAAGGAGAGGCGTATGCAGTATGTGATGATCGCGACCCACACTCCCGAGCTGTGCCCCACCTCGAACGGCAAGATCCGCGAGATCATGAGACAAGGCGCCAAGGCGCTGCCGGGCATCGCGAAAAGGCTCGGCATCGACATCGTCACCCTTAACGTGTTCGGACCGGATCACATCGTGCTGGCGGTGGTCGAAGCCAAGGACATCGAAGCGGTGCGGGACTTCACGTTCGAAAGCGGGCTCATCCAATGGAACACGATCAAGATCCACCCGACGTACAAGCTCGAGGACGCGCTCGCTCGGGCGGACAAGATGCAGGCGATCTTCTAAGACCACGAACCCGTTGCGCGGGGGGACCGAGCAGCACTCGAAGCGATCGTCGCCGACATGCAGAGCGCGCGGAACGTGGGCGACGGCGAGCGCTTCGCCCGGCCGTTCTCCCTTGACGGCGATCAGGTCAACATCTTCGGCGGGGTGATAAACGGCCCGGCGATCTATTTGCGCCTAAAACGCCTGGAGCGTGAAGGCAAGGTGAAGCAGGCGCTGTTCGGCTTCGTCGTCACAAACAGAAACTAAATCCGTCAGGCTCGGCCTATCCGCACCAAAAACGCTGTTCCCAAAATAGCCGCATTTCCGAGGGTATCACTACTACCCCACCTCAGCGAAAGGAGGCAAAACACCGAGTGCCCAATATAGTCAACCCATAAACCATTTACCTGTGAAGCAATAAATGACAACCGACAACGGGATCCCCCGAACGAACGGCCAGCAGCAAAGCTCTCGCGACAAGGACATGGCGCCTTTGCGCGAGCAGCTGCGCCGCTACTGCTCCACTCACTCCTTTGCGGACTACGACGCTGTGAACCTATTGCTCACGCTCAAGCGCACGGCGCACGAATTCAACACTTTCACCGAAAGCTATTGCGAAGCCGTCGGCCTCTCGCCGGGCCGGCTCAACGTGTTGATGGTCCTCAACGCCGACCGCGATCGCGCGATTCCGCTCTCGGAGATCGGCGACCGCCTCGTCGTCACGCGCGCCAACATCACGGGGCTGATCGACGGCCTGGCGCGCGAAGGCCTCGTCCGCCGCGTCGACCATCCTGATGATCGGCGCATGGTGCTCGCCCAGCTCACCGACAAGGGCCGCAAGTTCATGACCTGGTTCGCGCCGCAGCATCACGGCAAAGTCAAGTCGTTTCTGGGCTGTCTCTCACGCTCGGAGAAACGCAGCATGGTGGCCCTGCTCGACAAACTGCGGAGTCATTTGCGCACGGCGCGCGTAGATAAGTTAAAGGCATAATGGCGACGACGCTCGAGCGGCCCGAGGTTCAATCGGGCGACGGTGCGGGAACCCCGGCAGCGGGGCGCCGGCGCAGGATCATCATCCCGATCGTGGCGATCGTGGTCGTCCTCGGGCTGCTCTTCGGCATCCGCTATCTTATCTACAGCTCGCATCACGTGACGACCGACGACGCGCAGATCGACGGCAACATCACGACGGTCGGCCCGCGCGTCAAAGGCCAGGTGCTGCGCGTGTACGTGAGCGACAATCAATTCGTGAGAAGAGGCCAGCCGCTCGTCCAGATCGACCCGCGCGATTTGGACGTCGCACTCGCCCAATCGCAAGCCGCCTACCAACAAGCGGTCTCCGCCGAGCAGGCGGCGCGCATCGGCGTCCCACAGCAAGCGGCGGTGACGGCGGCGCAATCGGCGGGCGCTTCGGCACAGGTCAGTCAGGCGCAAGCCAAAGTCGATCAATCCGTCAATCAGGCGAGCGCTGCGAACGATCAGCTCAGCGCAGCTCAGGCGCAACTTGTGAAAGCGCTGCAAGACGTCACGCGCGCGCGCACGCTCGCCGCCGAGGGCGCGATCGCCGCCTCCGAGTTGGATGCGGCGCAGGCCGCCTATCGCAGCGCACTAGCTTCGCGCGATTCCGCGCGCCAGCAGGTCGCCGCCGCGCAAGCCGCCGTCGAGCAGGCGCAGGCAGGCGTGCAGTCCAGCGCCGCGCAGCTCGCGCAGGCCAACACCGGAACCGAGTCGACCCAGATCAAGGCATCGCAAGCGCAGACGAGCGCTGCTCAGACGCAAGCCGCCCTGGCCGCGCTGCAGGCCGCCAAACTTCAGCTGTCCTATACCACCGTCACGGCGCCCATCGATGGCGTCGTGAGCAAGAAGTCCGTCAACATCGGTGATCAGCTGGTCGTCGGCCAGCCGCTGATGGCGATCGCCGACCAGCAGCACGTCTGGGTGACCGCCAATCTCAAGGAGACGCAGCTGACGCACGTGCTCGTCGGTCAGCCGGTGCGCATCAGCGTGGATGCCTTCCCGCACCAAACCTTTACGGGCAGGGTTCAGAGCATCGCGCCGGCGACCGGCGCCACCTTCGCCCTCATCCCGCCCGACAACGCGACGGGCAATTTTACGAAAGTCGTGCAACGCGTGCCGGTGCGCATCTCGATCGACGCCTCGTCAGACCCGAAGCACCTGCTGCGCCAAGGCCTCTCGGCCGTCGTGGACATCGACACCAGCGGAGACTAACGGCCGAGGCCAAAGAGGAGGACCATGCACCTCACCTGGACGCTCTGGCTTCATCTGATCGGCGCCGCGCTCTTGGTGGGCGGCGGCATCATGTTTGGGGCGGTCGTCATGCCGACCCTGCGCTTGCTGCCCGAAGCGCAGCGCGCGTCGTATCTCGCCAAGATCGCGCGCCGCTATGCCAACCTCGCCTGGCTCGCCATCGTCCTGCTGCTCGTGACCGGGCTGTCGCAGCTCGCGTTGAACGGCTACCCGATCGCCGCGATCATCCGGCCGAACCTCATCCCGGGCCCATTCGGCCAGACGTTCGGCTACAAGATGCTCGTGTTCTGGGTGCTCGTGTTAGTGATGGTCGCCGAGGAGATCGCGGCCCCGCTGCTGCGCCAGCGCGAACAAAGCGCGGAGAGCACGCCCGCCGACTTCAAGCCAGGCGAACTGGCGCGGGCGCGCCGAACCAACCGGCTGGTCAACGCGAGCTTCGGCGGCGTGATCCTGCTGCTCGCGCTCGCCGTTTTGTGGTTCGGCGTGCAGCTTGGCCGGTTCGGACACTGAGATGGAACTCGAAGACACCTTCGGCGACATCGTGCGCAAGGCCGCGAGCGGCTTGAAACTGTCGGTCGAAGCGCTGGCGAGTGCTTCGAACGTCGACGTCGCGCGAGCCGCCGACTTCATCGCCGATCGCGCGCAGCCGAGCGAAGATGAAGCGCGCCAGCTGGCGCGCACGCTGCACTTGGATCCTGGCAAGCTCGCCGATATCGGATTGCGGCGCTGGCAGCCGGCGCCGATGCGGCCGGACGATCGATTCGGACACCAGATCAACACGCCGCATCCGAGCAACGGCTATTTCCTGATCCTCAAAGAGCAGCGCCTGGCCGCGTTTGTGGATCCGGGCGGCAACTCGACGAACATCGTGAGCACCTTCCAGCGCAGCCCGGCCCGCCTCGCGTACTTTCTGGTGACCCACAAGCATCACGATCACATCGATGCATTGCCGGACGTGCGCGCCGCGTTCCCGGATGCGCGCGTAGCCGTGCATCGCGCCGATCTGTCAGCGCTGGGCGACCAAGGCCGCGGCGCACTCGTCGTCGCGGATGGCGACAGCATCCCGTTCGGTGACGGCCAGATCCGCGTCGTGCACACTCCGGGCCACACCGACGGCTCGGTGTGCTTCATCTATCAGAGCTCGATCTTCACCGGCGACACGCTGTTCGCCGGATCGGTCGGCGGCATTTTCGGCGACCGGTTCGGCTATGAAGATCTGCTGGGTTCGGCGTCCTCGAAGGTCTTCTCGCTGCCGGACGACACGGTGGTTTTGCCGGGCCACGGGCCGCCGTCGACCATCGCCGAAGAGCGCGCGCACAACCCGTTCTTCTAATGATAATGTAGGCTTCGAGCTCGCTTGACCGCGGGGGCTTTTGCGCTCCCCGGCGAATCACCGGCGCCTATGCGATTTCCAACTCTTTCCTCGAGCGGGTATGCCGCCTTCACGCTCGCCGCGCTGCTGGTCGCCGCGTGCGGTTCGAACCCCGGCTTTTCGGGACCGAGCTATCCGGGCGGCGCCGGCACGAATCCGGTCGGCCCCCAAGCCAACAACGGAGCGGTCGCCGTGCCGTCCGGCGCAATGGTTTCGGCAACCCCTGGCGCGGCCTCCGCATCGGCCTCCCCCTCCGCAAAAACCACAGCATTGTCAGTTGCGGGCGCAACCGCTCGCTTGGCGTACGATGGCAGCGCGCCGAATCCGAGCGCGGCGCAGCGGATTCTGATCTTGAGTTTTTCCGTCGACAATCCGACGACCAAAAGCGCGAGCGTGCGCCGGCTGTCGATCGCTCCCGTCGGCGACCAGCGCGCGCCGCTGCCGGTAAGCGATGCGAGCATGAACAGCAAGCCGCTCAAGCCGGGCTCTGGCGCGTTCAGTTCGCCCGGCACGCCGAGCCCGATCGCGACCGCGACGTCACTGAATGTGCCGGCGAGCCAAGACAGCGCGGTCCAGGTCATCGCGCTCGCAGTGCCCGACGCCATCGCGGCGTACAAGCAGCTTGCCGTGACGTTCTTCCCGGATAAAGGACCGGCGCTCGCATCCGCGACCCTGGACGTGGCGCCCGCAGACGTTTCGTTGACGCCGCTTGATTCGAAGAGCCCGAAGGGCGCACTGAGCGTCGACAGCATGGAGGTCGGCGGACTGGCCATGGCCGGCGCCGGCCAGCACTACAAAGTCACGTTCGCGGTGACCAACGCGGGCACGACGCCGATGCTGATCGATCAGTTCGTCATCAAGCCGCCGAAGGGCGCCGTGACGAAGGTGTCGTTGCTGGTGAACATGCTGCCGCGCACGACCACGAGCTTCATCACTGTCGTCGTGCCGTACGACGGCAAGACGCTGCCCAGCGGCTCGTATCAAGTGACCGCAACCAGCCATGGCGCCACCGTCGCCAGCGGCACGGGAGACATTCTGTAAGATGGCCGCCGAGCGGGACTCGCTCGACGTCGACGTTCTGTTCGTGGGCGCGGGGCCGGCCGGCCTCGCCGGCGCGATTCGCCTGGCGCAGCTCTATAACGAGCACAACGAAGCGGTGAAGGCGGGAACCGAAGCCGGGCCCGCGCTTTCCACCGACAACATCCTCGTCATCGACAAAGCTCGTTCCATCGGCGATCACGGGATATCCGGCGCCGTGATGGATCCGATCGCCCTGCGCGAGCTGTTCGGAGATTTTCTCGCGCTCGGCTGTCCAGTCGAAGCGCCCGTCACGGGCGACGAGTTGTGGTTCATGAACCGGTCGCGGCACTTCCGCGCGCCGCTTCTTCCGCCGCCGATGCGAAACCACGGCAAGTACGTCGCGAGTCTCAACAAGCTCGTGAAGTGGCTTGCCGAGCAGGCGGAGTCGCTCGGCGTTCAGGTGTTCGGCGCGTTCCCCGGACAGACGCTGCTCTTCGACGGCGATCGCGTGACCGGCGTGCGCGTCGGCGACAAAGGCCTCGACAAAGCTGGGCAGCCCAAAGCGAACTACGAACCGGGACCCGATCTGCGCGCCAAGGTGACGGTGATCGGCGAAGGCCCGCGCGGCACGCTCGCAAAGGTGCTCGACACGAAACTGGCGCTGTCGGCCGGAAAAAACGCGCAAGTGTATTCGATCGGCATCAAAGAGCTGTGGCAGATGCCGAAAGATTCCGTACCAGCCGGCCGCGTGATCCATACGCTCGGCCATCCGCTCGACAACGACACGTTCGGCGGCGGATTCATCTACGCGATGTCGGGCGACGTCTGGGATGTCGGCTTCGTAGTCGGCTTGGACTATCTCAATCCGCAGCTCGAACCGCATGCCGAGTTCCAAAAGTTCAAGCTGCACCCGAGCGTCGCCGCGCTGCTTCGGGGCGGGCAGCTGATCCGGTACGGGGCGAAGGCGATACCGGAAGGCGGCTGGTGGTCGCGGCCACGTTCGTATGCGGAGGGCGTGCTGCTGGTGGGCGACAGTGCCGGCATGCTCAATCCCCTGAAGCTCAAAGGCATCCACCTGGCGATAAAATCCGGCATGCTGGCGGCGGAAACCGCATTCGAGGCGGTGTTGGCCGGCGACGCGAGCTCGGAGCGCCTCGTCGCGTACGAGCACCGCATCGAGCGCTCGTGGATCCGTAAGGAGCTCTACGCGGCGCGCAATTTCCATCAAGGCTTCGAGCGCGGTCGCATCGCCGGCATGCTCAACGCCGGCTTAGGCATCCTCTCGGGCGGCCGCGGCTTCGGCGTGAAGGACCGCCTGCCGGAGAAAGCCGGCTACCAGCGCATGGAAAAGCTGGTGGATTATTTCGGCCGCAACGTGCCCGGTTTCGAGCGGCCGGCGTATGACGGCAAGCTGACGTTTACGAAGTTGGACGACGTCTACCGAAGCGGCACGAAGCACGACGAGAACACGCCGTGCCATCTGCACGTCGCGGACACTGACGTGTGCGCGACGCGCTGCGCCTCCGAATTCGGCAACCCGTGCCAGTACTTCTGTCCGGCCAACGTCTACGAGATGGTGCCTGCAGCGGTCGGCGCGGCTCGGATCGACAAGGATGGATATTCGGACTCCGGCAAGCGCCTGCAGATCAATTTCGCCAACTGCGTGCACTGCAAAACGTGCGACATCATGGATCCGTATCAGATCATCGACTGGGTGCCGCCCGAAGGCGGCGGCGGCCCCGTCTACACCGGCTTATAACGCCAACCTTGTAGAGGTCGACCTTGGTCGACCTTGCTAATCGTTGCTGAAATGTAGAGGTCGACCTTGGTCGCCCTCATGGACGACCCCGCATCGCGGTGTGATTAAATATGAATGGCCCCATTCACGCCGCGCCGGTTGCACAACACAGACTATTCGCAGCCACGCTCTTACTTCACTACATTTTGCACCAAGCGCCGAGCACGGTATTTCTCCGATCCGCAAGCTGCAACTCTAGCAGTTCAGCGAATTGTGGATCATCGCCACGCGGGCTGGTTTTGGCTCTATGCCTACTGCGTGATGCCCGATCACATCCACATATTCTTCAGGACGCGTGACGCGAGTCGGCACCTCTCGAGAATCGTTGCAAGCATCAAAGCGGCGATCCGAAGATCCCTGCCTCACGTTCGATGGCAGTCAGGTTTCCACGAATCGATTGTTCGACCGTGGGAAAACCCGCGTGAAGTGGCGAGCTACGTGTTGATGAATCCAGTGCGGGCGAAGTTGGTCGTGGATTATCGCGAGTATCCGTTTTCGGGTAGTCTGGATTCGTGCTGGTGAGGGAAAGGTCGACCAAGGTCGACCTCTACAATGTCGGGCGTTAAGTGATTTAAAGAAGGAGCTGGAAGAGCGCGTTGACCCAGCCGAAGCGCTGGCGCGTGAATTTGCGCGGGTCGTTCACATCGAAAGACTCGTGCAGCGCGCCATCGCCGGCGCCCGACATCGCCAGCTCCCTGAGAACGTGCTGCCGCTCCAGGTGGGTATTCGCCGTCCGATACTGCACGACGAGGCTCATCGGCCACACATACCGATCCGGCGTGTGCGGGCTGCCGATGCCGGCCGCAAATCTTCCGGAGAAGTAGTATGGGTCCGCCGGGCTCAAGATGAACTTGCGCGTGCTCGCGTAGACGACGGGGTCATACGCATACTCGAGCAGCGGAATGGACAGCAGGCTCGGCATGTTCGCGTCATCCATGAACTTCGCGTGTCCGAGGCCGTCGATCTCGTAGGCGTAGATCCGGCCAAACGTGGTGGAAAAGACCGCGTGTTGCGCGATCGCTTCCTGAATGCCATCCGCGATGTCGTTCGCCCGATCGGCTTCGGGCCGGTCGTGATAATACGTGGTGAAGATGTGCGCCATCACCCGCAGCGTCACCGCCGCGAACATATTCTCAGGAATATTGTAGTTGTACCCCTGGGGATCGTCGCTCGGACGATACGCACTCCAGATCAACCCGATGCCGTCGGCAATCGGATGCTCGTTGCGCCTATATTGCGACTCGGAGCGATGGTGGCGCTCGACCGACAGCGTGATGAGGATCTTGTGCAGCATTCCGTACGCGCGATCGTCGAAGAGAGAACGATCGTGCGTCGCGCCTTCATAGCGCTCCATCAACCGCACCGGATAGCACAGGGAATCCACTTCGAACTTGCGCTCGGCGACCGTGTAGTTCCGATAGAACGCGTTGGCATAGGGATCGATGGCGATGAGGCGCTCTTGGCGAAGGATCACGCCGCGCACGAGCGAGCGATTGTGCATGGCCGACATGGCCTGCACGCTCGAGTCGCGCAGCCACATCGCATCGATGTCGCCCGTGCTGACGTAGGTCGTACTGTCGCCGTCTCGGACGAAAAGCGAACCGTTGACGTTCGCCGCATGGTGATAGACAGAGAACAGGCCGAGGACGGCCTGCGAAATCGCAAGAACCGCGGTGGCTAAAACGGCGAGAATCGCACCGGCCATCTCGCTAACTGTATCGGCATTTTTTACGAGATGTTCAGCCGGGGATCAGCGAAGGTGACTTGCGTTACGATCCAAGCCAGCGAACGATGGCGACCTGCTCGTCGTCGATGTCGACGCTGACGACGCCGGACGGAAATCGGATCTTGGTGGGACCTTCGGCGTTCAATGCGATGTACAGCATCGAGCGCTCGATGCGCTCCCCCTGGCGCGACGTCTCGCGGATGACGAGCGTGCGCTGCGGCTGCAATCCCATATAATCGTAGACCACGCTTTCGATGAAGGGCATCTGCGGCGAGCGCGCGGCGGTGCCGTCGAACGCGTTGCCCCCGGCGCGGGCGGTCATGCGCTCCTGCTGGACCTTCGCGTCGATGTGCACCTCGGCGAAGAGCCGGTCTCCGACGGTCGCGCGATGCGCTCCGGCCTTTGGAAACGCCAGCGTCGGCTCCCACATGGTCGCGCCGCGCGGCATCGACACGCCCGTCTCTTGCGGACCGATCTCGGTTGTCCAGCGCCTCGATCTTGGCACGATAGTCCCTCTCGTGCGGCCACCAATCAAACTCAGACGCGACCATGACTGGCCGCGACCTCAGCGGTCGGCTAAAGCCGACCGCTCCAAGTAGCGCGCCGCACTTCCCTAGAGCGAGCCTCTTACCCTCGCGACTGACGTTTCCAAGCGCCCTGCCGTCAATTCGATGACGCGCGCCCCGGGCGGCGATCCGTCGCCTGCGAACTCGGCGGCGCGCGGCGCGAATTGAAAGAACGTTGACGGCGCGGCGAGATAGCGCGTGCCCGCGCGCTTCGACTCGAACTCCTGGTGGACGTGGCCGAACAGCACGGCCGCCACCTGAGGCGAGCGATCGATGAGCTCCACCAGCTTCGGGCCGTCCGCGAGCATCATCGCGTCGAGCCAAGGCGAATCCACGCTTACGGGCGGATGGTGCAGGAACACCAACGTCGACATGTCGGGTTCGAGTGCCAGCGCGCCGGCAAGCCAATCGAGTTGCGTGTCGCCGAGCTTGCCCCCGTCGGAACCGGCGATCGAGCTGTCGAGCAGCAGAAAACGCCAGCCGCCGGCTTCAAAGACCTGGACGAGTTTGCCGGGGATCGAAATGCTGGGCTCGAGCGCGAGCTCGCTCGCCAACACTTCGTAGTCATCGTGATTGCCGGGCACGTAGTACGTGGGGCAGCCGAGGCGCTTCATCTTCCCCGCGAGCCGGCGATACGACTCGAGGCTGCCGTCTGCCGAGCAGTCACCGCTGACGAGCGCGAAGTTGGGGTGGTGGGTGCGCGCGCGCAGCATTTCGATCGTGTCGTCCAGACCTTCGTCGGGAGACGCGCCCCACAACTCGGCTCCGGGGTCCTCGAACAGATGCGTGTCGGAAAGCTGGGCGATGACGAGGCCGTCAAGCCCGGCCGCGTCCTCGCTCACCGAGGCGGCCCGAAACTCGTGAACACGCCGAGCACGGCGCCTTGTTGCGTGTAGATCGGGGCGCCGGTCGCGCGATTCGTGAGATGGCCGTAGATCGCGCCCACGCGGTAGCCTCCGCGCTCCGAAATCCATTGCTTGTGCTCGAGGTCGACCGTGAAACTGCGCTCGCCCGGAGCGATCGTCATCACGCCGTTCTGCTCGACCGCAAGCAGCGATCCGCCGGCCTGCACCGTGAGATCGGTAAGCGAGCGGCCTTCGTCGCCGTACTCGAGGGCGACGTCGGTGGCCGCGGACGAGCTGCCATCGCTCGCCCACAGCGGCAGATAGCGCACTGTCGCGTTGAAATGCGGCCAGTAGTAGGTCGGGCCGATGCTGAGGTAGTGTTCGGTGATGCCGCTGATGTCGCGGGTGGCGTTCGCCCCCACCCCGAGCAGCAGCGGCGCGTCTCCGTCCACGTGGATGTCGCCCTCGAGGAAGAGACTGCTCGACGGGAACGGCTGACCGGTGCCCAGTCCCACGCTGGCATACGTGTAAAAGCGCCGTGACCAATCGTGATAGTTGTCGACCACGACGTATTGCCCGACGTGCGGGTTGAGCCGATCGTGCGTCGCCTCGTTCTCCACCGAGAATCCGACCGATCCATTTCCATCGTAGTGCCGAAACGAGAAATTCTCCACGCTCCACGGTCCGTACAGGCTGCCCGGGCTCGTGAACCAGTACCCGTAGTACGTGAGGTCTGCTTCGTTGCGCGGCAGCGCCGCCGATGCCTGCGGCCACGCGAACGCGGCGGCCGCGCAGGCGACCGCGAAAAGTTTCAGCAAATGCTTCATGGTGCCGACCTCGTGAAGTTCATGTTGACGTGCGTCACGTCTTGGGTGACGGCCAGCACACGCCAGCCATTCGTTTGCGAGACTTGCCGCACCGACGCCGGCAGCGTTTGCGGCCCCCACGCCGCGGGCACCGCGAACGCGATGCGCTCGAGACCCGCCGGGTTGTCGAGGGCGACGGAGTAGCTCAGACCTGCGTGCGTGACCCGCATGTCGGTCGCGCTGAAGCGTTGCATGAAGCTCGCCACCTGAGCGAGCGACAGCAGCTGGAGGCCGCCCAATTTCGAATCGGAAGCCAACCGGCTGACGAAGCCCTTGAGAACCGGAACGTACTCTGGGTGCTCGATGAGATCGTGCGGGTGGCTGTAGACGAGCCGGATGGTGCGCTGCGTTTCGACGAACGAAGCGGTGCGCCCAAGCCAAAGCGCGACCGTCGCCGGCGCCACTGCGCTGTCGCCCATCTCGCCGAGCGAGGCGAGGCGACCGTTCGGCATCACTGGAACCGCCCACACCGTTTTCGAAACCAACCGGTCCGCGAAGAACGGCAGCTCGGGCGGCCCGCCGTTGTCGCCGGTGTAATAGTATGCGACCATGTGGAGATCGTCGAGCACGTTCGTCAACATGGGTTGCGGATGCACGCCGACCGGCGATGCATAGGTCGTCACCGGCTGCCCGGTCGCGCGGCGCAAGCAATCCGTGTTCTCGCGAACCACGTCTTCCACGCGCGCCGGCGTGAGCCGGCCGTGCATCAAGTCGTCGGCATAGATGTTGTGATCCCATCCGCCGTGCGAGCCGATCGAGCCGAACTTGGCGAACTCGCGCAGCAGTTTTTCGCCGCGGCCGCACGCGTCGAAGCCTTGGCGGTCACCGAGGACGTTTTCGTCCGGGCCTGCCGCGACGTCGATTTCATCCGGAACGGAGCGATCGGCAATCCCGTCGCGCATGATCAGCTCGATGCCGGGTACGTCGATGATCCCGTCCACATGCCAGTTGAAGACGAGCGCCCCGACGCCGCCCGGCGCAGCGACGAGGTGCGGCATCTGGCCGACATCCTCGACGAAGCCTTCGGCCAGCAAGCGCAACGGCAACTCATCGCCGTTCGCCGCGAGCGCGCCGACCGGCAGCGCGCACCAGAGCGCGTTGCCGCCGCCTTCCAGCGGCCGCACGGAAAGCACCGGATCCGAACCCGCGTGCGCGACGACGGTCGCGCCGGCATCGATGACACTCGAGCTCGCGAGCGGAAACACGAGCCGGCCATAACCGTATCCGGTCACCACGCCGGTTGAATCGACCTTGCCGGGAGGGACGTGCCAGCGCAGCGCGGTCGCCTCATCTGCGAACTGCAGCGCTCCCCGGTCGTAGCGCGAATCTTGCGACCCCGTCGGGGGGCCGTAGCGCACGCCCGTGATCGCTTCGAACTGCCTCGCTTCGGGGGAGGCGCCCGCTTCGCCGCGCGTGGCAGCATCGTAGACGATCGCCACGTCGCCGCCGCCGCGCGCGTAATCCGCGATGCGCTGGGTCGCGTCAGCGGTCAGCCCGCCATTCAAGCCGTCCGGCAGGAACAGCGTGCTGAAGCGCCGCTCGAGCGTGCGCGAATCCATGAGCGTCACGTCTCCGTCCGAGATCCATTCGTGGGGGATGCCTTCTTCGGTGAACACTTGATCGATGGCGGCGCGAATCGCTGGATGATCGGTTAGGTCGGCCGGATCGAAGACGATGCCGACGTCTTTCACGTCGCTCTTGGATTCTGCATTGAGGGAAGCCAGTCGCACGGCCAAGAGAACCGCCAGCGCTACCAGCAGGATCGCGATGGCGTAGATCCGGGCCGATTTCACCCGACCGAACCGCCAACCTCAGCGATGATCCAGCCGAACACCGTCACGCGGTCCCGAAGCCGAGCGCTTCCCGCCGCATAGACGCTCTTGTACGCATCGGCACTGCCGATCCTCGAACGAGACCCAATCGAGATATCGCGCTCCGAAAAGATGTTGCCCATGATCTCGACGTCCCCGGCGATCGTCAAATCGCCCCTGGTCACCACGTTGCCTTCGATGCGAACCCCCGGCTGGATGATGATGGACTTGTGCGCTTTGATGTCGCCGCGGATCACGCTGTTCGCGCCGATCTGCAGCGCGCCGCGAACCACGAGATCTTGATCGAGCACCGTGTTGCGCGGCAGGCTCAAGCCCTTGGCCCCGAATACCACGACGTCCTCGATGGTCGGCGTGATCGGCGCGGCCGCGTGCGGCGCCTCGGTCTCGATCGGCCGGCCCCACAGACGGCGAAACGTGCAGTGCTCGCGCAGCCGGACGTTGCCGCCCGCGCTGAGCGACTGGCCCAAGTCGCAGCGCTCGCCCACCAGGATGTCCTGCGCCGCGTCGATCCAGCGCCCGATGCGCACGTCCTGGCCCAACGTGGCGAACCCGTCGCAGGCCAGCGCCCGCAGCGTGGCTCGGTCCGTCACGGTCACGCCGCCCGTCGCATAGCAATCGCCAACCTTCGCGCCACGTCCGACGTCGGCGTCGCCAAGCGCGACCACCACGCCGCCGATCGAGCCGCCGGCCGGAACGAACAAATCGCGGCGCACCTCAAAGCGCTCGGGCCGATGCAACTGGATGGACGACCGGTACGGCAACGCGGAGCCCGCGTGCGCGATGGCCGGAGCGAGCTTGTGGCGGAACGAACGGCCGAAAAATCGTGGGTCGCGGACGTAGCCCTGTTCGATTTCAAGGCGCTGGTCGTCGCGCGGCCGAGCGAGCTCGAGCGCGCCCGGAACGAACGGCATCACGGCGAGCACGCACGTCACCACCATGGCGACGATCAAGATATCGTTCATGACGACACCGTCGCGGTCCGCTCGGTCTTCTCCCATGTGAGCGCCCGCCTGCGCACGATGTCGCCGAGCGCGTCGATGAACCCGGTGGCGGTCGTCCACGTGTTGTAGATGTAGACGAAGAACAGATAGGGGAGCAGATAAATGCGTTGCTGCATGCCGTCGAGTACCTCCGCGGCGCCGATCTCGTAGACCGGCGCGAAATTGCCGAACGCGTTGTAAGCCACCACGAACACTCCGATCCAAACCGCGCTCCAAATCGGCATGGCGCCCATCAGGAACAGCGCGGCGTTCGCCGCGAATCCCGAGAGCAAGAGTAGGGGCATCGCGTAGACGAGCAGCAGCAGCAGCCCCTCGAGTTTTTGCGTGAGGTTGAGAAACTCCGAGCGCATCAGCGGCAGCGCGTGGCGCACCAGCACGTGGTTGTGGCCGCGCGACCAGCGGCGCAGCTGGCGGAAACGGGTCGCCCAACTCTCCGGAACTTGCTCGTAGCACTCGGCCCGATTCGCATACGCGACGCGCCAACCGCGGACGAACAGCTTGAACGTGAGATCGGTGTCTTCCGCGAGCTGGTTCGGGTCGAACCCGTCCAGCAAGAGCGCGATGTCGCGCCGGAAGCCGCCGACCGTGCCCCCGTACTGCGGCAGAAGATCCAAATTGTAGCGCGCCTGTTGATCGACCTGATAGCCGCCGGTGCGCTCCATGGCCAGCATGCGCGTGAGGAACGTGCGATCGCAATTGAACGGCACCACGCGGCCCATGACCGCGCCCACCTCGGGGTCGACGAAAGCGTTGGCGAGTTGCCGCAACAGACCGCGCGCCGGCAGGTAGTCCGCGTCGAACACGATGACGACGTCGTTGACCGCGGCGGCGAGGCCGGCGTTGAGCGCGTTCGACTTTCCGCGGCTGCCGTTCTCGCGGTACAGCGGCCGGACGTGCTCGTGAGCCGCGGCATAGCGCTGCAGGATGGCTGCAGTGCCGTCCGTCGAGTGATCGTCGATCGGGATGACTTCAAGCTTCTCGTTCGGATAGTCGCACGCGAGAATCGCGTCGAGGATGCTCGACGCGACCACTGCCTCGTTATGCATCGGGATCAGCACGCTCAGGCTCGGCATGCGCCCGTCGACGATATCCTGGTAGTAGGGGCGCTGGCGCCACGCCAGCCGGCTCAGCGTGAAGATCGCGTGCCGAACGGCGTACACGATCATGATGATGACCACGACGATCACCCAGATCTTGAGGGTTACAACCACGCCCAGTCCTCCGTGTGGCGCACGAGCTTTGCGGAGAGGCGCACGAGCGCGATCGAGAACAGCCCGACGACGAGCGCGAAGTCGAGCAACGGGCCGAAGAACAAGTAGAGATTCGGCATCAGCAGCGGACCAGTTTTAGCGAGCAGCCACAAGAAGATCGCATAGCGACCCGTGCTGAGCAGGACGTCGTACACCAGCGCGATGAGGATGATGAACGCCGTTTCCAGCGTCGTAAATGGAAACAGCATGCAGCTCAAGCCGACGACGACGGGCAGCACCAGCCAGACCGTCACGACGGTCGTCAGGTACAAGCGCGAGAACTGCCATTGATCGTAGCCGGGATGACCGACCACGATCAAGTATGCCGCCGAGGCGATGACCATCACGAGGTTCGAGATGAGGAAGTAGCGCAGCGGCAAAGCCGGGCGCAGCAGCGAGAGGACGATGATCGCGACAATCGCGAGGACAAGGCACAGCGCAAGCGATTGATACGCAGCCGGCGCCATGCCGGACAGCACGGGGTGGAGCGTGAATCCTAGGTATGCGTCGGGCACCGCCTCCGCCGGCATGCCGCTGCCGTTCAGCGCCCGCAGGACGAAGCGCGACGCCGCGCCCGCCATCGGCGTCACGAGAAAAATGGCGGCGACTTCGATGAGGATGACGACGAGCGTCGAAGCGATGCGGCTTCGAAAGCCGCGGACGGGCAAGCGCCGGTACGACCGATGGGGCAAAATGAAGCTGCGGATCTGATCCGCCGGCGCGTCGGGCGTCAAAGGGCCCGGCGAGTCAACTGCGGATTTCATATGCGATTGCTAAAGATCCGATTCGGACGTTTTTGACCGTGTCAGACATAACGCACTACACCCACGTATATACGGCGGGTGATGCTCGTCAATAAGACTGAAACGCGAGCCGATTCGTTACGGCGTGATGTCGTACACCTTGAGATATTGGCTGGTCGCCACGAACAACCGGCCGTCCGCGACCGACGGCCCCCGGCCGGTCAACCAGCCGCCGACTTGCCAGCGTCCCAGTGACGTGCCGTCCTCGGCGCGAAACGCATCCAGCCAGCCAAGCGCCTCGGTGACGAAAATGATGTCGCCGAACAGCGCCGGAGCTTCGTACATCCCCCCGGCGTTGCGCCGCCAGATGACGGCGCCATCCGCCACGCGCAGCGCGACGAGAAATCCGGTGTCGTCGTTGACGTACACGGGAACGACGATCTCGCCGTCACCGACCGCCGGCGTGCCCATCGGCAGCGGCCAGTGCGAGAGCGGTTCGACTTCCGTGTGCCACACCACGCTGCCGGTTCGGGCGTCCAGCGCGTAGTAGATCCCGTTCTTGTTCGGCTCGCCGATGAGCCAGCGCGCGGAATCGCCGTCGCGGATCGAAAATCGATTCGGCGAGGCAAAAAAATCGAGGTCGTAGCTGTCGTGCGGGTTGACCGGGCCGTAGGTCCAGAGAACGTGGCCGGTCGCCACGCGAAACGCGATCATCGAATCGGAGCCCGGGTCGGGTCCGGGCGGAGGGCTGGTGACCGGCGTCGGATTGCCGGTGCCGAGGTAACCGATGCCCGTCTGTTCGTCGACGGCTGGGGTGGTCGTGATGCCGGCGCCGGTTCCCGAATACCGCTGCGGGTACAGCGTCCACTTGAGCGCGCCGGTCTTCGCGTCGAGAGCGATCTCCCGGCCTCGATCGTCCGGCTTGTCGTCGATCATGCTGATGCCGATGAGCACCAACCCGCCCGCGACCACGGGCGTCGCGTACGTATCGTCGAGCAGCTGCGTGTTGCAGATCGACCGGCGCCACAGCTGGCGGCCCGATCGCGCGTCGAACGCCGCCGCGACGCAGCTGCCGCTGTCGGCATAGGCGACTCCATCTCGGACGGCGATGGATCCCAGCACGCCACGCGGTCCTCCGTACGCCCGGATGCCGGCCGGATTGTTCCCCAGATCGTGATGCCAGATCGGGCGTCCGGTGCGCTCGTCGAGCGCGTAGACGGCGCCGGAGAACGCTCCGACGTATGCCATGCCGTCCACGACGGTCGCGGCAGACGTGATCCGGCTGTCAGCCGTGAACGTCCAGCTGGGGCGCAGACGGATGGACGAAGACGCGTGGGCGGGCCCGGCCACGGCGCCGGTATTATTGAGGTCGTGGCGGTATTCGGGCCACGGGCCGGTGACAGCCGCCAGCAGCGCGGCGGCCAGCGCGAAAGCTGCGAACATGGTTCTGGCCGGCAACCTTGGCGGCGCGCGGCGCTCGTCCATGCCGAGTCGGCCGACAGGGTGTGGGATATGTTCGGGCCGAAACCCAGTGGAACTTTCGCGTGACCATAAGGGAGGCGTTCGTGAGCAAACCCATCGAGCCCGAACACGTGCTGCTCGAATTCTTCACGCTCTGCTCGTTCTATCCCGATGACGAGCCGGCGTCGCCACCGGTACCCCTGTTCGTGCTGGGGTTCAACGAAGGAGGTGAGCCGGTTTTTGTTTGGCTCGTCAACAAGAACCGCTTCGACGGATCGCGCCTGACGAGAGATCCTTACCTCGTCCACGCCCTCGCTAACCTCGAAGAATATTTCCACAAGAAGCTGGCCAAGTGCACGGCCGAAGAAGGCAGCGTGCGCGGCGGCATCGAGCTGCTCGTTTCGACCTATCAGAAGCAATTGCGCTTCTCCCCGTTCACCCCGGTCGCCGACCACCCATTCGGGCTGCGAAAAGCGGCGACGACCCTCAGCGCCGTCTAGCCGGCCCCCGGCTTCCCGCGGCGACGCTGCGACGGAAAGGGCGGCCCGCTGGCCGCCCTCGCCATGTCCGGCAGGAGCGAGCGGCGAAGTACCTCCGTACTATGGCGGCTATTGCCCTCCCCACCGACGACGGAACCGTCGACCGCCCGATCAGCCCGCAGATGCTGGCGATGCAGGCTCGCATCCGCGAGCTCGCTCGGGCGAAGAACGCCGTCATTCTCGCGCACATCTACCAACGCGCGGAAGTGCAAGAGGTGGCCGACTACATCGGCGACAGCTTGAACCTGAGCAAAGAGGCGGCTCGGACGAGCGCCGACATCATCGTCTTCTGCGGCGTGCACTTCATGGCGGAAACGGCGAAACTGCTCAGTCCGAACAAACTCGTGTTGTTGCCGGACATGAGGGCCGGCTGCGGACTCGCCGACATGCTGACGGCCGACCAGGCGCGCGCCTTCCGCGCGCAGCACCCAGGCCGTCCGCTCGTGAGCTACGTGAACACCTACGCGGAAGTCAAAGCCGAGTCGGATATCTGCTGCACGTCGACCAACGCAGCCAAGATCGTCGAGTCGCTGCCGGACGACGAGGTGCTGTTCGCGCCGGACCGCTATCTCGCCGGCTACGTCCAAAAGAAGCTGCCGCACAAGCGGATCATCGCCTGGCAGGGCTACTGCCCCACCCATTTCGTCATCCGGCCGGCAATGGTGAAATCTAGCAAGGCGCAGCACCCCGCGGCGCTCGTGCTCGCGCACCCCGAATGTTCCGCGGAAGTCTTGGCGCTGGCCGATTACGTCGGCAGCACGCAAGGCATCATGGATTTCGCGGGGCGCAGCGATTCGACGCAATTCATCATCTTGACCGAAGCCGGTCTTCTGCTGCGGCTCAAGCGGCTGCATCCGCGCAAACATTTCTACTCGATCGCGCCGTGCCCGCACTGCCCGTACATGAAATTCGTCGAGCTCGAGAACGTGCTCGATTGCCTCGAATCCGAACGCAATCCCATCGAGATCCCGACCGACATCATGATCCGCGCGAGAACGAGCATCGAGCGCATGATGGCCGTATCCTGACTGTTCGCCGCTCGGACGTCCTCGTCATCGGCTCCGGCGCGGCCGGATTGCTGCTCGCGCTGCATGCCGCCTCGCGTGGCCTCGACGTCGTCTTGGCCACCAAAGCCACGCTGCAAGATTCCAACACCGCCTGGGCGCAAGGCGGCGTGGCCGCGGCGCTCGATCTCGAGGAAGATTCGGCGGCCGCTCATGTCGCGGACACGGTGGCGGCGGGAGCCGGGTTGTGCGACGTCGCCGCCGCCGAAGTCGTGGCGCGCGAAGCGCCGCAGCGCGTCGAAGAACTTGCCCGGCTGGGAGTGGCGTTTTCCCTTGCCCTCGACGGCGGTTTGGCCCTGACCCGCGAAGCGGCGCATAGCCACGCCCGCGTGGCATTCGCCGCCGACCGCACCGGACAGGCGATCTCCAGCACGCTCGGCGAGCGCGTGCGCGCGCAGCCGAACGTCACGGTGATCGAGCGGGCGTGCGCGATCCAGCTCGCTGCGGACGCCGGCGGCTGCCACGGCGCATGGCTGCTCGAGGACGGACACGCGCGCGCTTCGCTCGCGGGCGCCACCGTGCTGGCCACCGGCGGCATCGGCCGGCTCTTCAAGCGCACCACGAACCCGCCCGGAGCGACCGGTGATGGGTTGGCGCTCGCGTTGGCTGCAGGCGCAAAGCTAGCCGATCTCGAGTTCGTGCAGTTCCATCCGACGGCGCTCGCGCTTGCGAACGCGCCCGCGCTGTTGATCTCCGAAGCGGCGCGCGGCGAAGGCGCCATCTTGGTGGACGAGCTGGGCCGGCGCTTCGTGTTCGATGCCGACCCGCGCGGCGAGCTCGCCCCGCGCGATGTCGTCGCGCGCGCAATCTACCGCTGCCTGCGGCGAGACGGCGCCGCGGTCTACCTCGACCTTCGCCCGATCGGCGCTGCCGACGTCATCCGGCGGCGCTTTCCGAACATCGCTGCCGCGTGCGCTCGTTTCGGCGTCGACATCGGCACGCAACCCGTGCCGGTCGCGCCGGCCGCCCACTATCACATGGGGGGCGTGCTCACGGATCTGTGGGGCCGGACGTCGCTGCCCGCTCTCTACGCTATCGGCGAGTGCGCGTGCACCGGATTGCACGGGGCGAATCGCCTCGCCAGCAATTCGCTCGCCGAGTGCCTCGTCTTCGCGGCGCGCGCGGCGGAGAACATCGCCGACCGTCGCCGCGTCGATTCTGAACATGCTCCATCCCCGCCGCAGCCGGAAATCGCTGCGCCCGACGACGCCGGCGCGCTGCGGGACCTGATGTGGCTCGGCGCCGGCATCGAACGCGACGGTCCAGCCTTGCGCCGGCTGTGCGAGTCGCTGACCGGTCTGAGGGCCGCGCGCCGGCCGCTCGAGGGCGGCGCGCTCGAAGCGCGCTCGATGTGGATCGCCGGACAGCGCATCGCCGAAGCGGCGCTCGCCCGCGAAGAAAGCCGTGGCAGCCACTTCCGGACCGATTTTCCAGATCGCGACGACAGCCGCTGGCGCGTTCGCATCGCATGGACGCAAGACGGCTGGTCGCCCGTGCCCGTCGCGTCAGCCGCCTGAGCGTGCGGCACCCAGCTTCGTTCGCGCCGTTCGAGCCGATGACCGAAGCCGACGCTTCGCACTATCGCACGCTCGTGCTCGCGGCGCTGAACGAAGATGCGGCGGCATCTGATGTGACGACGTCAGCGGTCGTGGATGCCGACGCAACGGCGACGGCGTTGGCGCGGACGCGGGCCGAGGGCGTCATCGCCGGTCTCGCGATCGCCGCGCTCGCGATGCGCCTCGTGGACGCTCGCATCCGGACCGAGTTCTTGACGACGGATGGATGCCAAGTTCGGGCCGGCTCAGGCGCCGCACGCTTCGAGGGTCCGGCCCGGGGTATCTTATCCGCCGAACGCGTCGCGTTGAATCTGGTCGCTCGGTTGAGCGGCATCGCGACGCTCACGCGCAAGTTCGTGGACGCCGTGCATGGGCTCGATGTCAAGATCTTGGACACGCGCAAGACGACGCCGGGCCTGCGGTCGCTCGAACGCTATGCGGTCCGCGCCGGCGGCGGTTTCAATCACCGTTTCGATTTGAGCGCCGCGCTGCTCATCAAGGACAATCACCTCGCCGTCGCGGGATCGGTTGGCAAAGCGGTCGAGCGGGCGAGGACCCAAGCGGGCCGCGATCGGATCATCGAGGTGGAGTGCGAGTCGCTCGCCGACGTGCGCGAGGCGCTCGCGGCGGGCGCGGATTCCGTCCTCTTGGACAACATGGCGCCGGCGGCGATGCGCGAAGCGGTCGCGCTGGCGCGCGGCCGCGCCGTCGTCGAGGCGTCCGGCGGCGTCGATCTGCGCTCGGTCCGCGGTATCGCCGAGACGGGCGTCGAACTCATCTCCGTTGGGGCGCTCACGCACGGATCGGCGTGGTTGGACCTGGGCCTCGACTTTCAGACGTAAGGAGCGGCCATGGCGCAATCCGACGGCGGCGAGAAACGGCCGGACTGGATCAACGAACATCTCGGCAAATCCTCGCGCGACACGAGCGAGCGTTTGCTCTCGACGCCGCAGCCGCGACCGGACCCGAACGGGCCGCGCCTGAAGCTGCGCAACGTGCGCGCGCGCTGCGTGGCGGGCGGCAGCTCGAATTTTTGGATCATCGGGTCGGAAGCGGCCGAGCCGATGTTAGATGGCGACTATCCGTTGATCGGAATCGCGCCGACGGCGTACTTTGTCGCGGTCGCTCGATTCAACGATTTGCCCTATGCGGTTCGCCGGGCGGATCTGACTCCCGAAAATCATGCAGTTCTTGGGGATACCACGGCGCTCGAGGCGGCCATGAAGGAGGTCTACGGCTGACCCCGGCCGCGTCCGCGCGTAGGCCGCGCGCGCAGCGGGCGATCGTCGTCGGGATCGATCGAGGCAGGGACCGGGACGAGTTTGCCGTGCGGCTCTCCGAGCTCGACGCGCTGGTGTCGGCCGCCGGCGCCGACGTCGTCGGACACATCACGCAGCGCCGGGCACAGGTCGATCCGTCCACGCTGCTTGGGGCCGGTAAGGTCGAGGAGCTCAGCGCGCGCGTGCGCGAGTCGGGCGCGAATCTCGTGGTCACGCTCGAGCCGCTGCGGCCGCGGCAGCGCGCCGCGCTGGAGCGCGAAGTCGGCGATGGCATCGCCGTCGTCGATCGCAACGTCATCATCCTCGACATCTTCGCGCAGCACGCGCGCACGAGCGACGGCAAGCTGCAGGTCGAGCTCGCGCAGCTCCGGCATCGCCTCGCCAACCTGATCGGCTCGCGCGACGCCTTGTCGCGATTGGGCGGCGGCATCGGCACGCGCGGTCCGGGCGAGACGAAGCTCGAGGTCGACCGGCGGCGCATGCGCTTGCGCATCTCGCGGTTGGAGCGCGAGTTGGCCGCGGTGCGCGAGCGGCGCAGCGAGCAACGCCGGGGCCGCGAAGGCACTCCCGTCGTGGCGTTGGTCGGCTACACGAACGCCGGCAAGTCGTCGCTGCTCAACGCGCTGACGGGCGCGCGCGTGCTCGTGGCGGACCAGCCGTTCGCCACCCTCGATCCGACGCTGCGTCGAGCCCGGTTCGACGAAGGCACGTCCGTCGTCTTGGCGGATACCGTCGGCTTCGTCAGCGACCTGCCGCGCGAACTCGTCAATGCATTTCGCGCGACGCTGGATGAGGTGACGTCGGCGAACGCGCTCGTCCACGTCATCGATGCGTCGAACCCGCAGTGGCGCCAGCAACGCAGTTCGGTGACGCGCGTGCTGACCGAACTCGGCGCCGCCGGCAAGCCGCTCGTCCTCGCGTTCAACAAGATCGATGCCGCCGAACGTCCGGTCCCTGCTGGAGCGGGCAGCGTCGCGGTGTCGGCAAGAACGGGCGAGGGCATCGCCGACCTCAAACGCGCCATCGCCCGTTTGTTGACCTAAAAATATATTGTAAATATATTGTAGAGGTCGACCTTGGTCGACCTAGCGGCCGTATTTCCTGAGGATGGCCAGCAGTTTGTCGTGAGGCAGCGCTTCAACGGTGTGGCCGTCGCGGCCGGTCATCGTCTGCGCGGCGAGCAGCGCGTTGACCAGCGCTTCCTCCGCCGCGTCTTCAGTCGCGATAAACGTCGGATTTTCGTGCTGGACATCCATCACCGTCGCAGTATACGTTCGCTCGACCGGGTAGTGCGGAACGACGTTGGCGGTAGAGAACGCGATGAAGAGGTCACCGCTTCCGATGTGCGACTGGTGACCGTCGCGCGCGAGCCCGAGGGCGGCCCGGCGGCACAGCGCCTCGAGCTGATCGTGGAGCAGCGGCGCATTTGTCGCGATGACGACGTCGATGGAGTGCGAGGACGGATCGACGCTTTTCAGCTTGCTCAGTTCGAGCCCCACCGGAACCCCTTGGATCAACAGACTGTCGGCATCGGATCCGGCGTTGGCGTTGACGAGCACGCCCACCGTATAGCCGCCGTCGTCCGTCGACAGCACGCGCGAAGCCGTGCCGATGCCGCCCTTGAAATCAAACGCGACCGAGCCGGTGCCGCCGCCCACGTTGCCTTGCGGCACCGGACCTGAGACCGCCGCGTTCAGCGCCGCGACCGCATCGGCCGGCGTATCGTGACGGCCTTGCTGGTCGTTGAGGTAGTCGTCGGCGATCTCCATCACCACCGGGATCGGCTCGTCGTCGGAGATGCCGACTCCCGGATGCTGCTGGATCATCCACGTCTCGACGCCATCGTACACCCGGCCTACCGACAGGGTGGACGTGAGCAGGATCGGCTCCTCGAGCGCGCCCGCCTCGTTCAGCCAGTTCGTCCCCGTCATCTCGCCGTTGCCGTTCAGCGGCCACGCCGCCGCGAAGACCTTCCGCTCCCAGACGTCGGTGCGCGGGATGATCGCGGTGACGCCGGTTCGCACGGGCCCGACGCCAGCGACGAGCCGGCCGCTGCCCTCGATGTGCGTCACGTTGCCGACTCGAACGCCGGAGACGTCGGTGATCGCGTCGTAGCGTCCGTGTTGCAATCGCCCGATGCGGATGCCGAGCGCGGGCGCTTTCGCGAACGCTCCGCTCGTCGCGATCCACGGATTCGCGACGACGAGGATCAGGGAAAAAACGATCGTAAGCAGGTTCATGCGCGCGCTTTCGTCGCGCTGCCGGCGTGACCTTTGATGCGCCGCGATTTGACATGCTGTGCTCGAGCGAAGCTCGACGGTGCGACCGATCGTAGATCGGTTCGCACGTACAGCCCCGCGACCTTCGGTCGCGGAAGTCGTCGACCTCCGGTCGAGCGCAGCATGCGAAGCTCGGCACAGGAGCGCGTTCGGGCGCCGCGCAACTGTCTCGAAGATGCCAAGACCGATGCGACGCCGCGAATTCGTCGCTGGCGCCGCGGCCGGCGCCATGTGGGCGTTCGGCTCTCGTTCGTCCGCGCTGCTCGACGTATCCGGTCCTGTTCCGAGTCCCCCGACGGATGCGAGCGGCGTCATTCGCGTCAAACTTTTCGGCCGGCCGCTCGTTCGCCTCGATCTCTCGGCCGACGACGCGCTCGCGATTCAATCCAGTTCGGGCGCGGTCGCCGCGCGGTCCATTTCGTTCGACGCCGGCATGCCGCGAGTTCTGACGGCCGACGGCCGCGCGCAGTCCTTCGACGGATCGGCCGTCAGCATCAGCGGCTCGGGTTTGGTCGCGGCCGTCGCATCCGACGCGAGCGGCCCCATCGCGCGACACGGCTACGCCGGCGCTCTCGTCGTGACGTTCACCGACGACGGCATCGTGGTGGTCGACGTCGTCGACGTCGAAACCTACGTGGCGGCGACGCTCGCCGCGGAAGTGAGCCCAAGCTGGCATCCGCAGGCGCTCCAGGCGCAGGCCATCGTGGCTCGGACCTATGCGCTGAACGCGCGCAGCCGCAGCGCGAAGCGGGCGTTCGACGTCACCGACGATACGTCGAGCCAGGTCTATCGCGGCTCCGACGACGTTGCGCCGGCGTTCGTCGCGGCTGCGCTGGCCACGGCAGGTCAGGCGCTGCTCGCCGGTGCCGAGTTCGCCCAAGTCTTCTACAGCGCAGCGTGCGGCGGCCACACCGCCGCCGTCATCGAGCTCACCGGAAAATCGGGGCCGCCGTACCTCGATGGCATCGACGACTCAAACGAGGTCGGCGGCGCGTATTGCTCCCGCGCGCCCTACTATCAATGGAAGAACGGCGTCGCGGCCGATGCACTCGCGCGAGCGCTCGGCGTGGCGACAGGCGGGCTGAATGACGTAGTCATCACCGAGCGCTGGCCCGACGGCCGCGTGCGATCCCTACGCATCGCGTCGGCGGACGGAGCCTCCTTGGTCATGGACGGCCACCGATTTTACGCGCTGTGCGCCGGCGCTCTCGGGTATAAAGTCGTGCCGAGCACGCTTTTCGATATCCGCCGGGATGGCGCCGAATTCGCCATCTCGGGTCACGGTCTCGGTCACGGCGTCGGGCTTTGCCAGTGGGGCGCCCGCGGCCGGGCGGACGCCGGCGCCTCCGCGGAGTCCATCGTGCGAACGTATTTCCCGGGCACGAGTTTGACGCCGAGAGCGTAACGCGCCTACCAGCGAGCGGCGGCGTCGAGCATCTGGCTCTGCGCCGCCCACACGGCGTCAAGCGACGTCGTCCAATCGTTCACCAAGAAAGCGTAGATGAGCAAGCCGTGATGCCGCGTCTTGATGTAACCGGCGAGCCCCGTCACGCCTTCGATATAGCCCGACTTGCCATACACCCGTCCCAGCACGTCGGGCGCGAGCGATCGCTGTTGGACCGTGCCATCGAGTCCGACGCGTGGCAGCGACGCGATCGTGCGCGCGGCTTCGGGACCCGCGACCAGCTCGCGAAGCACCGCCGCGAGCGCTCGCGCGGTGATCCGGTTGTCGGGAGACAGGCCGGAGCCGTCGACGAGCGCGATCCTTGGATGAGCCGCGCCGACTCGCGCGAGCAATCCGCGCTCAGCCGCCAGGCCGCTGCTCGCGCTGCCGAGGCCGGTCGTGGCTGCGCCCGACGCGCGTAAAAGCTGCTCCGCATAATGGTTATCGCTTTCGAACCACATGTGCTGGACGATGGCGGACAGCGGACGCGACGCGTGCGACCACAACACCATAGGGTCGCTCGGCGCCTTGCCATCGCCCGCGCCGCCTTGCACGAGAATACCGGCTTGCATAAGGATCGTCCGCAGGATGACCGGTGCTTTGGCGCTCGGATGAGCCATGCTGCGCCAAAAAATTTGAGGCGCGCCTTCGGGGATCTGTCCGGAAATGATATAGTCGCCGGCTCGCGGCCCCGGATCGATCCGCAGATCGGTATCGTTTCCGGCGGGCACCGTCGCGATGGAGCCGAGAAGCCGATCGACGCTGCCGGGAGGTTGAACGTCGATTGCGGCGTCCTCGCCGCTCGCTGCTGGGGTGATCGTGAATTGAATCGCTCCGTTGTCGACGGAGACGGCGCTGGCCGGCGCCGCCCAACCATACAGCAGATCATCCGCCGACCACGACCGATTGACGGCGTCCGCTTCGAACGCCGATGCGTCTGCTTCGACGTTTCCGGCGATCGTGCGCACGCCCGCAGTCACGAGCGCCTGCGCCGACTCCCGCAAGTCATGCGTGGAGAGCTCGGGATCACCGCTGCCGATGAGATAGACGTCGCCGGCGATCGTGCCGTCTTGCGGAGCGGCGGGCGCCACGATACTGGTTCGAAATCGAAAATTGCCACCCAGCTCGCGCAGCGCGGTCGCCGCGACGAGCAATTTCATGGTCGAGGCCGGCGCAAGCGGAAGGTCCGCGTTGTGCGCGTAGAGCGGCCGGCCGCTGCGTGGATCGAGGAACTCGACTGCGGATTCCGGCGGGAAGACCGAGGAGTTCGCTAGAGCGCGCATGCGAGCGGCGAAGCGGCGGCGATCCGCGTCGTTCCAGCGCGAGCCTGCCTGCACGACCGGTGATTCATATGGAGCAATCGGTGCGCTCGCGACGGCCCGAGCGGTCCCCATCGGCGCGCGCGGCGCGTGAGACTTTGTCAGGTAGAAAGCGCCGAACGCCGAGCCGATCAGCACGAGCGCGAGCAGAATTCGTCGGAGCGCGATTTGTCGCGCGCGTGCGCGAAGTTGTCTACGGCGTTTGCGCTCGATGGTACGGCGTTCCGTCGGCGGTGCGTGAAACGGCACGGCGTGGAAGTTCGCCCGGGCTAAGCGCCACTCATCCGACAGGAAAAGATGCGGTCACATGCGGAGCTTAGCGTGAGTCTACTCTTGTATGATCGATGAGCAGGGAGCACGAGTTTGAGTCCGCTGGGTGACGTGTTCGGCGGCCGCGGTCCGAAGCCGTACAAGGCAAGCGAGCTGGAAGCAAGCTTGCGAATGCTGCACGAGTCTGCGGACGCGTGCGCGCGCCTCGCGGATCGGCCGGCGCTCCTCAAGCATGCAGTGCAAACCGCCGCTGCCGGCGCGCGCGCCGGGCGCGCCGTCGCGTTGCTCTTCGATCGCGAAAAAAATACATTCCATGGCACGCCTCCGGCAGCGGGGTTTTCAGATGCCGAGGCCGTTGCGCTCGCGTTTGCCGTCGGCGAGTGCGGGGAGATCGACACGGTGTTCTTCCGCGGCTCCGCGTACACGTGGCCGACGCGCGTGCGCTCGACGACGCCCGAGATCGCGCGCCGAATCGGAGCGCGAAATGTTCTCGTCGCTCCGCTGCTCGCGCACGGCGAACGGATCGGCGTCGTCGCCATCTTCGAGAAGGAAAAGCGCTACGGGGATTTTGGGGATCAGGACGTGACCTTCGTCGAGACCGTCGCGCGGCAGCTCGATCCCGCGCTTGGGGCAGCGCGACACGAGGAGATGCAAGGGGCTCAATCAGGCAAACTGTCGGTGGTCAAGCGCCGCTTCGATGATTTCCAAGCTCTCGAAATCGAGCGCGCCGAGCAGCTCGGCCACTCTTTGGGCTGCATCGTCATCGAAGTTGCGGATTTTGACTCGATCGTCGAGACGTACGGGCGCCAGACCGCCGAATTCGCCGTTGGACAGCTCGCCGATCGGGTGCGGCAGAGCGCGCGGCATATCGATGTCATCGCTCGCGACGACGCGCGCACCCTGATCGTGTTGCTGCCGGGCTCCGACGAGGCCGCTCTGGTGGCGTTTTGGAACCGGGCCGCTTCCAACATCGCGGCCACGGACTTCCCCAGCGTCGGCAAAATGAAGCTGCGCCGGGGCGTGGCCTGCCATCCGGGCTCGGCGGTCTCGGCGACCGACGTGGTGCTCGCGGCGATGCGGGATTTGCGGGCCGGCGGCGCGTCCTCGCCTTCCTCCGGCGTCGCCTAACGAGTTGTAGAGGTCGAGCTTGGTCGACCTATTCGATTCAGGTCGAGCAAGCTCGACCTCTACAGGAATTTCAGCCTGCTTCAGGCGCTGGAGCGCCCCGAAGCGTCTTCCCACCATTCGAACTTCGCCGACCAGCGGCCGAACCAATACGCGAGCGACTGCCAGTCGCCGAAGCGCTCGAATCGGCGGCGAATCTGTCGTTCGGTAGGCTGTCGACCGTTGAACAGCGCCCGCTTCGCGTACGCGAACGTGGCGCTGTCGATGGAGATGTGTCCGTAGCGGCCAAGCAGGTTCATCAGGAAGTGCGCCGATGATTTTCCGATGCCCTTGATCGACGTCAACGCCTTGAACAGCTCGTCGGCGGACATGCTTCGAGAACGCGCGTCGAGCGCATCGATATCGAGGTCGCCCGATTTTTGCCGACGGACGAGCTCGACGATGTACGGGCTGCGGTAGCCGGCGCGCACGCGATCCCGAAGAAAAGCCTCGCCGGCACGCGCCACCTGTCCGGGCGTGGGCCACGCATGCAGACTCGGATCCGCAGGGCAGACGTCGCCGAGCTCGGCGAGCCGGTTGATCATGACGACCGCTTGCTTCCAGACGACGTTGGTGCCGAGAATCGTCTTGACGATGTCTTCCCAGAGCGTCGGCGCCCGCATGCAACGGCCGGCTCCCAAACGCAGCGCATCGCGCAAGGCCGGCTCGTCGCGGCACAGACGGTAGAACGGGCGCAGATCCGCATCGAGCCGGAGCGCGACGGACAGCCGTCTGGCGAGCTCCGGCGCAACGCCTGGGTCGCCCGCGCCGTCGCCATGGATCTGCATCGTCAGGTCGGCATAGCCGCGCCGGCTCGATCGTCGTTCGAGGACGTCCACGAGCATGACGCGGCCGTCCATCAATCGCTCGGCTCGTTGTAGGATGTTGCGCTCTCGACTCCAGCGGAACGGCTGCGTCTGATACCAGCCATGCGAAACGGCGGTTGCGAAGAGACCGAATGGTTTGCGCACGGGCAGCGTTATCTCGGCGAAATCCATGCGCGGCCCACCTTCGCGCGAGCGTGGAGAGCGGCCTTGGCGAGCGCAGGCCGCAACCACATGCTCCGTGAACACCTGACGCGCGCATGCATGCCCCGACTTCTTCATCCGACGCGGCCGGCCACGAACTCGCACAACGGATCTTGGCCGGCGACTGGCGCGCGCTCGCGCGCGCGATCACGCTGATCGAGAACGACGATCCGGGCGCGGGCACGCTTGCCGCGACATTGTATCCCAGGACGGGCCGCGCGCACATCATCGGCGTGACCGGACCGCCCGGCGCCGGCAAGAGCACCCTCGTCGATTCGCTGACGCGCGTCATTCGACGCGACGGCCGAAGCGTCGGCATCATCGCAGTCGATCCGACCAGCCCCTTCACCGGCGGCGCGGTCCTCGGCGATCGCGTACGCATGCAAAGCCACGCCGGAGATGCCGGCGTGTTCATCCGAAGCATGGCGACGCGCAAGGCGGCCGGCGGCCTCGCTCCGGCTACCCGCGACGTGGCGCGCGCGCTCGATGCGTTTGGGCGCGACGTCATCCTCATCGAAACGGTCGGCGTCGGGCAGATCGAGCTCGAGATCGTCAAGGTCGCCGACACGGTGGTTCTCGTCACGGTGCCGGGGCTGGGCGACGGCGTGCAGTCGATCAAGGCGGGCTTGCTCGAGATCGCCGACGTTTTCGTCGTCAATATGGCCGACCGGCCGGGAGCGCAGCAATCGGTCGCCGATCTGAAGACGATGCTCACGCTTGGCGGCTCCGAAGAACGGCGGCGGCGCTGGAACCCCCCGGTGCTTCAGACGGTCGCGACGACCGGCGCCGGAATCGACGAGGTCTGGGAGGCATGCCAGCGGCATCGCCAAGTCGTGGCCACCGACGAGCGCATGGGACGCGCCCACGACCGGCTGCGCGAGGAGGTCATTGAAGCCGTGCAGCGCCGCATCGGGGCGCTCGTCTCCGAGCAGTTGTCCGGCAACGGAACGATGGAACCGGTGCTGGCGATGGTGCTCGCCCGGGAATTGGACCCGCGTACCGCTGCGCGGCGCATCGTGGACCAACATCTCAAGGAACGTCAACGATAGAGGGCGACTCTTTGTGGGTAGGGGAGTTTCTACGGAGGGCGTAGATCATGCATCCCGCGCCGACAAAGACGACGGCTGAACCGACGGCAACGCCGCACGTCAAGCCCATCGAGACCTTGACCGAAGACGACGTCCTGCGCGTCGACCCCGTCCATGAATACGATGTGCGGCTGGAACTTCGCGAAGCCAGCGAATCGCGTCTCGAAGAAACCGGAGACGACACCGACGAAGTCGTCGAGCGAGGACGACCGACCGGCCCGTAAGCTCATCGTAGCGGTCGACCTTGGTCGACCGAATTGACTAAGGTCGAGCAAGCTCGACCTCTACAATACTCATAGCGCGCTACGGAAGCGTGATCGTCTGTCCTTGGACCGCCGCCTGCGCCGGCATGCCATAGCGCTGGGAAACTGCTAGCGCGAGCGAAGCCGCTTGATCCGGATCGCCGTGCACCATGAACACGCGTGGTTTGTCCGTGAACCCGCCGAACCAACGCAGCAGCTCGTTGCGGTCCGCGTGGGCTGAGAAGCCGTCGATGTGCGTGACGGTAGCCGCCACGTCGATGCGCACGCCCATGATCTTGACGTTTTTCGCTCCGTTCACGAGCGAAGCGCTCAGCGTGCCGGGCGATTCGAAACCGACGAAACACACGGTGTCTTGCTTCCGCGGCAGCCGGTTGCGCAAGTGATGAAGAACGCGGCCGCCGGTCGCCATGCCGCTGGCGGAGATGATGATCGCGTTTGACGCGATCGAGTTGAGCCGGATCGAATCCTGACTTGTCTCGATCTCGGTGACGTTCGCAGCTCCGATGCTCGTGTCGCCCGGCCCGAATCTGATCTTCGGATCGAAGCGCATGATCGACCCGTAGCGCTCCATGATGGCGTTCGCCGCGGACGCCATGGGGCTGTCGACGTAGATCTTGACGTCGCTCGGCATCCGATTCGAGCGCTGCAGCTCTCCGATGTCGTACAGGAGTTCTTGCGTGCGCGCGATCGCGAACGCCGGAATGACCAGGCAGCCGCCGCGCTGCATGGCGGCGCCGATGACCGCGGCGAGGTCGTCGAGCGGCTTGGTCGGCGGGTGCACGCGATCGCCATAGGTCGATTCGCACAAGATCACGTCGCTTTCGGCGATGGCGCTCGGGTCGTTGAGCAGCGGGTCATCGTAGCGCCCGACATCGCCGGTGAAGGTCAGCTTGGCTCGATCGAACCAGAGCTCCATGATCGCCGATCCGAGGATATGGCCGGCATCGGAGAGTCGAAACCGGCAGCCGGCGACGTCGCTGCGTTCCTCACCGTAGGCGACGTGTGAAAAACGCTGGTTCACCTGTGCGACGTCGGCCGAGGTGTACAACGCTCGCGCCGGGATGCCGCGCTCTGGGTGGCGCTGCGCGCGCTGCGCTTCCTGTTCTTGCAAACCGGCGGAATCCTCGAGCACGAGCGTGGCGATGTCGGCGGTCGCCGCCGTGGTGTAGACGGAGCCGGAAAAGCCCTGCTGCACGAGCGCCGGCAGATAGCCGCAGTGATCGAGGTGCGCGTGCGAGAGCAACACCGCGTTCAGCGTCTTAGGATCCACCGGCGGCGGCGTCCAGTTACGATCGGTGAGTTCTTTAAAGCCCTGGTACATGCCGCAATCGAGTAGCAGGCGCGCGCCGGAGTCGGTCTCGACGAGGTGCTTGCTGCCGGTTACGACGCCCGCGGCGCCGATGAAGGTGATGCGGGCCACGTGTGCTCCTCGCTAGGCTGGTTCTCGACGAACGTCGAGGGATGGCGAAAATGCGATCGCCGGTATTCTTGGATGCAGCGCTCGACGAGCTTTGCGGGATCGCGGTCGTACACCAGCACCGCGCCCGTTTCTTTTTGGATCATGGGCACGATGTTGGGGAGTTCGTCGGCGATGCCGCCCGACTCGCTCAGGACGCCGATGAGCTTGCCCTCATCGTAGGCGATGGAGAACTCGCCGAGCGTGCCCGAGCGTCCGCCCGCGATGATCACAAGATCCGATGAGTGGATGTTGTGCACTTCCCGCCCCATCAGGCCGCTACCCGTGTAGACGATCGCGTCGTACGCGTCCACGGGAGACTCGTACTTCTTGACGTGCTCGCTGCGCGAGAGCGCGGGCGAGATGCCGATCGAGAGACCGCCCGCATCGCGCGCGCCGCGCGCGCTGTCGTACGGCAGGCCCGGACATGCGCCAGTGACGAGCACGCAGCCGGCTTTTGCGACGGCGCGCCCCAGTTCGTACGCGCGCGCGCGGACCTCCGGATCGAGTTCGCCGCCTGCCGCGCCCATGACCCCGATTGCCCGAACCGTCGGATCGTTTTCGGGATCGTAGGCGGGATCGTAGTCGGGCGCCGCATCGCCGGTGTACGGCTTGACGTTGCAGCGCTCTTGACGCGTCGGATCGTCGCCGTCCGATGACGGTGGCTGTGCCATCGGCCGAACCTTCATGGCGCGAAGGCCCGGACCCTTGAACAACCGTATTGAACGATGATGCGCACGCGACCGGACGTCCGCAATATCGCCATCGTCGCGCACGTCGATCACGGCAAGACGACGCTGGTCGACGCCATGCTTCGGCAGGCCGGCGTGTTCCGCGATCCGTCGCAGGCCGGCGACCGCATCATGGATCAGAATCCTATCGAGCGCGAGCGCGGCATCACGATTCTCGCGAAGAACACGGGCATCGCGTGGGGAGCCGTGAAGATCAACATCGTCGACACCCCAGGCCACGCCGATTTCGGCGGCGAGGTCGAGCGGGTGCTGCAGATGGTCAACGGCGTGCTGCTGCTCGTGGATGCGGCTGAAGGACCGTTACCGCAAACGCGCTTCGTGCTGCGAAAAGCGCTGGAGCAGGACCTGCCGGTGGTCTGCGTGATCAACAAGATCGATCGCAAGGACGCGCGGCCTTCGGAAGTGCTCGATGAAGTGCTCGGGCTCTTCATCGATATCGGCTGTGCGGACCATCAACTCGACTTCCCGGTGATCTATGCCAACGCGCGCGCCGGCACGGCGACGTCCGATCTCGGCGTGGCCGGAACGGATCTGCGGCCGCTCATGGACGTGATCATCTCGCACATCCCCGAGCCGCCGGGCGACGACGACGGTCCCTTCCAGATGCTCGTCTCCAACATCGATCACAGCGAGTACGTCGGGCGCATCGCGATCGGCCGCGTCTTCCGCGGCGTGGTTCGGACCAACGACCTGATCGTGCGCATGCGCGGCGCCGAGCGGACGACGCACCGGGTCACGAAGATCTACGATTTCTTCGGCTTGCAGCGGCGAGAGCTCGAGTCGGCGCGGGCGGGCGACATCGTGGCGATCTCGGGCGTCGAGATGGTGAACATCGCCGACACGCTCGCCGATGCCGCGCACGCCGAAGCGGTCGATGCGGTGCTCGTCGACGAGCCCACCGTCTCGGTGGAGTTCTTGGTGAACACCAGCCCGTTCGCCGGGCGCGAGGGCAAGTTTCTCACGAGCCGACACCTCAAGGAGCGGCTCGAACGCGAACTCGAGAGCAATGTCGCGCTGCGCGTGACGCCGACGGCGTCGCCCGATACCTTCTCCGTGTCCGGTCGCGGCGAGCTGCATTTGTCGGTGCTCATCGAGACGATGCGCCGCGAAGGCTACGAGCTTGCCGTTTCGAAGCCGCAGGTCATCGTGGTCGAACGCGACGGTGCCAAGATGGAGCCGGTCGAGTATCTCGTGATCGACGTGGCGGAGCAGCATGCCGGTCCGGTGATCGAAGCGCTGGGCCGCCGGCGGGCGCAGCTGCTCAACATGCTCAGCTACGGGTCGCAGCGCCGACTGGAGTACACGCTGCCGACGCGAGCGCTGTTCGGCCTGCGGGGCGAGCTCATGACCCTGTCGCGGGGCACCGCGATCGCGAACCACACGTATTACGACCATCAGCCCCTCGCCGGCGAAACGCCGCATCGCGGAGTGGGGGCGCTGGTGAGCATGGAGACTGGATCGGCGACCGCCTACGCGCTGGACAATTTGCAAGCGCGTGGCACGTTTTTCATCGCGCCGCAAACGGAGGTCTATGCGGGCATGGTCGTCGGGCGCGCCAAGACCGAAGACGACATCGTCGTCAACGTCTGCAAGGCGAAGAAGCTCACCAACATGCGCGCCGCGGGGTCGGACGAGGCTCCGAATCTCCCGCCGCCGGAGCTCGTGACGCTCGAGCGCGGACTGGAATTCATCGAGGACGACGAACTGGTCGAAGTGACGCCGAAATCCGTTCGCTTGCGCAAGCGTTTGCTCACGGAAGAGGATCGCCGCCGAGCCCGCTCGCGCGCCATGCTGGCATGACCATCGAGCTTCGCTCGACCGCTACACCAGAATGTCGTGCTGCGCTCGACCGAAGGTCGACGTCGCGCGCGACCGCAGGTCGCGAGTCTTGCAAACATGACCGATCTCCGATCGGTCATCCCGTCGAGCTGCGCTCGAGCACAGCATTCAATCGCCGATGATCATTCACGCCGATCTGGATGCATTCTACGCCGCCGTCGCGCAGCGCGACGACCCCGCCCTGCGCGGCAAGCCGATCGCCGTGGCGGGGTCGAGCCGCCGTGCGGTCGTGCTCACGGCTTCGTACGAGGCGCGTCCGTTTGGCGTCCGCAGCGCGATGCCACTGTATCGCGCGAGAGAGCTGTGCCCGCAGTTGATCGTCGTGCCCCCGGATTTCGAGAAATATCGAGCGGCCAGCAAGATCGTGGCGGAGATCTTCCAGGCGCACGCGCGCGCCGTCGAACGCCTGTCGCTCGATGAAGCGTTTCTCGACGTCGGCGACATCCCGCTCGACGCGGCGCGCGAGGTCGGCTTAAGGATCAAGGGAGCGGTCTGCACTGCCACGGCGCTTGCCGTTTCCATCGGCATAGCGGCGGGCAAGATGGTCGCGAAGATCGCCAGCGATGACTCGAAACCTGATGGGCTCATCGCGATCGAGCCCGGCACCGAAGCCGCATATCTCGCGGACAAGCCTGCGAATCGGCTTTGGGGGATCGGGCCGAAAACCAACGCGCGACTGCGCGGCTACAGCATCGAGCGCATCGGCCAGATCGCCGCGCTGGACGACGCGCGTCTTTTCGATCTCTTCGGTCGCTGGGGCGAAGCCGTGCGCGACCTCGCCCGTGGCATCGATCCTCGACCCGTCACCGAAGGAGACGATACGCGCTCGATCTCCAGCGAAGAGACGTTCGAACGCGACGTGTCCGATCTCAACGTGCTTGCGTCGATCGTGCGCCAGCAGGCCGCGGAACTCGCGGCTCGCCTGCAACGGCACGAGCTGTGGGCCCACACCATCGGCGTCAAGATCAAGCTCGCGGATTTCAGCGTTACCGGCCGGCAGACGACGCTCGCACAGCCGACGAACGATGCGCGCATCATCGGGCCCGCCGCGCTTTTCTGCCTGAAACGAGCGCGCCTCGACGGCAAGCCGGTCCGACTCGTCGGCGTCCGCGTCGCGTCGCTCTCCCGGCGCGACGCTGTGCAGGGGAGTCTTTTCGGGCATTAGGCCCTTTTCCGTTAGCGGCGGGCCGGATATGTCGTCGTCGTGCTTGCGCGAACAAAAGGTGAAAGGTGCCCCGCTTGGGGGGGGGGCGAACGCCGCATCACTAGTTTCCTTTGTTGGAGAAAGAGACGATGCGGTATTTCTTTCTGTCGACCCTGGTGGCGTGCGCGATCACAGCGGCATGCTCGCCATATCTGGGGCAAAGTAGCGCCCCGCCGCCCGGTCCTGTTACCCCGCTGTTAGCAGAGGAACCAGCGCAGGGTCCAGCGTCAAGTCTTGCAGCGCAGCGATTCGATGCAGATCAGAAGTTGAGGGCGGCGCTGCTTACAGGGGACTTGCGGGCAATAGCGCCCGCGATTCAACACTGGTACGACGTCAGTCATTCGGCGCCTGATTTCGCTGGCAGGCCGTACGTTCCGGTCCCTAGCCGGCCCGGATATATCTACGTCGATGGCCAGCCGCATATTGGTCCTCCGGGCTACCTGGAGGCGATGCGGCGCCAGGGACTCCTCCAACCGCTGGTAGCTGGCGGCCCGTCGCCGACCCCGACGCCGTCCGGTGCGCCCACGCCATCGCCCACACCGACTCCTCTCCAGCCACCTTGCAACCCGGGAACACCGACCACCACACCGCCCCCATGCACGACAAGCGGCTCATTTCACCGCACGGGCCTTCTTATAGGAGCCGAAGCAGCAAGCGCCACGATCACATCGAATATGCCTAGCGCGTGCAACTGTTTTAGCGGCTTCGCATATTTCCAAGTGTTGAGCGTCGACTTCACATCGGACATAGAAGCTGGTTTAATGGAGACGACGGCGACAGTGCCGACCCTAAGTCCAAAGAACCCGAATATCTTTCAGCTCTATGCCTCCTGTGCTTGTAGTGGGAGCTACACCAAATTCTACTACCACTTTGACGGCACGAAGCCGATTTTCCTGAGCGCCCTGCTCTCGGGGCAAGAGATGATCGGGATAGCTTTCGGCAACGTCCTGGAATGCGGTTGCCGGACCTACGACTACGCAGCTGCGCCGCTTGTTATCCCCGTTGGCCCGAATTGGGAGCGGATGACGACAATCGCTCAAGCTCCGTACAACTTCAATGATGGAGAGGTGTTCGGCCCAATAACTTGGTCGAACAATCAAATCTGCGTGTTTGGTCTGGGCGCTCCGGGATGCAACAGCTGGTCGAATATAGCAGCATCCCTCCGCACGCAAGTCTTTTATCAGAACTGGCCGAACGATCCGAGCAGGCTGATAGTCGAGCCGTGGCCGGGCGGGGCAGACGCAGAAGTCATCGATATCGACCTACATGCCTAAGAGTCCCAACGCTGGCAAGGACCGGTCGGCGAAGAAGCCTTTGGTCGCTCTCGCTGCGGTGGTGCTCGTGGGGTGCGCACAGCAAGCGCCCACCGTGATGCCCAAATTTACCGCTCCGCCCGACTTCTCCGTAGGAGATTTCGGGGCTGAACGTCAGCACGAACTCCGGGTCGCTTGGAATTCCCCGACCTGCGTCATGCAGGCGATAAGGCCGATAGATAACATCAACCACGACGAGATTCTTTGGGGGCTTGCGGTACGATCCGCGGCGGCCGTACGAGCCGCTTCTCCACGGGCCGATACGTTGCTGCACGCAACGTACGCCTACGGCCAGAAGTACTGCTCGCAGGTTGGGCAGGCCAATACCGGGCGATGGGTGTATTTTCTGCTTTCGGGTAATTACTCGAGGGCGTTTGCGAAGTACGCTGATCTGTACTGCGATCCTGGGCGATGGGCCCTTACCGACCAGACCCCACCACCCTCGAATGGCTGCGGCTACCTGCTCAACGGTGCCGCGCGAGCGAGTTTTAGAACAGGTCTTGTCCTGGCGAGGGAGGGACGCTACGGACAGGCCGAAACGGAATTGATCGGAGCCCTAAGAAAAAGCAACTCGAACCCCGTCGAGCTTATGGACGTCCTCGGAAGCGTCTATCTAGCTGATGATCGCCGCGCAGATGCCCTCGCGATGTGGCGAAGGGTTCTTGGGCAGGAGCCGACACCCATGAATCCCGCATGGATCTCGGCGTTAGTCCTCTACGAACGCACACCGCAACGATAAGAATTGATACCGAGCCACGTCCGCTCGTGAGGACCTACCACACGACACGGACATCGAACACGCTGTCCATAACGATCACTCGCTGACGCATCGCCTACACGCGGAAATTCAAAGGCTTCGGAGCCCATCAACTACGGGCCTTGGTAGACCACTTCGATGCGCAATCCGCTCGGATCGCGCGCCCATAAAGCGTAGTAGTCTTCCCCGTACTCGCTCACGACGCCCGGCGGATCGTCGACGTCCACGCCGAGCTCTTCCAACAGCGCAGCGCACTTGTCCACGGTCGCTCGCGAGTCAGCGTTGAGCGCCAGATGATCGAAGCCGGCTCGCCGCTCCTCCTCGAAGAGATCGTCCTTGCTGCTCTTCGCCTTATTGATGATCAGCTCGAAGCCTTCGCGCTGGTACCCGAACGAATCGTCTTTGTCATAGACGGAATCGAACCCGAGCGCCGGCAGCAGCACGTCATAGAATTTTTTTGCGACCTTGAACGCATCGGTGCCGATCGCGAGGTGATGGACCGGATGTACGGGCATGCCCGGCTAGATGCGACGGCCAGGACAGCCATTTCCTGCCGCTAAAGTGTGCAATCGTGTCCGCCGTCGAATTCTTCCATTCACTCTGGCCGCACCTCGCGCTCGACGCGATCGCCGTATGGTTTGCGAAGTACGGCCTCGCGATTTCCGTGCTCGCATTCTTCGTCGGCACCTGGCGGGCGACCGCGAACCTGCGCCGGCCGCGTTTCTTCATGCTCCGATTGCTCTTCGGAGCGATCGTCGCCATGGGAATCACCTTCGGATCCGAAGCGCTGTTGACGCACCCTCGTCCGTTTGTCGTGCTGCACGTGGCTCCGCTCATCGCTCACGTTGCCGATAACGCATTCCCGTCCGACCATTCAACTACGGCGGCGTTTCTCGCAGCCGCGCTGTTCTTCGTCAGCGTGCCGGAAGCGTGCGTCGCGAGCGCCGCGGCGTTGCTCATCGGCGCCGCACGCGTATATTGCCTGTTGCACTGGCCAAGCGATGTGATCGGGGGTTGGGCCATCGGAGCGGCATCGGCCGCCGGCGTCATGCTCGTTGGGACTCGCAAAATGTAGTCGCGGCGGTCGAGCAAGCTCGACCTCCACAAAAAAGGGTTAGAGCTCGGGGTCCTTGAGCGCGAGCGCTTCCTTGAGAACTTTGAGCCCGAGCAGCGCGCACTTGAGCCGGGCGGCGGAAATGGAGATGCCGAGGTTGGCGAGCACTTCGTCCTTGCCGATCTTGGCGATGTCGGCGAGGTGCTTGCCTTTGATCTCCTCGGTGAGAAGCGACGCCGATGCCTGCGAGATGGCGCAGCCGCGGCCTTGAAACTTGACGTCTTCGATCTTGCCGTCGCGGATGCGCAGGTCCATCCGGATTTTGTCGCCGCACAGCGGGTTGAGCGCTTCGGACGTCGCATCCGGGTGTTCGAGCGTTCCAGCGTTGCGTGGATTGCGGTAGTGATCGAGGATGAAATCGCGGTAAAGCTGGTCGATCCCCGAAATGTCATTCGACTGCATCATCGTTGCCGGCCTCGCCTCATGCAATCTTGAAGATCGCTTTGGCCTTTTCGATTCCGGCGATCAGCGCGTCGACTTCAGCGGGCGTATTGTAGACGTAGAACGACGCGCGGGTTGTCGCGGCAACGCCGAGCTTCTCCATCAGCGGCTGGTTGCAGTGATGGCCCGCGCGAACGCAGATGCCCTGGCTGTCCAAGATCGACGCTAGGTCGTGCGCGTGGATATCGCCGACGGTCATCGAGATGACGCCGGTGCGATGCGCCAAATCCGGCCCGTACACCGTCACGCCCGAAACGCCGCGCAGCCGTTCCAGCGTATAGCCGCCGAGTTCGAGCTCGTAGTTGTGCAGTCGTTCCATCCCGATCGATTCGAGGTAGTCCACAGCCGCGCTCAAACCGACCGCCTCTGCGATCGCCGGCGTGCCGGCCTCGAATCGGGCGGGGACGTCGGCATAGGTCGAGGACTCCAGCTTCACGACCCCGATCATGCCGCCTCCGGTTAAGAAGGGCGGCATGGCATCGAGCAATTCTTTGCGTCCCCACAGCACGCCGATGCCCGTCGGACCGAGCATCTTGTGGCCTGAGAACGCGATGAAATCGCAACCCAGCGCCGTGACGTCGACCGGCATGCGCGGCACGCTCTGGCAGGCGTCGACCACCGATACCGCGCCCGCAGCTCGCGCGCGCGCCGCAAGCTCCTTTACCGGATTGATCGTACCGAGCGTATTGCTCACCGCCGTAAATGCAAAGAGCTTCGCGCCGTCGAGCAGCGCATCGAGATCGGAGATATCGAGGCGCCCATCGTCCGTCACCCGGACGAATCGCAGTCTCGCACCCTTCTCCTTGGCCAACACCTGCCACGGCACCAGATTGGAGTGGTGCTCCATCTCGGTGACGACGATCGCATCGCCGCTCTCGATATTTGCGCGCCCCCACGAATAGGCAACGAGATTGATGCCTTCGGTGGCGTTGCGCACGAACAGGCACTCGTCCGCGTGCGCCGCGCCGATGAACCGCGCGATCTTCGCGCGCGACTCTTCGTAGGCTTCCGTCGCTAGCTCGCTGATGTGATAGACCCCGCGGTGGATGTTCGCATGGTAGCGGCGGTAGTAGTCGTCCATCGCGTCGATCACTTGGAGCGGCTTTTGCGACGATGCCGCGCTGTCCAAGAACACCAGCGGCTTGCCGTGCGGCCGCTCTTTGAGGATCGGGAACTCCGAGCGGATGCGCGCGACGTCCGCCTCGGACAAGCTCTTGAGATCGGCTTTCGCCAAAGCGTTCATCCGCTCACACCTCGACGGCGATGTCGCCGCCGTTCACGACGACCTTGTAGGTGCTGACGGGGGTGACCGCCGGCAGGCACGTCACTTGGCCGGTGCGCACGTCGAAGCGCGCGCCGTGCCGCGGACACTCGATCTCGTAGTCGAAGAGCTCGCCCTGATCGAGCGCGCCGCCGTCATGCGTGCAGACGTCGTCGATGGCGTAGATCGTCCCTTCGTAGTTGCATAACGCGATGCGCTTGCCGGCGGCTTCGACGACCTTGACGGAGCCTTCCGGAATTTCATCGATCTTCGCGACCACGAGCGCCTCGGGCACAGGAACGGTCACCTCGCTCCGAGCCGGCTGATATGCGGCGCCACCGTATCCTGCAGCGGACGCACCAGCTCCGCATCGCCGGCCTTCTCGAACACTTCTTGGAAAAATCCCTCGACGATGAGGCGCGACCCCACCTCGGGATCGAGGCCGCGGCTGGCGAGGTAGAACAACTGCTCGTCGTCGATCGGCCCGACGGTCGCGCCGTGCGTGCAGCGCACGTCATCGGCTTCAATCTCCAGCTTGGGTTCCGTGTCCGCGCGCGCGTGCTCGCTGAGCAGCAAGTTGCGATTTGCCTGATATGCGTCGCTGCGCTGCGCGCCGCGATCGATGATGATGATGCCAGTATACAGCGAGTGCGACGCGCCGTTGAGCGCGCTCTTATAGAGCAGGTCGCTGCGCGTGTCGGGCGAGCGGTGGCCCTGCAGCGTGTGGTAATCGAATTGCTGCTCGCCGTCCGCGAACACGAGGCCGAGCATGTCGCTTTCGGCGCCCTGGCCGAGCAGCTCCACCTCAACGTCGTTTTTCGACAGGCGCGCCCCCATGCCGAAATTCAGAGTGACGAGCTTCGCGCCGCGCGCCACGCGCGCGTGCTGATGCGAGAAGGCGACGGAGCTGCGGCCGACGTCTTGGACATGCGCGTAGGTCAGGCGGCTCCCGGCGCCGGCGGCGATGTCGACCAGACCGCTGGAGAGAGAGCCTCGTTCACGATGCGTCTCGATTATCGACGCGCGGGCGTCGGCTCCGATGACCAAGACGATCCATGGATAGGCGCCGGCTTCGATCTCGATGGAGATGGGATGCGTCAGCTGGACGCCGTCGGGCACGAGCACAAACGCGCCGCCCTGCCACGCGCTCTGCGCCAGCGCCGAATACTTCGCGAGCGTGTGTCCGACTCTCGGCTTGGCCAGCGCGTCGCGCACCATGGGCTCGTGTTCGGTCGCCGCGAGGGAAAGCGGCATCGCGACCACGCCCAGCGCGCGCTGCTCGTCGGATATGCCGAAGCGGACGACGGTGGGCTCCGGCGCGGCGGGCGCGAGATCCGCGCTCTCGAATGAGAGCCGCCGCCAGCCTTCGGTGCGATCGGTCGGCTCCGCTATTTTTTCGAAACGGTCGAAGGCGCCGACGCGCAGTTCGCGCAGCCACGCCGGCTCGTTCGCTTGCTTGGAAAGCGCCTCGACCGCGGCGCGGTCGAGGGTGATTGTCAGCGTAATGTCAGTTTCTCCGCGCACGACCTGCGGTCGAGCGATCGGCGACCTTCGGTCGCGCACAGCATTTCAAGGGTTGGTCGCCGTTAGCCGACCGAGCCTTCCATTTCGAGGGCGATCAGGCGGTTGAGCTCCACCGCGTACTCCATGGGCAGCTCCTTGACGAACGGCTCGAAGAAGCCGTTCACGATCATCGTCGTAGCCTCGGCGTCCGTGAGGCCGCGGCTCATCACATAGAAGAGCTGCTCTTCACCCACTTTGGAGACCGTCGCTTCGTGCTCGATGCGCACGTCCTTGGAATCGACTTCCATCGTCGGATAGGTATCCGAGCGGGACTCCGGGTCCATGAGCAGTGCGTCGCAGCGCACGTTGGATTTCACGCCCGTCAGATTCGGATACACCTTGACCAGACCGCGATAGCTCGTGCGACCACCGCCCTTGGAAACCGACTTGCTCGTGATGATCGACGTCGTGTTCGGCGCCGCGTGGATCATCTTCGAGCCGGCATCCTGATGCTGGCCTTCGCTCGCGTAGGCGATCGAAAGCACCTCGCCGCGCGCGTTCTCGCCCATGAGATAGACCGACGGATACTTCATGGTCAGCTTCGAGCCGATGTTGCCGTCCACCCATTCGACCCGTGCGTTCTTCTGCGCGACCGCGCGCTTGGTCACGAGATTGAAGATGTTCTTGTACCAGTTCTGGATGGTCGTGTAGCGGATGTGCGCGCCTTCCTTGGCGATGAGCTCGACGACGGCCGAATGCAGCGAATTGGTCGAATAGCTGGGTGCGGTGCAGCCCTCGATGTAGTGCACGAAGGAGCCCGGCTCCGCGATGATCAGGGTGCGCTCGAATTGCCCCATGCTCTCGGCGTTGATCCGGAAATACGCCTGCAGCGGCACGCTCACGTGGACGCCCGGCGGCACCCAGATGAACGATCCGCCCGACCAGACCGCCGAGTTCAGGGCCGAGAATTTGTTGTCGCCAGGCGGGATGACCGTCGCGAAATGCTGCTTGACGATGTCTTCGTGCTCGCGCAAGCCGGTGTCCATGTCGGAAAAGAACACCCCGAGGTCTTCGAGGTCCTTGCGGATGCTGTGATAGACGACTTCCGAATCGTACTGCGCGGTGACCCCGCCCAAAAACTTGCGCTCCGCCTCGGGGATGCCGAGCCGGTCGAACGTGCGCTTGATCTCTTCAGGCACGTCCTCCCACGTGTTGCCTTCCATGTCGGCCGCGCGCAGGTAATAATACATGTCGTCGAACTTGATCTGGTTGAGCAGCTCCAGATTCGCCCACGGCGGCATCGGCTTGGCCAAGAAGATGTCCAGCGAGCGGTGGCGGAAGTCGCGCATCCACTGCGGCTCGTTCTTGAGCTGCGAGATCTGCTCGACGATCTCGTGGTCGAGCCCCTTGCGCGACTTGAACGCATACTTGACGTTGTCGCGAAAGCCGTACTTATAGTCTTTGTCGACGAGCTGCTGCTGTTTGACTGCCATCATTTATCTCCGAACGCGGCCGCGACTACACGGACGCAAGTTCCCGGATGAGCGGGTCGTAGCCCTTGGACTCGAGCTCGTGCGCGAGTTCCGGCCCGCCCTCTTTGACGATTCTGCCCTTCAGCATCACGTGGACGCGGTCGGGTTTTACGTAGTTCAATATTCGCTGGTAGTGCGTGATCAAGAGGACCGCGCGCTCTGGCGAGCGCTGCGCTTCGATGCCTTCGGCGATGATGCGTAGCGCGTCGATGTCGAGACCGGAATCGGTCTCATCCAAAATCGAAAGTTCCGGCTGCAGCACGAGCGCTTGCAGGATCTCCAGGCGCTTTTTTTCGCCGCCGGAGAAACCGTCGTTGACGTATCGGCCCAGCACGCTCGGATCCATCTTCAGTTTGGCGATCCCGTCGTCCAACAGTTTCTTGAACTTGGCGGGCGTGAGCGGGGCATCGCCTTTGTGCCGAGCCATCAGCGTGTTGCGAAGGAAGTTGGCGACGGACACTCCCGGCACGGCCGACGGGTACTGAAAGGCCAAGAACATGCCCGCGAGCGAGCGTTCGTGCGGCTTCATCCCGGCGATGTTTTTGCCGTTGAACAGCACCTCGCCGCGCGTGATGTGATATTTCGGATGGCCCATGAGCACGAGCGACAGGGTGCTCTTGCCGGAGCCGTTAGGACCCATCAGCGCGTGCACGCTGCCGCGCTCGATCGTGAGGTCGATGCCCTTGATGATCTCCGTATCGCCGACGCCGGCGTACAGGTCGCGGACTTGCAGAATGGGTTGTGGCATGGATCTCCTGGCGATATGGCTGAAAAACGGGACAAGGGCAGGGGTTCTACTCTTATTGTACGGCCGGCGAGTGGAGATAGTCAACATAAACGTTGATTATCTTCGCATGCTCCATTATACTGAAGGCGCGAGGAACCCTCGCTTCAAGTATGCGCGAAAACAGCTTCTTCCACACGACTCGCGGACGCATCGTCGAGACGCTCTTGCACCGGCCCGGCCAAACGGCCGCAGAGTTGGCGAAGCGGCTCGGCCTCACGCCCAACGCGGTGAGGCAGCACCTCGTCAGACTCGAGCGCGACGGTCTGATCAAAGAGGCCACCGAGCGCCGCGGGCCGACGAAGCCGAGCCTCGCTTTCTCCCTGACCCGCGAGGGCGAGCGGCTCTTCCCTCAGCGCTACCCGGCGTTGCTCAACCTCGTGCTGCGGGAACTGAAAGACGATGAAGGCCAGGCGCGCGTCAACGAATTGTTCCGCAACATCGGCAAGCGCACGGCGCGCAAATACGCGCATCGTTTCGACGGCAAAGACGAGCGCGGCCGCGTCGAAGCGCTGACGACCTTGTTGCGTGAACAAGGCGTCGCGGCCGAGTACGAAGCGGCGCCCGGCGGCGGGTTCGTGCTGCGCGAGCACAATTGTCCGTTCCGCGAGAGCGTCGCGGCGCACTCCGAGTTGTGCGGCATGGTGCACGCGCTGATGGAGGAGATACTGCCGGGAGAACCGGAGCAACGTACGTCGATCGCGAGAGGCGACGCGGCGTGCGAGTTCCGGCTCGGCGCTGCCGCAAAGGCTGGAGGTACCTAGAGCGCATGGATTTCCCGAAATTCCAAGACCTCGTCACGAAGCGCACCGGCTTCGCGCAGATGGAAAACCCGACCGCCACCGGCGAGTATTTCTCCGATTCTTGCGGCGATATGTACACGTTTTACTTGAAGATCGGCGATGCGGAGCGCATCGACGACATCTCGTATTTCACCACCGGCTGCGGCTTCGGCGTGGCGACGTGCGCGATCTTGACGGACCTTGCCAAGGGCAAAACGGTCAGCGAGGCCGAGTCCATCACTACCGAACAGATAGAGAACTATCTCGGAGGATACCCGGAACGCAAGAAAGATTACCCGGTTCGCGTGCTCGAGGCGCTCCACGTGGCGCTGAGCAACTATCGCGGTGCGGCAACCCCCACGACCGCCGCAGAGAACTTTGCGAAGATTAACTAAATTTTAACGTAGCTCCGCGAGCCTGCGACTCTCGTCGCAGCGCGCCTCTCAGAAACTTCTCAGCATCCGGTGCTATCGTTTTCGTAACAGATCCCTCATATCTTTAGTATCCAATCATAGGTCCAAACGCGTCCGAGCACCGTACTAGACAGCAAACAGCAAAGAGCACATCGTTCTTTGTGTCATGAAAGCAACATGCGCACGATAACCAAGACACCGAACAGAGTTGTACGCAACCGCCGCGCCCGCGCATCCGTCGCGAACGAGGTTGTGTCGGTCGACGGTCGGCTCGACGCTTCGTCCGCGCGCGGTTTGGTGCGCTCGGTCTCTCGCCTCTTAGCCGCGGGATTCCGGCGCTGCACCATCGATCTGTCGGCGGTCGACGCCGTCGACTCGGCCGGCTTCGGATCGTTGATGGGCTCCGTTCGCAAGATCGAGGAAGCCGGCGGCACGGCGATCGTCGTGTGCGCCAATCCGACGGTGCGCAGGTTGTTCGAGATCGCGGGCATCACGCGGCTCGTCCACGTGGTCCGGCGGTTGTCGGACGCCGCGCAGGTTCCCGCGGCTTAAGCGCCGAGCGCCTTCAGGAACATCTCAACGACGGCGGGGTCGAACTGCGAGCCGCGATGGGCGCGCAGTTCTTTGACGGCGTCGTCGCGCGACATCGCGCGGCGAAACGGCCGGTCGCTCGTCATGGCCGAGTACGAGTCGAGCACCGCTAAGACGCGCGACAACATCGGGATCTGATCACCGACGAGACCGTCCGGATATCCGGAGCCGTCAAACCGCTCGTGGTGGTGGAGGATGGCGTCGGCCATCCGCTCGCAGCCTTCCATCAGACGCAGCATCTCGTAGCCAAGCCGCGCGTGCGTCTTGACGATATCGTATTCCGCGTGATCGAGCTTGCCGGGCTTTGAGAGGATGCCGCCTGGGACGGCGAGCATCCCGATATCGACCAGCGTCGCGGCCCGGAGCAGGGTTTCACGCTCGCCTGCGGCGTCGCCGAGGCTCGCGAATTCCGCGTAGACGCCTGCCAGCGCATTCATATTGTAGAGATGTTCGCGCGAGAATCGGCTGTGGTTCGTGAGCGCGGACACGAAGCTCGCGAACGGGTCGAGATGGCCCATCAGCAGCTGACGGCTTTCCTGTTTCGGGCCGAGTTTTGGCTGATCGCCGCGTTTTTTGACGTACAGCTCGGCGTCGGCTGCGGCGATGAGCTCGTCTTTGCGCTGGCGGTCGTCTGGAAAGACCGCGATGCCGATGGAAAGCGTGAGCGGCACGGCCTGGCGGGCGCCGAGCATCACTGGGCGCCGGCCCATCTCCGCCGACAATCGTTCGGCGAATCGCTCGGCCGCTTTGCGGTCGGCGTCCGGCAACACCGCACAAAACTCGTCGCCGCCGTAGCGGCCGACGATGTCGGTCTCGCGCGACACTTGACGAAGCGCGCGCGCGACATGTTTGATCGCGCGATCGCCCGCCGGATGGCCGTAGGAGTCGTTGAACGCTTTAAAGCTGTCGATGTCGATCATGCACACGGCGAGCTTGCCGTTGTGGCGCTGGGCGCGCTTGAGCTCGCTCGACATACGCTCCTGGATCGTGCGGTGGTGCGGCAGCCCGGTCAGCGCGTCGTTGTCGGCGAGCACGCGCGCCTGCTCGTACAGCTTTGCGTTTTGCACCGCGACTGCGGATTGCTCGGCGATCGCCGTCAGCAGATGCATGTGCCGCTCGTTGTAAGCCTCGGGTTCGTACGATTGGATCGAGATGGCCCCGATCACGCGGCCCGCGACGTGCATCGGCACGGCGGCGACCGATTGCACCGTCGTCGGACCCGAACCGATGCGCTGGTTGGTGAGTCGATCGCGCTCCTCGGCGTTGCGCACCAGGACCGGCTGACCGCTTTGGATCACGAGACCGACGATCGTGCCACCCGTCGCGTAGCTCGTTGCTTGGAACACGCGATCGCCTTCCACTAAGTATTCGAGCCGGACTGAATCGTCTTCGTCGCTGGCGAGCGCGACGTAGAAGAGCGGTGCGTCGAGCACGCGTCGCACCTGGCTGTGGATCTTCGAGAACACCCGGCGCAGATCCAACTCGGAGGAGACCGCGTTGGCGACCTCGACCAGCAGGCTCAATTCGGCGGCTCGCTCGGTGCTGGCCCGCAGGTTGCGCAAATTCTCGACGGCCAGCGCGGCCTGCTCCGAGATCGCCACGAGCAGATCGCAATCATCTTCGCCGTAGGCGGCGGGTCGCGTGCTCTGCACGGAGAGGACGCCGAGCACGTGCGCGCCGAGCTTGATCGGCACGATGAGCCCCGAGGTCGGCTCCGACGTGTCCGGCATCGTCTGCGTGACCACCCGGTCCCAGTCTTCGGTCGAGCGCATGATCATCGGATACCCCGATGCCACGACTTTGCCGGATACCGTTGAGAGCGGCAAGATGACTTTGTCGAACGAGCCCTTGCCGAACTCGGAGAGATACTGCATCTCGAGTCCAAGGCCATCCGGGGTGAGCAGCGCGGCGAAGAAGATCGAGGCGTCCATGACGCGCCCGACGAGTTGCTGGAATTTCGCGAACAGCTGATCGAGATCGAGTTCGGTCGAGAGCGCGCGCGCCGTGTGCAGCAGCAGCTCGACCGCGCGGCTCTTGGCCGCTCCGATCAATTCTTCACGCTCCAGCTCGATTTGCTGCCCGATGAAGACGCTGGCGAGATCCAGCACCGCAAGATCGGCGTCATCGAACTGCTTCTCGCCCTGCGCCACGCAGAAGCCGAGCTGCTTGCCGGCCGCACGGATCGGACAAGTCATCGCGTGCGCGAGGCGGCCGTATGTCGCGTCGGATTCACGGCCGTTCGGCAACACGCTCACGGGGTTGATCGCCGGCAGGATCCGCGGCTGCTCCGCGCCGAGCGCGGCGGCGAGCGTCGACTGATCGAGCAGGCCCGCGGCCGACGCGCCTCGATCCGCATGGTAGTGATACCGGACCGGATTCGCGGGATCGTGCGCGAGCGTCGCGACGGTTAGCCGGCGGACGCCGCGCTCGGCGAGGACGTCGTGCAGCGCGCCCATCGCCGCGTCTCCCCGCCGTCGCGCGAAGATGAGCGCCAAGCGGTTCGCGGTTTGGGTTGGATCGGTGTCGGAATCAGAGCGCTGCATCGCGGATTACCTGTTGGGTCGAACCATCTCTTCTTGATATCGGCCCGTTCGGGGGCCTCAAAGATGCATCCGACGTCACAGTGCTCGAGGTCATATGAGAGTTGGGTGAGTGATTTCGCTCGGTCGGTTCGGTGTGGGACGTTTCGCCTACGTCATCCGCCGGTACGTGGGGCCGCTGATCAAGGGCGCGTCCGGCGTGAAATCGCGCAGCACGGACTCCAGCTCGAGCTCGAGCGCGGCCGAGAGCGGATCCTCCGGCGCTTCGACCACTCGCCGCGCGCGGCCGCGAAGCGAATACGCTGCGCCATCGAGGACGCACCAGAGCGCGGCCGGCCGAACCTCGAGATTTCCGCGGGTGTTGGATCCGGCACGCACGACGATGCGGAGGCGGCGTTCGTCGAGAACTCGAACTTCTCCGTAGGACAGCACGACGATGCGCGGGCTGCCGTCGGCATCAACCGTCACCAAGAGAAGCGCCGAGGCGGGCTCGCCGGCAATCGAGCCCTTGCCGAACTCGAAACGCAGCGGCGGCGGGATCGACATTCCGACATCTTGCGACATGCCAGGCCTTTCGTGAGGCGTACGTTATGAAAAACCGAGTCGATTCGACCGTCTTCGCGTTCTGCGCGATCTGCGGCAGCCAGCTGCGCCTCGTCGAGCAGATGTGCCCGTGTTGCGGCGCCGAGACGATCGAAGTCAATCAACTCACGCTGTCCAAGCACGCCCGGGAGCGTCACGCAGGTCCACACGGCCGCGAAGAAGACGCCGAAGATCCCTTCTATCTAATGTAGCGCTCGAGCGAAGCTCGAGATTTCCCTCGACCTGCGGTCGAGCGCTACGCGTCGGCGCGTTTGTAACGCCCCAGCACGTATTCGGCGATGCGGCGCGCCGCCTCGGTGGAGATGCTGCCGAAATCTCGCGGCGACGCCGAACACTGACCGAGCGCTTCGTCGATGATGCCGCGGGCATACGTCTCCAACGCTTCGTCGCGCGGCGGCCGCGGCTGGCCCTGGTCGCTCATGACGACGCCGGATTCGTCGCTCGACCTGCAGCGACCTAGACCAAGAATGGGTTGCTGCGTCGCTCGATCCCGATCGTCGTCTCGGGACCGTGACCGGGCAGCACGATGGTGTCGTCGGGCAGCGCCAGCAGTTTGGTCCGAATGGACCGCATGATCCCTTCGAACGATCCGCCCCACAGATCGGTGCGTCCGATGCTCCCGGAAAAGAGCGTGTCGCCCGACAGTACGCGCGGCGCGGCGCCGGCGAGCACGAGCGAGATGCTGCCCGGCGTGTGACCGGGGGTATGTTCCACCGACGCGTGGCGCTTGCCGAATTCGATGCGTGCCCCGTCCTCCACGAAGCGGTCGATGACCGTCGCCTCCGGAAGGGCGACGCCGAGAAATTCCGCTTGCATCGCGAGTTCGCGATACAGCGGCAGATCGGCCTCGTGCATGATCGCCGGCGCGCCCGATAGCGCCTTGAGGGCCGCGAGCGCGCCGACGTGATCGATGTGGGCGTGGGTCGCGACGAGCGCCGACACTCTCAGCCCATGCCGCTCGAGTAGCGCTGCGATGCGGTCGACCTCGTCGCCCGGATCGACGACCAGCGCTCGCTTCGTAATCGGGTCCCCAACGATGACGCAGTTGCACTGCAGGGGTCCGACTGGCAGATGCTCGACGATGAGCCGTTCCATGGCGGCTTGATTTCTGAGCGGCGGACGGGGCCGCCTTGGCGAGGTGCGGAATATGCGTCGAAGGCATGCGAGAACCTACCGACGACGCCGGCGTCGAACTCGACGGCCGGATACGCCGCTTCATCGGTCGGGCCGATGCGAACGAGCTCGGCTTCGACCGGCTCGCGCTCGAGCTCTTCGCCTATCAATTCGAGCGCAACGACGCGTATCGCCGCTACTGCATGCGGCTGGAGAAATCGCCGAACCGCGTGGCTCACTGGCAGGACATCCCGGCGATCCCGGCCGCTGCGTTCGGCGAAACGCGGCTGGCGTGTTTTCCGCGCGAACGAACGGCGTTGACGTTCGTATCGAGCGGAACGACCGGCGCGGGCGCACGGCGCTCGCGCCACGAGCTCGAGAACTCGGCGCTCTACGACGCGTCGCTGCTCACGCATCTGCGCTCGTGCGTGCTGCCCGACGCGACATCGATGCGGCTGCTCGCGCTGGTGCCGGCGTTCGCGGATGCGCCGACCTCGTCGCTCAGCTATATGTTCTCCAAAGCCAGCGAGATCTTCGGACAGGCCGACGACGCGTTTTACGTCCGCGACGGACGGCTGGACTTCGAGGCTGCTGCCGCTGCGCTGGCGCAGGCGAAGGAACCATTGCTGCTCGCGGGCACGGCCTTCAGCTTCGTCCATTTCATCGATCGAGCCCGCGAGCGCGGCGTGCGATTCACCCTTCCGCTCGGGAGCCGCATCCTGGAGACCGGCGGATTCAAAGGCAAGTTGCGCGCGGTGTCGCGCGACGAGCTCTATCGCGCCTTGAGCGAGGTGTTCGGGGTGCCGCGCGTTTTGTGCGCATCCGAATATGGCATGTGCGAACTCGGCAGCCAGTGGTACGACGCGAACCTGGCCGACTATTTCGCCGGACGACAGCCGCGGACGTCGCTGTTGATCGGGCCGCACTGGGCTCGCACGCTGGTCGTGGACCCGATCGGCGCGCAGACGCTCCCCAAGGGGGAGAGCGGTCTGCTCGCGCACTACGATTTGAGCAACCGCGGTTCGGTGCTCGCCGTGCTGACAAGCGACGTCGGCCGCGCGCTCGACGGCGGGTTTGAACTGCTTGGGCGCTTCCCGGGCGCTCCACCGAAAGGATGCAGCATCGCGATGGATTCGGTCTTAGCGGGCGAGCATGCCTGAAGCAGGCTCCGAACGGTCGAGCAAGGTCAGGTCGACCAAGGTCGACCTCTACAAGGACTTAAACGCGCGAGCCGAGCTCATCGCGCGGGGCGCGGCGGAGTGGCGCGACCGGCGCTCGTGGGTACGGCGCGAGGCGCGCGAGCGGCTGCGAAAAGGCGCCTGGTCGGAGCCGGTGGTCGAAGCCGCACTCGAAGCGGCGCTCTGGGACCTCGATCTGCCGACCGCCGAGCGCCTGGTCGGGATTTTCGGAGGCGTCGGCACGAGCGCGCTCGTCATCCTGCCCGGCAACGTGCTGGGCCCTGCAGTCGTCTCCGCCTACTGCGCGGCAGTCACGGGAAGCCGAGCTATCCTCAAAGCCGGCAGTGACGAGCGGCAACTCGCCGAGATCGTCGAGCAGCAGTTTGAATCGCTCGGGCCGCCGCTCGCGCGCACGGTTCAAGCGCGCTACTGGCGCGGCGGCGACCTGGTTGCGGAAGCCGCTGCCTTCGAGGACGTCTCGCGCGTGATCGCGTTCGGCGAGGATGCGACGATCGCCGACATCGCGCGCCGGGCGCCCGCGAGCGTCGATCTCGTCGCGTACGGCGAGGCGTACAGTATCGGTCTCGTCGGCGCCGGCGCGCCCGTCGATCAAGTCGCGCATGCCGCCGCGTTCGACGTGTGCATGTTCGACCAGCGTGGCTGCATGTCGCCGCAGACGATCTACGTCGCCGGCCCCCGCCAGCGCGCGGCGGTGTTCGCGCGCGCGCTCGCCCTCAAACTCGCTGAGCTCAACCGCAAATTGCCGCGCGCGCATCCGGCGCTCGGAGAAGCGGAGGCGGCGGCGGACCTCGTGCGCCGGATGTCCGCCAGCGCGTTCGAGCCCGAGCCCGGCGGTACTGAGACATTCATCGTTGGCCCGCTGCGCGATCTGGTGCCGGACTTCGTCGTGGCGGTCGAACCTTTCGGCGAGCCGCGCTGCGCGGGATTCGGCCGCGCGGTCAGCGTGCGACCCCTTCGCTCGACGGCCGAGCTCGGCGGCGCGATCCGCGCGTTTGGCCGTCGCCTCGACACCGTCGGAACCGGCGGCGATGTGGGCCAAGAGGCGCTGGCTAGCCTCGGGGCGCTGCGCGTGTGCCCGTTCGGAGAAATGCAGCGGCCGCCGTTTGGCTATCGCCCAAAACCGTCCGATTTCGCGGAGCCGGGCATTTGACGCAGCGGCCGACCGGCGTCGACGTTGGCCGGATCCGCACCAAACCACCGGGACCGAAAAGCCGAGAACTCACGCGACGGCTGCAAGAAGTCGAGTGCCGTGAAGTCACGTTCGTCGGCCCGAACGCTCCGATTTTCTTGGCCGGCGGAACGGGCGCGAATCTGGTGGACGTCGACGACAACGTCTATGTCGACTTGACCGCGGCGTTTGCGGTCGCATCGGTGGGACACAGCGATCTAAGCGTCGTCGGCGCCGTCGTCCGCCAGGCCGAAACGTTGCTGCACGGCATGGGCGACGTCTATCCGACGACGGGAAAAGTCGAACTGGCGGAGGCGCTGTGCGATGTGGCCCCCGGAAACCGCCCGAAGCGCGTGATCTTCGCCGCGAGCGGAGCCGAGGCGGTCGAGGCAGCGCTCAAGACGGCGATGGTCGCCAGCGGCAAACCCGGCGTTGTGGCGTTCGACGGCGCTTACCACGGTCTGACGTACGGCGCGCTCGCTCTCACGGACGGCGATCATTTTCGCAAACCCTTCCTCGCGCAGCTCGGCGGCTTCGTTCGACGCGCCCCGTTCCCGCGCGGGGACGCGGCGGGCTTGCAGCGGGTTGAAGAGATACTCGACGGGCCGGCGGGCGTTGAGGTCGGCTCAGTCATCGTCGAGCCCATCCTCGGTCGAGGCGGAACCATACCTGCGCCGGACGGCTGGCTTGCCGGCCTTCGCGCGTTGTGCGAGCGCAAGGGTCTCATCCTTATCCTTGACGAGATCTTTACCGGATTTGGCCGCACCGGACGCTGGTTCGCGTGCGAGCACGCGGAGGTCGTGCCCGATCTGTTGTGCGTCGGCAAAGGCATGGCCGGGGGCTTCCCGATCGCCGCCTGCATCGGTTCGGCCGAGCTTATGGATCGCTGGCCGGCCTCGACGGGCGAAGCGGTGCACACCAGCACGTTCATCGGAAATCCGACGGGCTGCGCGGCCGCGCTCGCGTGCATCGAGCAGATTCGCCAGCTCCGGCTGGTCGAGCGGGCCGCCAAACTTGGCGAACGCCTCGCCCCGATGCTCGACGACGTGCGGCGCGCGAGCCGTGGCCGTATCGGCGACGTGCGAGGCCGCGGGTTGATGTGGGGCTTGGAATGCGTCGACGCTGCCGGCGAGCCCGATGCGCGCTTCGCCCAGCAGGTGGTCGCCGGCGCGCTCGAGCGTGGCGTCATTGTGTTGACGGGCGGCTTGCGCTCCAACATCATCCAGATCAATCCGCCGCTCGTCATCTCGGACGAACAGCTGGCGTTCGGCGTTCGCGCGATTCGAGAGGCGATCACATAGGAGCGGTCGGCTTGAGCCGACCGTGAGGAGCGCAGGACGAATGAATGAGCGTTCGTCGTTATCCACAATTTAATTCAAAAGCGAACAGTTATTCGGCTTGCGGTTTCGAGAGCGCTTGCGTATACTGCACATACACCGACCGCGGTGCCGAGACAGCGAAGCAACAACGGATGCTACGAGTGCAAGCGTAGAGAGCCAAGCTTCTCGGGAATGGTACCCCTGCCGTTGGGGACCTGGCTCCCGCCAGGTGATGGCCTTGGGGATCGCGTCCCAATAAAGCCATCGCAAACGGGCCGAGGCTCCGGAGTCGTCGGTCCGAAGCGTGGCGAACGTGTCATCGACCAGACAGAAAACGACAGGCAGCAATGCCTGTCGTTTCTGATTATCCCTCGGCTCGACCGATCGGAGTCAGAACACCAGTCGGGGCATGAAAAGCCTGCCGATCTTGTTCGCGTTGTGCTCTACGAACCAGACGGACTGGCCGTCATAGACAATTCCCACTGGTCCCGCGCTTCGGTCAGGTAATGGAATTTCGCTGATTGCGCCCTGCTCCGACACCCAGCCGATCTTGCCGGCTTTAAACTCCGTAAACCAAACCCCATCTCTCATGAAATCGACCGTGACGTCACCTGGCGCGCAATCCTGGGTCGGAATTCTATATAAATGGATCACACCCCCTCGTGTTATGCTGCCAATGGCTGCACCGTGGAGCGACTGAACCCATTGTTGTGTGAACCACGCCGTGCCCAAGCGGTCAACCGTTACCGTGTTCGGTGGCCGTGTTTCAAGTTTGGATTTGTCCGCCCAACGCGATACGTCGTCGCATGCTTTCGGGCGTCGAGAGTTCGGCTGCGGCAGGGCCAGAGCTATCGACCGAACCGCTCCGCTTTGAATATCGTATTCCGTTAGTGCGCCGTCCGGAGTCAGACGCCCAACGAACGGCCCGCCCCGCTCGGTGAACCACACCGTTCCGTCGGGGCCGGATGCCAATGCCGCAAGGCACCCGGTTGTAGGTAATACCTGTTCTTGAATCTCGCCGGATGGGGAAACCGTGCCGATGATTCTTGCGGATGCCGAGGAGAACCAGAAATTTGGGTTCGGGTTGATTGGCTCCTGAGTTCGTAAATCGGAATAGCTCGTCACCGGGGGCACGTATCCCTTGGCCGAAACGAATGCCGCCGCAATGCCGACCGAGTATTCCTCCGTGCGCCTCCCGTCGTAGCGGGCGATCTTTTGAGCACGTGGTTCTGCGAACCAGATAACGGCCGACGGCCCCCCTGCAATTCCAAAGGGCCCGCTGTCACGGGTTGGAGAGGTCAGTTCGATAATATGCGCGCCACCGGAGGCGTTGGCGGCAACAAATCCGAGCTTACCTGTTTGGCTTTCCGTGAAATAGAATCCGGTGGTCGGACGATTCCTACCGAGCGCCCCGGTGATGTACTGAGCCCCACTGGCGCGAGAGGGAATCTGGAACTCGGTGATGTCGGGGGCACCCGTCGTTGCTTCAGCTCCGAAGCGTGATTCAAGAGAGAGGCACGCGATGGCGGCTACGAAAGCGCAACTCAATCGGAGTGTCATGCTATCTATATGAGTCGGTCACTATCCGCGGGTTTGTAAACGTTGGAATGGTCTTGCGGATAGCGTCATTGTGCTTTCGCGCAGCTGAGACTGATTGCGTAGTCACGGCGACACAAGACATCGACAGCGGAGGACGATTTCGGGGGGCCGGCAGCGCACCGCTGAGCTGTGCATTCTTAAACAACGTGAGTATGGCGGCGAATTGACTGCATGTTGGTTTCGGTTGGATGCCGTCCGTACCATTCGGAATTGCATAACTCTGCCCGGGGCATGGCGTGGGCGGCGGTGCCGGCGAAGGCAAGTCTGAATCTGTTATGCCGAACGCTTCAGCAAGCGCGCCCGTGAGGTCCGTGTCGTAGGCATTGACTAGGTCGTTGTGGATCCAGAGGTGTTCATAGTCGGCATAGCCTTGACTCACGTCACTAAGGCTGCCGTCCGTGTTGTACTTAGGAGTAAGGTTCCATGTGAATTGCGTAATCGTGTGGTCTGGGTTCGTATATGTGAGCGTTCCGAGGCAGGAGGTGGAAGCAGCGATGCAGTTTCGCGGTAAATTGTCGCCGCCCCGGTAGAAATGGTGGTCGAGCTCGTGGTACAAAACTTGATTAGGATCTTCTCCAGAATGGTGAACGCCGTTCTCATACCAGTATATGTACGCGTCTTGCGGGTAGTCATTTCCCATGACGTATGCGGACGCAGGGCGAGGAGGGATGGACGAGTTGTCGACTACGATGATCGGCGAAATGTCGTACACACTATTCGGCTGCACCACCTGCGCCAAATCCACCACCAGCGCCCTCGTCGCAGAGTTGAGCCCGGCGAGTTCATTTATCTCATCATTGCTCAGGTTCCAACACGGGAGAAGGTCATCCTCGAAGAATACGGTGTAGCCGAAGGAATGATTAAGCGTCCAGTTGCTGCCAAGCCCTATATATCGTCCGAGTGGCACAACTCCATAGTTGCCAAAACTAAACCCGAACTCGCTGTACCCGCTAAAACTTGGCGTTGCGGCAATGACAGGCGTCGGGGCTGGGCTTGGAAACAGAGGCTCGCCGTTCTCGGCAGGCGTTGCTTGCATCACATCCTGGGCAATAAGCTGGACCTGCAGGGGGCCCGCCGTCGAGGGTCGGCCCTGCCGAAACGCCGACCACGGGTGTTGGAGTGGTCGTCGCACCGGACGGGGGCGACGGAGCAATATCAATTCTTGTATTCGAAACCTTACCTACGACAATGATCAGCGTAAAGGTCGCGCTCGTTTGAGGCGGTGACTGCGAATCTACGAAATGAGCTTGAATGACGTACTTTCCTGGCGGCGCTGACGGATCGACCGAAAACGGCATCGTCGCACCGCAGGTGGGATACGGTTGCCAGCAGGTCGTTCCAGGCGGCGTGATATTGGCAGTGAGATATCGCGGTACGGCGCCCACGATGGAAAACGTCAGCGTACCATTTGCTGCAGTGCAGTTCGCGCAGTACCAGTTATCCGTTCCTTCGAAACCTGCGGGCACCGCAATACACGATGTCAGAGCCGCGGCACAGTCCATTCCAAGGTCGAGCGGACTTACGACGCGGGTGCCCGGTCGAGGAATGCCAACCGCAATTTCGTGCAGACTACTAAACACTCGTCCGGGAGTAGGCGTCACACCCGGCGGTAGCTGCGGGCTTGGTATTCCAGCGCCCGGCCCCTGACAACTTGCAACGATGACGGAGCAAACCAGAAAAAGCGCTATCGCGATGAATGCGACTAACCGGTACGTCGACCCGCGCATCCCGTCCCCCAGGAGAAGCCCTATGTCGCTCGATTGAGAATCCGTAACATTGATTCCGAGCTTCTTGCGATATGCCTGCTCATCTAGAAAGCAAACACGTACTCCATCTGCCTCCAGGGGCCGGGCCCGCCCCGTCGCGACCGGCGGTTCCCGCCGGTCCGAAGCGTGGCGAAAGTGTCATCGACCAGACAGAAAACGACAGGCAGCAATGCCTGTCGTTTCTGATTATCGCGCGGCTTGTTCGCGCTGGTCCTCGGCGACCCACACGTCTTCGAGCGGTAGCCGCTTCCGGTTCTTCGGATAGGTGCCCTTGGGATAGCGCGCGACCCATCGTTGCGCCAATTCTGCCATGGACTCGAAGTTCTCCCACATCGCCAAGCCGTGCTTGCGGCGGATGATCGCGATCGCCGGCGCCATTTGGAGCCAGTCGCCGATCACCATCGAAGACCACATGTCGCACGCCATGGCGCTATCGACGATGCCGCGCTTTGCGAACGTTCCTAGTTCCTCATAGAAGTTGCCGATCACGAGCAGCGGCCGCGCGGCGTCGCCCACGGGCAGGCGGTCGAGTTCGCGACGGAACGACGCGTCGCGCAGCCGGTCTGCTAGCTCTTCTCGCACGAACCGGCGAGCGGCTAAGAACTCTTCGCCTTGCACGGTCCCTTGCAGCGTGGTGACGGCCGCGATCTGATTGCTCGCGCGCAGGTGCCGCAACTGCACGAACGCGACGATCGCGGTCACGGCGATGACGATAAACGTGCCTACGGAAGCGGCGGCGGTCCAAACCTCCAGCGACATGCGGCGGCATTTCGCTCGCGAGGGCAAGGTTCGCTGCCGCTCGGCGCGAGAAACCCCGCCTGGAGTGCTCGCAGAAGAATCGCCGCCGCGTCTCGAGCTGCCGTCGCCGCACGCCCGGGTGCGCTTCGGCGCGCTCGCCTATCGCGAGTTCCGGCTGCTCTGGTTCGGACTGCTCGTCTCCAACACGGGCAGCTGGATGCAGCTTCTGGCCCAGGGCTGGCTCGTGGTGGAACTCGCGCCGTCGGTGACGTCGGGCGCCTTCTACCTGGGTTTGGTGGGTTTCGCGCGAGCCATCCCGGTGTTCGCCCTCTCAGGCATCGCCGGCGCCATCGCGGATCGGGTAGACCGCCGGCGCTTGCTCTTCTTCACCAACCTCGTCATGGGAGCGAGCGCGCTCGCGTTGGGGCTGCTCGTCGCCGCGCACTCCGTGCGCATCTGGCACGTCATGCTCATGGCGGCGATCTCGTCGGCGGCGGCGGCGTTCGATGCGCCGACACGCCAATCGCTCGTGCCGCACCTCGTCGCGCCGCGCGAGCTGATGAACGCCATCGGCTTGAATTCGGCCGCGTTCAACGGCCCTGCGGTCGTCGGTCCGGCGATCGGTGGGGTCATCGTGGGCGCGCTCGGCCTCTCGACGTGCTTTTTCCTGAACGCCGCGTCGTACATCGCGGTCATCGCCGCGCTGGCGTTGATGGCGCCGAAGCCGCCCATCCACGTCGACGACCGCACGGGCGTGTGGAAAGAGATGGTCGAGGGCTTTCGCTACGTGCGCGGCGACCCGGCGGTCGTATGGATCATGGGCTTGTCAGCGCTGTTCGCGCTCGTCTGCCGCCCGTACATCCAGCTCATGCCGGCGTTCGCCAAAGCGGTCGTTCACGGCGGGCCGAGTCAGCTGGGTCTGCTGCTCGCCGCCGCCGGCGCCGGCGCGCTCGCCGGTGCGCTCGCGGTGGCGCTTGTTGGCTTTCGGCGCAATCGCGGCATCCTGATGATCGCGAGTTGCGCCGCCGCCGGGCTCATGCTGGCCCTGCTTTCAACGACCAGCGCGCTGCTGCCGGCAGCGTTGACGCTCGTCCTGCTGGGCGCGGCGGTCATGCTGTTCATGGGCATGGCCAACACATTGCTCCAGACGTACACGCCGCTCGAGATGCGCGGCCGCGTCATGTCGATCTACACGATGATCTTTTTGGGGATGATGCCGCTGGGCTCGTGGCTGCTCGGGTCCGCAGCCAGTCTTGCCTCGCTGCCCGCCGCATTCACCGCAGCGGGGATCATCGTTGCGGCAGTCGCCGCGGTCGCATCCTCGCGCCGCAGCCTGCGCGAACTGGCCTGACGCCTTTAACCGCCTCGCCGGGCCGCCGTCGAAGATGCAGTGGTCGAAGCGCAGGCTGGCGTTTAGGACGGAGCGATATCACTCGCCGTCCCGCCCGCAATCCTGCAACCGCTGATTCTTCCATGTGAAAGACAAACGAATTAAGTGTCGCCGCGAAGTCAGCCGCTGATATCAAGGTTCTCCGGAGATTCCGCCGCGAGGGTTTCCTCAGGGGCAACCTCGACCTCGCCTTTGAGGTCCGGTGCCTCATCGACATCGACGAGAATAACTTTGATCGGCACCGCGGGGAAGTGACGGCGTAGTCTGAGGATATCGCCGACCAGCTGCTCGCCATACGACACGCCCGTGGACATTTCTCTCTGCAGGCCTCGACAAGGAACGATCTCCACACCAACGTCCGCTTTTTCCTCATTGAAGAAATACTGAAACTTAGCCATATCATAGAACATGAACGCGTACTTTCCAAACTGGACCTCGACCAGAACACGGCCTTTAACGAAATCGATCTGCTTGAAAGCGTTTTTGATCACGACCGGATAGTTCGGAAGCTCTACTTTGAAAGGCAACCTTACCTCGTGGAAACCTCTTGCATTGAATCCCGTACGAAACGCCTGGTTTAGCCAGACGGGGGAGTATAGCATCCGCTCGCCCTTGCTCTTCTCTTCGCTCCTTTTTGATTTGGGTACATTGCGAACGGAGGCGATGACCGCATCGATGTCGCCATTAGCGCTCTGATGATGAATTTGAAGTATTTCTGATCCGCCCAGATGTGAGTATTCGTAGACTTTTTTCAAACTAAGGCTCGGTCGAGGCGACTAGCAGCGGCAGGCTTGTCGGCTCATCTTGCTCCCATGGGGCGACCGTTATTGAACCGCTGGGGGTGTAGACGGGCCGATGCATTGGGCGCGTCTTCAACGACCCCTCAGCTGCTTTGCGCACCCGTTCTTTAGCCGTCTCGATATACTCCTTAATGATCTCGGCGCCTGCGGCACGACGCTCATGTAGCACTGCAGCAACCGCCGTAGATCCCGAGCCCATATAAGGATCAACCACAAGGTCGCCAGCGTTCGAAAAAGCCAAGACCAGCCGTTCTACCAACTCGACGGGAAACTGACACGGATGCTCAGTTTTCTCGACATGATTGTGCTTCACGTTAGGAATTACCCATACGTCACCTGGGTTCTTTCCAAGAGGATTTGCAGAATACTCACCGGCCCTCGGACCCTTAAAATACTTTTTTCCGGGATATTTCTGTGGCACGCGGATGGGATCAAGGTTAAAAGTATATAACTGGCGGGGCCACGTAAACCACAGGATGGTCTCATATCGCCCCGAGAGGCGACGCCCGCAGTGTAAGCCATGCTCGAAATGCCATACAATTCTGTTCCGCAATACCAACCCAAGTTCACGGAAGATCGGATAGAGCATGATATCGATCGGATAAACTTCATTGTCGGTAACGTGATTTCCGACTTGCCAGCAAATGCTTCCCTCCTGCGCTAGGCGTGAAGCACACATCGTGATCACTACGCGCTGGTCAGCGATATATTGTTCAATGGTTTGCTTCTTGCCGCGCTCATATCGCTTCCCGATGTTATACGGCGGTGATGTCACAACAAGCTGAATGCTCCGCTCTGGCACTTGCCCAAGAAAGTCTTCGCAGCGACCGTAACTCAGCGTTACATCATTTTCCGCCGCGTAGTGATCCCGTAGACAAAGCAAGCGTCGCGGTTTGTTCTTCGACATGCCCTCGACTTCAAAAGCGGGTTGTTCCGGGCGGGCCATACCCGATAGTCACGGTGTTGACCCGGCCCGTCAATCTTCATCGCTCGAGGCAGCGAACACCTGTTCGACTGCCCGAACTCTATTCGACTTCGCGTCCACAATGGACGGCGGCCTTGTGAGTCGTGTGGGTGACGGCGCAAATTTGCACATGTCGCCCCGTTCCCGGGCCGCGAGGGGTGTCTTGCTGACGCATCCAGCCGCTTTAGAGCGCGGCCGGGGTAGCCTCTAACCGTCGCTTCACCGATTGTAAGAACCGGCTCGCCGTGCCGCCGTCGAAGATGCGGTGGTCGAAACACAGGCTCGCGTTCATGATCGAGCGGATCGCGATCGCGTCGTTGACGACCCACGGCCGTTTGACGATCGCCTCCATCGCGAAGATCGCCGCTTGCGGCGGGTTGATGATCGGCACGGACACGACGCTGCCGATGGCGCCCGTGTTGTTGACGGTAAACGTGCCTTCGGACAGCTCGTCCATGCTCAGTTTTCGGCGCCGGGCCTTGTCGACCAGCGCTGCGATCGCCGACGCGAGGCCGGTAAGGCTCAGTTTGTCGGCATCGCGGACGACCGGCACGATGAGACCGTCATCCACGTCCACGGCGATGCCCACGTTGATGTGCTTGCGCACGACGATGTGATCGCCGGCCCACACGCTGTTGATGACGGATACTTCGCGCAGCGCGGCGCTCACTGCATGCACGACGATCGGCACGAACGTGAGATTGATGCCTTCGCGGGCCTTCAACCCCGCTTTCTCCCGGTCGCGCCAGCGCGAGATCTCGGTCATGTCGATCTCGACCATCGACCAAGCGAAGGGAATCGTAAACCGCGATTGGGCCATGCGCTCCGCGATGGTCTTGCGGATCGGCGACAGCTTGATGATCTCGTCGTCGGCCTGCTGCGCAACTTGTAGAGGTCGAGCTTGCTCGACCTTTTCTTGTTGTAGATGTCGAGCTTGGTCGACCTTGGGCTGCGGTTGTTGTAGAGGTCGACCTTGGTCGACCTTCTTTCCCGACCCGGCCGCCTTCAGCACATCTTCCGCGGTGACGCGCCCGCCGCGTCCGGACCCTTCGAGGCCGCCCAGATCTACATTGTGCTCGCGCGCGAGCCTGCGCACCGCCGGCGAGTGCCGGCCGCGATCGCCGGCCGGCGCGCCGTTGCCAGGCGGCGTGGGTCGAGCGCCGGCGTCAGGTCGACCAAGGTCGACCTCTACATCATCGCGTTGGGCGGAGCCAGATTGTTGGGCGGGGCCGGATTCGGAGATTTCGGCGAGGGGCGCGCCGACGGGGACGGTCGCGCCCTCTTCGGCGATGATCTTCGTGAGCACGCCGGCATACGGCGACGGAATCTCGGAAGCGACTTTGTCCGTCTCGACATCGAGCAGCGGCTCGTACTTCGCGACGCTGTCCCCGACTTTCTTGAGCCACTTGCCGACGGTGCCTTCGGTGACCGTTTCGCCGAGCTGCGGCATGGTGACGTTCGCCATGAGGTCTCCTTATAGCGCCGCGATGTCGCGGATGGCTGCGGCGATGCGCTCCGGACTCGGCATGAACGGATCCTCGTACTCTTTCGCGTACCCCATGGCTGGAACGTCGGGCCCCGCGACGCGGCGGATAGGCGCGTCCAAATCGAACAGCGCTTCCTCGGCGATGATCGCAGCGATTTCGGCTCCGACGCCGCCGAACTTTTGGTCCTCGTGCACGATCAGGGCGCGCCGCGTCTTGGCGACGCTGTTCAATATCGTCTCGCGGTCCAGTGGCCGGATGGTCCGCAGATCGATGACCTCCGCCTCGACGCCTTCCGACGCGATCCGCTCGGCTGCGTCGACCGCGAAGTGCCGCATGAGCCCGTAGGTGATGACCGAGACGTCGGTGCCGGCGCGCGCGACATCCGCCTTGCCGATCGGGACCGTGAAATCTCCATCCGGCACGTCGCCTTTGACCAAGCGATACGTCTTCTTGTGTTCGAGGAACAGCACGGGGTCGTCGTCGCGAATGGCCGCGACGAGCAGCCCCTGCGTGTCGCGGGGCGTCGACGGCGCGCAAATCTTCAATCCGGGAACGTGATAGAACAGCGCCTCGATGCTCACCGAGTGCGACAGCGCGCCGCGCACGCCGCCGCCATACGGGGTGCGAATGACCAGCGGACACGTGTTGCCGCCGGCGCTGCGGTAGCGGATCTTCGCGGCCTCGCCGACGATCTGATTGTACGCTGGATAGATGAAATCGGCGAACTGGATCTCCGCGACCGGCCGCATGCCCATCATCGCTGCGCCGATGGCGACACCCGCGATCGAAGCCTCGGCCAGCGGCGTGTCGATGATGCGTTCGCGGCCAAATTCTTCCAAGAAGCCAGCCGTAATGCGGAACACGTTGCCACGCGGGCCGACGTCCTCGCCCATGATGAACACGTGCTCGTCGCGCTTCATCTCATCGTGCAGCGCGTCGCGCACCGCTTCGAGGACTGTTTTTGTCGGCATCCTTCTTCGGTCGGCTAGAGCCGACCGCTCCAAGTCTTGCTAGGACAGCGGCCCGGTCGCATACACGTGCGTGAACAGATCGTCCTCCGAGGGCGGCGGCTGCGCCTCCGCCCAGTCCGTCGCCTCGTCGACGGCGGTCTGCGCTTTTGCCTTGACATCCTTGATCGTCGCGTCGTCGATGAAGCCGCGATCCTTCAGCCATGCCTCGAAGCGCGGGATAGGATCGCGCAGCTTCACCGACTCGATCTCCTCCGACGTGCGGTAGGTCAGCTGATTGTCGTCGCTCGTGTGCGACATCGCGCGATACACCTTTGCCTCGACCAAAGTCGGACCGTCGCCGCGGCGCGCCTTCTCGACGGCGTCGCGTACGGCGCTGTACGTCGCGATGGGATCGAGCCCGTCGCAGATCACGCCCGCAAACCCGTAGGCCGCCGCGCGATCGGCGACGTTCTTCACCGCCATCTGCAGCCGCTGCGGAACGGAGATCGCATACTCGTTGTTCTCGCAGAAAAAGACGCACGGCAGCTTGTGAATGCCGGCGAAATTCATCGCCTCGTGCCATTCGCCTTCGCTCGTCGCGCCCTCGCCGAAGGAGATGAGCGCGATAAGCGGCTGCTTGCGCATCGAGAACGTCAAAGCCGCGCCGACGCCATGCGTGACGTGCGCGGCGATGATGCTGGAGATGCTCGCGATGTGCAGCTCGGGCACGCTGTAGTGGTTGGGGAATTGCCGGCCGCTCGAAAAGACGTCCGCTTTGCGCGCGAACAGGCACATGAGCTGCTGGCGCGGCGTGACGCCGACGCCGATCGCCAGCGCGGTATCGCGGTAGTACGGAAAAACCCAATCCGAGCCGCGCTTGATAGCGAACGCGGCTCCCATCTGCGCGGCTTCGTGCCCCTGGCAGGTGGCCGCAAAGGGGATTTTCCCCTGGCGATTGAGCGCGAACGCCCGATCGTCGCACAAGCGCGTGAGCACCATGCGCTCGTACATATCGCGCACGGTCTCCGGCAAAAGACCCTCTGGCAGCGCCGCTCGGATCTTCGCCTCGCTTTTCATGTCGGGCTCGTTTGACTGCCGGTGCGGACGGTTCCTGGCGCGGACCGGTCCGGCGGCTTAGAGCGCCGGCGCGCTCTCGTCTTCGTGCTTGCGCGCGACGCCGGATTCCACCGCGGCCGCCGCCACGGCTCGGCTGACAGCTTCGACGACGCGCGGATCGAACACGCTCGGGATGATGTATTCGGAGGATAGCTCGTCATCGCGGATTACCGACGCGATCGCATGGGCGGCCGCCAACTTCATCGGCTCGTTGATGCGGCGCGCGCGCGCGTCGAGCGCGCCCCGAAACACACCGGGAAACGCCAGCAGATTGTTCACCTGATTCGGGTAATCCGAACGGCCCGTAGCGATGACCGCGACGTAGGGCTCCGCGAGGTCCGGCGCGATCTCCGGCAGCGGATTTGCCATGGCGAAGACGACGGGGTCTTTCGCCATCTTCTTCACGTCGTCGACCGTGAGGACGTTCGGCGCGGAGACGCCGATGAATACGTCGGCGCCGGCGATCACCGCAGACAGCGGTCCCTTGCGGTGCTCAGCGTTGCCGTGATCCGCGATCCACTGCCACATCTTGTTCTCGGGATACGCAGTGCCCGAAACCAGCGCGCCGGCCCGGTCGACTCCGATGACGTCCTTCGCTCCAGCGGAGATGAGGATCTTCGCGCACGCGGCGCCGGCGGCGCCGATGCCGTTGACGACGATCGTGACGTCCGACAGCTTCTTGCGCACGATCTTGAGCGCGTTGATGAGAGCCGCGAGCAAGACGATCGCCGTGCCATGCTGGTCGTCGTGCATGACCGGGATGTCGAGCAGCTCGATCAGCCGGTCTTCAATCTCGTAACAGCGCGGCGACGAGATGTCTTCCAAGTTGATGCCGCCGAACGCCGGCGCGATGCGCGCGACCGTTTCGATGATCGCGTCCACGTCGGTCGTGTCGAGGCAGATCGGAAATGCGTCCACGTTGGCGAACGCTTTGAACAGCATCGCCTTGCCTTCCATGACCGGCAGCGCGGCGAACGGCCCGACGTCGCCCAAGCCGAGCACGGCCGTGCCGTCCGTCACGACGGCGACCATGTTGTGCTTGATCGTCAGCGTGTACGCCTTGCTGGGATCCGCTTGGATGGCCAAACTCACGCGCGCGACGCCGGGCGTGTACACCCGCGACAGCGCTTCGCGGTTGTTGACGGGCATGCGCGGGTTGACCTCGATCTTGCCGCCGAGGTGCGCGAGGAACGTGCGATCGGAGACGTTGACGACGCGCACGCCCTCGATCTTCCCCAGCTCCGACACGATCGCGTTCAACTGGTCTTCGTCAGCGACGTCGATGCTGATGTCGCGGATGGCCCGCTTGCGGCTGACGCGATTCACGTCGACCGCGCCGATGCGGCCGCCAGCCTCGGCGATGAGCGCGGCGACGTGAGCGAAGGTGCCGAGCTGCGTCGGCGCGTCGACGCGCACGATCGCGGAGAAGCCGATTTTGAGTTGGTCGTCCAAAGCGCTCCTCTTTGCCGCCCGCGGCTGCGACGCGGTTTGGAGCGGTCGGCTTTAGCCGACCGGCGGCGAAGCGACCTGCCGGTCGGGCGTTTTTCGGGCCCGGCGACCGACAGGGAAGCCGCGGGCGCGCGCGGCAATCGGTGTCGCAGAAAGGACGCACGTGCGCCGATACATCGCCGCCGCTCTGATCGCCGTGCTGCTCGTCGGCAGCGGTGGTTGCTCGCAACCCGTCGACCCGGGAAGCCCGGTTCCCGCGCAATCGCAGCCCATCGTCACCCTCTTGGCGCTGATCGGCTTGGCGATCGGCGTCGCCGCGTTCGTGCACCACGGCAGCGCAAGCGCCGGACCCACCCCCACGCCGTCGCCGACGCCCGGCGGGCTCACGGGACCGTCGCTCGTCGTGGTGCTCACGAAGCCGGGGAGCGACATGAACATCGCCAGCACGACGACCGGCATCGTGCTCGGCGTGATCGAGCCCGCGACCGGTGGAACGCGCTACGAACAGGTCAGCGGGAACGTGAAGACCGGCCTCTCGCTGCCCGGCGGCTATGCACCCACCGCCGTCGCCATGGACTCGAGCGGCAACGCGTGGCTCGACGACAATTCAGGGAACGTGAAAGTTTGCGCTGCGCCGACCACATCCAACGGCTCGTGCTCGCCGAGCCTGTCGTTCAATGATGGGCTCGGGGTGGCGGGCACTCGCTCGATGGACATCGATTCGACCGACGCGTGCATCGCGATCGACACGGGCAGCAACGTCGCCAAATTCGCGCTGTTCGCGCTGCCCAACGGAACACCGAACGGCACGGGCTCGTTCCCGGGAACCGCGCGCCTGCTGCCCGCCGACGCCGTCACGGCCACGGATTTCCTGGGCGCGAACAGCTTCACGCTCTTCCGCGCCGACGGCAGCTCGTTCGTGATCAGCGGCAATCCGCCCGCGAACAACACCTTCGACTTGAATCCGCTTCCGAACGCGACCCCCGGCAACGTCGCGGTCTCGCAAAACGCGTCGTTCAACGAGACCTTCTACGGATTGCTCGGCTTCCCGACGGGAGCTTCCTATCAGATCGCCCGCTACATCGGCGCGAACTCGACGGGAGCGACGCCGGGATCCGAGCAAGCGTCGATCGCCATCGCGCAGAATGGCACGACGCTTGGGAATTCGTTTGCGGTCCCGCTCCGATCGCTGCGCGCCGACCTCAGCGCAACGACCTACGCGCTGGACGGCAGCGGCAATCTGGTGGAGTTCGCGTCCTTCTAGTCCTTTGCGAGCATCACCGACGACGACTTGACCACGGCCGTCACCGAGTCGCCGACTTTCAGGTCGAGCTCGCGAACGGCTTCCGCCGTGACCATCGCGACAAGATGATTGTCCCCGACCCGCACGCCGACTTTGGCGGACAGACCGTCGGCCTCGATCGATTCGACCGTGCCTGGAAGCTTATTGCGCGCGCTGAGTTTCATGCCGGATTCCTTCGTTGACAGCCGCCGCGGCGCCGCCGAGGTCGACGATGCCGAACGCCGCCATAAGGGCCGCCGCCGTGGCGACGTCGTCGATGTCGCATCCGAGCAGCGCGCGGATGTGGTCGAGGCGGTAGCGCACGCTGTTGCGGTGCAAGAATAAGCGCTCGGCGGTTCTCGCCACGCTGCCGCTGCACTGGTAATACGCCTGCAACGTTTCACGCAGGCGCGAACCGCGTTCCACGTCCGCGCGCTCGAGCGGCAGCAGCAGCCGGCGCGCGCGGTCTGACAGAGACGGATCTCGGGCCGCAGAGCGGCAGAGAGCCTCGAGCAGCTCGCCGGCATCGGAAAACAGTTTCGAGCGCCGGCTCACCGCGCCGCCACCGCTTCCTTTTCTTTGCGCTCGGCCGCGACCGTCTGCACCACCTTCGGCGGCGCGAATTCGAAATGGTCGTGCTCGGCGATGTAGTAGCCGAGCCCCTGGGTCGCGGTGCGCAGCTCGGTGAGGTAGCGCGGCAGCTCCGCCTGCGGCACGAGTGCTTTCACGGTATCCCAACCGCGGCGATCGTCGCTCGCGCCATAGCTCAAGATCTGCCCTCGGTGCCCCGAGACCTGTTGAAGCACTGCGCTCGTGAACGCAGTGGGCACGGTGATCTCCACGCGCTGGATGGGTTCGAGCAGCGCCGGATGGCACTTCGGCAAACCTTCCCGCATGGCGAGCGCCGCGGCCATCCGAAACGAGGCCTCGTTCGAGTCGACCGTGTGGTAGGAGCCGTCGTAGAGCGTCACGCTGACGTCGACGACGGGAAAGCCGGCGATTGGCCCCTTTTCGAGCGCCTCGCGCACGCCTTTCTCCACGCCCGGAAAGAATTGTTTCGGCACCACCCCGCCGACGATGTTCTCCTCGAACTTGAAGCCGCTGCCGCGCGACAGCGGCGCGATCTCGAGATGCACGTCGCCGAACATGCCGTGACCGCCGGTCTGGTGCTTGTAGCGGCCTTGCTGATTCGCCTTGGCCGTGATCGTTTCGCGATACGGCACGTGCGGCAAATGCGTGTCCAGCTTCACGTTGTACTTGCGCTGCAAGCGCTCGACCGTGACGATGAGGTGCATCTCACCGCGGCCGCGGAGCGTGAGCTCGTCTGTGAACCGCGCACGCTCGGCGACCACGCTCGGGTCCTCTTCGTGCATGCGTACGAGGAGCTGCGACATCTTCGCCTCATCGGAGCGCTCGTGCGGGCGCACCGCCAGCGCGAACGACGGCGTATCGAGTGTGGGAACGCCGACGACGATCTTCGCGCCGGCCGAGCACAGCGTATCGCCGGTCTGGGTTGCTTCAAGCCGGGAGATGGCCACGATCGATCCCGGCCCCGCGGTCGCGATCGCCGTCTGGCTCTTGCCTTGCAGCGCGAACAGGCCGCCGGGTCGTTCTTTGACGTCGCCGCGCGATGCATTCGTCAGCTGCGTGTCCGGCGTCATCGTGCCCGTCAGCAGCCGCGCGACGGAGACTTTGCCGCTTTGCGGGTGCACGAACGTCTTGCACACTTGCGCGACCACCGGCCCATCAGTTTTCGGCGCGATGGGTTTGCCGCTCGAATCGGAATATACCGCCGCGGCGCCATCGGGAAACTGGCGGATGATGAATTCGAGCAGTTGCGCGGCGCCGAGCGCGCGCACGCCGCTCGCCACCAGCACGGGGACGATCTTATCGGCGCTCACGTCGGCGGTGAGGTCCCGTTCGATCTCCTCGAGCGGCGGCTCTTTGCCGTCGAGCACTTCTTCCATGAGGTGATCGTCGAAATCGGCGAGCGCCTCGAGGAGTTCGTCGTGCGGCTTGTCGACGAGATGCTCCGGCAGCGACACCGGCTTGACGGCGCCGCCTTCTCCGAACTCATACGCCTGCATCGCGACGACGTCGACGAAGCCTTTGAACGTCTCGCCTTGGCCGATCGGAAACTGTTCGGCGACGACGTGCGCGCCGAAGCGCTTGCGCAGCTCGGAGTAGGTCGCCTGAAAATCGGCGCCCGGCCGGTCGAGCCGGTTCACGACGAAGCAATGCGGCATGTGACGAGATTCGAGATAGTCGACGAGGATCTCGACTTGCGGCAGACGATTCGGATCGGCCTCGACGACCACGACCGCCGCATCGGCGCCCAGCAGCGCGAACTTCACCTCCTGAAAGAAGTCGACGGCGCCGGGGCAGTCGATGATATGCACGCGAACGCCGTCCGCGGCGAGGTGCGCGAAGGACGGCGTGACGGACATCTGGTGGGCGTGCGATTCGGGATCAAAATCGGTGGTGGCGGTGTGTTCGGTGACGCTGCCTTTTCGAGGGACGGCGCCGGCGCGGGCGAGGAGGGCTTCGACGAGGGTCGTCTTGCCGCTATGGTGCGGGCCGACAAACGCAACATTCCTGATGCCGGCGGCTTGAGGAGCAGCCATATGTCATGCACCTCCTTTGGTTGGCAAAGCGTTTCCGATGACGGGCAGCGGGCCTTCGACGACGGCCGCGCGGGGCCTCTCGCACGCGTGGCGGGTGCGATTGCGCGACGACGCGAAAAAAGCGAACGTGCTTGCAACCGCCGCCCTGCGCGTGAACGAGACGTTTGCGTCCGTTCAGGGCGAGGGCAGTCTCATCGGCGTTCTGTCGTTGTTCATCCGCTTGGATGGATGTCCGCTGCGCTGCGCCTGGTGCGACACCCCGTACGCGCTGGAGGGCGATCGGGGAGCGCCGACGCCCGTCGACGATCTCGCGTCGTTGGCCGACGCGTACGGCCACGTCGTGATCACGGGAGGAGAACCGCTCGCGCAGGATATCCGCCCGCTCGTCGAAGCCATCGGGCGATCGCGCCACATCACCGTGGAGACGAGCGGAACGATTTTCGCTGATCTCCCGCAGGTGTCGCTCTTCTCCATCAGTCCGAAGGTCGGCAGCTCGGGCTATACGCCGAAACCGGCCGTGCTGCGCAAATTCTGCGCGACGGCCGGCGGCCGGATGCACCTCAAATTCGTCATCGCGGGCGATCGCGATCTTCGCGAGGCGCTGGCGTGCGTGGAATCGATCCGCGACGCGCTGCCCGCCGCGACGCCGATCATTCTGCAACCGGAAAGCGCGAGCGCTGGCCGCGGCGCTGCATATCTTCGCCGCCTGCGCACGCTTGCCGAAACGGTGATCGCCGATCCTGGCTGGCGCGGCTTCGATGTACGCGTGCTTCCACAGCTCCACTATTTGCTGTGGGATGGAGAGCCGGGTCGATGATCTCGATTTCGTACTCGTGCCATTTCGACGCGGCGCACCGCCTGGAATTGCCCTACGACTCTCCGTGCAATCGCCCGCACGGCCACCGCTATGCGGTGGCCGTGGTCGCGTCGGCCGACGAGCTGGAACATGGCATGGTCGTGGACTTCAATCTGCTGCAAGGGGTGGTGGATCGCTTCGACCACTGCGACCTCAACGCGTTGCCGGAGTTCGCGGATCGGGGCGTGCCGACGACCGCGGAAAATATCGCGGTCACCTTGGCGGCGCGCTTCGCGGAGGCCGTGGGCCCGAGAGTTCGGATCGAAGAGGTGGTGGTGCGCGAGACGCCGCGCGCGGCAGCGCGCTGGCGGGCTACTCGGGAGCGGTGATGGGCGCCGGCTCTGACGAGATGTCGAGACGTCCCTCGGCGATCTCATTCAAGGCGGTCGAAACGGCCTTTTCGGGGTTCGCCCCCTCGACCATGGGCTCGGCGATATGCGCCACGAGCTGCTGCGCGCGAATGCGCGTGGCGTTCACCAACAAGTATTTGTTGGGCACTTGCTTCACGAGGATATCGATGTCGCCGAAGGAGCGACTGGATTTCTCTTGCATGATTCCTTGCATGATGAGTCCGCGGTGGTACATACCGCCGCCGCTCTATTGTAGCATGCGGCCGCCCGAGCGCGCAACCGATTTGCCTGCTGTCGTCGCGGCCATTCATGGCCGCGCGAGAGGTTAAGGGGAATACATGTCCCGGTCGCGACGCGAACTCGTCGTATCAGCGACTGCATGTCTTGCGTTGATCTTGACGTGCTCAGCTGCGAACGCGGATGCGGTTTCCTCGGCTGCAGCGCCCGCGCTGGTGGAGAAGTTCGTCGCCGCGCTCAATCGCCACGATCTGGATGGCGCCCTGTCAGTGGTCGCCGACAATTTTCGCGAAGTCTTTTCTGACGGCAACACGATCACATCAAGGATGTCGCTGCGCGACCATCTGGCGCTTGAGTTCTTCACAGCGCCTCGCGTGACGTTCGTGCTGCAAGATCTCGTGGGCAATGACACGGTGGCGGACGCGCAGGTGTCCATCCTGCCGGATCCGCGTGTTCGGGCGATCGCGCCCGAGTATTCGTATGTCTTCCGGGTGGCGAGCGGCAAGATCACGCAGATAGAAGTCTTCGACCGGTCCGTGGACGCCCAGCGGGCCGCCGCGCTTCCAGCGCCGGCGCCTTCGCCAACGCCGTCAGGTCGACCAAGGTCAATGAGATAAGTTACGCGGCGAGTTTTGCGAGCGCGTCGGCGCCGTGACGGAACACATCGAGATTCGCGGTTTCGCGCGTGCGGGAAAGCGCGTCGGCCAGCCAGCGGCTGCGCGCGACGAAGGCGATCCGCGCTCGTGGATTGCGTGCTTGGAGCTGGCGTACGCCCGCGGCGAGGGAGGCGATTCCCGGTTCGTCCGCCGTCTTCACGTCTTCAAGGTCGATCAACACGTTGCCGGAACCTTCATCCGCCACGTGGCCGAGAGCCATCTGGACCATCGGTCCGCTGGCGAAGTCGAGCTGGCCTTCGATCCGGAAGAGCTTCCAGCCCGACCGCGCGGGCAACGTCTGCAAAATCATGTCTGGTTCGGGTGCCTCCTCCCCTATAACGGACCATCGGACGCCTGAGTTCATTACACTCATGTCTTTCACGAATGCTTCATCTTGCGACCAGGGGCCCACAGCCGCTCCCAGGTTCCCTTGGCCCGCTGCGTAATCTGTGAGGCATGGACGTCGTGTGCGTAATCGGCGAACGGCTCTATCATTCGGTCGGCAGCGAGTGCCACCGCAAACTCGAAGGTGACTACCCTGGGCGTGTGCTGACGATCACGGTCGCCCTCGCAAGCGAGGTCGGCATGGAGCCGTGTGGCTACTGCCTCGCGCCCGTCGAGGGCCGCTAGGCGGCGTAGCGCGCGAGAGCGGCGCGCAGCTCGTCGGGCAGCGGGCGCGACGCGAATCGCACGCGGTCGACGCACACCAGCACGATCTCGCACTCGGCGATCGTCCGATTCGCGGCGTTTTCGACTTGGAAAGCGAGCGTGAGCGAGGTGGTGCCAAGCCGCTTGACCCATGCGGACACGCGAAGCCGCTCGTCGAGTTTCGCCGGCGCGCGGAAATCGCAGACCAGACGCCGGCGCGGCAGCCAGATGCCGAAGCGCTCGAAGACCTCGCCGTACGGCACGCCGGCTTCTCGGAAGAGCTCGGTCTCCGCCAATTCGAAGAACCGGACGTACGCCCCGTAGCAAATCACGCCCGCGGCGTCGATGTCGCTCCAGCGGACGTATTCGTCGATCGCGAAGCGCGCGCTCACGCCGCGACGGGTTCGAAGTGCGCGGTGAAATGGCGCAGCGGAGGCGCTTGCCAGGTCAGCTTCAACCCGCGAATGTCGTGGCGCTCCCGATACACCTGTTCCATGATCTCGATCACGTAGTCCATGTGGCTTTGCGTGTACACGCGCCGCGGAATCGCCATGCGCACGAGCTCCATCGGCGCGGCGATCTCTTCGCCGGTGTGCGGGTCCGTGGACCCGAACATCACGCTGCCGATCTCGGTCACGCGGATGCCGCCGGCCTCGTACATCTCGACCGCAAGGGCTTGCCCGGGGAAGCGATTGCGAGGGATGTGCCCCAACATCGCAGCCGCATCGATGTAGATCGCGTGACCGCCCGGCGGCTGCACGATGGGGATGCCGATGTCGGTCAGATGCCGGCCGACGTACGCCGTCGAAGCGATCCGGTAGCGCAGATAGTCATGATCGAGCACCTCGCGAAGGCCCTGCGCCATCGCCTCGAGGTCGCGGCCCGCCAACCCGCCGTACGTCGGAAACCCCTCCGTGAGGATGAGCAGCGTTGATTCCTGTTTGGCGAGCTTGTCGTCGTTCGTGGCCAGAAAGCCGCCGATGTTCACCAGGCCGTCTTTCTTCGCGCTCATCGTGCAGCCATCGGCATACGAGAAGAGCTCGCGCGCGATGTCGATGACCGGCTTGTCCGCATAGCCCGGTTCGCGCTCGCGCACGAACCAGCAATTCTCGGCGAAACGGCACGCATCGATGTAGAGCGGCAGCGCGTGGCGCTGGCAGACGTCCCGTACCGCGCGCACGTTGGCCATCGACACCGGCTGGCCGCCTCCGGAATTATTCGTCACCGTCAGCATGACGAGCGGGATTCGCTCCCTGCCCGTCTGCGCGATGAGCCGTTCCAGGCTTTCCACATCCATATTGCCTTTAAATGGATGGAGTTCGGAGGGGCGCAAGCCTTCGGCGGTCGGAAGATCGACGGCGCGCGCGCCGGCGTGCTCGACGTTCGCGCGCGTCGTGTCGAAATGCGTGTTGTTCGGCACGACGTCGCCCGGCTTGCAGACCGTCGAGAACAAGATGCGTTCGGCCGCGCGCCCTTGGTGCACCGGCAGCACGTGTTTGAAACCGAAGATGTCGCGCGCGACCTCGGCGAACCGGAAATACGAACGCGCGCCGGCGTAGGACTCGTCGCCTTCCATGATGCGGCCCCACTGGCTCGCGCTCATGGCGCCGGTGCCGCTGTCGGTCAGCAGGTCGATAAGCACGTCGTCGGCTCGCAGCAAAAATGGGTTGTAGTGGGCGCTCGCGATGAACCCTTCGCGCTCGCCGCGAGACGTCAGCCGGATCGGTTCGACGCTCTTGATGCGGAACGGCTCGATGATCGTCTTTGCGGCCATGCTCGCTCCTGTCGCCTCAGGCAGGCGCCAGTCTGCCTTCCTCGATGTCGATGAGATCCGTCCACGTCGTGACGTCCGTGCGCGTCGGGGCGACGCGCGTGCGCGTCTCCTCGAAGTGCTTGCGCCCTTCGTCGCTCTTCGGGCTCCAGTGCTCGATCGCGTCGTTGTGGGATTCGATCTCGGCGGGCGGAGGATTTCGCCAGATGTGCCGCACGCGCTCCAGGACCGCGCGGTCGTCGGCCGCCTGCTCGACGATCGCCGCGAGCGCCGCAGCGTCGATGCCCAGCGTCTTGAAGAGCTGCTTGTCCATCGGACAATCGTAGATGTACTCGCCGAGGGTTCCGGCCCAGTGCGCGCGCGCCTTGTCGATGGTACGCGGCAGCATGGCGATGCCCGAGAGCGTCTCTCGCGGGCTGCGGGGGAAGCGCTTGCTGAGGTCCATGGCGAGTCCTTTCTGTCCAAGGAGAATCGATGCCCGCGCATAACCTTCGCCGCGTGATCGTCAAACCCGCGCTGGCCGGCGCCTGTCCGAAATGCCTGGCCACGTCGGTGCAGCGCACCGAATTCCACTATCCGACGCTCGGCCAAACCGAGACGGAATTCGCCTGTTTGATGTGCGGGCTCAACCTGTGGCCGCGCATCGACGAGTCGCCCCGCCAGTCGTATTACCGCTGGCTCATGGATCGCTTCGCGGCGTATTGACGGTCGTCGCCAGCGTTGCTAGTCGCATGCCACCGGATCGAGCGAGGCCGGCAGCGACCGGGATTGGAGCACGCTCGCCGGCTCGGACACGGCGAGTTCGTCGTAGCGCGCGGCGTCATCGCGACAGCGCGCCTGCACGTCGTCGAGCTGCGACATGATGACGTCGCGGCTCGGGCTGGGCGGCATGTTCATCACCTGATTCTTGTACGGGAAAATCGCGCCGATGTCGGCTTGATAGTCGTTGCGATAGTCGGCGAGCCGCGTCATGGTCTGCTGCTGCGCCAGATTTCGCGTGAATGGAGTCGATATGCGACCCGTGAAGATCGCCCAAGCCAAATAGGCGACCAGCGCGAGCAAAAGCAGTTCGCGCAAGAACTTGAGCGCATCGCGCTGCGCCTGGCGCCGCCGCAGATCGCTGCCATGCATCGCTGTGCCGAGTCCTTCTCTAGACAAAAGACGCGCCCGCGCGCGCCAATTCCTCCACGAGGCGGTTTGCCTGGTCCGGATCGAGCGGCGACAGCGGCGGCAAGAGCGATCTCCAGCGCGCGTCGCCGCTGCGCCGAGCGACGAATTCTTTGAGCGCCGCGATCATCGGAAATGCATCGAACACCGTTCGGACGGCGATCACACTTCGATCCGCTGCGTCTGCTTCGCGCGTCAGGCGTCGATAGAGCGCCGCGATCGCCGCCGCATTCACGTTCGCCGTCGCGCTGACGCAGCCGACGGCGCCCGCCGCGAGCGCCTCGCGCAGCCAGCGCTCGCTGCCGACGAAGATGTCGAGCTTGGCCGCGAGCCGCCGGCAGAGCGCTTCGGTCTGCGCCCAGTCTCCCGCACTGTCTTTGCAGCCCGCGATCGTCGCGCCGAACGCGGCGTGCAGGCGTTCGATGAGATCCGCGCTCAGCTCGACCCCGGATAACTGCGGAATCAGATACAGGATGATGCGCGCGCGTTGGTCGCCGATGCGCTCGATACAGCGCGCGAACGCCTGGAACAGGCCATCGTCGCTGACGCCTTTGTAATAGAACGGCGGCAGCTGCAAGAGCCTGCAGATGCCGAGCGAGAGCGCATGCTTCGACAGCCGGACGGTGTCGCCGGTCGCGCTGCAGCCGGTGCCGACCACAAGCCGGCGCGGTTCGATTCCGCCGGCGATCAGCCGCTCCGCGAGCCGTTCGCGCTGCTTCACCGTGAGGGAGTTCGCTTCGCCGGTCGTGCCCAAGATGACGAGGCCGTCGCAGCCTTCGTCGAGCAGGGCGCGGCAGTGTTCGATCAGCATGGATGCGTCTGGTTCGCCTGCCGCGTCGAACGGCGTCAGCGCTGCCGCAAGCACGCCGCCACCGCTGCGAGCGCGGGGCTTTTCGTCTACTTCTGCCACAGCGAACCGAGAAAGAACCACAAGTTGGCCGGCCGCTCAGCCAGCCTGCGCATGAGGTACGGGTACCAGGAGCTGCCGAACGGCACGGCAACCCGCAGCGGGAAGCCGCGTTGCATCAGCTCCGATTGCAGAGCGGGCCGAACGCCGTACAACATCTGGAACTCGTACCGGTCGCGGCTGACTTTTTGGCGCGCGATGAACTCGATCGCATGCTCGATGATCCGGCGATCGTGCGTGGCCAGCGCCGTGAACCGCGAGCGCAAAAGCGAAATTTCGAGCAGGCGCACGAAGTTTGCGTCCACGCCGCGTTTGCTCGGGAACGCCACCGCGCGCGCCTCCAGGTACGCCCCCTTCACGATGCGCACGTTAGGCTCGAGCGGCAGCAGCGACTGCAGGTCGGCTTCAGACCGGTACAAGTAGGACTGCAGCACGACGCCCAGATTGTCGCGCCCGCGCTCGCGCAACGCGCGGTAGGCGCGCAGCGTGGCGTCGACGACCGCGGACTGCTCCATATCGATGCGCACGAAGTTCCGGTGCCGCGCGGCTCGCTCGACGACGGATTCGAGGTTGTCGACGGCCAGCGCCGGCTCGATGAGCAGGCCGAGATGGGTGAGCTTGAGCGCCACGTTCGCGTTGAGACCGTCGGCGGCGATCGCGTCCAAGAGCGACTCGTACTCGCGGGCGGCCCGGCGGGCCTCCTCTGGATCCCCAACGTCTTCGCCGAGAACGCCGCCCGCGACGCGCGCGCCGCGGGCGTTCACCTCGCGAGCGACCGCGAGGAATTCCCCGAGGGTCTCTCCCGCGACGTAGCGGCGCGCGCCCAACCGCATGCCGTGCCGTGCGGCGGCGCGCCGCAACGACGCGTTACGTGCCGCGCCGAGCAGCGCGCTGCGAAGCATTCGATTTTCCTGCGCGGGTTAGTCGGCCCAGTAGCGCCGCGCGCCGACGTCGAGGTGCACCCAGCCTTCCGGATAGTAGCCGACGCCGCCGCTGAGCGGACACGCGGCCGAGGCCTGCCAGAGATCCTCGATCGACACGCCCGGAATATGGAAATCCGCCGCCATGCCCCACATGTGCAGCGAGTTTCGCGCGGCGCCTTCGGTCGCCGCATTCGTTTCCGGAGAACGGTATCCGCTGTGAATGACGAGCGGCGCGTGGATGCCGTCGCGCCAGAAGTAGAGCTGGACTTCCCACAGCGCTTGGATCAGCCGCACGTCGATGTATTTGGCGCCGCGTTTCCAGCTGACGTGCGCGTCGCGCAGCATCTCGCACAACTTGTAGTAACCCGGCAAATACAGCGTCTTGCCGTCCAAGCAAAACGGCGCCACGAGCTGCGCGCCGCTATCCGCTCGTTCCAACCAGAGCTCGCGCGTCGCGTACGAGCCGCCCGCGGCCGCACGCGCCGCGCGCGGAATGCCGAGGGCGGCGGCGACGGCTGCCAGCCCGCCTACGAAGCGTTTGCGGCTACACGAGCACGACGAATCCATAAACGGGTTCTCATCCCAAGGTATCGGCATTTGTTTGGTTGACCGTTCACGAGCCGGTGCCCTGGTAGCGGTTCACGCCGCGCGTCCAGAACGCGTACGCCGCCAAAAACCACGCGAGGCCTACCAGCGGAGAGAGCCAGCCGATGGCCGGATTGACCGCGTAACCCCCGTCACTCGTCTTGTGGAGCAGCGTGGTCGCCGGAAAGTAGTTCATGAATGCGAACGGCAGGACGTACGAGAGCACGATGCGCACGGCTCGATGATAGATCGACAGCGGGTATCGCGTGAAATCGTTCTCGAGCGACATGACGACCCAGCGCAGCGTGTCCAGCCGGATCACCCAGAAGGCCAGTGTGGCGATCGCGAGCTGGATGCCGAAATCGATCAGCGCGCCGCCCGTCATCGCGCCGGCGATCAAGGCGACGGATGCTAGCGACCAGTGCAAGTGCACGAGCCATTGCGCGAAGCCGAACACGATCAGCGCGACGAACAGGTCGTCCGGCCAGTTCTGGCCCGGCTGGGTGAGGACCTGATACAGCGGGTTGAGCGGGCGCACTAAGAAACGGTCGAACTGTCCCTCGCGGATCTGATACGGCACATTCCCGACCGAGAAGAACAACGTGTTGGAAAACGTGTGGGCGAGATAGAACAACGCGTACAGGAAGAAGACCTGCGTGAGGTCCCATCCGTTGAGCGAGCGGAACTGCGAGAGGATGACCCAGAGCGTCGTCACCGACGACCCGACGTACACGACCGTGAACGCGAGCCAGATGAAGAAATTGGCCTTGTATTCGACCAGCGTCAAGAAATTGAGGCGCCAGTACTCCGCGTAGTTGCGCCAGTGCGCGGCGAGCTCAGCCACCTTGGATCACCACGCGGCGCTCGCCGATGCGCCACAGCACGGTGGAAAAGGCCATGAAGAGCAGCGCCCACACGGCTTGGCCCGCGATGGTGCGCAGGATGTCCGGCCCCTGCACCCGGCCGATGTAGATGGAAAGCGGCGCGTTGTAGATTGCGGCGAACGGCAGGGCCACGACGATCTTTTCCCAGATGCCGGGGAAGAAATAGAGCGGCACCAGCGCTCCCGAGAGGAGCGTCGTGATGAACTGGGCCATGAGCTGGATGCCGTAGATCTCCATCGTCCAGAACGTGATCGTGGCCATGATCATGTCGAGGAAAAAATTGATGATGAACCCGAACGCGAGACTCGCGGCGAATCCGACCAGCGCGAGCGGCGAGGCCGCCGGATCGATGTGCACGATGAAGAGCGATAGCGCCAGGGCCGGCACGATCTCGAAGAACGCAAACGCCGATTGACCGAGCGTATCCGAAAAGACGTACAACGGAATGGAGATCGGCCGCATGAAGTCGATGGCGATCTCGCCTTCGCGAATGCGCTCGCGCACGAGATAGGCGCCGTTGACGTTGTAGATGAGCCCGATGAGCAGCGCGAGCGTCAGATAGGTCAGCGTCGCGTGCAGCGGCACGCCGCGCTGCATGCCGTTGTCTCGATACAGCGCGGTCCACACGACCATCAACAGATACACGCGCAGCACGATCGAGCCGATGGACGTGAACACTTCCGTGCGGTAGGTGCCCTCGCGCGCGAACGCGCGCTTGGCGAACTCGAGGTACGCCGAGAAGTTCACGGCCGAACGCGTGGTCCGAGCCTCACGCGCGTGATCGGGCTGACGTAGAGCAGCACGCTGTCCAGCGGGGCGACGCCGAAATAGGCGCTCCCACCCATCACGAAAATCGTGCCGCCGATGCTCGCGACCGCCATCGCGCGGCGCGGAAACGGCATCCAGGGCCCCGACAACCAGCCGCGGACCGCCGGCTCGGATATCTCAGTGGTCTGGTCCGCGAGGTCTCGGCGAAGGTCGTACCCGCCGATCGCCATCAACCTGCCTTCGACCGCTGCGAGGCCAAAATCAGCTCGCGGGTCGTGCAGCCGTGCGCACGTCGACCACGCGTCGGCGAGCGGATCCCACAGATCGCAGCTGGTCAGATTGTCCTGCGCGTGGTCGTGACCTCCGACGAGCGCGATTTTCTGGTCGACGACGGCGGCCGCCGCGGCCTCGCGCTCGATGTCGAGTTCGCGGCTGATGAGCGTCCACATGTTCTGCAGCGGGTCGAACATCTCGACGCTGCGCTCGTCGCGGCCGCCCGTGCTCTGGCCTCCGAGCACGTACAGCTTTTCGCCGAACGCGGTGAGGGTCGGCGCATAGCGCGCAATCGGCATGGACGCGAGCTGTTCCCACGCGTCGGCCGACGGGTCGTAGCGCCACAACCCACCGCTCACGCGGCGGCCCTGGCGGCCTCCGACCACATAGACATATCCGTCGAGCGCGGCGGCGGCGGCGTGATCGACTGACACGGGGATCGGCGCCGCGGTGGTCCATCGCCCGACGCGCTGCAGAAAGGGCGCCGGCGCGGCCGTCGCCGGCACCTGTGGTTCGAGCACGAACGTCGTGTCCGTCTGCGCGTCGCGCGGACCGAATCCGCCGATGAGATAGATCCGTCCGCCCACCACCGCGCATGCCGCGTCCTGGCGCGGCGCGGGCAGCGGCGGTCCCTTCTGCCACACGCCGCCGTTGAGATCGCTGCGAAATTCGCCTTCGGCGGTTTGAGCGGCGGCCGCGTGCGGAGCGCTTTCGGCCGCGAGCACGCAAGCGGCCGCGAGAACGAGCAGTCTCATGTCAGCGCCGTCGGTCCGACGTCCGCCCGGTCGGTTTGCGGGATGCCGTCGCCGAGACCGTGCTGGTAGATCTGCCGGATGATCGTCTCCAGTTCGGGTTCTTCGATCGTCACGTCTTTGAGTTCGTACTGACGCGAGAGATCCGCGATGAGCGCATCGGCGCGCACGCGATCGCGATCGAACTCGATCTTCACGCGTGGTCCATCTTGGGAAAGGATGCGGGCCCCCGCGATGTGGACCGTGCAGTCGGAGCAGTCGTCGCAATCGAAGACGGCCGTGAGCACGCGATTGCGTCCGTAGCGCTGCTTGATGGCCTCGATGCTGCCGTCGTACAGCTTTTGGCCATGATCGATGAGGATGATGCGCATGCAGAGTTTTTCGACGTCGGCGAGATCGTGGGTCGTCAGGATGAACGTGGTGCCGCGCTCTCGATTGATCCGCGCGATGAAGCCTCGGATCGCCTCTTTTGCCACGACGTCGAGGCCGATGGTCGGTTCATCGAGGAACACGACCTTCGGGTCGTGGAGCATCGACGCGACGAAGTCGCCCCGCATGCGCTGGCCAAGGCTCAGCTGGCGCACGGGCGTTCTGATGAATTCGTCGAGCGCCAACAGCTCCGAAAACGCGCGCATGTTGCGCTCGAACTGCTCGTCGGGCACGCTGTAGATCGCCTTGAGCAAGCGGAACGATTCGATGAGCGGCAGATCCCAATAGAGCTGGGTGCGCTGGCCGAAGACGACGCCGATTTGGCGAGCGTTGGCGGCGCGATGCAGCCAGGGCACGATGCCGTTGACTGATGCCGTGCCGCTCGTCGGCACGAGGATGCCGGTCAGCATCTTGATCGTCGTCGACTTGCCCGCGCCATTCGGACCGATGTAGCCGACCAGTTCGCCGGCTTCGAGCTCGAACGAAACGTCTTTCACCGCGTCTTTGACGGTGTACTCGCGCGAGAACAGCGTCGCGAGCGTGCCCAAGACGCCGTCCTTGCGCTGCTGCGAGCGGAATTGTTTCGACAACCGGTCTGCGCGGATAATCATCGGAAGTGTCGAATTACGGCGACGCGGAGGCGCTTCCTTGGAGCCTGATCTCGTTTTCGTCTACGGTGGACTCATGCGAGGCTTCGATCTGCATCATCACATGGCGCCGGCCGAGTTTGTCGGCGCGGGTTGCACGACTGGGATCTTGCTGGCGTTGGGGCGCTATCCCGGGTTGATCGACGGCGCCGGGCTCGTGCGCGGCGAGCTCTACCGCTTCGAAAATACGGGTGCAGCGCTCGACGTGCTCGACGACGTCGAGGACTACGATCCACTCGATCCCGAGAACAGTTTGTACGTTCGCGTCACGCGCTCGGTGCGCGATGACGCCGGACGCGACGTCACCGCGTGGACCTACCTGTACAATCGGACAGGCGCCAACGCGCAGCCGGTTCCGAACGGCGACTGGCGCTCATGGAACCCCTGATGCTGCTTCGACTCGATCTCGTCGCCTCATCGCTCGCCAGCGCCCCGCTATTGTAGAGGTCGACCTTGGTCGACCTACTCCTCCGTCGCCCATGGTCTGAGCGCGCTCGGCACACTCGGCTCAAAGGAATAATCGCCTCGCCTCGCTCTTGTCGAGCGCACGCTTGCGCTCCACAAGACCTCGCTTGTCAGAGCATGGTCGCCGTCGTCGAGCGTCGCCGATAGCGCGAGCCAGGCCCCGAAGCGAGGCCTTTGACGCGGCGAAAGCCGCGGCAACGAGCCGAGGCGGGAGATTATCCCTTAGAGCCGAGGCTTTGCCGAGCGCGGGGCGCTGGCGAGCGCTGAGGCGGCGAATCGAAAGGTCGACCAAGGTCGACCTCTACAAAAGCCGGAGCCCCATCATGTGTGCGGCTATTTCGTCACGATCGTGAACTGGATCTTGACGTCGTTCTTGACCTTGACTGTTCCGCCTGCGATCGTGATCGGCGTGATGCCGAAATCCGTCTGCGTGACGGTGGCGCTGCCTTCGAAATGCCCCGGCGAGCCGCGCGTCACGTCGACGACGACCGGATGCGTCTGGCCATGCAGCGTGAGGTCGCCGTCGACGGTCCAGTGGGCGGCCGTGTTTTGATGGATGCTCGTCGAAGCAAACGTGATCTGCGGGTAGTGCGCGGTGTCCAGCACCTGCGGCCCGAGCATGTTCGCCTGCACGGTGTCGCGATGGCCGTGATCGCCGCCTGGATCGAGCACGCGCATGCGCGTAGCATCGACCACGAGATGCACGATGCCGGCGCCTTCGTCGATAGTCCCGGACGCGATGGGCGCGGCGATGGTGTGGTTGTCGGCGAAAAACGAAAACAGGCCGGTCTTATAAACGTAGACCGTCATGCTCGATTGCGCGACATCGATGTGCTTGGAGTCCGCGATGGCGGCGGCGGGCATCGCTGCGGCGAGCAGCGCGGCAAGGATCATGCGGCTTGTCATGTTCACTTTCTCACTCTAGCGGTACCGACTTAACGTTTCCTGAATCGAACGAGTTCCCTGGCAACGTCAACTTCGCGGTATCTCGCGTGAAGAACAAGTCCAGCGTCCAATCGATCGCCACGCGGATCTTGCGTTCCAGCGTGGGCATCCGGCTCAAGTAGTACGTACGCCAGAGCCACCACGCCGGAAAGCCGGAGATCTTCAGCCCACCCAGCATCGCGACGGCGCGGTGTTCGCCGAGACTCGCCATCTGTCCGATGGTCGTGTACGCGAACGGTTTCAGCGGCTTGCCGTCGATCGCGGCGAGCATGTTGCGGCCGACGGCGAGTCCTTCGCGCAGCGCGTGCTGCGCCGTCGGCGGATACGGTGCGCCGCCGCCGGGGGGCCGAACGTCGGCGCAATCGCCCACCGCCCAAACGTTCGCATAACCGGCGACGCGAAGCGTCGGCTCTGTCGGGAGTCGGCCGCGCTCGTTCGCGCACGGCAACGCTGCCACGAGCCCGCCCGGTTTCACGCCGCCGGCCCAGATGAACGTCTGCGTTTCGATACGCGAACCGTCCGCGAATTCGACGTAACCGGCTCCGGCCGATCTCACGCGCGTGTTCAGTCGGATTTCGACGCCCCGTCTGGTCAGCGTCTTCTGCGTGAAGTCCGCCAGCTGCTCGGAAAGCTCGGGCAAGACTCTTGGGAGCGCGTCGACGATGACCATGCGGATGTCGGAGCCCTGCACGTTGCGGTAGAGGCGCGCCGCATTGCGAAGGAACACGTCGAGCTCGGCCGCCGTTTCGATCCCGGCGAAACCCGCACCGGCAACGACGAACGTGAGCAGGCGACGGCGCAGCTGCGCGTCGCTTTCCAGTTCCGCCTGTTCGAGCATCTCGATGGCTTGGTTGCGGATTCGCACGGCGTCGCCGAGCGTCTTGATGGTCAGCGCGTTCTGCGCGACTCCCGGCAGGCCGAAGAAATTCGGCTCGCCGCCGAGCGCGAGCAACAGCTGGTCGAAGCCGAGCAGGTGCGCGTGGCCGTCGGCGTGTTCGAGCGTGACCGTGCCTCCCGCGAGGTCGATGGATCGAACGTGAGCCTCGAAGAACTGCACACGCGGGCAGATGCGGCGGATCGTTTGGACGATGTGACGCGTATCGACGCTGCTCGTGGCTGCTTGCGGCAGCAGCGGCGTGGAGAGGAAGAAGTTCTCCCGGCTGACGAGGGTGACTACCACGTCCGAGCGGTGCTTTGTGAGCCGCTGCAGGCGCAGCGCGGCGTACACGCCGCCGTAGCCGCCCCCCAGGATGACGACGCGCGCTGGCATGCGACGCCGTTCGGTGCGGGGAGGCGCGTCCGCTCCCGCAGACAAATGCCCACGCATGCTGTTTCGCACACGCGTTGCTACGTTCGCGGCAGTCGGCATCGCCCTCGTCGCGGCGCTCGCGCTGAGCGGCGTTCGACCGGTCAGGTCCGCGATCGGCAGCGTGCTCGCAAATGGCTGGCGCGTGACGCCGGCCGGGTCGCTGACTCAGCTCGGCACGCTGCCGCTGCACATGGCGGAGGATCCGTCCGGACGCTGGCTTGCGGTCACGAATTCCGGTTACGGCGATCAACGTCTGACCATCGTCGACGAACGCAGCGGCGCGATCTCGGATTCCGCCGCGCTCAAGGAAGAATTCTACGGCTTGGCATGGTCGCCGGACGGCAAGCTGCTGTACGTCGCAGAGGCGGCGGATGGCATCGGGGCCTTCGCCTTCGCCGACGGCAAACTCACGCCGTGCCCGGCCAGCGCCTGCGGCATCGCAAAGTGGAAGCCGCCGTCGAAAAAACCGTGGCTCGCCGGTTTGGCGATTTCCCAGGACGGTCGCACGCTGTTCGCCGTCGACGGCGGCGCGAACGCTCTGTACGCGCTGAACGCGTCGTCCGGAGCGCTGCGTTGGTCGGCGACGGTCGGCGCGCAGCCGTACGCCGTGGTGCTTAGCGCCGACGGCCGGCTCGCGTACGTCAGCAACTGGGTCGGCGGCTCGGTAAGCGTCGTCGATACGTCGAGCGGGGCGATACATGCGACGATTCCCGTCTGCGCGCATCCGAACGCCGAACTCGCGCAGCCCGACGGTCGCGCGGTCTACGTCGCGTGTGCGAACGGGAACGAGATCGCGGACATCCAGACGATCGATGACACGACGCGTCCGCACATCCAAGTCGGGCTGTACGACAACGCGCCGGAGGGAACGACGCCGAACGGGCTGAGCCTGAGCAAGGACGGGGCGACGCTTTTCGTCGCCGACGCCGACGAAAACGCGATCACAGCGGTCAGCGTCGCCGTTGACCTGCCGCCGGTGCGCGGCTTTGGGATCATGCGTCCGCGCCCCGGCGTGTACGGCGCGGTCCCAGCAGGTTGGTACGCGACCGACGTGCTCGTCAGCAAAGACGGCAGCCAGCTGTTCGTCCTGGACGGAAAGGGCGTGTCGAGCCATGCGAATCCGTTGCATAGTGATCTGGACGTCGTCAGCCGTTCGCAATGTTGCAGCGCCAACGACCAGTACTTCGTCGGCAATCTCACCACCGGAGATCTCGAGCGCATGCCATATCCGAGCATGCAGCAGTTATCCGATGGTCTGGACCAGGCGCGCGCGAACTCGCCGTATAGGCCGGAGAATCAACTAGGTCGACCAAGGTCGACCTCTACGATAGGCGGGAAAATGCCGCCAGTGAAGCACGTCATCTATGTGATCAAAGAGAACCGCACGTACGACGAGGTGCTCGGCGACGATTCGCGCGGCAACGGCGACCCCGCGCTCGCGATCTTTGGCCGCAAGGTGACGCCTAACATTCATCGGCTCGCCGACGATTTCGTGCTGCTCGACAACTACGATTGCGATTCGGAAGTGAGCGCCGATGGCCATAACTGGGCCACGGCGGCGTACGCCACCGACTACGTGCAAAAGCTGTGGCCGTCGAATTACACGGACCGCGACCGTGATTACGATTTCGAGGAGCAAGGGCCGGCGTCGCCGTCCGGCGGCTACCTCTGGGACGATGCAGCGCGGAATCGTGTCTCGTTCCGCGACTACGGAGAATTTGTTGAGTTCAATGTCTTTCCGTCGCGTGCGGCGGCGCCGGGCCTCGATGGCCACGTGGCGCCATCCTATCCGGGTTTCGATCTGACGATCAGCGACCAGTCGCGCGTCGATGCATGGTTATCCGAATTCCGCAGTTACGTGGCCCACGGGAACCTGCCTGCGCTCGAGATCGTGCGGCTCCCCAACGACCACACGGCTGCGACGCGGCCTGGCCGCCACACGCCGTACGCCATGGTCGCGGACAACGACTACGCTCTGGCGCGCATGGTCGACGCGGTCAGCCACAGCCGTTTCTGGAAAGATACCACGTTCTTCGTGACCGAAGACGACGCGCAGGACGGCCCGGATCACGTGAGCGACCAACGCGCGGAAGCGCTCGTGGTCGGCGCATGGGTGAAGCGCGGCTACGTCGATCACACGCACTATACGATGGCCGGCATGCTCAGGACGATGGAGTGGCTACTCGGCCTTGCGCCGATGAGCCAGTTCGACGCGAGCGGCACGCCAATGCTCGGCGTCTTGGCAAGCAAACCCGACGTGCGGCCCTGGCGCGCGCAACCTCCCAACATCGATCTGAACGCGACGAACCCAGCGGTCACCGGGGCGAACGCATCGATGAAGTTGGACCTCAGCCGCGCCGACGCGGTCGACCCACGCGAATTCAACGCGATGCTGTTCGAGTTCGCGCGAACCCACCCGCTTGGGCGAAACAACTGAAATGCTGTGCTCGAGCGAGGCGAGCGAAAATGCTGCGCTCGAGCGAGGCGACCGAAAATGCTGCGCTCGAGCGAAGCTCGACGACGCGCGGCGACCGCAGGTCGCGCCTCTAGTCTGTGCGAGCAGCGCTCGCACGCACCGTCGACCTACGGTCGAGCACAGCACGGAGTCGGTGCCTGCTGCGCTCGAGCGAAGCTCGACGACGCGCAGCGACCGCAGGTCGCGCCTCTAGTCTGTGCGAGCTGCACTCGCCCGCACCGTCGACCTGCGGTCGAGCACAGCACGGAGTCGATGCCTGCTGCGCTCGAGCGAAGCTCGTCGACGACGCGCGGCGACCGCAGGTCGCGCCTCTAGTCTGTGCGAGCTGCGCTCGCACGCACCGTCGACCTGCGGTCGAGCACAGCACTCATGTCTCCCCATCGTAGTAGTCGAGGGCCGGCTCGGAGCGCACGCGCAGCTTGCGGCCGCGCACGAGCACCTTCTTCGAGTCCGGGTAGTAGGCGACTTCCTCGCGCTCATCGTTGCCCAGCAAGAACACGGTGCACGGTTTGTCGGACCGATTGACGAGTTGATGCGTTCCGACGTCTCCGACCGGAAAGCAAATCATGTCGCCTTTTCGACAGGCGAAATCGCCGCGCGGGGTGCGGATCGTCGGCTCACCCTCGAGCACGAAGAACAATTCTTCTTCGAGTTGATGCGAATGCAGCGGGCAGAACTTCTTGCCAGGCGGAACGGTGGCGATCCAGTACCCGAGTCGGCGTGCGCCGATAAAATCGCCGATCTCCTGCAAGAACGCTTCGTAGTTGCCGGCGGACGCGGCGGCCCGGTGAGCCTCGCTCATGTGCGGGTATGATATGGCGTTGATTTCGTCGACGTTGATGCGATTGACGTAGACATCGGCGCGCGACTGCAGGTAATCGCCGATGACCCGGTCGGCGCCGCCGAAGATGCAGGCGCCGTCGCCGACGAGCAAATGCTCGAGCCGCAGCGCCCAGAGTTTGCGCAAACTCAAGACTGCGGCCTTTGGATCGAGCAGCTTGTCGTCGGCTAGCAGCCGAACGGTCCCGGCCGGATCGCCCCATAGCGCGTCGCCGACGATCGCGGCCTTCGATCCCGGAAGCGACAGCGCGATTTCGCCTGGGGATTTCAGGCCGTCAAACGCGATGACGCGCGCGCCGGAGAACGGCTCGTCGCCTTCGCGCAGAGACGCGACCACTTGCTGCTTGAGGAGCGGGGCGTCGCGCTCGCCGGCCGCCACCTTTGCGCCGAAAGTCTCGGCGAGCAACTGCGACATTCGCTCGTGGTCGCGGTTCGTTGTGATGATGTGCGCGACGCCGCCCAGCGCTTCCATCTGCTTTTCGTCCTCCGACGTCCAAGCCAGCGGATCGACGACGATGTTACCGTCGGGGCGGCGGATGAAATAGGAATTGAAGAACACGTTGCGGTCCGGCTGCCACACGGACCACATGTACATGTCGTCAATTGAAATTTTTTGCATTGTCCGTTCGGTCGGCTAAAGCCGACCGCTCCAAGTAGCGTTACGTAGTTGCATACGTGCCGGGCGAGGTCCGTTCGGTCGGCTAAAGCCGACCGCTCCAAGTAGCGTTACGTAGTTGCATACGTGCCGGGCGAGGCCCGTTCGGTCGGCTAAAGCCGACCGCTCCAAGTAGCGTTACGTGCCGGGCGAGGCCGGCGGTGGCGTTGCTTGCGTGTAGCCGGTCGGGATTTCGAAGAGCGACGGGTTCAACGGCTGCGTTGCGATCGAAGTCACGTAGGTGTGCGAACCGCCCATGCCGATGCTGCCCAACGACATCTTCAAGGTCTCGTCGAGCGGGAAACGCGTTTTTAGGTCGCCCTTGACGTTTGCGGAGGCGCGCAGCTGCTGCATGCAGCGGCCTTGGATATGCTTGGCGGAGAGCTGCGCCGCGGCTTTGTTCTGGACCGGCGGGAGCGGGCAATAGCCGGGCAGCGGATTCGTCGCGTACCAGACATCGTTGTGCATCGAGATGTTCATGCTGTTGCAATCGCCGGTGCCGGTCTTGTCGATCTGAACTTCTTGGATGACGTGGTGCGTCGTCTGCCCGGCGATGACTTTCGTCTGCGTGTCGGTTTGCTCGTTCAGGGTGACCTTCAATCCGCCCGTGCTCGGGCCCGGACTCGTCGTCGGAGTGATCGCCGGCTGCACCTGCTGCGAGGCCAAGGCCAGCGCCTTCATGTAATCGCTGAACGGAACGATCGCGTATTGCTTCGCTTTATTGTCGAGGTAGATCGTGCGCTGCAAATCGCACTCTTGGATGGTGCTCGTCCCATCCGAGTCGTCCACGCGGGACCGCTTCAACGAGTACGTCTGGGTCGCGGCGACTGGGCGTGCCGCTGCTCCCCCGCCGAAGAGGAGAAACAAGACGGGAATCTGCGTCGTGATCGTTTCGTTGACGACGATCTGCGTCCCGGCGGTGTCGGCGGCGAGCGGCACGGACGCGACGAACACCGTGGCGACCCCCGCGATCAATGCAATAGTCAAGCTTCGCGGAATATCGCGCATGACGAAGCTCCTTTTGTTTTCTCGCGAAGATAGGATGTCGCCGACACTGCGGCGACCACAACACCCCACATGATGTTTGGCGCATGCAGACTTTCGACCCTCCTCAGGCGGGAGGCAAACCCCGGTCGTCGAAGTTTCACAAGTATGGCTGTCCGCGCACAATCCAAGGGCCAGCAACCTGTCATGCTGCGCTTTGAAGAGAGCGTCGCCCCCGACCGAGGCGGGCCGCCGCTCGGCGGATGGCAAACGGGCATCCCGGATCAGATCGCGATCGAAGGCACCTTCCCCAAACCGATCATCGCGCAGGGCCTCGCCGCATATCAGCGCAGCAAAGTGCGCAGCTTGAATCTGCGCCGCGTCGATATCGTCGCCACCGTCGCGGACACTGAGACCCACACCACGACGCTCACCCGCGATCCGGCGCGAACTCCGCTCGGCATGCGTTGCAATTGCACGTGTCGCTACGGCTATGACTGCAAGCACGCGGTCGCGGCGCTGTACCAGCTGATCGAGCTTGCCTCGCGCGAGCCGAGCGCGCCGACGCCGCCCGCCGAAAGCGGTTCCGGCAACGGCGTGGCCGCAGCGACTGCGAAAAATGGTGAAAGCGCTGCGCCCGCGGTCGACAAAACGACGAACGGCGCGGCCGTCACGCACGAACTGCTCGACTTGCTGTCGCCGCACCACGAAACCGTCGGGCCGCGCCGCCGGCTTTGGATCGTGGTAGGCTTCGACGAGCGCCTGGCGGTCTTCTATGCCCGGCTGTGTCTCGATGCGCCGAAGCTGCACGGCGTCGCGCGCACGCACGCCGACCTGCAGCAGCTCTACCGCACGACGCGGCAAGCCAACCTCACAGGCGAAGAGTGGGATCGGCACGACGCCGCGCTGCTGGCGGACGCCTCCCTGGGCGGCACGTTCGGCACGCCGGCCGACTACGCGCTGGCGCGCCCGACGAGCGAACAGACGCAGCGGCTCACCAACAATTTCGCGCAGCTGCTGCTGCGCTTGATCCAGCACCCACGCGTGCGCTACGACGACCACGTCGGCGCGCATCCCGAGCACATGCCGTTCGTGAAGATCGTGTTGTCGCCGTTGCGGCTCAATCTGAACGGCACTCGCAACTCCGAACACGCGCTCGAGCTCGCGGGCTCGTTCGTGCGGCCCGATGGATCCAGCGTCGAGTGTTCGTCCGTCAAGACCATCGACGGCACGCCGGCCTGGCTCTTCGACGGCAGCGCGTTCTACTTGCACGACGGTTCGTACGATCTGCGAATCGTCGACCGCCTTAAGACGACGGGACTCGCATTCTCGACGGAGGAGATCCCGACGTTCCTCCAGCGCGCGCACGGGTTCTTGGATCGAGCCACCGCGGCGTCGCTCATGCTGATGCCGGAGGAGATGGAGCGCCAAGTCCTGTTGCGGCTGCGCTGGCAAGGCGACGGCATCGTCGCCGATGCGGCGGTCGAAGACGCAAAGAGCGGGGCGAACTGGCGCATCACGCCGCTGGAGTTTTGCGCGCTGCTGCGGGTCGATGACGGCAAGAAAGGTTCGACGCCGCGTTACGCGCACTGCGATCCCGCCATCGCGCAGCGCATTCGCATGCGCCTGGAAGCGGCCGGATTCGCTCCCTGGAAATCGATCGCCGAGTCCTATCAAGCGGAGCACCCGGACGAGCCGGCCCCGTTCTTCGACGAGACGAAGTGGCGGCTCGAGGGCACCGATCGCGCCTATCAATTCGGTACCGACGTCCTGCCCGCGTGGCGCTCCGAGTTCGCGCTGGATCTCGACGAGACCGTCGATTCGCTGGTCAAAGGGCCGCGCACACTGCAAGTCAGCGTCTCCTACGGCGGCGACGCCGCCGGCGAGGCCGCTTCGCAGAACGGCCAGGCGCAGGGGAAACCGTTCGGCAAGGCCGTCGCGAACCCGTACGGCCGCATCGATTGGCTCGAGTTGTCGATCCAGCTCATGGTGGACGGGCAGCCGTTGCGGCCCGAAGACGTCAAGGCGCTGTGGCGCAGCCGCGGCCGCTATCACCAACTGGCCGACGGCCGCTTCATCGACCTGTCCACGTTCGCTCCGCTGCGCGAATCCGCCGGCGGCTTCGGCGGCGACCTCGAGCGCGGCGAGAAGACGCGACTGTCGTCGGCGCAGATGCTCTTCATCTACGACGACCTGGAGCGCGCGGCCGGCGATGTCGAATTGCCCGAGCCGCTGCGGCAGCTGCGCGAGTCGGTGCGCGACTTCGCGGGCATCGAGGAGATCGAGCCGCCCACGCACCTCGCCAAAGTCCTGCGGCCCTATCAGCGGCGTGGGCTGGATTTTCTCGCCTACCTCGGCAGATACAATTTCGGCGGCATCCTCGCCGACGATATGGGCCTGGGCAAGACGCTGCAAGTGCTGTCGTACATCGAGCGCGAGCGGCTGGAACGCGGCGGCGCGCCGAGCCTCATCGTCTGCCCGACGTCGGTCACCCACACCTGGATCGGCGAAGCCGCGCGCTTCACGCCGAAGCTGAAGACGACGCTGCTCTCGGCGGGTTCGGGGCGCGAAGCCGTGTACAAGAGCGCAGACAAGTACGACTTGCTGGTCACCTCGTATGCGCTGGCGCGGCGCGACGAAGAACAATTGAAAAAACTCGCGTTCCGGACGGTCGTGCTGGACGAAGCGCAGCAGATAAAAAATCCGCAAGCGAAGATCTCGCAGGTGATCAAGACGCTTTCCGCCGGCCAGCGGCTGGCCTTGACCGGCACGCCGATCGAGAATTCCATCGTCGACCTCTGGTCGATCATGGACTTCGTCATGCCGGAGCTGCTCGGCAACGAAAACCACTTCCGCAACGAATTCGAGACGCCGATCATGCGCGACGGCGACGTCGACAAACAGCAGCGCTTGGCCAAACGCGTGCAGCCGTTCATGATCCGACGGCTCAAGACGCAGGTCGCAAAAGATCTGCCATCACGCACCGAGCAGACCATCGAATGCGATATGACGGATTCCCAGCGCGAGGCGTACAAAGAAGTCGTCAAGCGCGCGCGCCGCGAGATCTTGCAAGAAGTCGACGAGCACGGCATCGGCCGCGCGCAGCTCACCATCCTCGCCGCGCTCACGAAGCTGCGCCAGATCTGCTGTCATCCGGGTCTCGTCAACGAGCGCTGGCGCGAAGACGAACAAGCCTCGGGCAAATTCCAGGCGTTCCTCGAGTTGGTGGAGTCGATCGTCGAATCGGGCCACCGCGCGCTCGTGTTCTCGTCGTTCACCGAAATGCTGGGATTGATGCGCACGGCGTTCGACGATCGCAAGCGCGGTTATGCCTATCTCGACGGTTCGACGAAGAACCGCCACAAAGTGCTGGAAGATTTCAAGCGCGAGGACGGACCGCCGGTGTTCTTGATGAGCCTCAAGGCCGGCGGCGTAGGCCTCACCGTGACCGAAGCGGACTACGTCGTCCTGTACGATCCGTGGTGGAATCCGGCGATCGAGCGCCAAGCCATCGATCGCACGCACCGCATCGGCCAGACCAAACCGGTCACCGCCTATCGCCTCGTGACCTCAGATTCGGTCGAGGAAAAGATCCAGGCGCTGCAAGGCCGCAAGCAAGCGCTGGCGGACTCCGTCATCGCGACCGACTCGTCGTTCGCCAAGAGCCTCACGCGCGAAGACCTCGACGAGCTGTTCGCGTAGGCGCGCCGCCGACGACGCTTCCGTGCGCGAGGCCGACTTCCGGAGGCTCCTCGAACAGGCCATGGACGGCGTCGCGGCGTGGGAGTCGCGCTGGCAGCCGTTCGAACGCGACGAGAGCCTCGAGATTCCGCCCGAGCGCGCGCGAGCCGCGCTTGCCGAGCTGATCGAACGGCTCGAAGACAACTACCCGTTCTTCCACCCCGACTACGCCGGTCAGATGCTGCGGCCGCCGCATCCCGTCGCGCTCGCGGCGTACGCCGCGGCGGCGCGCATCAATCCGAACAATCATGCGCTGGACGGAGGGCCGGCAACCGCCAAGCTCGAGCTCGAGGTTGTGGCGCAGCTGGCGACGATGTTCGGCTACGGGCCCGGCCACCTCGGCCATCTCACGAGTTCCGGCACGATCGGCAATCTGGAAGCGCTGTGGGTGGCGTCGCGTCTCAAGCCCGGCACGAAGATCGCGTTCTCCACGGAGGCGCACTACACGCACGCGCGGATGTGCGAGCTGCTCGGCGTGGAGACCGTCACGCTGGCGGTGGATCGGCGCGGGCGCATCGACATGGACGCGTTGCGCGCGCTGGGCGCGAGCCGCAACGTGGGCACGATCGTCGTCACCGCGGGCACGACCGCCGCCGGCGCCGTCGATCCGATCCACGAAATCGCCGAGCTCGCTTGCGAGCGTGGCTGGCGCGTGCATGCGGACGCCGCCTATGGGGGATTTTTCGCGATCGTCGCCGGCGATCCGCAGGCAAAGATGGACCCGGCGCCGTGGCGCGCTCTCAAAGACTGCGATTCGATCGTCGTTGATCCGCACAAGCACGGGCTGCAACCGTACGGTTGCGGCTGCGTGCTGTTCGCCGATGAGCGCGTTGCCGAGCTGTATCGGCACGAGAGTCCGTATACGTATTATATCGAATCGCCTCGGTCGGCTGAAGCCCGCCGCTCCAATTCGTCGCTGCGCTCCTCACGGTCGGCTAAAGCCGACCGCTCCATGATTCACCTAGGGGAGATCTCGCTCGAGTGCTCGCGTGCGGGGGCTGCGGCGGCCGCGCTTTGGACGACCCTGCGATGTTTCCCGCTCGATTCGAGCGGCCTGGGCGGATCGCTGCTCGCGTCCCGACAGGCCGCGCTTGCGGCCTACGACTGCGCGATCGCCGGCGAACGGATCACGCCGATCGTCGCGCCTGAACTCGATATCATCGCGCTGCTCGCCGCGGCGCCCGGCGAACCTATCTCGGCGGCCGCGGCCAGTCGTCGAGCAGAAGCGATCTTCGAGCTCTGCGAATCCGACGCGCGGGCGCCGCTGTACCTGGCCAAGTGGCACCTGCCGGAGGCGTTCGGGCGACTGGCGTTGCCGAACGTTACATGGGACGCCCCGTCCTGCACGGTGCTGCGCAGCGTGCTGATGAAGCCCGAGCAGCGCCAGCGAGCCCCTGCACTGGTCGCGCGAATCGAAAAAGCGATGAATGGCCTGTGATTGACGTCGCAATCGGACCGCGTTTGCGTAACGCCGGCCTGCGCAGCGTCGTCATACGGGCATGGATCACCACCGCTGCACCCTGTGCCTAGCCGACGCGCGAGACTCGAAGCTCTTCGCCTTTGAATCCGGTCAGCGCGCCGTGCGTATCTGCGCCGGCTGCTATTTTATCGCCATCGATCTCGGATACGTGGTGGTGTACAACGAACGCGAAGCCCAGGCGATCCCGGGAAACCTCGTTCTTTAGCGTTTCATGAGCGGCAGCCAGGGTAAACCCACCAAACCCGTATAGGCGACCTGCGGACGGATGAGCCGATTGTCGGACATCTGTTCCAGCACGTGCGCGGTCCAACCGGCCATTCGGCTGCACGCGAACATGCACGTGAACGTATCGGGTTCGATGCCGAGCGCGTACAGCGTCGGGGCCGAGTAGAACTCGACGTTCGCATAGAGTCGGCGGCCGGGTTTTTTCTCGTTGAGCACCTTCACCGCGACGTCTTCGAGCGTGCGGGCGAGCTCGTACCATTGGGGCTGGCCGCAGCTCTTGCCGAGCTCGCGCGCCATGTTCTCCAGTGGCTCGGCGCGCGGGTCGCGCACTTTGTACTCGCGGTGCCCGATGCCCATGACGCGGCCGCCGCGATCGACGAGCTCGCGCACGTACGCCTCGGCCTTCGCCGGCTCGCCGATTTCGAGCAGCGTCTTCATGACTTTGCCGGGGGCGCCGCCGTGGAGGTCGCCCTGCAGCGTCGCGATCGCGCTCGTCACCGACGCATACATGTCAGCCCAGGTGCTCGCGGTGACCCGCGCCGCGAACGTCGACGCGTTGAATCCGTGATCGGCGAGCAGCACGAAGTACGCGTCCAGCCCTCGCGCGGCGGTGGGCGTGGGCGCTTCGCCGTTCTTCATATAGAGGAAGTTCGCGGCGTGACCGAGGTCGCGCCGCGGCGGCACGGGATCCTTGCCGCGACGCAGGCGGTCCCACGCCGCCACCGCGGTCGCGCATGCCGACGTCAAATGGATGGCGGCGGGAATGTCGGACGCGTGCGTGCCGTCCGGCCGCACGGGGACGTAGAGCGAGAGCGACGACACCGCAGTTCTCAGCGCGTCCATCGGCCACGCCTCGCGCGGCCAGGCGCGCATCGCGTCGAGCATGCCGCGCGGCAGTTCGCGTCGCTCCGCGAGGGCTCGCGCGTGATGTTCGAGTTCTGCCGCGGTCGGCAAGCGACCGTGCCATAGCAGATAGGAGACCTCTTCGAACGAGGCGTTGGCCGCGAGGTCCGCGATGTCGAAGCCGCGATACGTCAGCCGGCCTTCTCCGCCGGCCACCCGGCTGATCGCGGTCTCCCCGACGACGACGCCTTCCAGACCCGGATTGACGGTGATGCTTTGGCTTTTGACGATGTCACCTCACGGTCGAGCAAGCTCGACCTCCACAAGGGTCGACCAAGGTCGACCTCTACAAGTCAAGCGGGGCGTCGACCTCCCCGGAGGCGGGCAGCCGCGCGCGTTCGAAGGCGGTGGGAGCTCATGCCAACCACGCGCAAGGGCCGGCGCGACCGAACCGCCCTCTTCCTTTATACCGAGACCGGCGGCGGCCATCGCACGGCGGCGCAAGCGATCGACTCAGCGCTGCAGCGTCTCGCTCCTGCTCTCGGCATCGCGATCCAGTCCCGGCTCGTCGACGTCGTGTCCGCGTGCGGTCACTTCCCCCTGCGCGAGAGCATCCTCTCGTATGGAGCGATGCTCAAGGTGCGCCCCAGCCCGTACGCGGCGATCTACCATCTCTCAAATGGCCGAAAACGCTATCGCGTGCTTGGCCAACTCGGCAAGCCGTTCATCATTCGTAAATTCCGTCAACTCGTGGCCGACGTGCAGCCCGATGTGGTCGTGTCCGTGCACCCGCTGTTCAGCGTACTTTCACGCCAGACGATCGATTCGCTCCGGCTGCCCGCACCGCTGGTCGTCATCGTCACGGATCTCGTCAGCATCCATCACAGCTGGACCGCGGCCGACGCAGCGGACCACTACGTGGTCGCCTCGCCGGAGGCCGCCGAAGTGTGCGCTGAGCGCGACATTCCGCCGGCGAAGATCCACGACCTCGGGTTGCCGATACGCGAAGGCTTCGCGCCGGCACCCGCCGATCGAGCGCGCTCCAAGCTCGCGCTCGGCCTCGATGCGCGGCGCCGGACCTTGCTCGTCATGGCCGGCGGCGAAGGCGGCGGACGCATTCCGCGCTTGCTGCCGGACATCGCTCCGACGCTGCGCGCGCTCGATGTGCAGATCGTCGCCGTCGCCGGCAAGAACGCGGCGCTGCGCCGAAAGCTGCTCAAGATGGGCGGCGCACTGGGAGAGCAGGCGAAGGTGTTCGGATTCTTGGAAAACATCGCCGAGTATATGCAAGCGGCGGATGCGCTGCTGACGAAGGCCGGCCCTGGCACCATCGCCGAGGCTGCGGCGTCCGCTTTGCCGATCGTGGTCTGCGACTATATCTCCGGTCAGGAGGCCGGCAATCTCGAGTACGTGCGGCGGCGCGGGTCGGGCATCGTGGCGATGGACGCCGCGGCGCTCGGCGCGGCGGTCCAGCGTCTGTTTTCGGGTTCGGACGACGAGCTCGAGCGCCTGCGGCATGCGGCGCTCGCCAGCGCGCGGCCCGACGCGGCAGCGGACATCGCGCGGTTGCTCGTCGACGCGGCGCACCTCGCATTGCCCGAGGAGCCGCTCGGCGCGGCGGCCGGCAGCGTCAGAGTTTAGCCCCGCGCAATCCTTCCACGCCGCCGGCGAACACGAGCGCGCCGGCGCCGGCCATGCCCGCGTCGTTGCCCAACTTCGCGGAGACGATGCGGGTCGTGCCCTTGGGAACCATGCGCGTGCGGCGATCCACGAGCTTCGTCAGCGGCCGCGATAAGAGATTGGGCGCGGTCTGACCGACTCCGCCGCCAAGCGCGATGGTGTCCGGGTTGGTGAAGGCGATGATATTCGCGACGCCGATGGCGAGGTCGGCGAGCCACGCCGCCCACGCCGCCTTCGCGAGGCGATCGCCGCGCAGAACTCCTGCGCTGATGATTTTGGATTTCCAGTTGCGCTCCGTGATGCCGCGCAAGAGCGTGCTGCTAGGGAACCGCTTGGCGAGCACGCGAGCGTGGCGGAACAGCCCGCGCGACGACGCCTGCGCCTCGAAACAGCCGATGTTGCCGCAGGTACATCGGAATCCGGTATCGGGGCGGATGGTGTGGTGGCCGATTTCGCCGGCTCCCATCTCGTGGCCTAAGACGAGCCGGCGCTCGCACACGAGCCCGCCACCGATCCCGGTGCCGATCGTGATCAGCGCGAAATCGTTCGTCCCCTTGCCCACGCCGAAGAGGTATTCGCCGAGCGTCGCGCTGCGCGCGTCGTTGAGGATGTGGACGTCGTGGCGAAGGCGTCGCTCGAGCATGGCGCGCAGCGGCACGTCGCGCCAGCGGAAGTTGTTCGAAAATCGCACGACGCCGGTTTTTTCGATGACGTTGCCCGGACAGCCGAGGCCTACGCCCACGATCTTCTTGCCGTCAAGTTTCTTGAGGACGGCGCGCACCACGACTTCGATGACTTCGACCACGTGCTCGACGCGTCGAGAGGTCAGCTCTTGCTTCGCGCGGTGCTTGAGTCTGCCGTGCTTGTCTACCGCGGCCGCGCTCACGTGCGTGCCGCCGAGGTCGATTCCGATCGCGTGCTTCATGAGAACGGATTCTCACGCTTCGAAACGGAACCTGCGCAGCGTGAACGCCGTGGTTGAAACCGACCGCCTGATTCTGCGACCGTTCGAGCCGGCCGACTTCGAAACGTATTTCGCGCGCGTGCTGGGCGACGCCGACGTGATGCGCTATCTGGCGACGGGCGCGCCGATGGACAAAGCCGAAGCGCTCACGCGTTTTCAGCAACGCCTCGCTGCGCCGCCCGCGGAGCTGCATGCCGTGTGGGCGGTCGTCGAACGGCTGTCGGGCGAGCTGATCGGGCATGCGGCGCTGCACGCGCTCGAGGGGACCGAGCTCGTCGAAGTCGCGTACGCGCTGGGGAAACGCTGGTGGGGCCGCGGCTATGCCAGCGAAGCGGCGAGCGCGGCGGTCCGTTATGGATTCGAGCGCTTGGCGCTCGACCCGATCGTCGCCGTCACGCGGCCGACGAACGCGGCGTCGCGACGCGTCTTGCAGAAGCTCGGATTTTCGTACGTCCGCGACGCGGTCTTCTACAACGGGCCCGCCGCCTACTACGAACTGCATAAGCAGGACGTCGCGCCGGCGATCCGCTGACGCCGCCCGCGCGTTTAGCTCGGACGCGGTCTCACGAAAAGCGCGGCGAGCACCAGCGCGGCGCCCGCCGCCATGCAGGCGATCGACGCGTCGTACTCCGAGCGCAGTCGCACGCATTGGTCCGCCGACCGGGTGTCGAGGGCTCGCACGATCTGCCCGACCGTCGTCTGGCACAACTGCCAGTCGGCGTTCGTCTTCGAATAGATGAGAAAACCGACGATCGCGACGAGCACGCCGATCACGATCAAGATCTGTTGACGGCGGCCCATCTCGATTCTCCGTATGGTGCCCAGGACAGGGCTCGAACCTGCACCGGTTTTACCCGACTAGCCCCTCAAACTAGCGCGTCTGCCAATTCCGCCACCTGGGCACGAGGTAGGACGAGCTTCGCTCGTCCTCTACGGCGACCTTCGGTCGCGCGCTACATTTTGGTTTTATTTGACGTTGGGGTCGAGGGCGTCGCGCAAACCGTCGCCCATGTAATTGATCGCCAAAACCGTCACGAAAATGCACAAGCCCGGGAAGATCGCATCCCACCACGCATAGGTGATGGTGTCTTGCGCGTTGGCGAGCATGCTGCCCCACGACGCCATCGGCGGCTGGATCCCGAAGCCCAAGAACGACAGCACGGACTCGAGGATGATGACGTTCGCAACATCCAGCGTGGCTTGCACGATGATGGGGGCGATCGAGTTCGGCAGCAAGTGCCGGATGACGATGCGCGGATCGCTGCCGCCGATGGCGCGCGCCGCCTCGCAGAACTCCTTCTCGCGCAAGCTCAAAAACGCGCCGCGCACGAGGCGCGCAACCGGCGGCCACGATAGCACGCCGATGATGATGACGATCGAATCGAAATTAAGCGCCGCCTTCGTCGATGAGGCCGCGACGATGCCGGTGAGAACAAGCAAGAGCGGCAGCAGCGGGATCGACAAAAACACGTCGGTCGCTCGCATGAGCAGATAGTCGAGCCGGCCGCCGTAATACCCCGCGATGGCTCCGACGACGGTCCCAATGAGGATCTCGATGACGACCACGGTCACCGCGAGCGACAGCGAGATGCGGGCGCCGAACATCAGACGCGCCAGCAGGTCGCGGCCGACGTCGTCCGTGCCGAGCGCGTGGCCGTAGGTGCCCGGCGCGAGCGGCGTCCCGACCCAGTTGGAGTCGATCGCGTTCGGGTCCCAATGGCTGAGCAGCGGCGCGAACACGGCGGCAAGGACCATGAGCAGCAGCACGACGGCGCCGGTCAAGGCTAGCCGATGGCGCGTGAATTTCTTCCATGCGAGATGGCGCTCGCGCGCGTATTCCTCGCCCGGCTGATCGAGCGGCGGGGGGAACTCTGCTTGTACGGCGACGCGCGGCGCTATGGCCATGTCAGCGAATCCCTAATCGTACCGGATCCGCGGATCGAGCCAGCCGTACGTGAGATCCGCGGCGAGGTTGAAGGCGACGACGAGCACCGCCAGCACCACGAGATAGCCTTGCAGCAGCGAGAAATCTTGCTGGTTCAGCGCGGTGATGAACAGCCGGCCCATCCCCGGGTAGGCGAAGATCGTCTCGGTGACGATGGCGCCGCCGACCAAGCCGGGCATGGTGAGTGCCACGATCGTGACCACCGGCATGAGCGCGTTCTTGAGCCCGTGCTTGAGGATGATGCGCCCGAACGACAGCCCTTTGGCTGCCGCGGTGCGCATGTAGTCGGTGTGCAGCACCTCCTGCATCGAGGCGCGCGTGAAGCGAGAGAACGTCGCCACTTGGAGCAGCGAGAGCACGATGACCGGCATCACGAGATGGCGCACTTGGTCGAAAAAGCCGCCGCCTTCGGTCGAAGTGAGGCCGGCCGAGGGCAGCGTGAAATTCAATGCGTAGCCGAAGGCTTGCGCGTGGATGCCATGCACCGCCAGCGCATACTGCAGCAGAATCGCGAAGAAAAAGACCGGCATGGATTGACCGAAGAAGGCGAAGGTCGTGACGAAGTAGTCGATCGGCGAATACGGCTTGACCGCCGCGATGATGCCGAACGACAGCCCGACGATGAGCGCGAAGATGAGCGACGACACGGTCAGCTTGAGCGTCGCGGGAAGGCGCTCCAGCATCGACTGCGTCACCGGTTCCGATTGCGTCTGCGACCAGCCCCAGTCGCCGGTGACGTAGTGACCGATCCACGCGGCATAGCGGATCGGGAACGGCCGATCCAGCCCGAAGTTGTGCTCCAAGCGTTTGATGTCGGCGGCTGTGATGTGCGGATTCTGCAGGTACGGCGCCAACGGTCCGCCCGGCATCTTATCCAAAATCGCGAAGATGATCAGACTGATGATGATCATCAGGGGAATCGCCTGGAGCGTGCGGCGGATCGCGTAGGTCAGCATGGATGAAGTCGCCTCACGGTGAGACCGGGAGAATCGGTTTACCGTTCGGCCAGCGCGCATCCTCCGCGGAGATCCAGCCTGCGTGCGGGCGCCCCGCTTGGATGAAAATTCGGACTTTCATAATTTCCGTGAAGGCGGAAGCAGGGCGCACGCCGACCCGGAAGCGCCGGCACGACAATATCACCGCCTGCGTGCCGGCCGGTGCGAGCGTCGAATGCTTGAGGACCGACTCGACGATATACGCGCCGTTTGAATAGTTTACCAGCCGCTGCGCCGTATCCCAGACGAACACATCGGGATCCATGCCCTGCGCCGCGAGCAAGATCCGCGATCCTTGCGCCACCGGACATGCTCCGGCGGCAGCGCAGCTCAGCAGGACGACGGCGAGCCCGGCTGCCGTCGCGCGGGGCCACCGCGAATTCACAGCGCTGAACGTTCGCGCGAAAGCGCCTCGCGACCTACGCGCGATTGAGTTGGCGAAGCACGTACGGCAGGATGCCGTCGTGACGGTAGTATTCCGCCTCGTCCGGAGTGTCGATGCGGGCAATGACAGTGAACGGGCGCTCGACGCCGCGATCGTCTTTTGCGACGACGCGCAGTTTCGCGCCCGCTTTCACGCCGCCCGCGATCGGTGCGATGTCGAACGTCTCCTCGCCGCTCAGCTCCAGCGCGGCGGCGGATTGTCCGGCCTCGAATTGAAGCGGCAGCAGACCCATGCCGATCAAGTTGCTGCGGTGGATGCGCTCGAAGCTCTCCGCGATGACCGCACGGATGCCCAGCAGCCGCGGACCCTTGGCCGCCCAGTCGCGCGATGAACCCGAACCGTATTCCTTGCCGGCGATCACGATCAGGGGTACGCCGTCACGCTGGTAGCGCACCGATGCGTCGTAGATCGTCAGCTCTTCTCCATCGGGCAGATGGCGCGTGTAGCCGCCCTCTTTGCTCGGCACGAGCCTGTTGCGAAGCCGCACGTTCGCGAACGTCCCACGCACCATGACCTCGTCGTTGCCGCGCCGCGCGCCGTACGAATTGAAATCCTTCGGCTCGACGCCCCGCGCGATGAGGTATTGCCCTGCCGGACTGTTCTTGCCGATGCTGCCGGCCGGCGAGATGTGGTCGGTCGTGATGCTGTCCCCGAGCATGGCCAGCACGCGCGCGCCGACGATGTCGCGAAGCGGCGGCGGCTGCGCCGTGACGCGCTCCAAGAACGGCGGGCGCTTGACGTACGTCGAGCTCACTTCCCACGCGAAGCGAGCCGATTCGGAAATCTCGAGCTTGCGCCAGCGCTCGTCGCCGCCGAACGCGTCTGCGTACTGGCGCCGGAACATCGATTCGGCGACGCACTCGGCCACCGTGCGATTGATCTCGTCTGGGGATGGCCACACGTCGTGCAGGTGCACGGGTTTTCCCGCGGCGTCGAATCCGAGCGGCTCCGTCATCGGGTCGAAGTCCATCGTGCCGGCCAGCGCATAGGCGACGACGAGCGGCGGCGACGCCAGATAGTTCGCTTTGACCTGCGGATGGATGCGACCCTCGAAGTTGCGATTGCCCGACAGCACGGAGCACACGACGAGATCGTGTTCGTCGACCGCGTTCGCGATGGGCTCGGGCAACGGCCCGCTGTTGCCGATGCAAGTCGTGCAGCCGTAGCCCACGAGATAGAATCCGAGTCTTTCGAGGAACGGCGTGAGGCCCGCCTTGTTCAGGTAATCGGTCACGACTTTCGAGCCGGGAGCAAGGCTCGTCTTAACCCACGGCTTCGATTGCAGGCCGCGCTCGACGGCTTTTTTCGCCAGCAGCCCGGCGCCGACCATCACCGACGGGTTCGAGGTGTTCGTGCAGCTCGTGATGGCGGCGATCACTACTGCCCCGTCGCGCAGCTCGGACATGCCGTGCGCGGCGGCCCACTGCGCCACGCGCCGCTCCGGTTGCACGCTGATCGAACCTTCGCGCAAGCGGCCGTCCGTGACGCCGCCCCCCTCGCTTTCCATCGCGCCCGCGGCCGCCGGTTGGCGGTTTTTTTCGCGGCCGCTCACCATCTGCTCGAATGCCGCCGCGAACGACTGTTTCGCGCTGCGCAGCGGCACCCGGTCCTGCGGGCGTCTCGGTCCGGCCAAGCTTGGCTCGACGCTTCCCAGATCGAGCTCGAGGGTATCCGAGTAGAGCGGATCCACGGACTCGTCGCTGCGGAACAAACCTTGCGCTTCGGCGTAGGCACGCACGAGCTCGATCGTTTCGTTCGAACGGCCGGTGAGCCGCAGGTACCTCAGCGTCTCTTCGTCGATCGGAAAGATCGCGCACGTCGAGCCGAATTCCGGCGACATGTTGCCGATGGTGGCGCGGTCGGCGAGGGGCAGATGCGTCAACCCGGTCCCGAAGAACTCGACGAACTTGTCGACCACGCCCTTCTTGCGGAGCATCTCGGCGACCGTGAGCACGAGATCGGTGGCCGTCGCCCCGTGCGGCAGTTTGCCGCGCAGTTTAAATCCGATGACCTCGGGGATGCGCATCGACACCGGCTGGCCCAGCATGGCGGCTTCCGCTTCGATGCCACCGACGCCCCAGCCGAGCACGCCGAGCCCGTTGATCATCGTGGTGTGCGAATCGGTGCCGACCAGCGTGTCGGGGTACACGTGCGACGCGCCGTCACGATCCGCGACGAATGCGACGCGCGCCAGATATTCCAGATTCACTTGATGCACGATGCCGGTGTCGGGCGGCAGCACCCGGAAGCGCTTGAGCGCCTTTTGCGCCCACTTCAGCAGCGCGTAGCGCTCTTGATTGCGTTCGAACTCCAGATCCGCGTTGATGGCGAACGCTTCGCGCGTGCCGAACGCGTCCGCTTGCACCGAGTGATCGATGACCAGCTCGACGTCCTGCAGCGGATTGATGCGAGTCGGGTCGCCGCCGATCTCCGCGATGGCGTCGCGCATCGCGGCCAGGTCGACCACGCAGGGCACGCCGGTGAAATCCTGGAGCAGCACGCGTGCCGGCCGGAACGCGATCTCGCGCTCGACCGGCTTGTCCGGATGCCACGACGCCAGCGCAACGATGTGATCCGCGGTGACGGATCGACCGTCTTCGTGACGGAGCAGGTTCTCGACGAGGATTTTCAGCGAATACGGAAGACGCTCGACGTGGCCGACGCCTGCGTCTGCGAGCGCGCCGATGCGATGGTAGCGAAACGTCTTGCCCCCGACCTCGAGCGTAGCCGCGCTGTTGAAACGGCTCTTCGGCGACGCCACGACTAGCCTCCCTCGAGCTTCGCTCGAGCGCTACATTTCGCTCGAGCGCTACACGTATTTTTCACTCGCCTTGGGCCGCCGTGTAGCCCGCCTGGCCGTCGAACGTATACAGATTTTCCGTCTTGATGGAATCCAGACCGGCTCCGGCCACGCGATCGAGCAGGCCCGCGACCTGTCCGTGGGTGACCGGTTTGCCGTCGTGCTTGTTGAAGATGCGGCAGCGCCAGTGATCGCCCAAAAACGTCTCGGGATAGCCGTGCGGCCACACCTGCGTGCCACGCGACGTTATGGTCTGCAGCGTGAGGTGCTCGCCGAGCAGCGGCGTGACCAGACGCGCGAGATCCTCGGGCGAACCGCCGGTCCAATCGAAGTAGACGTCCACGCCGACGAGCGCTTTTTTCGCGTGCGGCTTCGAGGCGGCTGGCTGCGGCGTTGACTGGGCGCTCGCCGCGTACCTCGCCGGCTTGAGCGTTTGCGGGAGCTGCCCCAGCCGCGCGATGACCGCCTGCGCGAATTCGCGCGTGCCGACTTTTTGCTTGCTCACCCGGTCGTCGTAGATATCGTAGGTGTGGATGCCGTCTTCGACGGTCTTCAGCCAGGCGTTGTGGACGCGGGCCGCGACATCGATCTGTCCGATGTGGACGAGCATCATGACAGCGCCGAGCAGCAGGCCAGATGGGTTGGCGACATTTTGGCCGGCGCGCCGCGGCGCCGAACCATGGATCGCTTCGAACATAGCGGCCTGGCTTCCGATGTTGGCCGAACCCGCCAGGCCCACCGAACCGGCGATTTGCGCGGCCACGTCCGAAAGGATGTCCCCGTAGAGATTCTCCAGCACGACGACGTCGAACGCCTCGGGAGTATCGGCCAGCTTCGCCGCGCCGATGTCGACAATCCAGTGCTCCTTTTCGATGTCGGGATATGCCGCCCCGATTTCGTCGAACACCCGATGAAAGAGCCCATCGGTCAGTTTCAAGATGTTGTCTTTGGTGAAGCAGGTGACTTTCTTGCGATTGTCGCGCCGCGCGTAGTCGAAGGCGTAGCGGATGATGCGTTCGGAGCCCGGCCGCGTGATCAGTTTCAGGCATTGCATGACGTCTTCGGTCTGCCGGTACTCGATGCCGCCGTAGACGTCTTCCTCGTTCTCGCGCACGATGACGAGGTCCATGTTCGGGTACTTCGTGTCGACGAACGGCGCGTACGAAACGCACGGGCGCACGTTCGCGTACAGGCCCAAAACCTTGCGCGTGGTCACGTTGAGGCTCTTGAAGCCGCCGCCTTGGGGCGTGGTGATCGGGGCTTTGAGGAAGACTTTGGTGCGGCGCAGCGACTCCCATGCGCTCGGCTCGATGCCGGCGGAAATGCCGCGCAGATAGACCTTTTCTCCGATCTCGATGACGTCGATGTCCAGCTGCGCGCCGGCGCGCTGCAGGACTTCGAGCGTCGCCGTCATGATCTCGGGGCCGATGCCGTCGCCGTACGCGACGGTGATCGGGATCTCGCTAGCCAAGGTGCGAAAGCGGTTCAAGAGGTCGCCGAAAAACCCCCTGCGAACGAGTGGCGCGCGATGACAAAGGTGCAGCCGACGTGAGTCTGTTCGATAGCTTGTTCGGAAGTTTGCTCGGGAATTTGGAGAAAGTCGCGGCGCGTTTTTCGGACATGCGAGGCGTGACGGCTGCCGTGGACTGGTTCCGCAACCAGGCCATCGCCGACCAGCACGTCAGGGTGTGGGTCGTGCCTCCCGACAAGCTGCTGCGCGCACCACAAGCCGGCGACAACCGCCGGACGGATCTGCAATGGATCGTGTCGGTCGACTATCGCGGCGCGAACATCGAAAAGCGCGTCGCGGAAGAGGCGCTCGTGCGCGAAGGCGGCGCACTCTATCCGATCGCGCCGAATGGCATCTGATCGGCTGACATGATCGTCGCCATCGCGCGAGAGCTCGGCGCGGGCGGACACGAGGTCGGCGAGCGGATCGCGGCGACGCTCGGCGTCGAGCTCCTTGACAATCAGATCGTTGACCTCGTGGCAGGCAAGATCGGCGCCCCGGCGTCCTATGTGGCCGCGCGCGACGAGAGTGTCGAAACTTTTGCGGAGCGGCTCTTCCAGGCGATCAGCACGGCGCAGCCGGAGGCGTACCCGGCCGACGTCTCGCCGGACTGGTCCGAAGAGCGCCTCGTGCGGCTCACCGGCGACATCATTCGAGAACGGGCGCGTTCTCGATCGCTCGTCGTCATCGGGCGCGGCGCGCCGTTGCTGCTCAAAGACGTGCCGGGCGCGCTGCGCGTGTTCGTGCTGGCGGACGCGGAAGCGCGTGCGCGGCGCCTGATGGCGCGCCAAGGCTGCGCGCGCGAGGATGCGCTCAAGCAGATGAAAGTATCGGATCAGCACCGCGCCGCGTACATGAAGCAGTACTACAACGCGGACTGGCGCGACCCGCACCTCTACGATTTGACGCTGAATAGCGGTGCGCTCGGCGTGGAAACCGCGGCACGCATCGCGGTGGAGTGCGTGCGCGTCCTCAATCCGGGCGCGGTCGGCTAGACGCGAACCGCCTCGAGCCCGCGCCCTTCGCCGATCGCGCACACCGCGGGCGACTCCCAACGGATTCGGTCTTTGACGAAACGATTGAATTCGCGCAAGCGCACAGCCGCGAGCATCTCGATCTCGCGCGACGGCGTCACCAGCGGCTGGTCGAAGAGCGCGAGCTCGGCGTAGCGTCCGGCGGTGGCCGTGGTCCAGTCCGCGACCAGGTCGATCTGCGCCGCCAGCGCGTCGCGGCCGCGCTCGAACTCGTCTCGCGAAAAGCCGCGTCGCGTGCCCTCCAAAATGCGGCGCATCTCGCGCACCGCCGTGGTGGCGCGATTTCGGCCGACGGCCGCCATGGCGCTCATCACGCCGACGTCCGGATAGAAGTCTTGGGTTGCGTAGACATCGTAGGCGAGCCCAAGCTTTTCCCGCAGCCCGTCCCAGAGCCGGCTGCCGTCACCGTCGCCGACCAGCACCTGCGTCAATTGAGCCCGCAGCACGGCCTCGTATCCGTCCGCGTACGACGGCGTCGTCGTGGACACGGCGAACCAGACCTGTTGCGAGTTGGCGCGCCGCACGATTCGCGAACGCCGGCTCTGGGGCAGCGAGGGAGCGTAGCGCGCCAGCGACGGCCGGCGGGGTGACGCCGCACCGGCTGCCGGCCGCCAGGTCCCGAAGTGGCGGCGCGCCAGCGCGATCATCTCGGTCGCGCTCGCCGGACCGGCCACGCTCAGCACCGCGTTGCGCGGATGGAAATAGCGGCGGTGATGCCGCCGAACTTGATGGCGAGCGATGTCGCGCAGGCTCGAACGCGTGCCGCCGATGTCTCGACCGAGCGGGTGCGCGCCCCACAGCGTTTTGTCCGTCAGCACCTCGATCTGTTTGCTCGGATCCTCTTGCCAATCGCGCAGCTCCTCGAGCACGACGCGGCGCTCCGTCTCGACGTCGTTGCGGTCGAAGCGCGGCCGCTGCGCGACGCTCGCGATCACATCCAGCGCGTCGTCGATGCGCCCGGCCGGCACCGCCGCGGCGAGCGAAATCGTCTCTTTGTTCGTGGATGGGTCGAAGCGGTTGCCGCAGCGCTGCATCGCCGCCGCGAGCTCGTGGCGCGTAAAGTCCGCGGTGGATTTGAAGATGAGGTGCTCGAGGAAATGCGCCAAGCCGGGCGCTGCCGGCGGATCGTAGATCGATCCGGCACGCACGGCCAGCGTCACGCCGAACGACCGCTCGCTCGGCATGGGCGTGATGACGACGCGCAAACCGTTGCGCAGCACGGATGTCGTGGGCGTGGGACCTGATTCGGGGCGACGCATTGCGGTGGAACCTCTGAGGAACTTGGAGCGGTCGGGCTTCAGCCGACCGTCGGTTTTAGCCGACCCATAGTATTCTCCGCAGCCCGCCAGGCTACCCCGGCACGGGCGGGACCGACGCATCAACGTTTGTCGACCGCCTTGTCCCTAGCGGCGGGAATGCGACCGCTCGCTTGGGCCGCTAGGCGAGCCGACCGGGAGCGCGTTGATCGGGAATCATTTCACCTGCGCCGTGCGCGCCGTCAAGTCGCGCGCAGCGGATCGCGATCAACGCGTCGCTCAATCCGCGCGCGCGCGTGGCACGTTCTCTAATGATACAAGGCTCGATTCGGGCGGCGAGCGAACCGGCCGGGACATGACCGAGGACAGCGCGCTCGTCGCGCGGCTAGAAGACCGCAACCCGGACACGTTCGCCGCCATCTACGATCGTTTCGCCGGCCTTGTCTACGGGCTGGCGAGACGCATATTGCAAAATGACGTGCAGGCGGAAGACGTGACGCAGTCGATTTTCTTGAGTCTGTGGGCCAACCCGAGCGCGTTTCGCGGCGGCAATTTCGGCGCCTGGATCGCGCGGGTCGCCCGCAATGCGGCGATCGACGTGCTGCGCAGCGCCGCGGTGCGAACCCGTGCGCCCGAGATGCCGCTGCAGCTCGCGTCCCCGACGGCGCTCGATGAGGTGGTGTTCGACCGCCTTCGCTCCGAATCGGTGACCGAGGCGCTCAAGGCTTTGCCGGACGAGCAGCGCCGGCCGATCGAGATCGCCTACTTCCAGGGGCTTTCGTATCGCGACGTGGCCGAGCGGCTGGGCGAGCCGGTGGGCACCATCAAGAGCAGAATCAGGGCCGGACTGCGCCGCATGGGGCAGGCACTCTCCGGGATCACGAACGCATGATGCAGTCGCACGATGAATCGATGACGGAACTCGCCGCGCTACACGGGCTCGGGCTCCTGCCGCTGGGCGAATGCGCAGCCGTCGAGGCGCACATCGCGAACTGCGACGAGTGCAAGCGCGAGTTCGCGGACTCAGCAGCGGCGGCGGCGGCGCTCGCTGAATCGTCGGCGCAAACGCCGCCGGCCGCGCTGCGAGCTCGCGTGCTGGAGTCGATCCGCGCGCCGAGCAGGCTTTTGCCGGCTGCCGACGCTGCGACGATCGCTCGCCGGCCGCAGCGCGTGCGTTTTTGGCTGCCGTTCGGCTTGGCGGCAGCGGCGGCTTTGATCATCGCGCTCGTGTGGACGCACAATCTTGGGCTGCCGCCGCAGCAGCTGACCGCTCAAGCTCCGCAGCGTGGCAGTCATATCCTCGGTGAATGGAGAGCCGCGTGCGCGGCGGGTGGCTGCGCCGGCGATGTGGTCGCGCTTTCGAGCGGCGTCGTGCAACTTCGGGCGACGAGATTGCATGCGCTGCCGCCCGGCAAGGTCTATCAAGCATGGCTCATCGCGCCGGGCAGCGCGCATCCGATCCCGGAACCGACGTTCTTGCCGGACCGCGCTGGCAACGGCTCGGTGTCCTTCGCGGGCGTGCCGCGCAAGGGAGCGCACGTCGCGCTCACCGTCGAGCCGCGCGGTGGCTCGAAGGCTCCGACGACCAAACCGTTTTTGGTGGCGACGCTCGACTAAGAGGAGGCGCGACGATGCGATTCATGATGCTGATGATCCCGAAAGATTACGCCACGACGAGCTTGCGAAAGCGGGCGTGCTGCTCTCCCTTGACGGGCTCACGCCGCCCATCAAAGGCACGCGCGTCAAATTCTCCGGAGGCAAGACCGCGATCGCGGATGGCCCGTTCACCGAATCAAAAGAGTTGCTCGGTGGTTATTGGATGATTCAGGTGAAGTCGAAGGAAGAAGCAGTCGCATGGGCCGCGCGCTGCCCCGCCCAAGACGGCGACATCAGCGAAGTCCGCCAGGTATTCGAAGCGTCAGATTTTCCCGCGTGACCGTCTTAGTTCGAGACGAGCCGGAACTTGGCGTAGATGTACGGGTAGCTCGGTCGGTACCAGTTGCGCAGGCTGCGGCGCACCAGATCGCGCGCCGTCACCGCGGAGCCGCCTTTGACCACGAAGTGATCGCCGTCGAAGAAATCGTTTGAGTACACCGGGTACGAGACCATCGGCTCGAAGCCCGGCAGCGGTCCAAATGGCGTGGACGTCCACTCCCACCCGTTGCCGACCAGGTCGTGGATGCCCCACGCGCTGACGCCCGCCGGATACGACCCGGCCGGCACCGGATCCCAATACTGGAAATCGAGATTGCCTCGTTTCGGCGAGAACGGCTCTTCGCCCCAAGGGTACGACCGCTCGGCGCCGTCCGGCGCGCCGAATGCTGCGCGCTGGAATTCGGGCTCGCTCAGCAGCCGCGCGCCGCGCCATTGCGCGTACGCCTTGGCTTGCTCGAGCGAAACGTACACCGGCCACGCCGCGGGCAACGCGATCTCCTCGAACATCGCGAGCTGCTGCCAGCGATCGTCGCGGCGGATCCAAAACAGCGGCGGCTCGCCGCCGGACTCGACGAACTTCAGATAGTCGGCGTTGGTCACGCTGTGCGCGTCGACGTCAAAGGCGGCTACCTCGACCTGCGTCGCGCGGAACTCGTTGTCCCAACCGAAGTCGACGTCTTCTGGATTCGCGCCGAGCGTCGCGACGCCCGCGGGCACGTGGATGCGCTGCGCTTTGGGCAGCGGCCCGTCGGCCGGCGTTCCGCCCGTTCCAGCGGGCCGGTGCTTGTGGTCCAGCGGCACCCGGTGCAGCATATAGAGCAGCGTCTCGTGGTGCATTTGCTCGTGCTCGAGGACCGTGTAGACGGCTTCTCTGACGCGCGGCGAGAGCGCACCGGATTCCGCTTGCGCGCGGCTCAGCGCGGCGAGCACCTCGGCATCCCAGCGCCGCGCCAGCTCTTGCACGCGCTCGCGCGCGGGCCACGCGGCGGGCGCGCTGCTCTGCGCCGCGGTGGCGCTCGCCGGATCGATGCCGCGCTGAAACAGCTTCTCCATCGCATCGTCCATGGCCGGTGCACCCAGCGCGCCGCGCACGAGGGTGATGTAGCTGAACGCGGGCAGATGGCCTTCGTAAAAGCGCACGGGATGGCGCAAGGGGATCGGGCGCGAATCGTACGCATCCGCGGAGAGCATATCGAACAGCATGCTCGAGCGCTTGCGATTCGCGCGATACCAGTCGACGAAGTCTGTGCGCTTGAGGGCGCGGATTGCGACGGACATGTGCGAGCCCCTTTCCGCGGTCACCAAAGATGCGCCGCCGCAGCATGCATACCCTGTTCGTTTCCAGACGCGGCGACGTAATCGCATCGAGCGAAATGCTGTGCTCGAGCAAAGCTCGACGCCATGAGCGACCGCAGGTCGCTCCCATCCTATCGCGCGCGAGCTGCGACCGCGCCAGCATTACGAGCCCTACGCGGCGGACTTGATGGCCAGCGACGCGTTGAGGCCGCCGAAGCTGCTTCGCAGTAGCGCGCGACCAGAACGACTAAGGACGTGTCGGCATGTTCACGTCAGCCTCGCCGCGCAGCCTCGATGGCGGCGACGTCGATCTTCTTCATCGTCATCATCACCTCGAAGGCACGCTTTGCCTCACCGCCACCAGCCGCAAGCGCATCGGTTAGCGCGCGCGGGGTGAGCGCGCCGCCTCATGCGCGTCCTTGTCGAACCAGAGGCAGATCGTGTTCTTTGGCTTCATGTTCGTGTGCTCCTTATGCTCGATCAGGGCGAACGCCGCGGTCTTTGCGTCGGTCCGTTATCACTGATCCACCAGTTCATCTGCTGATCTGCTACGCCCGGCGTTTCAAATTGGTCGCCGCCCATCCTGCCTTCTAAATCATATCGCTGGCAGGGATCGACTTCCAGATGCGGAGCTATGACAGGCCAATTTCCAAGTGATCCCGATTCAGGTTCCTCCTTGGCGGTAGATCACGCAAATCGGCACGCCGATCGCGCGGCCTTCGACGAAGTGAACCCCCGCCTCGCCACCCGCCCTAAGAAGGCGTCCCGACAAGTAGAAATTCGATGCCGACTATCCCGTGCGCGCCAGGCTCGGAGCCGATTTGATCTTTGACTGAATGGAGGCCGATGACCGCGAGCGCTTCACCGGCGCGGCGCGGTAATCAGGTATCCACCTTCGGTCGTTTTCTCGGCGATCGCCAAAGCAAGACTACAGAGTACACGGCCACTACGCCTCCGAGCACGAATTCCAGCCAGCGAAGTGCATCGGACCGCGGGAACGATGCTCGTTCCACTATCACGGCTATAGCCGCGATCATGAATACTGCGAAATAAATGCGGGAATTCAAGCGCACTGTCTTACGACCGGCCCGCTTGCCGTCCTAACATGCAACTGCATGCACGATCATCCCAATTCCCACTTCTGCTCCCAGCGCCGCCCCAATTCCGGCGAGAACACCAGTGGCACAGAAAATCAGTGCGACCCCACCGACAAACTCATTTGCTTTTGCGAGAAGCTCGCAATCCGCCTTTGTATAAGCTACGTCAGTGCCGACGCCGAGGTCGTGTGGCGCGATGTCGCTCGCAATTGGCGCTGCTGCATGGTACGCAACCACGCGACCGGCTCCGTTTAGGCGGGATCCTGTAGGCGAACCCAACTGATACGTGCGGTTCACGTTTAAGCCTTGCGAGTTGGTAGCGGTAAACGTGGCGGTCGTTGCGTCTGAATTTAGGACTACATTCAGCTGCCACTGAACGTTGCCGTTCGACGTAAACGTCGCTTTAGCCGAACTGTAATCGGTGCCCGGCGTAACGGTAACGCCACCTGTGGTGTACGGCACGCCAGGAGTGGGGGGAAGAGGCATGGAGTGCACGACTGTAATCGTGCTTGAGGAGATGCTGGGAGCAGACAAGGTTATCGTGGCGACGTCGGACTTCGAACTTCCAGAAAAGGACGTACTGTGATTCCCCCAAACGGACCCACTAGATGTATAGATTGTGCCAGCGATCAATTGACTCGGGTCATTCCACCCCAGATGGCTATAGCTTCCGTCGGACGAGGTCGCCGCATCATGGAAATTATATTGCCCGCCCCCACCGCCCCCGCAGCCGTCTCCCGCGATCAACGGGCAGCCACCCAGAGTTGTGACGGTTTTGCTGGGCGATTTCAGCGGCCCCATGGTGAGCTGCGAAGAGCACGCCGCTGTGAATCCAGCCAGACCTGCTAGTCCCAGGAGTACGTCTATACGAGAAAGCTTTCGTTGCGCGGACATTCTATCGTCCTCCGTCGAAAAGATCTCGCGACGGACCGGTGAATCCGATCGAATTCCGGCGGCCGCATGGCCGATAATAGCACACGCCCCCCCGCGCAAGGGGTAACGGGGCGTCGACCTTCGGTCGAGCATAGCACTACTATGCTGCGGGCTTGAAAACCAGCGACGCGTTGAGCCCGCCGAAGCCGAAGCTGTTGGACAGCACGTACTGCTGGCGCATGGCCATCGGTTCGCCGGGCGAGTAGCGCAGGTCGCAGCCCTCGCCGGGCAGCTCCAGATTGACGGTCGGCACGACCACGCTGTCGCGGATGCCGAGCGCCACGAGCGCGGCCTCGATGGATCCCGTCGCGCCGAGCGCGTGCCCCGTCATGCCCTTGGTGCCCGACACGATGACGCGGTCGGCGTGTTCGCCGAACACTTTGCGGATCGCCCGGCTCTCGGTCGAATCGTTGAGCGGCGTCGAGGAGCCGTGCGCGTTGATGTGATCGATGTTCGAGGGCTCGATGCCGGCCTCGCGCATCGCGAGCATCATCGCGCGCGCCGCTTCGCGGCCGTCGTCGCGCGGCGCCGTCATGTGAGAGCCGTCGTTGGTGAGCGCGTACCCGCAGATCTCGGCGATGGGCGCGGCGTCGCGCGCCACGACGTCCTCTTCTCGTTCCATGAGCAGCACGCAGGCCGCCTCGGCCATGACGAAACCGTCGCGTCCGGCGTCGAATGGGCGGCTCGCCGATGCCGGATCGGCGTTGCGCGTCGACATGGATCGGATGACGTCGAACGCCCCGAACGTCAGCGGCGCGATGGGCGCCTCGGCGCCGCCCGCGAGCGCTTTGCGGCAGATCCCATCGCGCACCGCGCGGAAGGCGTTGCCGATCGCCACGGCTCCCGCAGCGCACGAATTTGAATTCGCCTCCATCGGTCCGTGCAATCCGAAGTGGATGGCGATATTGCAGCACGACGCGGCGCCGAACACCGACAGCGCCAGCATCGGACTGACCGATTTCAGGCCTTTCATGATGAAGGCTTCGTATTGCGGTTCGGCCATGCAGATGCCGCCGAGTGCGGTGCCGATCCAGACGCCGAACTCTTCCTCATCGCCGCCCGGCGCCAATCCGGCATCGTCGAAGGCCATCTGCGCCGACGCGATCGCCATCTGGCTGAAACGTTGGATGCGTTGCGACGCGCGCCGCTCGATGAAGTTCGTCGGATCGAAATCGTCGACTTGCCCAGCGACCTGCGAGCGATAGCCGGTGGTGTCGAAGCGATCGATGCGCTTCACGCCGCGCCGGCCCTCGAGCGCGGCGCGCCAGAGGGCGTCGCGCCCGCTGCCGATCGGAGTCACGGCGCCGATGCCGGTGATGAAGACTCTATGACGGTCCATGTCTGCTTTCTGCGAGCTCCTTCATGCGGTCCAGCGTGCGGCCCGCGATGGATTGGATGAAGAACTCGCCGATGACGCGATCCCCGATCCATTTTCGGGCGATCGGCAGCCTGCGAAAGTCGAGGTCGTGCACGATCGAAACCCGAGTCCCCCCATCAATTTTCTCAAATTTCCACGCGACCTCCATTCCAACAGTCCAGCCTGAAAGGTGCCTGAATTCGATGCGCGGCGTCACCGGGTCCAAACGTTCGAGCGCCGTCCATGTGACCGGGATCCAGCCGCGGCGCGCCGCCATCACGGCGACGCGCTCGCCGGCGCCTTCGCGCAGCACCTTGACGTAGCGATAGTGCGGCAGCAGCGCGGGCCATCGCGCGACGTTCTCGGCGAGATCGTAAATGGCGTTCGCCGGCGCCTTGATGTCGATCGATCGCTCGGCGTGCATGCTCACGCGAGCCTCAGGAGCGTCTTGGGAATGAGCATGGGATCCGCCGGTTCGGCGCCGGCCACGGCGGCGAGCAGCTGGTGCGCCCACGCCGGATCGCGGTTGAGCTTCGCCAGCGCGCTGCGGCGCAGCAGCGGCACGCGCACCAGCGCGTCGATGGCGCCTGCGAGCCGGCGACGCGGCGCGACGAGCGAGCGGTGCTCGTTCGCGTAGCGGCGCGCGACCTGCCGCGGCCGTTCGCCCGCGAGCAGCGCAGCCAGCGCACGATCGGCGGGCGCGGAAAGAGCGAGCGCCATGGCCACGCCTTGACCGGTGAACGGGTCGAGCAGACCGGCGGCGTCGCCGGTGAGCAGCACGCGCTCGGACATGACGCGCCGCGGTGCGTACCGCAGCGGACCAACGGCGACGCGTTTTTCGAGCGACGTTTGATGGAACAGGCGGCGGCCGTCGCTGACCGCGGCGGCGACCGCGTCGGCCTCGGCCTCGAGCGTCGGATGCGGCATCACGAGCATTTGATTCACCCGGCCGCCGCCGAGCGGATTGCGCGCGAAGTATCCGGCCTCGCCCGCGAACATCTCGAGAACGTCGGCGTCCGGCTGACCGAGCAGGTGACCGCCGACGGCCCAACGTCCGCCCCGGCGCTTTTCGTCGGCGAGACCGTTGCGCGTGGCGACGCTCGACCACGCGCCGTCGGCCCCGACCAGCGCATGCGCCTCCAACTTGGATTCGCCGCCATCGAGCATGCGATAGGCGATGGTCACGCCGTGTGCGTGGGACTCGGAGCGCATGTACGAGCCGCGCACGAGCTGCGCGCCGGCGGTCAATGCCGCATCGAGCAGCAACGCGTCGAGGTCGGCGCGCGGCAGGGCGAGCGCGCCGTCGCCGGGCAGCTGCAGCTCGAACGGGCCTTGCCCGAAACCCGCGAGCGCGATCGCGCGGATCGGGTGCGCCCGCGCTGCGACGGCAGCGAACAGACCGAGAGCGTGCAGCTCGCGCAGCGCGGCGGGGCTCAGATATTCTCCGCAGACTTTCGTGCGCGGAAAATTCGCGCGTTCGAGCAGCGCGCACGTTCGGCCGCGCCGCGCCATGCGCAAGCCGAGGCTCGAACCCGCCGGTCCGGCCCCGACGATGACCGCGTCGTACACGCCTACGTCTGCTTTTGCGGGATCCGCGCTGACGCGCGCGACCTGCGCGATGCGAAGAGGGCTGAAGCCAACAGTCCGCCGACCAGCCACGCGACGACAAGCGCAAGAGCCGCCATCGCGAATAGTCCTGCGACGAACGTGTTCCAGCCGGCCAGCGTATGGACCAGGTCCGGCGACCACTGCGAACCGTCGCCGGTGGTCGTGTCCACGATGGCCGCGACGCGACCGACGCGCACGTCCGGGAGCGTCGGCTTCACGTGGATCGCCGGACTGCCGGGCGCGGTGTCGGCGGCGAGCACGTACGGCGGCAGGCCGCTGCCGAGCGACGTGAATGGTTGAGAGATATAGTATCCGGCCACCAGCGCAGGTCCCCGTCCGATGGAGCGTTGCGCCGCGAGACGTTCGACGCCGTTCGGCACCGGCGCGATGCCAAACGCGGCCAGGACCGCGTAGGCGATCGCGAAGACGATCAACACGATGAGGGCCGCGACGGCCTGCTGGTTCTTACTCGCGATGGGAGCGGATGCGCGCACGCGCTACTGAACTTTCTCGCTGACGACCTTCGCCTGCAGGAAGAGCAGCAGATAATCGGGGCCGCCGGCTTTCGAGTCGGTGCCCGACATGTTGAAACCGCCGAACGGATGCGCGCCGACGAGCGCGCCGGTGCTCTTGCGATTGAAGTAGAGGTTGCCGACGTGGAATTCACGCGCCGCGCGTTCGAGCTTGGCGGGATCGTTCGAGTACACGCTGCCGGTCAATCCGTATTCCGTGTTGTTGGCGATGGCAAGGGCGTCGTCGTAGTCCTTCGCCTTGATGACGGCGAGCACCGGGCCGAAGATCTCCTCTTGCGCGAGGCGGCTTTCGGGCGGGATGTCGGCGAAGATCGTCGGCTCGACGAAAAAGCCGCCGTCGGCTGGGGCCGACCCCCCGCCGTACACCAGCCGGCCTTCGCGCTTGCCGACGTCGATGTACGCGAGGATCTTGTCGCGGCTCGCCTGGTTGATCACCGGCCCCATCGCGTTCTTCGGATCGGCAGGATCGCCGACCGTGATCTTGCCGGTGCGGTCCACGAGGCGCTCGATGAATTCGTCGTAGAGCGGCGCCTCGACGATCGCGCGCGAGCACGCCGAGCACTTCTGCCCCTGGAAACCGAATGCGGACGCTGCCACGCCTTCGACCGCGGCGCCCAGGTCGGCATCGGCGGCCACGACGATGGAATCCTTGCCGCCCATCTCCGCGACGACCCGTTTCACCCAGATCTGACCCGCTTGCGGCTGGGCGGCAAGCGCGTTGATGTGCAGGCCGACTTCCTTGCTGCCGGTGAACGCGACGAAGCGCGTGCGCGGATGCTTGATGAGCTCGTCGCCGATGGCGCCGCCGGATCCGGTGAGGAAGCTGACGACGTTTGCCGGCACGCCGACCGACGCCAAGAGTTCCACGAAGCGCGCGGCGATGACCGGCGAATCGCTGGACGGCTTGAGCACGACGGTGTTGCCCGCGACGATCGCCGCCGCCGTCATGCCGACGGTGATCGCGAACGCGAAGTTCCACGGCGGGATGACCGCGCCGACGCCCAGCGGAATGTAGCGCATGGCGTTCCGCTCGCCGCTCACCGGCACCAGCGCTTGATCGCCGCCGAGCCGAAGCATTTCGCGGCCGTAGTATTCGAGGAAATCGATGCCTTCGGCGACGTCGGCGTCCGCCTCGACCCAGCTCTTGCCGACCTCGAGGACGAGCAGCGCGTCAAATTCATAGCGGCGCGAACGAACGGCTTCGGCCGCTTTGAAGAGCAACTCGGCGCGCCGCTGCGGTGCGACGCGTGACCAGTCGGCAAACGCGCGATGCGCCACGTCGACGGCCTCGCGCGCTTGTTCGGCGCTCGCGGATTGCAGCCGGCCGACGATTTCGTCCGGCTTGGACGGATTGCGCGACACGAACTGCTTGGCGGCCTTCACCGGCCGGCCGCCGATGATCAAATCGTATTCGGCGCCGAATTTGGCGCGCTCGGCCGCCAGCGCCGCTTCCATCTTCTGCCGGGACTCTGGATCGGCGAACGTCTGGATGGGTTCGTTGGCGAATTCGGCGATGCGCTCGGCTTGCGTGAGCATGGGAGCCGATTTTTCAACGCGCCCCGCTGCCGGACCCCTCACACGGCAGCCGTGATTGCGGCTTCTTCCGCAGCGCCGCGCTTGGCGCGCTTGCGCGACGCGGCGTAGGCTCGCACCGCGCGCCCGAACCTCGCCATCGCTTCTTCAGCGACGCTCTCCGGCAGATTTCCGTACGACATCCGCAGCGTGTTCTGCGGCGCCTGCGTTGGATAGAACGGCTCGCCGGTCAGGAACAGCACGCCCTCCTGTGCTGAATAATTCAACAGCGCCGGAGCGGACCAATCCGGCGGCAGCTCGACCCATACGTTGACGCCGCCGCGCGGAGCCAGCGCGCGCGCGCCGTTCGGCAGCGCGGGGCGCAGATGCGCGAGCAGCGCGTCGCGCCGGCGGCGATAGAGGACGCGCGTCGCGCGCAGGTGGCGGGCGGCCGCTCGCGAGCGCAGAAAGCGCAAAAGCGCGCGCTGCGACACCGTCGTCGTGAATGCGTCGGCGCGGAGCTTCGAAGCGTACAGGCGCTGTTGCAGTTCGCCTTTAGCCGCGATGTAGCCGATGCGCAGGCTGGGCATGTACAGTTTGGACATGCTTTCGATGCACACCACGCGGCCATCGCGGTCGCTCGCGATGAGCGGCGGAGGCGCCTCGCCGTCGAAACAAACCGGCCAAAAGGATTGATCCTCGATGAGCGTCAGCTGTGCGCGACGCGCGATGTCGAGAACGGGTCGATGGCGGGCCCGCGACAAGAACGAGCCGGTGGGATTGTGCGCTGCGGTGTTGAGGTAGATGATGCGCGCCGAGGACCGCCAGACCGCGTCGCGCAGCGACGCGGGTATCACGCCGTCGGCGTCGACGCTCGCGTTCGTCCACGAGACGCGCTTCTGATCGAAGACCTCGAGCGCCGAAAAATAGGTCGGCGCTTCGGCGACCGCGGCGTCGCCGGAATCGATCAGCGCGTCCGCCACGAGGCTGAGCGCCTGTTGCGCGCCGCTGACGATCAGGATGTCGTCGCGCCCGATGTCCGCGCCGCGAGCGCGCAGGCGCTGCGCGAACAGCTCGCGCAGCTCGGCGTCACCACGGTCCGCGCGATACTGATGGATCTCCGGCGGGTCGTCGAGAAACGTTTGCGCGTAGCACTGCGCGAAGTCGGCGATGGGATACGTCTCCGGCGCCGTGCTGCCCGTCGAAAGGACGATGCTGCCGGGCCGCACGGCCGAGCGCAACACGCGCAGCGCTGACGCCCTTCCGAGGCCGGCCTGTAGAGGTCGACCTTGGTCGACCTGACCTTGCCCGACATTTATTTGTAGAGGTCGACCTTGGTCGACCTGAGCTTGTTGTGGAGGTCGAGCTTGCTCGACCGCTTCCAAATCATACGTCACGAAGGTCCCGCGGCCGCTGCGGGATTCCACCAGCCCTTCCGACGAGAGCATTTCGTACGCCTGACTCGCCGTGACCAGGGCGACGCGATGGACGCGCGCGATCTCGCGCAACGGCGGCAGCTTCGAGCCGCGCGGCAGCGCGCCGTCGCGGATCTGCGTCGCGATGCCTTCGGCCAGCTGCTGATAGAGCGGGCGCCGATCCCGCGGCCGAAAATCCACGAGGCTCAGCTTCGGCTCAGCGTTCTTATTGACTCTATTCACTACTATAACAATAGAGCCAAATCGCGCCCTCGTCAAGGCTGGAGATGCGTTCATGAAGAGATCGCCCGGACACGTGCTCGTTCGCGAAGCCCGGCGCAGTGAGTATCCGCTGGTCGCGCGCTTGTGGCGCGCCATGCGCGACGAGCTCAACGCGACTCCTGCCGGTCTGCGCCCCGATTGGATCGCGCGGTTCGCGGACTATCACGTTCGTCGCGCGGCGGCGGGCGAATCGCAACTGTTCGTCGCCGAGATCGACAAACTCGTCGTGGGCACGTCCACCGGACTGCTGCTCGACGGCTATCCCATCGTGCTTTTCGAGCGGCCCGCGACCGGTTACATTTATGGCGTCTACGTACTTCCGGGATACCGGCGGCGCGGCATCGCGCGGGAACTCACGAACGCATGCGTCGAATGGCTGCGTTCGGCCGGCTGCGCGGTGATTAGGCTGCGCACCTCGACGCAGGGCCGCCAACTCTACGAATCCCTGGGATTCGTCGCCGGCGAGGAGATGGAGCTGCGGATCAGCGGGTCGTCTGAGGTGGATTGTCCGGGCCGGGGCTCGGAGGTCGGTCGGGGAGCGGAATCGTAAACTTCCGCCGCCGCAAATCCGGCGCCCCGGGTTTCGCCGCCTCCATGCCCGGGGAGTCGACCGCCATCTCTTTGTCGTACACGCGGCCGATATGCCGCAGATCCAAAACGAGCGGCATGTCATTTCCGGAATCATTCATCGTCCTACGATTTACTGTACGCTGAACGGGGGACCTTTTCATGAGCCGACAATACGCCCACCCAGACGCGCTGGTCGAAACGGCCTGGGCGCAGGATCACCTGAACGATTCCGGACTTCGCTTCGTCGAGGTCGACGTCGACACGACCGAATACGGCAAAGGCCACATTCCGGGCGCGGTCGGTTTCAACTGGCAAACGCAGCTGAACGATCCCGTGCGCCGCGACATCGCGACCAAACAAGAGATGGAAGAGCTGCTCTCGGCGGCTGGCATCGGAAGCGACACCACCATTTTGCTCTACGGCGACAACAACAACTGGTTCGCGGCGTTTGCGTACTGGATGCTGCGCTACTACGGCCACGACAAGGTCAAGCTCATCAACGGCGGTCGCAAGAAATGGCTCGCCGAAAACCGGCCGCTCACGGCCGACGTGCCGTCGTATCCGCGCACGCGCTACCAGGTACGGGCGGTGAACGAGAACCTGCGCGCCACCCGCGATCTCGTCTTGCAGACGGTGCGCGAGCGTTCGCGCGACATGGTCGACGTGCGCTCGGGCCCGGAATTCGTCGGCGAGATCATCGCGCCGCCCGGCATGACCGAAACCGCGCAGCGGGCGGGCCACATTCCCGGCGCGGTGAACGTGCCGTGGAGCCAAGCCGTCAACGAAGACGGCACATTCAAATCCGCCGACGACCTCGCGCAGCTGTACGGCGCGAAAGGCGTGGACGGCAAGCGCGAAACGATTTCGTATTGCCGCATCGGCGAGCGTTCGTCCCACACCTGGTTCGCGCTCAAAGAGCTGCTCGGCTTCGCGGACGTCCGCAACTACGACGGTTCGTGGACCGAGTACGGCAACCTGATCGCCGTGCCGATCGAGAAAGGTTGAAACAGCCGGCCGCGTAAAGAGCCCGCATCGACCCAGGAGGGCAGGATGAAGAAATACGTTGCGGAGCTTATCGGCACGTTCGTTCTGATTTTCGGCGGACTCGGCGCGGCGCTGTTCGAGGGATCGAAGATCGGCTATCTCGGCATCGCGCTGGCGTTCGGCATCGCGCTGCTCGCCATGGCGTACGCGATCGGTCCGATCTCCGGCTGCCACATCAATCCGGCCGTGACCGTCGGCATGGCCGTGGCCGGGCGCATGCGCTGGGCGGACGTCGTGCCGTACATCGTGGCGCAGATCTTGGGGGCGGCCTGCGCCTGCGGCACGCTGGTGCTCATCTTCCAGAACGGGTTCTCGGGGAGCTCGGGCCCGGCCGCGATGGTCGGATTGGCGAACGGCTTCGGAGCGCATTCCCCGAGCGGCGATGCGGCCGGCTTCGGGGTGCTCGCGGCATTCGTCGTCGAGGCGGTCGTCACGTTCGTGCTCGTGTTCACCGTCATCGGCACGACCGCATCGAACGCGCCCGCCGGATTCGCCGGCATCCCGATCGGACTCGCCCTCGCGCTCGGCAATCTCGTCGCGATCCCGATCACCAATGCTTCTATCAACCCCGCGCGCAGCATCGGCCCGGCCATCTACGCGCAAGGTTGGGCGTTCGAACAGCTCTGGCTCTTCATCGCGGCGCCGATCGTCGGCGGCATCGTCGCGGCGCTGCTCTACCGGTTCATCGAAGAACGCTGAGGGTCGCCGCGGGTGCGCGTCGAATCATCGGCGCATGCCCGCAACGATCGCCGTCGACCTCAGCCCAGAAGAACTCGAGCGTTACGGCCGCCATCTGATCCTCCCCGAAGTGGGATTTGCGGGGCAGCGCGCGCTCAAGGTAAGCCGCGTGCTCTTGATCGGCGCGGGCGGTCTCGGCTCGCCCGCTGCGCTGTACCTTGCGGCGGCGGGCGTTGGCACGCTCGGCATCGTGGACTTCGACGCCGTCGAGCGCACGAATCTGCAGCGCCAAGTCGTGCACTCCACCGCGGAGATCGGCCAGTCGAAAGCGGCGTCAGCCGCCCGAAGAATCGAGGCGCTCAATCCCAACGTGCGCGCGGTCGTGCACGCGCAGCGGCTCGGCGCCGACAACGCGCTCGATCTGCTGCGCGACTACGACGTGATCATCGACGGCACCGACAATTTTCAAGCGCGCTATCTCGTCAGCGACGCGTGCGTCATGCTCGGCAAACCGAACGTCCACGGATCGGTGTACCGATTCGAAGGCCAGGCCAGCGTCTTCGACGCTCGGCGCGGACCATGTTATCGCTGCATGTTTCCCAAACCGCCGCCGCCCGGCAGCGCGCCCTCGTGCGCCGATGCGGGCGTGCTGGGGGTCTTGCCCGGCATCATCGGACTGATTCAAGCCACCGAAACCATCAAGCTCGTGTTGGGGCTTGGCGAACCGCTCATCGGCCGGCTCTTGACCTTCGACGCACTGCGCATGCGCTTCCGCGATCTCAAACTGCGCAAGGATCCGCGCTGCGTGGCCTGCGGGCCCGACGCCAGTTTGACGACGCTCGTGGAAGAGGATATGTCGTGCGAACCGAGCGTTTCGGCGGACGAAATCGCGCCGCGCGAACTGAAAGCCAAGCTCGATCGCGGCGAACCGGTGGTGCTGCTCGACGTGCGCGACCCAGACGAGATCTCGGTTTCGAAGATCGCAGGCGCAAGGGAAGTACCGCTCGCGGAGCTCGAGGCGAGGCTTGGCGAACTCGACAAACAGTCGGACGTCGTCGCGTATTGTTTATCGGGCAGCCGCAGCGGCCGCGCGGCGCGGCAGCTGCGGGCGGCCGGTTTTTTGCGCGTGAAAAATTTGTCCGGCGGCATCAAGGCATGGGTCGATCAAGTCGATTCGTCCCTGCCGCGCTACTGGTAGCGCGTGGAAATCGTCATGGCGGAACAGCAGCCAGCGGCACAAGTCGTAGGCATCGTCGCGTTTGGTTGACACACCCCCGCGAACTATGATACGATGCCATCTCACATGAACGCAAACGTGAAGGTCTTCATTGTGACGTCGCCGACCCGCACGCGGGGGTCGACTCATCGTTGTCTGTGAGCGCGGCCGTAACGGCCGCGATCGATGGCGCGATGAGACCTCCGGCGATCGGAGGTCTTGTTTTTTTGCGACATACCGCGACAAACCGTAGCGGTCGGCTTTAGCCGACCGTGAGGAACACAGCGACGAATTGGAGGTGAATTCAGTGAACGGTCCATTGGAGATGGAACTCGTCCGGCAGCGCCGATGCGAGCTGCTGCGCGACGCATCGCGCGCGAGATTGGCGCGAAGCGCCCGTCCGCGGCGACCGGTCGCCCGCCGCCGGCTAGCTCACGGGCTCGTTGCGGTCGGAGAGCTGATCGCGCGCGCCGGCCGTTCGCTGGATTCGCGAACCTAAGCCGGCGAGCAGGCGCCCACGATGAAGACCATGACCGTTCGGGGTCCGTGCGCCCCGAGCACCATGGTCTTCTCGATGTCGGCCGTGCGGCTCGGGCCCGTGACCATGACGGCTTCACCCGTGACGCCGCTGCGCGCCGCCGCGAATGCGACGCGCAGCGCGGCGCTCGTGAGGGTCGCGTGCAGCGCGCTGCCACGCGCCACGACGATGCAGGCGCGCGGCAGGTAGGGCAACAGTCGTTCGCCGCGCGTTCGCGCGAGGACGAGCGCGGAGCCGGTGTCGGCCAGCAGCGCATCGGCTTCAATCAGCGCGCAGTCGACCGCCTCGACGTCGCGCGCCTCGATGCCGGCATCGGCGGGACGAGCGCCGTCGAGTAGGGAGGACGCGAGCCGGGCGAGGTCTGAGACGCCGACGAGAAACGTCTGCAGCCCGACGCGGCCCGCATACTCGCGGATCGCCGCCGGCAACTCTTCCAGCGTGGCGACCAACTCAGCCCTTCCATCGACGGCTTCCAGCTCGCGTTTGAAGAGCGCGGCGAGTACGGATGGATCGGCCGCGTGCTCGAGCTCCTCGTCAGTCCCCGTGAGGGCCTCGGTGCGCGGCGTGCCGCGCAAAGCGTCGGCGACCGCAGCCAGCAACTCCGCGCGAGCCAGTTGGTTCACTGTCGTTTTCTCCACCAGGTCTTGAACGAGCGCGCCGCCGGCCGCGGCAGCTCGCGGCTCGACGTCCACGCGCGAATCGCTTCGGGCTTCCACGGCGACCAAGTCGAAGTCCACAACGCAGCGCGAGCGATGTTCGCCGCAGTGCCATACATCCCGAGCGATCGCATTGCGCGCGCGAACCAGCGCAGCGTCGCGCGCTGCGGCCGGGCAGCCGGCGCATCCGCGAGCACGGCTTTCGAGCGCATGTACGCAAGCTGATGCGGCAGGTCGATGTCGACCGGGCACTCCTCGCGGCACGCGCCGCAGAGCGTCGACGCGAACGTCGGCTCGCCATGATGTCGTACGCCGAGCATGGCGGGCGTGAGGATCGCGCCAATCGGGCCCGCGTACACGGGGCCGTACGCCCAGCCGCCGGTCCTGCGATAGATCGGGCACACGGACAAGCAGGCGCCGCACTTGATGCAGTAGAGCGATTCGCGGATCTTGGCGTCGCGCAGAATCTGCGTGCGCCCCGCGTCCACCATGATGCAATACGCCGCCTTGCCAGGCTCGGGGCCGAGAAAGAAATGCGTATACGTCGTCAACTTTTGTCCGGTGCCGGCGCGTGACAGCAGCGGGAGGAACGTCAGCAGGTCATCGAGCGTCGGGATGACCTTCTCGATGCCGGCGACGACCACGTGGACCGGCGGGACCGCCGCCGACAGTCCGCCGTTGCCTTCGTTCTCGACGACGACGATCGTGCCGGTCTCGGCGATCGCGAAGTTCGCGCCGGTCATCCCGACGCCGGCTTGGAGATAGCGCTCGCGCAGCCGCCGGCTCGCGATGGCGATGAGTCGGGCCGGATCGTCGCTGTACGGCACGCCGAGCTTGTCGCGGAACAGCGCGCCGACGTCCTCGCGCGACAGATGGACGGCCGGAGCGATGATGTGCGACGGCCGTTGGCCCGCCAGCTGAACGATGAACTCGCCCATATCGGTCTCGACGGGTTCGATGCCGGCGCCTTCCAGACGGCGGTTGAGCTCGAGCTCTTCGGAGAGCATCGACTTGCCCTTGACCACCGACGAGGCGCCATGCCGCTTGCAGATGTCCACGAAGAGAGCCGCAGCTTCTTCGGCGGTTCGCGCCCAGAGCACCGTGCCGCCGCGGGCCTCGAATTCGCGCTCGAAGCGTACGAGCAGTCGGTCCAGATCGGCGATCGCCCGCGCCTTGATCGCGTGCGCGCGCTCGCGCAGCGCCGTCCACGCGACCTGCGCCTGCGCCGCGTGCTTGTGTTCGACCGAGCGCTGCATGCTCGAGGGCAGCGAGACCGGGCCCAACGGTCGTTGAAATCCGCTCGCGCTCATGTCTGGGCGAGGATCTCGGCGAGGTGCATCGCGCGCACGGAGGAACCGGCGCGCTCCAGCAGGCCGCGGACGTGCAGCAGACAACTCGCATCGCCCGACGTCAGCACCGCTGCGCCGGTCTCTTGGACGTGCGAGCACTTCGCGGCGCCCATCGACGCCGAGAGCTGCGGAAACTTGACGGCGAACGCGCCGCCGAAGCCGCAGCACTCCTCGACGTTCGGGAGCTCGACGTAGTCGAGCCCGCGGACCGCGCGAAGCAGTTTGACCGCGGCCTCCGTGCATCCGAGCTCGCGCCGGCCGTGGCAGCCATCGAGGTACGTGACCCGCTGCGAAAAGCGTGCACCGACATGGACGACGCCCAGCCGCTCGACGAGAAAGGTTGCGAGATCGCAGACGCGGGCGCCGATATCCGCGAACGCCGCGCCGGCATCCATATATCGATAGAACGTCGAGCACATGGCGGCGCACGAACCGGACGGCACCACGATGGTCTCGTAGCCGGCGAAGACCTTCGCAAAGCGTTCGGCGAGCGGTCGCGCCTCGTCCCAGAGGCCTGCGTTGAAGGCCGGCTGGCCGCAGCACGTCTGCTGCGGCGGGTACTCGAAGCGCACGCCGAGCCGCTCGAAGAGATTCACCGTGGCGATCGCCGCTTTGGGCCAGAACAGATCCACGTAACACGGCACGAAGAGCGCGATCACCGGTCTAGGGTTTTGTGTTCGCCCGCAGAATCCCGGCCCGTCCTCATCTTCGTCGCTTGGAGCACACAGCATGCATTCGCTTCGTCTTGCGGCGCTGGTCGCCGCACTTGCGCTCTTCGCCCTGTGCGGCACGGCGCTCGCGACAGCGCGGCCCGTCGCTCCCGAAGACCTTTTTAAGCTGCATTTCGTGTCGAGCCCGCAGATCTCGCACGACGGCAAACTCGTGACCTACGTCGTCAGCCGCGAGGACGGGCCGAAGAACACCATGTTCTCGAACATCTGGATCGGCGAGGTCGCGACCGGCCGCACGTGGCAGCTCACGCGCGGCGACAGCGATCGCAACCCGCAATGGTCGCCGAACGATCGCTGGATCGCGTTTTCGAGCGGGCGATCGGAGAAATCGCAGATCTATCGGATCTCGCTGTCCGGCGGCGAGGCGGAGCGTCTCACGGACCTCCCGAACGGCGCCGACTCGGCGCAGTGGTCCCACGACGGCGCTCGGATCCTGTTCGAAGCGAGCACGAAGGCGCCGGTGCGCGACGCGCTCGTCGATTGGAAACTCGCCGGATTTTCGCCGGGCGACGAGCAAAAAAAGACGGACGTCAGAACCATCGACGTGCTGCATTTCCGCACCAACGGCGACGGCGAAGATTTCATGTATCACCAGCACATCTGGGTGATGCACGCGGATGGCTCCGCGCAAACGGCGTTGACCAGCGGAACCCAGTGGTCTGAGGGAGGCGAGCTGTGGTCGCCCGACGATCAAGCGATTCTCTTCAATTCCTATCGCGCATTCGATCCGGCGAATTTCCGCCAAGACCTCTACGTCATGCCGGCCGACGGCGGCGCGATGCGCAAGCTCTCGATCTCGACCCCGTCGAATTTCACCGCCGCTTGGTCGAACAGCGACAAGCGCATCTGGTATGCGGCGTCCAGCGCGCCGGATCCAGCCAGTTATCCGGCGATCGTATCAGCGAACTCCGACGGCAGCGCCGCGCACACGATCGTCGCCGAGAACAGCGTCGCCATCGGGGACGCGACGCTCACCGACACCGAGGAAGGCGGCGCGGGCTGCGGGCCGCTGCTCGACCTGCACGGTGCGTGGTTTCTCGCCGACGTCAGCGTGCCCGGCGGCAGCGCGCTCGAGAAGTTCGACGCATCGACCGGCAAGATGCAGACGCTGATCGACCGAGGAGACGAGATCACGGCCTGCTCCATGAGCGACGACGGATCGCGCGTGGCCTTCACGGAAACCGACGCCACCCATCCCGTCGAGGTGTACGTCGCGAACACCACCGGCGGCGAGCCGAAACAACTCTCGTTCGCCAACAAGGACTGGCTGCAGACCGTGGATCTCTCGCCGGTCGAGCCGTTCTCGGTGAAAGACTCGGCAGGCTTTTTGGTGCGCGCGTGGATCATCCACCCGCCGCACGCGATCGCGGGTCGCCGCTACCCGACGCTGCTCGAGATTCATGGCGGACCGGAAACCGAGTTCGGCAACGCGTTCTTTCACGAGATGCAATTCCTGGCCGGCCAAGGCTACAACGTCGTCTTCGCGGATCCGCGCGGCAGCGTCGGCTTCGGCTACGCGTTCGAGCAGGCGCTCGAGCACAACTGGGGCGACCCGATGTTCCAGGACGAGATGGCGGTGATGGACGCGGCCTCCAACCGTCCGGAAGTGGATGCGAACCGGCTCGGCGTCTTGGGCGGCAGTTACGGCGGCTATTCGACGCTGTGGGTCATCGGGCACACGCATCGGTTCAAAGTGGCCGTCGGCGAGCGTGCGGTCAGCAACATGACGTCGGAATTCCTCGCGAGCGATTTCCCCTCCAAAGTCAGCGCGCAGTACTCGTTCGGCGACGCGTGGGACCATCAAGCCGCCTACTGGCGGATGTCACCGCTCGCCTACGTGGCGAACGTCACCACGCCGGTGCTCATCATCCACAGCGATCAGGACATCCGAACGCCCATCGATCAGGCCGTCCAGGAGTATTCGGCGCTCAAGATCCTTGGCCGGACCACGGAGTTCGTCGAATTTCCGCGCGAGAACCATGACCTGTCGCGCACCGGTGAGCCGATCCACCGTGTCGAGCGGCTGCACATCATCGCGAACTGGCTGAACCGCTACCTACGACCCTAGGTCGACTAAGGTCGACCTCTACAACATCGTCTTCGGAAGGCCGTAGCCGTCGTACTGGACGACGGTCAGCTGGCCTGCCATCTTGTCGCGGTTGTCCAGCACGTGCGCGAGGATGTGGCAGTGCAGCGGCCACACGCCGGGATTGTTGGCGATGAAATCGATGTCGATCGTCTGACCCGGATTTACCGCCACGGTGTTCACGATGGGATACTACACAAGGGGGCACAAACGTCCGGTTTCCGTCACAAGGCCATCACCATTTTGCCGAGGGCGAGTCTACTGATTTTGCCTATAATACGGATCCGCCGACGTCCGGCCCGCACAAAGAGGCTTTCAATTCGACCTTCGATAGCGCCACGCGATCCCGACATGCCTTCACACCGAGGAAGGTGTAAACAACAACCCTAACCGCCGTGGCCCGCATGGTTCGCCGCTGCTGCCGGGATACGTGCAACGCGGACGGCATCGGCGAGGAGCGTGTCGGCATCGGGGAGGCCGCCGGCTCCCCTTGCCGTCCATCGCGCGCGGACGCTCGCGTTACGATCGAGAATCATCTCTGTCTCGCCCCCATCGTTCGCCGACCTAAATAGCATGAGTAAGCCTCGGACGTCGTTTGAGACTTGGACGACCATCGGTGCTTTTTTCGGCGTTTTGCCGAGACCAACCGCGATGACGCCCAGACCGGCGGCGGCGCCCGGCTCCAAGTCAGTCAATTGCTTGAGCCGCGCTTCCGGCGCCGGGCCGACGAAGAGAACGAGCAGCACGGGTCCGCTCTTTAACATCTGGCTCAAAGTGTTTTGTGTGCCGTCCTGCTGGAAAGCGAAATCTGGGAGCGGCGCCGCCGCAGCGGTTGTGATCTGTGAGCGCACAGTATTCGTTTGCACGGCGGCGGCGCGGGCCAGCACAAAATTGATGACATCCCAGCGCTGATCGGGACTCAGCTTGTCGGCGAAGCCAGGCATGACGCCGTTGCCGCGGCCATGACTGACCCACCAAAACAGATCGCCGACGTGGTGCGCGAAGATATGCTCGGTCAAGTCGGCCGGACGGATCGCCAGGCTTGCGGCCATCGGGCCTCCGCCTCGACCGTCGGCGCCATGGCAGGCCGTGCAATTCGCCGCGTACAGGGTGGCGCCGCGCGCGACCGAAGCGGCGGCATACGGCTGTGTCGACGCATAGTAGGTGGTGGGATACGCAGGCAGGATGCCCGGCCGCACAGCGATCCAAGCGATGCTGCCGCAAAGCACGACGCCTACCAGCGATACCGTCATTCCGCGATACCGTCGCCTTTGGATCGCGATCGCTATGAGGCAGAGCACGAACAGGATTGCCGCGACATCCAGCACTCTTAGCGCGCCGGCACCGACCTCGCCGAGGTCAAGCTGGAAGGGAAACGGCCAGCGAGGTTCGGTATGCAGTCCGGGCGGCAGCCTACCGATGATGCCGACGACAGCGAGCACCAGAACGCCCAGGCCTGCCTCGGTGAACGCATTGCGGCTCAGTTTGCGAGCTACCAACGACTGCAGGGAGGCTTCGGCGTTTCCCCGAGCAAGGACCGGCAGGAGGCGATTGCGGTTGACGCTCGCCACCGCAATCATGCCGATGAAGAGCGCTATCTTCACGAGCAGCAGTTGACCGTACAGCGTACCGACGAGCGCCGGAATCGAGCCGGAGAGAAACCACGTGTTGACGATTCCGGTCACCAGCAAGGTTCCGACACAGGAGATGCCGAGCACCGAGAAACGCAACGCCGCAGTGCGCGCAACCGCGAGCCCGTCAGGCCCGCCGTCGCGCCGCACAGCGGCGAGCAACAGACCCAAGGGCAAAAGCCCGCCGAGCCATGCGCCAGTCGCGAGCAAATGCAACAGATCGGCGGGAAGATGCAGGTAGCTGTACGGCAGGTTGTCAGCGGCCGCTGCGTGTCCGGCCCAAGCGAGTGAGGCCATAAAGGCGGCGGCCACTACCAAACCGATCCAGCGCGGCACCTGACGTAATTTTTGGGTTTGGGCGAGCAGACACGCAGCGAGCATGATGATGAACGCACCGCGCAGCAGCCAATCTTCCCCGAATCGCGTTTGCGTCAAAACGATGCGGACCACGCCTTGCGGAATGACGTCAGGCGGCGCCACCCCGCTCATTTGCGAGGCCAGGAGGATCAGCCATACGATGCCGCTCGCCAGCGCGACCAAGAGGCTCGTCCAGCCCAGGGCGAGGAGCCATCGATCGAACCGGTTCTGAAGCGCAAGCGTGCCCTGCATTTGTCGAAGTGCAGGTTGGGCGATCACGCACCACATGACGAATATGCCCTGCAGCAATGCCGCCGCTGAATACTGCAGTGTGCGCGTGAGGATAAAAAGGGGGTCCATGGTGCTCTCACCCACCGCTGACGCTGAACGTGAAATCTCCTTCGGTCGTGTGCGTGTCGACCGAAAGAACGTGCCACTTCACTTTATACGTACCCGCCGGCAGCCGTTTCAGTTTGACGTCGAGCTCCGACGAGTCGCTGGAGTCGATGGATGCGGGTCCATCGTTCACCGTCGCCCCGGACTTATCGGTTATCGTTACAGAGCTAAACGCGGGCTCGAGCTGCTGCGTGAACCACAAATGCATGGCGGCAGGCGATGTCGGGATCGTGCTCCCCACGGCGGGATCGGAGTGGTCGAGAAATGCGTGCGCCAGAACCGGCGCGGACGCGGTGAGTAGCGCGAAAAGCACAAGCGCTGCAGCTATTTTGCGTGACATCATGATCTCCAAAGGCTCCTGTTGATGAGCGGCTTGCCAAACCAGCTTTTGTAGAACGCGTCGAGGAACACGTGGTACTCAATGATGAAACCCGCGCCTTGTGATAGCCGGGTTGTGGCATTGGCAGGGAGGATCGCCTCGGCGCTGAGCTGCCACGTATTGGCGTCGTAGAGCAAGCCGGTCGCGATCGTACCCGTCGGAGAGCCGCGGTCCGGGCTGCTCATCGCAAACTCTGCGATCGGCGTCAAACGGGTGATGAACTGTGGAACGTGTAGCGCCTTTATGTGCTGTTGCAGATACGGCATCGAATATTGCAACGACGCTGCGTACGTCCACGCGCTGGGACTCATGCTCGGGGCGTCGGAGAACTGGCGGCTGAACTCAGCGGTGATGGCGAGAGGTCGCAAATAGGCGGCCGGCAGATCGCCGAGACCCTTGCCGATGTAAATGGTCGGCGCGGTGGTTCCGACGCTGGCGATCGCGCCTGCGTTTCGCAGTTGCGTTGAACCGGTGCCCGGAATCAAGCGAACGACCCCCACCGACCATACCAGCTCTTCGTGTTCGTGGCGCTCGACGCAAGGGTGCTGGTCTTTGAGCGTGAGCGTGAGGTTGTCCCAGCCGCTCAGGCTTTGCGCGCCGTGCTGCGTTGCATAGTCACCGTTGACCGCGAAACCGAGATCTTCGGTGATGAGCTTGTCCCACTCGTATGCGTAGACGTTGTTTTCGCTGGACGGCGTAGGTGTGAACACAATTGTCGGCAGCGACAGCTCGTTGCTCACACCGGGATCGTCAAGGGTGAGTGTCGTCGGAAAGACGCGGTTTCCGCAGACGACGTGCGCTTGTGCCGGCAGCCCGGCGTATGCGAGCGCGGCGAGCGCGGCGAGAATGACAAAAAATCTGCGATGCATCGATCTCCAATTCCTTACGGGCGGCAGGCCGGAATCGGCCTGCGGTTATCCGAGAACGGGAGCGGAGATCGGCGGTGGGCGGTTGGCGATGTGCCGCGCGAGGATCGGCGGCGCGGGGACGTTGCATGCGAGCGCGCGGCACAGCGGCGAGGCCGCGTGGGCGCGAGCGGGCACCGGCGCGAGCCACTCGATGACGGCCTGCGCGGCGGCGGCGATGCGGGTTGCGTGCTTGCAGACGAATCGCGCGGCGGCGCCGAGGGCGACCGCAAAAACGATTCCGATGACGATGTGAACGGCGAAGGTCGTCCAGTGGCCGGAGCCGAGGAAGGCGCCGATACCACCGGAGAACCGGCTTAATCGCTCTTCCGCGAGCTCGCCGGCGATGAGCGTCGTGAACTGCGCGCCCAAAACGATGCTTCCAAGCTGGTACGCGCGCATGGCGCGCACGGCGTGAAGGGCCGGCAGCAGCCAGTCTGCGGCTTGCGATTCTCCGGCGAGCGCGCGATGCAGGCGGCCGGCGATGGCGAGCATCCCCAGAGCAGCGAGCGCGATCGCGAATCCGACGATCGGTGCCTGCGCGACGTGGGCGTACGCCGAACGGACGTCGCCAAAGAAGCCGGCGTTTTCCAGCTGGATCTCGACGGCGTGACCAGCCGCGGCCGCGAGCAGCGCGGCTGCGGCGATGAGGGGCCAGTACGCGAGCGTCCGGTGGCGCGCAGAAACCATGCGCTTAGGGTATTCGGCAGATTACTTCGGCCGCCTTGCTAGCTTGCTCAGCGCGTTTTCCCAGAATCTTCAGGGAGCAGCGTCACCACGCTTGGGCGGCGACGCTGCGGATTGCCGGAAGCCTTGTCTACGCTGTTTAACTGCAACTGAAAATTCTGACCGCGTCGCGCAAAAATTGGGCCTTCTTGAATTTCAGTCGCCGGGTTTGCGTTCTGCCGCCGAACAGAGCGCGGCGATGACGTACGCCGCGGCCTTGAGCCCTGTGCGAATGCCGCTCATGTCCGGCATGACTTACCTACATGACTTACCTACGATGCGAGCCGGCTCCTCGCGGTTTTTGAATCCCTCGCGCCGACTTACTGCGACGCGTTCTGTTGATTGTGCAGCCAGGCGTTGACGAACGACACGATTTTCGCCTTGTCGACCGAGTCCAGCGTCGCCAGGCGCGTCCACGCCGTGAGCGCGATCCTCGATTTCATATTCGGATACGGCGCTACGATGACGGCGAGGCCCTGCTCTTCCGCGTTCTGGACGTCGGCGGGAAGCGGCTGCAGCTCGGTCGGCGGATAGAGCCGGTTGTCGAATTCACCCGCGATGTCGGCGAGCTGCGCGACGATCTCCGGACACGAGCAGTTGTATTGCAGCAGGACGTTGCCGTGCTCCAACAGATGGACTTGCACGTAGACCGGCAGCGGCGCCGGACTGACGAACTCGTCCGAGAACAGCTCGCGATGCGGCCCCGAGGTCGCCGGATTCGAATTGTACTTGAACGTGTCGGTCGTGCCGGGGTCCAGATGGACGTGGCCTTGTGACGGGTAGTGGCGGCCGAGAAACTGCTCCTGCGCTGCCGCGGGCGACGTGGAGGCGGGCGCCGGCGTCGCGGCGGAGCTGCCGTCGCTGGATTTCGCGCAGCCCGAAGCGGTGAGCGCGAGCGTGACAACCAGCGCGACGGCGATCGGCAATCGGCGATGTGCGGCGTGCATGCCGGACGAGGTTCGGGGCGCGCGCCACGCCCGACCTGCATGCGCCGACGTCACTGCTTGATGTTGTCCGGATTCGCGAGATACGCGTTGATGAACTCGACGATCGCCGGCTTGTCCACGTCGTCGAGCGTTTCGAGGCGCGTCCATGCCGTCAACGCGATCTTCGAGCGCATGTCCGGATAGGGGGCGACCACGACGGCCCGACCGAGCTCTTCGGCCGACGCGACGTCCGAAGCGGATGCGAACTGCGCCTGCCCCGCGCCGAGGCGATCGTCGAATTCCTCAGCGATGGCGGCGAGTTTCGCCGCGACGTCCGGGCAGAATACGCAGCCGTACTGCAGCAACACGTTGCCGTGTTCGAGCAGGTGGACTTGAACGTATTTCGGCAATGGCTTGGCGTTGACGAACGCCTGGCTGAAGGTCTCGCGGTGGGCTCCCGATGTCGGCGGATTGGACGAGTACTTGAAGTGCTCGATGAAACTCAGCGTCTCGCCCATATGCCCTTGATGACCTTGCGAGGGGTAGTGGACGCCGGGCGTCGTGGGCGCGACCGACGACGCAGCCGGGCCGGATTGGGTTCGATGCTGCGCGACCCAAAAGGCGATCGCGGCGATCGCCAAGACTACGAGCGCGACGATGGCCGATCCGCGCCGCGGCGTGCGGCTGCGCGGCGGCGGCGCCGACGCCGCCGCTTGGCGGCGCGCGAGCTTCTCTCTGCGCTTGCGTCCCATCAGCTCACCTGGAGCCGGGCCAGGCTGGGATATCGTCCAGCCGGGTCGCGATCTTTGGAGCGTAATCGCCGCGCCCGAATGCGACGAGGTCGACGCTGATGCGCCGTCCGGGTATATCCGCCCGAAACGCGACCGATCCGAGCGGCACGTCGGGCGACTGCCAGGCCTCGACGATGACCGGTGGGATCGCCGCGGCTGCTTGGCCGGCGAATCTCGCGACGATGCGGGTGGCGTGCACGACGCTGCCGCCGATCTCGACGTCTTCGGGCGCGACCTCATCGACGAGGCCGCGCCGCTGATCGGCGATCGGCAGCGTGTCCAGCAGCGAGAACGTGGGCGCGGGCGCGTTCGCCGCGATTCGCGGCGGCAGCGGCTTGCGACGATCGATGCGATATTCCGTGTCGCCGATCTTGAACGCGGTCGCGAGCACGGGATAGCGTCCGCTTGGATCCGCGAACGCCGGCGCATCGACATAGGTTTTCACGATCTCCGCGCCGCCGATCGGGGTTGAAGCCGCGACTGGCGACCCCACGACCGCGTTCGAAGACGCGCCGACCTCGACAAACGCAACCGCGTGGCCGTCCAGCGTCTCCGTGCCGAAGCCGATGGTCTTCTCCACCACCGCACTGCCGTTGACGATGCGGTAGCGAACCCAATCGCCGGCCTGCGGTGCCAGCGAGAGATATCCGAACAAGTCAGCCTGCGTGATCGCGTCGCCGGGCGCCAGCGCGACGGGGCGAACCGCCGCCACGAGCGTCAGCGCGCAGCACGTCACGAGCAGCGCGCGCACGTTCCGAAAAATTCCAAGCGATGCTGGGTGAGATGGAAGCGCAGCCCGGCGGCCAGCGAGCGTTCGAACGCCGTCATCGAACGGCACGGCACGTCCGCCACGCGGCCGCATTTCACGCAAACGGCATGGTGGTGGTGCGAGTTCGGGCAGAACAGATACGCGGTCTCGCCTTTCGCGTTCGGCTGCGTCGCCGCGGCGCCGACCTCGCGCAGCATCTCGAGCGTGCGGTAGACCGTGGCCAGCCCGATGGGCTTGGCCCGCTCCTGCAACCGCTCGTGCAGCTCTTGGGCGGTGACGTAGCGGCGCAAACGCGCGAGTTCGGCGACGATGTCGCGGCGCTGGCGCGTGACGCGACGCGGCTTCGCTCCGAGCGCCGCGAGTATCCCGGCGTCAGGCGTCATGTGCGAACCCGACCGGCGGTGCGGCGCGCCTCGAGCAGTGCGGTCAAAAGCGAACGCCGCTTCGGCGAGAACGCCAGCGCGAGGAAAAAGCAGGCGGTCGCGACCAGGACGATCGTCGAGCCGGATGCCGCGTCGAGATAGTACGACAGATACAGACCGACGATCGCCGAGCCGGCGCCGATCGCGGCGGACAGCCACATCATGCTGCCAAAGCGGTTGGTGAGCTGATAGGCGGCGGCAGCCGGCGTGACGAGCAGCGCTGCCACGAGGATGATGCCCGCGGCCTGCAGCGACACGATGATTGTCACGGCCAACAGCGCGAGAAGCAGGTAGTACAAGAACGTGGTGGGCAGCCCGCTCGCCTCGGCCATGAGCGGATCGAATGACGAGAACAGCAATTCCTTGTAGAAGGCAAAAATCGTGCCGAGCACGAGCGCCGCGAGCGCCCCGATGAGGAGCATGTCGCCGCGGCTGATGCCCAGCACGTTGCCGAAAAGCAGGTCCTGCAGGTCGATCACGTAGCCGTGCACTTGCGACAAGAGCAGCACGCCGAGCGCGAATGCCGCCGTGAACATCACGCCGATGGTGCTGTCGAGCGAGATCGCCGAACGCCGGCTGACCGCACCGATGCCGAGCGCCGTGAGGATCGCGAAGATGAGCCCACCCAGGTAGACGTTCATCTTGAGGAGATAGGCGATGACGATGCCGGCGAACGACGCGTGGGCGAGGCCGTCGCCGATGAACGAGAGATTGCGCAGCACGACGTAGACGCCGACGATCGAGCACACGAGGCCGATGAGCGCGGAGCCCACCAGCGCGCGGACCATGAAGTCGTTCTGCAGCGGATCCAACAGCCAGTGCATCGCGGCGCCGCGTCAGCCGGCCTGCGACACGACGAGCACGTGGCTGCCGTAGGTCGCCGAAAGGGTGGCGTCGTTGAGCACCTGGTCCGGCCGCCCGTATGCGATGACGCGATGATTGAGGCACAGCACGCGGTCGAACCACGTCGCGACGCACGACAGGTCATGGGTGCTCGCGATGATGGTCATGCCCCTCCGCTGGCGCGCCTCGAGCAGCGTGAAGATCGCGTGCTGGCTCGTCGCGTCCACGCCGGCGATGGGTTCGTCGAGGAGCAGCAACTTCGGCTCCTGCACGAGCGCGCGAGCGATGAACACGCGCTGCTGCTGGCCGCCCGACAGCTCGCCGATCTGCGAATCGCGCCGCTCGGCCATGCCGACTTCCTCGAGCGCGGCCTGCGCCGCGGCCTCATCCTCGCGGCTCGGCCTGCGAAAGACGCCGAGCCGCCCGTAGCGGCCCATCAACACGACGTCGTGCACCGTGACCGGAAACGCCCAGTTGATCAGTTCGATCTGCGGCACGTAGCCGATGAACCGGCGTACGGCAGGACGTAGTGGTTCGCCGAACGCGCGAACGGCGCCGCATTGATACGGCAGCAGCCCCGCGACGACTTTGAGCAGCGTCGTCTTCCCCGAACCGTTCGGCCCGATCACGCCCACGAATTCACCGGCGTCGACCGAAAACGAGATCTGGTCGAGCACGTCGCGACCGAAATATCCGGCGCACATGCCCTCGACGCTCAAAGCCAACCCTTGTGGAGGTCGAGCTTGCTCGACCGTCGGCTGGGCTTTCGGGTGCGCCTCGTGACGATGCAAGTGCGGCGCGGCCGGCGCGACGGCGTGACTGTGATCCGGCGGATCTGCGACCTCGCCGAGCGCCACATGGGTATGATCGTGCCGGCGCTCGTCGCTCACGACTTCATCGCCGCCAGCATCTGCGCGACGTCGTAACGCATGATGCCCTCGTAGGTCTCGAGCTGCGGCGTGGTGCCGAGCGTGTCGTCATACAGCTGTGTCACGGTTTTGACGCCTGTCTCGTCGGCGAGCTGCCGCACGAGCGACGGCGAGAACTGTGGTTCGCCGAAGATCGCCCGAACCCGTTGAGCGCGCGCGAGCGCCACGAGCCTCGCGAACCACTGCGCGGATGGCTCGCGCCCCGGCGTCGGTTCGATGGCGCCGACGTCGCGAATGCCGTAGCGCCGGTCGAAGTAGTACCAGGCGTCGTGGAAGACGATCGCAGAGCGCCGCTCGCGCGGAACGGTGGCGATCTGCTCCCGGATCGACGCATCGAGCAATCGCAGCCGCCGGACCTCCGCGCGCGCGTTCGCCGCGTACGCCGGCGCGTTGGCCGGATCGATCTGGCTTAGCGCCGCGGCGATCTTCTGCACGTACGCTTGCGCGTAGACCGGATCGAGCCACAGGTGCGGATTGCCGGACTCGCCGGCCGGTTGGTGCGGATCTCGGCCGGCGACGGGCATTCCATTGGAGAGGACCAGCACGGTCGCGCCGCTGTTCGCGTCGCCGAGGAGCTTGTCGAGCCACGTCTCCAGGCCTGCGCCGTTCATGACGATCAACTGCGCGCCCGAGACCGCGACCAGGTCGCTCGGGCGCGGGTCGTAGGTCTCGGGCGACACGCCGATGGGGACCAGCGTGCGGATGGAGATGCGCGAATCGCCGACGGCTTGGACGAGGGCGGCGAGCGTCGACATGCTCACGACGACTTGCGGCTTGGGCTGCGCGTTCACGGACGATGGATGCGCCGCGTGGCCCGAACACCCCGCCAGCGCGCAGCAGAAAAGGCTCGCGACGACCGCGCGAACCGCGCAGCGCTTATCGAGAATCATTCTCGATAATACTAGCCGGGCGCGCACCCGGCTGTCAAGGCTAGCTCATGGACGCGGCGCGATAATTCGCGAGGATATCCTTCACGTAGGCTTGCGTCTCTCGGTACGGCGGGATGCCGCCGTACTTTTCGACCGCGCCGGAACCCGCGTTGTACGCGGCCAGCGCCAAGTCGAGGCGGCCGCCGAATTTGTCGATCAGCTGGCGCAGCAGCGTGGCGCCGGCCTCGACGTTCTGCCTCGGATCGAACGGATCGGAAACCCCCAGCGACCTCGCGGTGTCCGGCATCAATTGCATCAGCCCACGCGCGCCGGCGCTCGAGACCGCGTGAGGATCGAAGCCCGACTCCTGCTCGATGACTGAGGTGAGCAAATTTGGATCGAGGTCGTGGTCGGCAGCCGCCTTGCGGATGAGCGGCATGAAGCGCGATGCCGCGCGCGGCGCGGCTGCCGAAGCCTTCACGACCGGCTCTCTCGGCGAGGTTGACGTTTTCAGGCTTCGGCTCAAATCGCGCATGGCGGACGCAAACGTCCGCTCGAGCTTTTGCAGTTGCTGGCCGAGCGATCGGATGATCGAGGCGAATTGCCGCTCGAACGAGCCGGCGAGGTCGGGCGCCCGAAGGTCGTCAAATGAATCCCCGCGCGGCGACGGATCGACGACTCGCCGTGCCGTCTCCATGTGGTCGAACACGTCGTCGCTTTGCGCTCGCAATCCGCTCGTAGGCGTGATCATGAAAGTGCTGCTCCTTTTCTCTTCGGGGGCCGGATATCACGCGGCAGCCGGTTTGAGTCCAGGCCCGGCGCGGACGTGCGCGGCGAGCTCGGCGAGGACATGCGCGACCTCTCGGCCCGGTCCGTCCCCTTCGAAGAGATGCGCGTCGATGCGAGGCCGCGCGTCCGCGCACGCATCGAGCCACGGGTCGGCGCCTCGCCGGTACGCTCCGATGGCGAAGAGGTCTTCGGATTCCTCGAGCGTCGCGAGCGCGCGCCGCAGGAGCGCCGCGTCTTGCAGGTGCCGCTCGGACACGACTGCGGGCATCGTGCGGCTCAAGCTGCGCAGGACGTCGATCGCCGGATAGCGGCCGGCGTCTGCCAGCCGCCGCGACAGAGCGATGTGACCGTCGAGCAGTCCGCGCACCGCGTCGGCGACCGGCTCGAATGGGTCGTCGCCGTCCACCAAGATCGCATAGATGCCGGTGATGCTTCCGCACGCGCGGGCGCCCGCTCGTTCCACGAGCGCCGCGAGCGCCGGCACCAGCGACGGCGGGTGGCCGCGATGCGCCGGCGATTCACCCGCGGCGAGCGCCAGCTCTCGCCACGCCGTGGCGACCCGCGTGAGTGAATCCACGGCGAGCAGCACCCGCAGCCCGCGCGCGCAGAGCCACTCGGCCTGAGCGCTCGCCGTCCGTGCGGCGGCGAGCCGCTGGATCGCGGGAGCATCCTGGCCCGCCCAAACGACGGTCGTGGTGGGCCAGGCGTCCGAAGCGCGCAGAGCCTCGATGGCTTCGATGGCGTCGCGCGAACGTTCGCCGATGAGCGCGACGACGCGCGCGTCCGCGCGCGCGCCGGCGACGATGCGACGAAGCAGCAGCGACTTGCCGACGCCCGCGCCGGCCGCGAGCGCGACGCGCTGACCGTAGCCGAGCGCTGCGAACGCGTCGATCGCGAACACGCCGGTCGAAAGCCGGTGCGCGATCGGAATGCGTTCGCGTAAGTCGAAGATCCGACGTTCGCTCTCGACGACGATGCCGCGGACGCTGGGATCGCTTGCGCAGCCGAACGCATCGACGACGCGGCCGAGCAACCCGAATCCCACGTACGCCCCGAGCGTCGACAGGTCGGAGGTCGCGACGTTGCCGAGCGCCACGCCCTCGACGTCGCGCAGCGGCACGCAGCCGGAGCCGCGAGCGTCGATGCTTCGGACTTGCGCGTGGACGATCGCGCCATTCGGCTTGCGGATGGCGACGATGCTGCCCGCGCACAGCCCGGGCGCCTGCACGCGAAGCAGCGCGTCCGTCACTTCGACGACGCTTCCCGTCCGATGCCAGCCGTCCGAAAGTCCGTGGACGAGCGGCAGGCCGCTCACGCGAGCTCCGCCGCCTTCACCAGCAAGTCGGCGCGCGCGTCGATGCTCGCACCGAGAATGCCGTCCGTGTTCTCGACGTACACGTCGCCGCGCTGCAAATCGCCATCCGGGTGCAGCGCGTACGGTTGCGGCGGCAGCATGCCGGCGTCGTCGGGGTGAAGCCGCACGCGAGCGATCGCGGCGGCGCCGGACGCGGTCACGGCGTCATCGACGAAGCGCGCGATGACGTCGGCATTCGATCGTGCCGCTTCGCCCAGCGCTCGAGCGCACGCGATGGTCGCCAGCCGCATCGCTTCGGCCCGCGTCGCCTGCCATATCGACTGCTCGTCGAAGGCGGGCGGCGACTGGCATGGAGGCGGCGCTTCGGCAGAAACGGTTTCGTCATCGATCGCCTGCTCCCGCGCAAATGCCGGATCAGGCGGGGCCGCGCACGGAGCAGCGCTTCCCTCGCTTTCGCCACCCGGCGGTGGGTCGACCGGCGACGGATTGACGGGCGATGGATCGACCGGCGATGGCGGAGCGTACTTGCGCGGCAGGTAGGGCGAGAACGGCTCGTCACGCATCTGCGGTCTCCTCGAGGACCTCTAGGATCGCGGCGCGGCGAACGGGATCGCACGAGTGGAGCACGCGCCCGCGTACGTCGGCCGGCAGGCCGCGCAGCACGTACGCCGCCGTGTGCGGCATTTCGTGCGCGAGATGCGACGAGATCGCGGCGGCCTCGCTGCGCACGACGCCGGGGTGCGCGTGCGGGCGCGGCCAGAGCGCGGCGCCGACCGCCACCAAGACGCAGAGCGCGACCGCCGATGCGACGACGCGGACCGGGGCGCTTTGTGGGCGAGCCGCCGCGGGCGGCGGTTGGCTCTTCGCGAACGGCAACTGTTCCACGACGACTTCGTCGCCCGCTGCGAGATCGGCCCCGGCAGCGGCGCGCACCAGCGCGGAAATCACCGGCGTCTTGGCGGCGGCGACGCGGCGCGCGTCGAGGAAGACCGCGACGGACAACCGGCGGATCGCATCCGCGGGCGTGGCGCGTTTTTCGACGATCGTGTCGTAGGCGTAGTGGCGGGTGGATTTTTCTTTGTCGAATGTGCGACCCGACTCCGTGCCATGCTCGCGTCCGGCTTCGCTGTCGAGCAGGCCGTGCGGCACGATGGTCGTGGATTGAATCGAATCCGACGTCCCGACGATACGCGCGGTGACGCGCACGACGGCCGCGCGGGCGCCCAAGACGGAATCGAGCGCCGACTGCACGGCGGCTTGCACGCGGGTTTCTCTCGAGGCGGCGCGGTCGGCCGGCGCAACGGCGCCGAGCAGCGCGCCGCTCGCATCGACGACGGTGACGCGGTCCGGCGACAATCCAGAATAGGCCGCCGCCACGAATCGGCGCACGCCGTCAGCCGCCGGCGCTGGAATGCGGAAGCCCGGCGCCTCGATGAGCTGCACGCTCGCGCTGGGGGTCGGTTGCGACGACAGGTCGTCGAATGGGCCGCTGGATCCCGGCGCGATGACGACGCTCGCGTCGCTGATGCCGTCGATGCGGCGAAGACTCGACACGAGGTCCCCTTCGATGCCCGCACGGCGCCGGTCGTCGACGATCGATTCGGGGGCGAGCAGATTGTCTTGCGCCGCCAAGACGTCGGACGACGTCGGGACGTAGCGGCGCGGAACGCCGGCCATCATCAGGCGGAGCAGGACGTCGCGCTTGCGCGACGCGGCGACCGTGATGCGCGTGCCCTTCTCGTCGAGGTCGTAGGGCACGTTCCAGAGGACCAGCGCCTGCTCGACTTCGGCCAACTGCGTCGGGAAGAGAGGCGTTTCAAAGAGCGGTGCTTGGCGATCGGAGCGCGTCGCCGCGAACGCGATGAGAATCGCGATGGCGGCGCCCATGAGCGCCAGCGCCGCCTTGGCGCGATGCTCTTGAAACCACGCCGCAGATCGCCCAACGATTCGCGGGACGATCGGAGGCAATTGCGCGAGCAATGCTCAGACCTGGGTTTGCAGCAGGGTGGCGATCGCGCCGCTCGCGCGCGATGCCGCGATGGCCGCGACCTCCAAGATCGTGTCGGCTTTGGCGCGGGCCACCGCGGCATCCGCGACGCCGGCTCGACCAACAACCAACGATCCGGCAAGCGCGTCGGCGCCGGCGATGGCGTGCGAGATATCGTCGAGCATGGCGCCCAGCGTTTCGCCGAACGACGCTCGGCCAGGACGAGAATCGCCGCTTGCGACCGCCCCGAGTGCCGGAAGCGCCGCGACCGGCTTGACGTCGAGGTGGATCATAGCTGATCGATGTCGGCCGCCTCGACGTCCATCTGTTTGGCGCCCTGAAGCGCGGAGACGTCCGCGTCGTACGAGCGTCCGGCGCTCACCAGATTCACCATCTGCATGATGGAGTCGGATTCGGATCCGAGCGACGGATCCTGCGCGGACGCCGAACCGACAGGCGCATCGAGCACGTTCGTCAGCGCGACTCCCTGCGGCAACGCCGCGCTGTCATCCATGCCGGCGAAGAGCTCGTCGCCGCCGTCCGTGCCGACGGACATGTCGTCGGCGAAGGACGCGGCGAAGCCGTTTGCGGCGTCGTTCGACGGCTCGAAGACCGCGTAGCGCGCAGCATACGGCGTTCCGTCCGGATTCACCGAGCCGGCGTTCGCGAGATTTGACGCGATGACGTCCATGTTCTCGCGCTGCGCGGTCATGCCGCTTGCGGCGATGTCGAAAGCGGATGCATCGATCATCGGCGCGCCTCCTCGGCGACGATGCGAAACTCGCGAAGCATCGAGCGCTCCTGTTCCGAGAGCGCGCGGAAGGTGACCGCGTTCTTGGCGGTGGCCCCCATCGCGTATTCGAGAACGCCGGATGCGCCGGTCGCCTGCACCTCGCGCAGCGCGGCCGCAAACGGAGCGCCGCCGCCGGACCCAGGTCCGACCGCGACGTCGTGCGGCACGAAACCCGGCGTCTGCGCGTTCGCGGCGTCGGCAGCGAGATACGCCGCCCGCTCTCGCGCGATGCGCAAACCCTGCTCGACTGCCGCAAAACCGAAGCTTGACATCGTTCGTCCCTCCCGCATGCCGTGCATCGTACGGGCCGGCGATGACCGCGGTTTGACCGTTCCTTGACCAATTCGACGGCGTGTCTGCCGGGAGCGGCGGGCTGTCCCGCCGATACTATAGTGGTATGGATCGCGAGCACCGAGACGAGTCGTGGGAGCGCGTCGAAGCGCGACTCGACCGCGCGTTGACGGGCGCGAAAAACCTCGCCTCGCTGGAGGCGCAAGCGGCCAGCGCCCGGGCCCGCCGCCTCGAGTCCGAGCTTCACCAGCAGCGGCGGCGGGCGGTCACCCTGCTGCGCATCGGGCGCGCCATCAATTCGGTTCGCGGCATGCCGGCGCTGCTGCAGCTGGTCGCCGATCTCGCCCTGGACGCCTGCGGCGCCGAGCGCGGATTGGCGATGGCCATCGACTCTGCTGGAGAAGGCCACACGGCTGCCAGCGGCGGCGTCGGAGCAGCCGATCCCGACCGGCCGCCTGACGCGGCCAGCCGCGCGGTCGTCGAGCGCGTCTGCCGCACGGGCGTCGAGATCATCACCGCGGACGCCGACGAAGAGCTGGATGCCGACGTCAGCTCGAGCGTGCGGCCGCTGCACCCGCGCTCCGTCATCTGCGTGCCGATCCGCACGCGCGACGCCGTCATCGGCGCGATCTACGTCGAGGCGCTGCGCTCTCCGGACTCGCGTTTCCATCACGACCCGGATCTGCTGTCGACGATCGCCGATCAGGCGGCCATCGCGATCGAAAACTCCCGCCTCTACTCCGATCTGAGCAAGAGCTTCACGAAGCTGTCCGCGCTGAAGGCGCAGGCCGACGAGATCCTGGAATCGATCTCGTCCGGCGTCGTGGTCGTGGACGAACGCGACGTCGTCAGCGCGTTCAATCGCGCCGCTGAGGCGACGTTCGGCGTCTCGGCCGCCAGCATCGTCGGTCATAGCGCGCGCATCCTCAACACCTGGCTGCCCGGATTGACGGGGTTGCTCGAGCGCGCGAAAACGGCGCCGGACACGCGCACGCAGTCCGAACTCTCCGGCACGAATTTCTTGCGCGGCACGATCGCGCTGCGGGTGACGATGTTCGGCTTGCACGATTTCGCCGAAACGGGCTCGGGCATGGCGATCGTGCTGAACGACGTGACCGCGAGTCGTGCGCTGCGCGCCGAGCGGCTCGAACATCGCGAGCGCAGCGAGCGCATCGCGAAGTCGTTCGAACGCTATCTGGCGCCGCACGTGGTGCGGGAGCTCATGGACGAGCCCGAGACCACGCTGCTCGGCGGCACGCGCCAGATCGCCACGACGCTGTTCGCCGACATCCACGGCTTCACGCAGCTCGCGGCCGAACTCGACCCGGTCGAAGTCGTAGCGCTCTTGAATCGCTATCTCGATCCGCTGGTCGACGTCGTGTTCGAGACCGGCGGACTGCTGGACAAGTTCTACGGAGACGGGCTCATGGCGGTGTTCGGCACGCCGCGCCCGGCAGCGGATGACGCGCTGCGCGCAGTGCGCGCAGCGCAGCACATGCTCGAGCGCGTGCGCTTGCTCAACGCCGCAGTCGGCGCGGGCAAACCGCTCGCCGTGAGCATCGGCCTCGCCACCGGGCAGATCGTGGCCGGCCATATCGGCTCGGCGCGCCGCCTCGAATACACCGTGATCGGCGATGCCGTGAACCTCGCGGCCCGGCTCGAAGCGTTGGCGGAGCCGGGTCAGATCCTGGTCGACGAACGCACGTACGAAAAGGTCCGCGACTTCGTGCCGGGGACGCGCCGTCTGGCGACGATCAAGGGCAAGTCGGGGACATCGTCGGTGTTCGTCATCCATGGCTAGCAAGCGCTCAGGCGGCGGGAAGCGCCGCACGGCGAAGCGCTGGACGGCAGCCCCGCGTGCCCCGGCGATCCCGAGCGATTCCGCGATTCCGCGCGAGGTCGCCGTGATCCATCGCCTCGCCACCTTGACGAACTCCGAAGCGGATCTGGATCGGATCATGGCTGCGATCGTCACCGAAGCCACCTCGGCTTTTTCGGCCGACGCCGCGTCCATAGCGTTGGACGACGAGCGCGGCGGGTTCGAGATGGCTGCGTCGTACGGGCTTTCCGACCGTTACGTCCGCGGGCGCCATCTCAACGGCGCCCGGCTCAGGGAGTTGTACGGAGATCCGCCGACGGAATTCTTCGGCGGGCCCGACGTGCTCGCCACGATGGGTCAACCCGAGGTGCTGCGCTCGGAGGGCATCCGCTCGATGTTCTTCGTGCCGCTGATGCATCGCAACCAGCTGGTCGGCAGTCTGGCGCTGTACGGCCGCGGCCGCGATCTCGGCTTGAGCCTTTCCGAGATCCGCCTCGCGCAATTGTTCGCCGCGCAAGCGGCGGGCGCGTTGCGTCGCGCGCGTGTGGCGCAATCGCTCGCCGAGCGCATTCGCGACTACGACGTCCTGACGCGCATCGGCCGCGCCCTCGCGTCGCGGCTGGACGTCGATTACGAGCACGTGTTGCGCATCCTGCACGACGAATTGGGCTACGAGCACCTCGCCGTGTTTTCGCTCGAACGCAATCCGCCGCGCTTGGTGTTGAAGTCGTTCATCGGCTACGGCGAGGAGCTCCGCGACGTCACGTTTCCGCTCGGCGTCGGCGTCGTCGGCTGGGTGGCCGAACACGGCACGATGGCATACGTGCCGGATGCGCCGCAGGACCCGCGCTACGTCCCCAACCCGGCCCTGAAGCTGCGCTCGCTGCTGGTGTATCCGCTGAAAGTCGGCGATCAAGTGCTGGGCGCGCTCAGCGTCGACGATCCCGAACCCGATGCGTTCACGGCGCGCGACCGGCGCATCCTCGAAGCGTTCGCCGACCAGTGCGCCATCGCGCTCTCGAACGCGAATCAGTTCGTCACGTCGCGCAAGCGCAACGAATCGCTCTCGGCGGCCCGATCGCAATTGGAGGGATACGCCGCCTCGCTCGAGCGGCAGCAGACCGAACTCCAGCTGCTGAACGACGTCTCGGCCGCGGCGACGAAGACGTTGGACCTCGACGAGATGCTGTCCGAAGTCGCCCAGACCATCGCGCAGGGCTTGAAAGCGGATCGCTGCGGCATCGCGCTCGTGAACGACGCGCGCTCGCGCCTCGAAGTCGTCGCGGAATATCGGGCGGACGGCGGGCCCGTGCTCAAAGGGCAAAGCGAAAACCTCGACGCGGACTCCGTGTTCGCCGATGTCGTGAAGCAGCGCAAGTGGCTGGTGAGCGAGGACATGCTCGCTGATCCCCGTTTCGGGCGCGAGCGGGAGGCGATCCGGCAGAACGGCTTACGGGCGTGCGCGATGGTGCCCATGGTGGCGGACGGCCAGATGGCGCTGGGACGCGTGTCCGTCAATTCGACGTCGGGGCCGCGCAGCTTCGACGCCGACGAGGTCAACACGATTCAAACCGCGGCCAACCAGCTGGCGATGGCGGTGCGCAACGCGCAGCTGTATCGGCGCGAGCGGGAGCGCGCCAACGAAGACTCGCTGACGGGCTTGCTCAATCATCGCTCGGTGCAAGAGCGCCTGGACGCGGAGATTTCCCGCGCGACGCGATCCAGCCAGCCGTTCGCGCTCGTGATCATCGACCTCGACGAGTTCAAGCATCTCAACGACCGTTTCGGCCATCAAGTCGGCGATGACGTGTTGCGCACGGTCGCGCGCGAGCTGCAGGCGAGCTTGCGCGCGAGCGACGTCGCGGCGCGCTATGGCGGCGACGAATTCGTGGTCATTTTAGCGGACACGGACGACGCCGGCGCGCAGCAATTCGTCGAACGATTTCGTCGGCGGCTTGGCGCGCAATCGGTGGACGGCCTCGGCGACGCGAGTATCCGCTGGTCGGCAGGCGCCGCGATATTCCCGCGCGACGGCCGCAGCAAAAAAGAGATCATCGCGGTCGCGGATGCCGCGATGTACGCCAAAAAGCGCGGCGCATCCACGGAGATGAACGAGACCCCGGTCTGAGCCGGGGTCGTTCGTCTAGCGCTTCGAGAACTGGAAACGCTTGCGGGCGCGCTTGCGCCCGTATTTCTTCGATTCCTTTTCGCGCGGGTCACGCGTCAACAGCCCGGCCTTGCGGAGTATCGGACGCAGCGATTCATCGAGGCGCACGAGCGCGCGCGCGATGCCGTGGCGGATCGCGCCGGCTTGACCGGTCAGGCCGCCGCCGGTCGCGTTGACGGTGATGTCGAAGCGGTTGACGCTGTTGGTGGCCTCGAGCGGCTGGCGCACGATCTGCATGAGCGTGGCGCGGCCGAGATACTGATCGGCGGGCCGAGCGTTGACGGTGATCTCACCCGTGCCCGGTTTGAGGCGCACGCGGCACACGGCGCGCTTGCGGCGACCGGTTCCGGCGGGGACGGCTGGCGAAGCGATGGCCATCAGGTTCCCTCGAGCGGCTGCGGATTTTGCGCCGCGTGGCCGTGCTCCGCGCCCGCGAACACGCGCAAGCGCTTCATACGCGGGGCGCGCAGCTTGTTGCCGGGAAGCATGCCGCGGACCGCGAGCTCGACGAGCCGCGTCGGCCGGCTGTCGCGCAGTTCGCCGGCGCTACGCGTGCGCAACCCGCCGGGATATCCCGAGTGGTGGATGTATTTCTTGTCGGCCCACTTCTTGCCGGTCAGGTGGACCTTTGCGGCGTTCACGATGACCACGAAGTCGCCCGAGTCGGCGTGGGGCGTGAATGTCGGCTTGTGTTTGCCGATGAGCACGCTCGCGACCCGGGTCGCCAGGCGCCCAAGCGTCTTGCCCTCGGCATCGACGAGATACCAAGCGCGCGCGACGTTGTGTTTGCTCTCGAGGTGTGTCTGCATCATCCTTGTGAAATGGAGTCGCGGCCATTCATGGCCGCGTCAGCTTTACAATGATACTGGAACCGCACGACTGCCGTCAAGCCGTTCCAGCGATGCGGACGGCATTTCCGGCAATCGCCCACATGAACGCGAGGAATGCCGCAAGACCGAAATACTCGGCGGCGATAAGCGCGCGATCCTTCGGCGCCACTTGATAGTAGGGCGCGTCCATCGCGCCGGGTTTGAACGCCGCGATCACGCGCCCGAACGAGATGGCGACGAGCAGGATCACGAACAGCAGCCCGGGCCCGCGCACGAAGACGGCGGTGCCGGCGAGCAGGATCAGTCCGGCCACCCAGAGTTTGGGCGACAGCGCGGCCATCACCCGACCGCCGTCGAGCGGCACAACGGGGATGAGATTGAAGAGGTTGATGAAAAACGCCGTCGAGGCGAGCGCGTACCAGATCTGGTGATGGGTGAACGTGCCGATGAGGTATGCGGCGAATGCGCCGGCCGTGCCGAGCAAGGGGCCGGCGATGGCCACTTCAGCTTCCGCCTTCGCGTCTTTTGGCATCTCCTTCATCGCGACGAACGCGCCGACGAACGGGATGAACACCGGCGCGCCCGCTTTGATGCCGCGCACGCGCAGCGCGATGACGTGCCCGATCTCGTGCACGAAGATCAAGATGACGAAGCCCGCCGCGAACGACCAGCCGAAATACAGCGCCCACGCCGCGATGCTCAGAATCAGCGAGCCGCCTGTCAGCGCGAACTTCGCGAGGTACAGGATCCATTTGAATTTCAGCGCGAGCAAGAGGAGCGTTTTGAACTTCGCCAGGAAGGCGAGGATCACCGCGCCGACGCCCACCGCTTGCGCGCCGAGCCGCCGGCGCTTGTGCGGCGCGATCTGAAAGGTCGGAGCTGTTGATGCATAGGGCTGCGGGGCGCTGGGCTGGGGCGATGTTTCGTCGATCATGGCAACCGTTCGTAGTTCGTCGGAGGACGATTCGTTTCCGCTGCGATGGGTGGCGCGTACTCGACGTATTCCAAGTACAGCGCGTGGGCGGGAGCGCAGGCGCCGGCGTGCGTTCGCTTTCCCGATGCCAGCATGGCGGCGACGTCGTCTGCGTCGCGGCGGCCGCGTCCGACGTCGAGCAACGTGCCGACGATGAGGCGCGCCATCCGATGCAGGAACGAATCCGCGGTGACGATCACGTCGATCGATTCTCCGGCGCGGGCGATCTCCAACGCCCGCAGCTCGCGCACGGTGCCGCGTTCGTGCGCCGGCCCCGCAGAGAACGCCGCGAAATCGTGCCGGCCGATGAGCTGGGCGGCGGCGGCGCGCATGGCGTCGAGATCGAGCCGCGCGCGGACGTGGAAGACGCGGCGCCGCAAGAGCGGAGAAGGCGCGACGCGGTTGAGGATGCGATAGCGATAGCGGCGCGCGAGGGCGTGGTGGCGCGCGGAGAATCCGGCCTCCCGTTCCACCGCACGCAGCACGGCGATGCCCGACTGGGCGAGCACGGCGCTCGCCGCGATCGGTAAGCGCTCGAGCGACACGTCGGTGGTCGTCTCGAAGCTCACCACTTGGCCGGTGGCATGGGCGCCCGCATCCGTCCGGCCGGCGGCGACGAGCGTCACGGGATGCCGAAGCAGCGTCGACAGCGCCCGCTCGAGTTCGCCGGCGACGGTTCGATGGTTTGTTTGGCGCTGAAACCCGTGATAGTCGCTGCCGTCGTATTCCACGAGCAGGGCGAGTGTCCGAGCGCGCGGCTCGGGTGCCAAGGGCGGCGTCGGCACGAGAAGCCCTAGCGTCGTCGGATCATTCCGGGCGCTGCAGCGGGAACAGCAGCACGTCGCGGATCGATTCGTGCCCGGAAAGCAGCATGACGAGGCGGTCGATTCCGATGCCGATGCCGCCGGTGGGCGGCATGCCGTACTCGAGCGCGTTCACGTAGTCCCAGTCGGGCTCCGGCGCTTCGGCGTCGCCGCGTTCGCGGTCGCTGGCCTGCGCCTCGAAGCGCCCGCGCTGATCGTCCGGATCGTTCAGTTCGGAAAACGCGTTGGCCGCTTCCATGTGCGCGATGAAGAGCTCGAAGCGTTCGACGAGGTCGGGATCGTCCGCTTTTCGCTTCGCGAGCGGCGAGCCGATCACCGGATAGTCGAGCACGAACGTCGGGTCGACGAGATGCGGTTCCACAAGCGCTTCGAAGAGCTTGTCGATGACGTGCGCGTGGCTGTCGGTCGGCCGGATCTCCAACTTCAGACGCTGGGCGTGGTCGCGCGCGCGGTCGACGTCCAGGAGCGCGGCGCGCTCGAGCTTGCCAAATTCCTGAAACGCCTCGAAATAGCGGATGCGGCGAAACGGCCGCCGCAACGAGAGCGATTCTCCGCCGAACGCATGCGCGTCGCGGATTCCAGCTACGCCGGCGGCGTGCACGATGAGATCCTCGCAGAGCCGCAGCATGCCTTCGAAATCAGTGTACGCCTCGTACAGCTCGAGCATCGTGAATTCGGGGTTGCGGCGCCGGTCGATGCCCTCGTTCCTGAACGTGCGCCCGATCTCGTAGACGCGTTCGAAGCCGCCGACGATCAGTCGCTTGAGGTTGAGTTCCGTCGCGATGCGCAGCTGCAGCGGAATGTCCAGCGCGTTCGAATGCGTGAGGAACGGGCGTGCGTTCGCGCCGCCCGCGACGGTGAGCAGCGTCGGCGTCTCGACCTCCACGTAGCCGCGCTCGTCGAGAAAGCGCCGGATCCCGCTCACGATGCGGCTGCGCAGCTGCATCGTCTCCAGCACTGGGCGGTTGACGATGAGGTCGACGTAGCGCTTGCGGTAGCGCTCCTCGATGTCGACGAGGCCATGCCACTTTTCGGGCAGCGGCCGCAGCGACTTGCTCAGGACGCTCAAGCGACCGACGGACAGCGTCAGCTCTCCGGTCTTGGTCGCGAACGGTTCGCCGTGCACGCCGACGATGTCGCCGCGGTCGAGCAGTTCGACCAGCTCGAAGGCGTCGCCGAGCTTGTCGGCATGGAAGTAGAGTTGGAGCTTGCCGCTCTGATCGCAGAGGTCGGAAAACGCGGTGCGCTTGCCCATGTGGCGGATCGTTCCGAGCCGGCCCGCCAGCGCGTAGCTTTCGGCGGCATGCTCGCCGGCGCTCAAGCCGGCATGGCGATTCCGGATCTCGGCTGCGACCGCCGTCCGTTCGAACTTGGTGCGCGCGAAGGGATCGAGGCCCCGCGAGCGCAGCGCATCGAGTTTGGCGCGACGCGCCTTGATCAGCTCTGCTTCGGCCGCGCCGACGGTCGCGCCGCGGCTCACTTCACTTTCGAGCGATGGCGGCGGCCCGAACGGATCGAGAGCACCTTGATGTGCACGTCGCCGCTGGGAGTTTGCGCGGTGACCGTGGCGCCCGGCTTGGCGCCGAGCAGCGCTTGGCCGAACGGCGAGTCGTTCGAGATCTTCGAGTTGAGCGGATCGCTTTCGGCGCTGCCGACGATCGTGAATTCGTGCTCGCTGTTCTTCGTGACGTTCTTCACCTTGACGATGCTGCCCAAGTGGACTTCGTCGGCGCCCGCGCCCTCGTCGATGAGCTTCGCGTTGCGGATCATGGCTTCGAGCTTCATGATCCGGCCTTCGATGAACGCCTGCTCCTGCTTGGCGTCCTCGTACTCGGCGTTTTCCGAGATGTCGCCGAACTCTTTGGCTTGGCGGATGCGGTCGTTCACTTCCTTGCGGTGGACCGTTTTCAATTCTTCGAGCTCGGATTCGAGCTTGCGCAATCCTTCGGCCGTTACGGCGATCTCTTTTTCGGTCATTTCTCTCTCCCAGATTCTTGTAGAGGTCGACCTTGGTCGACCTTCGTGAGGGTCTCTACGCGAGGCTTGAAATCCAGGCGGCGCAGCAAACCGAGGTAGTCCGCCTCGGTCACGTCCTCCCAGCGCTTGCCGAGCAGCGCGAGGAGCGCGGCTTCCATGACGTTCGTGCCGAACGAGCGGCCGCCGAGATTCGGCGTGGTGGTCACGAGCAGCGCGACCCCGCGCTGGCGCAGCTCGTCGACGTTCGCGCGCGTCACCGTGTTGGTCAGCACCGTTTTTCCGCTCAAGTCGTCAGGCATGTGCTGCCGGATGAAATGGAAGTCGCCCGCGATGAGCTGGGCGTCGCGATAGTACTGCGGGAATTTCGGCTCCGGCGCCTTCTCCTGCTTTTTCCCGGTCGGATAGAAGAACTGAAACGGCAGTTTGCACGCGTCCGGAAGATACTTCTCGGCGAGGCGTTCGAACTCATCGAGCGACCGCACCGGCTTGTCGACTCCGAGCGCGAAGATGAAATCGCCGAACGTCACGTCCGCGCCGGCTTGCACCAGCGCTTGGGCCATGCCGAAGCGGTCGAGCGCGCTGACCATGAGCACCGGCAGGCCGCGAAAGTCGACGATGCCCTCGGCCTGCAGGTAGCGGACCGTCTCGCGCTCGAGCGTGTTCTTCAAGCCGCTGCCGTCGACGACCGGCGTGCGCTTCACCGCGTCGAGCATCCGCAAGCCGTCGCGCAGCGCGTAGCGTTTTTTGCCCGCAAAGAGATACACGTCGATGCCGCCGAGGCCGATGGCGTCGACCGTGCCGTCGAGCTCGCGAAGTTTCGCGAGCGCGCGATCCAGCGAGCCGTCGAACCCGATGCGGGCGATGTCGAAACGTTCCCCGAGCCATTCGACGTCCACTCGGTGATCGCGCGTCGACGATCCGAGGCTGACCGATACGATCTTCTTCATTTGACCTGCGTGACCGGAGGTTTCGCGCGACCTTGTGGAGGTCGAGCTTGCTCGACCGCAGAGACCGAGCTTGCTCGACCGTTCCCACTGGCCTTCGCCGCCCGTGCGCGTTCGCGGATGTGCGCGATCTGCTCGGGCGTCACCGGCTCGTCGAACGCCCGCATGCCGGCGAGCTCGAAGCCGTGTTTTGCGGCCAGGCGTTCGATCTCAAGCACCTTGTCGAGGTTGATGCCGCGGCCCAGCGAGAAATTTTCGAAGCGGTTCTCCAGCGTGAGGATCATCGTCTCCGACATGCACGCGAGCGCCGTCGCGTCCGGCAGCCCGAAATCGAAATTGAAATTCGGATCTCCCGGGATCTTGATGTTGCCGCCTTCCGTCACCAGCACGTCATCGCGTTCGCTCGCCACGCGCCGCGAGACGTCGTGCGGCAGCGACACCTCGCACACGACCGCGCCCGGACGCAGATCTTCTGGTTCGACGACGTTCGAGACCGACGCGGTCGCCGTCACGATGAGATCGGCCTTGCGCACCGCCTCGGCGATGTCGTTCGTCCAGTCGAGCCGAGCGGTGACGTGAGGCTGCATGGCGTGGGTGAGGTTCTTCAGCCGCGTGGCGTTGCGTGCCGAGAGCGTGAGGCGCGCCACCCGGTTGCCCAAGATCTGCGCGCAGGCGGATCCGATGCTGCCGGTCGCGCCGATCACCGCGGCATCGGCCGTCGCCAGATCGATGCCCATCTCTTCGGCGCCTCGAAAGAGGCTTTGGATGGCTGCGGCGATCGTGTAGGAGTTGCCGGTGGTGACGGGGATCGGGCACCGCTCGCTCACGGTGATGCCGCCGTCGCCGATCACCGACGTGAAGCCGCCGAGGCCGACGATGCTGCAGCCCCACTGCGCGGCGAGGTTGGCGCCCCGGATCACGCGCTCGAGCACTTCCTCGCGCGGAAGCTCGAGGAACTGCTCCGGAAGGATCGGCACGGCGACGAAGTGGCCCTCGATCTCTCCGCCGGTCTTGCTGCGCACGCCGTGGATATCGGAGACTTTATACTCCGGCATCCATTCGAGGATCTTCTTGATCAGCGGCCGCCCCTTGCCGGCGGCCCTCGGCTCGTACCGAAGCACGTCCTTATACGACAGCGGGTGGATCAAAAAGCCGAACTTGCGCAAGCGGGGAGCTCTACCTCGAAAAGACGGCGGACGAAAAAGCGGCCGTCATCGGTCGGTTCAGGGGTTCAAGGCCGCAAACGTCCGGTCCTTGCGCTCGCCAGGGTCTACGCCGCGCCCTCGCACTTGCGTTTCAGGGCTTGCAGCATCATCAGCGAGTTCTCTTCGACTTTCTTCTGCAGCGTCGGGCCGATGAGATCCGCCAGCGTGGGAACGCCGAAATCGTAGTCGACGCCGAGCACGACATGCGTGACGCCGTCGCGCTCGTCAAACGTCCACGTGCCTTCGAACTTGTCGAGATCGCCTTCGATGAGGCGATACGCGATGCGGGTGTTGCGATCGTCGAACACGTCTTCTTCCGTCCATTCGATCGGAGCTTCTTCGACGAGCGTCTTCCAGCGCGACAGCGTCTTGTTGCCGTTGCGCGACAAGATCTTCACGCTCTCGACGTCGGGCATGAAATCGGGGAAGCGCTCCATATCCTTCGCGAGCTCGTAGATCGCGTGGCGAGGCGCGGCGATGTCGATGGACGTCTCTACGTACGGCATGCTCAAGCGCGCGAGTCGGCCGTGTTGCGTGCCGGGCCAGGTCGCGCGAGGTCCCCAAGTTTTTCTTCCGCTTTGGCCGTTCCTTGCTCGAACGCGCGCATCGCCTCGTCGATCTCGGCTTGGGTCACGATGAGCGCCGGCTCGAGACGGATCACCTTTTGTTGGTTCAGCGTGTAGGCGACGAGCAAGCCGAGCTTCAGACATTCGGGGATGATGAATCCGCCGTAGCCCTCGTGCGTGAGCTCCACGCCGACGACCAGCCCGCGGCCGCGGACGTCGGCGATCACCCGTGGGTGCGCGCGCTGCACCTCGCGCGCGCGCTGCAAGAGGTAGGCTCCGTTCTCGCGCGCGCGGTCGGCGAGCTTGTCTTCGAGCAGCACCTCAAGCGCCGCAAGCCCCGCCGAGCATGCCAGCGGATTGCCGCCGAACGTGGAGGTATGGATGAGCGGCGATTTCGCGAACGCGGCGAGCCACACGTCCGCTTTGCTGATCGTGGCGCCGATCGGCACCACGCCGCCGGAGAGGCCCTTGGCCGCCGTCAAGACATCCGGGACCACGCCTTCATGGTCGACGCCCCACAGCGTGCCGGTGCGCCCGAGCCCGGTCTGCACCTCGTCTGCGATGAAGAGCGCGCCGTGCTTGTCGCAGAGGCGGCGCACGCCCGCGAGATAACCGTCCGGCGGTATGTTGACGCCGCCCTCGCACTGGATCGGCTCGACGATGAACGCAGCCGCTCCCGGCAGCGCGCGATCGAGCTCCTCGAGATCGCCGAATGCGACGTGCGCGAAGGCAGGGACCAGCGGAGCGAACGGATCGCGAAAGATGTCGCGACCGGTTGCGGTCAGGCTGCCGAGCGTCTTGCCATGGTAGGCGTTGTGCGTCGCCACGATCTTGGCGCGCTTGGTCGAGAGCCGCGCGAGTTTGAGCGCCGCCTCGACCGCTTCGGTGCCGCTGTTCGAGAAAAAGGTGATGCGCAAATCCCCGGGCGCGAGGTCCGCAAGCGCCTTGGCGAGCTCCGCCATCTTCGGATTGAAGAACACCCGCGATGAGAGCGCGAGCGTGTTGAGCTGTTCGCGGACCGCCGCCACGACCTTCGGGTGCATGTAGCCGAGCGTGAAGACGCCGTATCCGCCGCAAAAGTCGAGGTACGACTTTCCCGTCTGATCGATGATGCGACAACCGTGGCCCTCGACCTCAACGGGCGCGCCTGCCATCTTCATGAATCGGGCGAGCGGCGGGTTGACGTATTCTTTGTAGGCCGTATAGACCGCATCGAAGAGCGATTGGTGCATGTCGGAGTTGGCCTTCGAAGCCTCCGCGGCGACCGCCTTGTCGCGCATCGTCACAGGCTGCGCCGACGCGCCGACCGAAGGGCGAGCACGGTGGCGCCGTTTCACACAAACTACGCGCGCAGCGACGGCTTGCGCGTCGCCTATAGCGACGTCGGCTCGGGTCCGCCCATCATTTTCCTTCACGGCATCGGAGCCACGCGCGATGTGTGGGATCCGCAACTCCGCTCGCTCTGCGCTCGATTCCGGTGCATCGCGGTCGAGTTTCGCGGCTACGGCGAGTCGGACGCGGCGCTGGCCCGTGACGCGTCGCGCGCCGCGTACGCGCGCGATGCATTCGCGGCGATGACCGCGGCGAAGGTGGAAGCCGCGCATATCTGCGGCTTGTCGCTCGGCGGCATCATCGCGCTGGAATGCTATCGCACCGAACCGCGCCGCGTGCGCTCGCTGGCGCTCGCCGACACGTTCGCCTATCATCCCCGCGGGGTCGAACTGCTCGGCGAGAGGTTGAAGGGGCTCGTGGACGTCGAGCTGCGGCGCATCGGCCGCAGGCAGACCAACGTCATCGAGCGCCTGCGGCGCCAGCTGCGCGCAGCGTCTCTGACGACCTACTTGGCGTCTGTACGCGAAGCCTGGACCGCGGACTATCGCAACATGCTCCCGTCGGTACGGGTTCCGGCCCTCGTCATGGTCGGCGAACACGATCGCGCTGTCGCTCCGCTGCGCTTCAGCCGCGAGCTCGCGGACGGGCTGCCCGATTGCCGCGGGCTGATCGTCATTCCGGACGCCGATCACGAATCGAACGCGGACAACCCGGCCATGTTCAACGAAGCGCTCGCGCGCTTCGTCGACGAAGTCGTGCGGGGAGCTTAGCCGAGCTTCGTTCCGCAGTTCGAGCAGAACTTCGCGCCCGCGGCGTTCTGCGTATGGCACTGCGGGCAGTCTACCGTCGCGGCGACGGGCTTGCCGCACTCCGGGCAGAATTTGGATCCGGCCGGAATCTTCGCCGAGCAGTTGGGGCACGCGATGGTTGCGGCGGCCGGCGCGGCCGCTGCCGCGGCAGCCGTCGCCGATTGCTGCGCCGCTTGCTGCATGGCTTGATTGATCATGCCGGGCATCGCGAAACCCAAACCCGCGCCGATGCCGAGGCCGGCGGTCGCGCCCGCGGCGCCGCCTTGATTCGCAGCCGCCTCTTCCACCGCGCGCGCGCTCTTGAACTGCATGTACTGGCCCATGTTGCCGATCACGCCCATGCCGGTGCGCTCGTCGATGACCTTTTGGACGTCGTCGGGCGGCGTGATGGCATTGATGAGAAAATCGACGAGCTCGATGCCGTACTGGCCGAAATCGTCTTTCACGCGCGTTTTCGCGGCGGCGTCGAGCGCGTCGTAGTACTTGGGCAGATCGAGGATGCTCTTCACGGTTTCGCCCAGCAAGTTGTTGAGACGCGACACGATGATATTGCGGAAGTAGTCCTGCAGCGCGTCCGAGGTATAGATGTTCTGCGTGCCGACGATCTTGTTGACGAACAGCTGCGCGTCGGTCACGCGAACCGAGAACACGCCGTAGGCCCGCAATCGCACCATCGAGAACTCGGCGTCGCGAAAGAGGATCGGCTCGGCCGTGCCCCAGTGCAGGTTCGTGAAGACTTTGAGGTTGACGAAGTAGACCTCGGACTGGAACGGCGAGGTGCCGCCGAACGGCATCGAGAGCAGGCCGGTGACCAGCGGCAGGTTCTGCGTCGACAGTGTGTAGCGCCCGGGCGCGAACGTATCGAGCGCGCGGCCGTCGCGAAAGAAGACGGCGGCCTGGCTTTCCTGGACGATGAGCTGGCTGCCCCATTTGATGTCGGTGGAGCCGGTCTCAGGCCACCGGTGCACGATCTCTTGGCCGGTGTTGTCGAAGAACTCGACGACTGAAAGTCCGAGGGCCATGGCGTCCTCTCAAGCGATGTCTGCGCTGCGGTCTCGCGCGATTCTACCTCTGTGGGTGGGCTCAAGTTTCAAGCTTCTCCAGGACCTGTCCCGCTGGGAACCGTACGTTGGCTCGATGCGAGCGGTCGAAGATTTTCCGCAGTACCGTATCGAGACGCCGAGTTACGAGGCGGTGGCCGAAGACTACCGCGGGATCGAGCGCGCCCTCGAAGCCTCGTCGAGCGACGACGGCACGCTCGACGCGGTCCGCGCCTGGGACGCGACGCGACGGCGCCTGGAATCGTGGAACGCGCTGACCAACCTGCGATTCGAGCAAGACACGCGCGACGAGGGCTTCAAAGCGGCAAAGACCGCGCGCGACGAGCTCGTGCCGCGCTTGACCGCCCTCGACGTTCGCGTCAAGACGCGCTTGCTCTCGAGCCGGGAGCGTCCGGACCTCGAGCGCGCGATCGGCGCGCACGCGTTCGCGCTGTGGGGCGCCGACGTGGAGAGCTTTAGCCCGGCGATCGAAGCGGATCTCACGCAAGAGTCAATGATCGCGAAGGAATACACGGAGCTGATCGCATCGGCGCAGCTCGAATTCGACGGACGACGCCTCAACCTCGCGGGCATCGCTCCCTACTTCCAAGATCCCGATCGCGGCGTGCGCCACGACGCGCAGGCGGTGCGCTGGGCGTTTTTCACGCAGCACAAAGAGGAGCTCGACGATATCTACGCGCGCTTGGTGCGCTTGCGCGACGAGATGGCGCGCAAGCTCGGCTATGCGACCTTTACGCCGCTCGGCTACAAGCGCATGAGCCGCGTGGACTACGGCGAGGCCGAAGTGACGCGCTTCCGCGACGAAGTGGTCCGCGACGTCGTGCCGCTCGCCGGCGAGATCCTCGCGCGGCGCGCGCGCCGGCTTCATCTCGACCGGCTGCTGTTTTGGGATGAACTGCTGACCGATCCACGCGGCAATCCCAAGCCGTTGGGCGACCACGATTGGATCGTCGAGCAGGCCGACGTCGCCTTCAACGCCATGCACGAGGAGCTCGGCTCGTTTTTCCAGATGATGCGGAGCAGCGAGCTGCTCGATCTCAAGAACCGCGACGGCAAAGCGGCGGGCGGTTTCTGCACGAGTTTCCCGACGCTGGGCGTGCCGTTTATCTTCGCGAATTTCAACGGCACGAGCGGCGACGTGGACGTCCTCGTGCACGAGAGCGGCCATGCCTTCCAGAACTGGCGCAGCCGCGAGCTTCCGCTGATCGACTATCTCTGGCCCACGATGGAATCGTCCGAGATCGACTCGATCGCGATGGAGTACCTCGCGTTGCCGCAAGCGTATCGGTTCTTCGGCCCGGACGCCGACCGGTTTCGCGTGGGCCACCTCGAGGACGCCTTCATTCGGCTTCCCTACATGACGGCGGTCGACCACTTCCAACACTTGGTCTTCGGCGCGCCGAATGCAACGCCGTCCGAACGCAACGCGATGTGGCAGGCGATGGAAGCGCGCTACCTGCCCTGGCGCGCGTATGCGGACCTCGAACACCCCGGCCAGGGCGGCGCGTGGCAATCGCAGCTGCACATCTACCAGCTGCCGTTCTACTACATCGACTATGCGCTGGCCACGAGTTGCGCGCTGCAATTCTGGGCGAAATCGCTTTCGGATTACGCCGGTGCGTTCGCCGACTACGTCAATTTGTGCGGCCGGGGCGGTTCGGCTCCCTTTGGCGAGCTCGTGCGATCCGCGAATCTGCGCTCGCCGTTCGAGCGCGGCGTGCTCTCCGACGCCGCCAAACAAGCCCGCTCGTTCATCGGCTTGTAGCGGGCGAGCGAAGCTCGCAGCAAAAAAAACGGGTTAGGCCTCGAGGCGGCGCCACTGGGCGATCGCGATCGCTGCATACGCAAACGCAAGCACCGCGACGGCGACGATGGTGATGTCGACGCCGAACCCCAGAAAATTCTCTATGTGCGTGACGCCATTGTTCTGGGCATCGACATTTGAAAAATAGGCCATCGGATTGATGTAGTCGACGAATCTGATGACGTCGTGCCACGCGGGCGGCAGCGGTGCTTTGGCGAGCACCGCAAGCACCAGGGCGGGTATCCAGGACAGCCCAGCCACCAAGCCGGCGCCGCCGCGCAGCGATGCCGTTAGCGTTTGCATGAGCGCGTACCAGGCGAACAGGAATCCCAGGTCGCGAAGCAATTCCAGCATGGCAGTGGATCCTACGGTGATCGACCCCGCCATCCCCAGCATTGCGAGGGGCACCACAGTCAACAAGACGAGCGCGATCGCGAACGCGCCGACGATGCCGACGGCGTCGACGCCGAACGTCACGAGCGCGTAGCGCGCCCTCGACGCGGGCTTGGTCCACGCGAGTTCCAAATGGCCCTCGTTTTCGCACGCCAAGCTCGTGCCGAAGGCCGTCGTGGGAAAGATCGCGACGAACGCAGCCAACGCGAAGAGCGCCGCCAGCGGAACCTGCACCGGTTCCGTGTGGAGGGAACCGTGAAGTCTTGCCCAGACCACCACCGCGCCAGCCGCTGCGTCGAGGATGAGGCACACGATCGCCACGATCTTCAGCGCCCGAGCGACGCGGATGAGCTCCTTATAGTACACGGCTACTCCCTTTCTCCGCGCAGCGACGCGCTCGCGCCGACTGCGGCGACGAAGATGTCTTCCAGATTTTGGTCGATGACGCGAATGCTCGAAGGCGCGGCTTGCGTGATCCGCCGCACGACGGCGTCGCAGTCGCCGCGAACGTACGCGCGCAGGAGACGGCCGTTGCGCATGACGCGGCGCACGTTCGGGTCGGCGTCGATGCCGTTGAGAGCCGGAGCGCCCGCCTCGAACGTCGCCTCGACGATCTTCTCGCTCGCCTTCAGCTGATCGACCTCGCCGCTCATCACCGCCTTGCCTTGGTGCAGGATCGACACGCGATCCGCCGCGCGTTCGACCTGGCCGATCTGGTGCGACGAGAACAGCACGGTCGCGCCGCCCGCCGCCGCATCGATCATGAGGTCCAGCACGTGGCGCTGATGCAACGGGTCGAGACCGGCCGACGGCTCGTCGAGCACCAGCAGCGCTGGCCGGGTGGAAAACGCGAGCACGAGCGCGAGCGCGGATTGCTGGCCCTTCGAGAGCTTGGACGCTTTCTTGTTGAGATCGAAAGCGAAGAGCGACGCCAACTCGTTCGCGCGAGCCGCGTCGAAGCGTCGAAACGAGCGGCGAGCGTGCTCGAGGTGCTGCTTGCCGGTCATCCAGCCGTAGAGCGCGCTGCGCTCCGGCACGTACGAGAGTTCTTCGAACGTCTGCGGGCGCAGCGGAATGCCGTCAAAGGCGACGCTGCCGGCATTTGGCCGCGCCAGGCCGAGCATGCATTTGAATGTGGTCGTCTTGCCCGCGCCGTTGGTTCCGAGCAGACCGAAGATCGAGCCTTTCGGGATGTCGAACGACAGATCGGAAACTGCCAGCGTCGAGCCATAGCGTTTCGAGAGATCGCGCACGGCGATTGCCGCGCCTCGGGATTCGTTCATGAGCTCCTCCGACTTGCGGGCCCGCCGTCGCCATACCAGCGGTCGAGCACGCTCGAGAAAATCTTGTCGATTGCCACGCGATCGAGGCCCATCGATTTGGCTTCGCGCACGGCTTCGTGCAGCGCAGCCGCAGCGACGTCCGCGAGGTTCTTGCGAGCCGCGCTCATGCTGCCGTTGCCGGCGACGAACGAGCCCCGGCCGGGCGAGGTGTCGATGATGCCGTCGCGCTCCAGTTCGCGGTATGCGCGCGCGACCGTGTTCGGATTGATCGTGAGGTCCGCGGACAGCTGTTTCACCGTTGGCAGCTGCTCGCCGGGTTCCAGCACGCCGAGGGCAACCGAGCGCTTCACCTGCTCCACAATCTGGAGATAGATGGGCACTCCGCTGCGCGGGTCGACGGTCAGGATGGCTGGCATCGCGGCGTTAGACCGTGGGACCCCAGCCTTTGAACTGCGCATCGCCTGCCGCGACCGGCAGACGCCCCAGGGGGTCCATGCGTTCGCCGAGGCGCGGGGCGGACAAGTAACCGGCGTTCAAGTTGCTGACCATGTGGCTCTCCTTCATTGTTCTGTTATACTAGTACTTTAGTACAATAGCAGTATAGTACGGATAAGCCCTGTTGTCAAGGATGCAAATGAGAGGCCCGCGACCTGCGGTCGCGGGCCTCGTCGAGCTTCGCTCGAGCACAGCATTCCTCGTCGGCTTAGGGGCTCGGGAGGCCGTCGAACAGGTGTTTGCGAGCCTCAAAGCGCCGGTCGAATTCGGCGGTCACGGCGTCGAGCTTGGCGAGAGCGGCTCGAAGGCGGGCCGCATCGCCTGCGCTCTGCTCGACGCCGGCGATCGCGTCGTCGAACGCGCCGACGTCGCCCATCAGCGCCGCGTCGTAGGCGTAGAGTCGCGCCAGCTCCGGGTCGCCCAACTGGATCCGATCGAAGACCGCTGCATAGCCGTAGTCGGCAAACCGCATGCGGTCGATGAGTTTTTCAAGTCGCCGGCCGCTTTCATCGATGAGCGCGAGCCCGTCGAGGCTGCCGGATCGAGACGACTCGGCGGAGACGCCATCCAGCCGGCCCTTCAAATTGTTGAGCCGCTCTCCGATGACCGCGCGCAGCTCTTTGTCGGAGATGCGGCGATCCTCGGCCGACTTGTAGCCGGCGAATCCCGGAATGAAGTGCGCCAGGTTGGCCAGCGCCTCTCCGACGTTGATCCCGTGGGCGGCTGGCGGCTGCGCGCTGGGCGCGACCGGCGGGTTTTGCGTTTGATCGGCCATGTGGTACTCCTCTTAGCCTTCTATCGTAGGACCGGTCCTGCTGTTTCAGCGTTACGCGGCTTCGACCGCCTCTTGGTGCGACGCTTGCCCGAGCGCCGGCCCCCGCAGCCTCGCCTCGGCCAGCAGCGCGCGCACCTCATCGGGAGACGCGGCGTGATTGACGCGCTCGCGCAGCGATGACGCGTCGTGGACGCCCTTGAGATACCAGCCGATGTGTTTGCGCATTTGCAGCAACCCCGAGCGCTCGCCGTAGCGCTCGAGCATGGCCTCGAGGTGAGCGCCCGCAAAATCGACGCGCTCCTCCACGCTGGGAGGCGCGGGCGCCGGCTGTCCTCGCATCGCAGCCGCGATGTCGCGGATGAGCCAGGGATTGCCGAGCGCGGCGCGCCCGACCATGATCGCGTCGACGCCGGTCGATCGATACTTGAGCATGGCGTCGTCGGCCGAGGCGACGTCCCCGTTGCCGATGACCGGGACCTGCACCGACTCCTTGAGCCGGGCGATGCACGACCAATCCGCTACGCCCTTGTAGAATTGCCGGCCGTAGCGACCGTGCAGCGTGAACCCGCAGATTCCGACGGCCTCCGCGCGCTTTGCGATGTCCAGATACGGGTACTCGTCGGCATCCCAACCGAGCCGCATCTTGACCGTGACCGGCGCGCGCTTCACCGCGCGGCGAACGGCCGCACAAATGCGGACGGCGAGATCGGGATCGCGCAAGATCGCCGCGCCATCTCCGCCCTTGGTGATCTTCGGAGCCGGGCAGCCGAAGTTGATGTCGACGATGTCCGCGCCGCTTTCTTCCACGAACTCTGCGGCGCGCGCCATGACGTCCGGGTCGCTTCCGTGGAGCTGCACGGCCGTCGGGCGCTCGTCGGCGTAGACGTCGATCATCTCGAGCGTCCTGCGATGCATGCGGACCAGCGATTGGGCCGAGACGAACTCGCTCACCGTCAGGCCGAATCCAAACGGTTTGAACAGGCGGCGAAAGACCGCGTCGGTCACGCCGGCCATCGGGGCGAGGACCAGCGGTACAGAAATCTCGACGTCGCCGATACGCAACGCTCGTGCGGGCTGCATGTTCGGCTCGCTTCGTGACGGGCGCCCGCCAGTCCCACCGCACGCGAACGCCCACGCCAAAGGACGCGTGTGCGGGTGGGCGAACGTCGCGGCGATGAAGCACTCACACAGGTTACGCGCTTTTGTGTGGACGCTCGGCGCCGTCTGCATCTTCTTCGCGATGACGAAACCGGACGTCGCAGCGCCGGCGCCAGAGTTGCTCGCCGTGTCGTTCGCGTCGCCGCAGAACGGATGGGTCGCAGGCAACGGCGTCATTTTCTCCACCAACGATGGCGGGAAGCATTGGTCTCGCCAGTATTCCGGCCGCGCGCGCTTGTCCGCGCTGGACTTCGTGGATTCCCGCAACGGCTGGGCGGCGGGCATGGATCCGATATCGGGCACCGGCGTGCTGCTCGGCACGAGCGACGGCGGCGCGCATTGGACGAAGCTGACCGACACGCCGCATCCGCTGCGCAGCCTCAGCTTCGCGGACCCGCAGGACGGCATCGGCATCTCCGGGGGATCGCTCGCGCGGCTCGCGATCGGCGAATGGGGCGAGACCCCGTTCATCGGCGGCAAGATCGCCATCACCCACGACGGCGGCCATTCGTGGACCTTGCTGGACACGCCGCAATCGGCCGACACGACCTGCTATGGAGATGCGCTGCACGCGTGGACCGGCAATCAGGCATCGGTGCAGCGCACCGTCGACGGCGGCAAGACGTGGCATCACGTGCTCGCGGCGCAAGTCGATCCGTATCGCACCTGGGCCGCGCGCGTCTCGTGTTCGGGGCCGGACGCCGCGTGGGTCGCGTTCGAGACGACGGATCCCATCGTCGCGCAATCCGGCCGGCCGTTCGTGCTCTATCGGACGACCGATGGCGGCGCGACGTGGCAGCCGGTGCTCGAGAACGCCGGTGCAGCGGCCGCATATCGGCTGGTGTCCGCGCCGGCCGCGTCGCTGATGGCGCTCGGGCCGTTCGGCGTGGCCGGTCAAAACGACGCCCTGCTGCTCGGCTTCCGCCCGACCGATATCGTCCAAGGCAGCGGCGTCTCGGCGCAAACGACAGCGGACGGCGGCACGGCCTGGCAGGCCTTGAACGCGATCGGCGGTCTTTCGGTGATGGGCGCGATCGCGATCTCCGTCGTCGACCCGCAGCATGTTTGGGTCGCAGGATCGAGCGCGCACGGCAGCCATCTGTATGCGACGGCCGACGGCGGACACAGCTGGACCGAGCAGTTCCCGCGTTGAAATCGCTCGAGATCCCGAGCGAGGTAGTCCGCGACGTGATCGAGCTGCGACACGATTTCCACGCGCACCCGGAGCTCGGCTTCGAGGAAGTGCGCACGTCCGCGATCGTGGCGCGCCGGCTCGAAGCGCTGGGCTACGCGACGCGCACCGGCGTCGGCAAGACGGGCGTGCTCGGGGTAATGGAAGGCGCCAAACCCGGCAAGACCGTCCTGCTGCGCGCGGACATGGACGGGCTGCCGCTGCAGGAGGAGACGGGTCTGCCGTTCGCGTCGTCCATCCCCGGCAAGATGCACGCCTGCGGACACGACGCCCATACCGCGATCCTGCTCGGAGCCGCACAGCTCATCGCGCAACGCAAACGCGAACTCGCCGGCACGATTGTGCTCTGCTTTCAGCCCGCTGAAGAAGGCAAGGGCGGCGCCAAGGCGATGATCGAGGACGGCGCGCTGGAACACCCGCACGTGGATCGCGTCTTTGGCTTGCACCTTTCGTCGCTGCATCGTTGCGGCACCATCTCGGTGCGCGCCGGTCCGGTGATGGCGTCCAGCGATTCGATCGAGATCGCGATCCACGGCCGCGGCGGCCACGGAGCTTCGCCGCATCAGACGATCGACCCGGTCTTGACCGCCGCCCACTTCGTCACGAGTCTGCAGTCGGTCGTGAGCCGAAAAGTCCACCCCATCGAACCGGCCGTCGTCACCATCGGCGCGATCCACGGCGGCACGGCACCCAACATCATCCCCGACTCGGTCAAGCTGTCCGGCACCGTCCGCGCCTTTTCGGCGAGCGAGCGCGAGCAGATGGCGCCGCGCATCGAAGCGGTCTTGCGCGGCTGCTGCGAGGCCGCCGGCGCGACCTACGACTTCGACTACGTCTGGCGCTACCCCGTGACCGTCAACGACGCGCGCGAAGCCGCGTACGTCCGGCAGCTCGCGGCACGCGTGCTCGGCCCAGACCGCTCGCTCGAGTTCGAGCCCACCATGGGGGCAGAAGACTTCTCGTTCATGCTGCAGCAGCGCCCCGGCTGCTTTTTCTTCTTGGGCTCGCAGAGCGACGCGCGCACCGCGGTGCCGCATCACAACGCGCGGTTCGCGATCGACGATGCATGCCTTTCGGTCGGCGTGCAGATGATGACCGCATTAGCGTTCGACGCACCAACGCACGTCGACGCGCAAGCTTAATCCGCGCCTCATCGCAGCTCGCAACGCAACCTGACGCACGCCCCGTTTTCGTGGTGTGGCGCGAGCGTGCAAGCTCTCGCGCGTCTCCCACCTCAACGAACGAAGGAGTCTTTGTAGCATGAAACGGCAAGTGTGGATCGCGTTGGCTGCAGCCGGCCTGATGGGTGCTGGCACCATCGCAGCGGCGAACGCGGCGCCCATCTTCGTCGCAAACGTCTACGGCACCCCGCCAGGCGCCAGCGACGCGAATATGCGATGGGCGGCGGCGCGCAGCGAGCGCGATATCGATCAGCTTCAAAACGACCAGCACGATTACGACGGGCACCGCGTGCGCGCCATCCAAGACCTCCAGGCCGCGCGCGATCAGATCGGGCTGGGGCTCGCCTACGACAAGGGGTCCGAAAGCGAGATCGAGGCGCTGAAAGCGCAGATGAACGCCGTGCAATCGGAGTGGATGCGCCACCCGAACGGCAGCGACCTCAACCTCGCCTACATCAAGCGCGACGTCGAGCAGGTGATCGACGTGCTCTCGCGCGACAACCACGACTACGGCGGCCATCGCGTGGCTGCGATCGCCGACTTGAAGCGCGCGCGCGGCCAGCTGCAGGCGGCGCTGCGATCCGACTACGGTCACTGACAACTGCGGCGGGTGCTTGCTCGCTCTACATATGCTGTGCTCGAGCGCAGCTCGACGGTAGGGCCGAGCGTATGCTCGGCCCGAGCGGCGACCCTTCGGTCGCGAGCAGCATTGCTAGCTCACTCTACATATGCTGTGCTCGAGCGCAGCTCGACGGTAGGGCCGAGCGTACGCTCGGCCCGAGCGGCGACTTTCGGTCGCGAGCAGCATTGCTAGCTCATTCTACATATGCTGTGCTCGAGCGCAGCTCGACGGTAGGGCCGAGCGTACGCTCGGCCCGAGCAGCGACCCTTCGGTCGCGAGCAGCGTTGCTAGCTCACTCTACATATGCTGTGCTCGAGCAGCATTGCTAGCTCACTCTACACATGCTGTGCTCGAGCGCAGCTCGACGGTAGGGCCGAGCGTACGCTCGGCCCGAGCGGCGACCTTCGGTCGCGAGCAGCATTTTTACGCCGGCAGACGCATTCGGCGGATCCACGCCGCGAACGCGACGAGAAACTCGCGCAGGTCATCGCGCGTCGCCGGGTCCGAAAGCCGGCCGGACGCGTCGAATTTTTCGCGCGCGCGGGCGACGCGCATCTCGGGGTCTTGCATGACGAAGTACCCCGTTTCGGGAGCCATGTCGCGGAAATGTGCTTGCGCGCGCACGGTCCCGAAGCCGCCCGTCGTCGCGCCCATCACCGCCACGGGTTTGCCGTCGAGCGAGGAGTCTGACGGTGGCCGCGACGCCCACTCGATGACCGTCTTGGTGACGCCGGCCAGCGTGTAGTTGTGTTCGGGCGTCGCGACGAGCACCCCATCCGCAGACCGGATCGCATCCCGCATGCGCTGCACCGGCGCCGGAAAACCTGCCAGCTCGACGTCCATGTCGTAGAGCGGGATGGCAGAAACGTCGAGGATCTCGATCCGCAAGTCGGCAGGCGCGAGTTCGACGGCCGCACGCAGCAGCATCGAATTGAACGAGCCCTTGCGCAGACTTCCGGAAAACGCTGCGGCGCTCAACGGCCGATCGGGCATCGCTTCTGCTCCCGTTGGTCGACCAAGGTGGCCTCTACAGCGCTCGCGCGGGCACGTCGCTTTGGGCCCATGCGTACAGGCCGTCCAACACGAGGCGTTCGTCCACGTGATCGATGCGCTTCGAGTTGGTCGCGACCAGTTCGGCGAGGCCACCGGTCGCCACGACCGTCGGCTGGCCGCCGAGCTCTCGCGCAATCAGCCCGATGAGGTATTCAGCCTGACCGACGAAGCCCAGGATGATGCCCGATTGCAACGATTCGCGCGTATCGGTGCCGATCGCCGCCGACGGCGCCACCAGCGGCACGTCCATGAGCTTCGCAGCCCGCTCGATGAGCGCATCCACCGAGACCTCGATGCCCGGCGCGATGGAGGTCCCGACATACTCGCCGGCCGCATTGACGGCGGCGAACGTCGTCGCGGTGCCATAGCCGACGACGATGAGCGGCGTGCCGTACTTGCGGGCGCCGCCGATGGCACCGGCGATGAGATCGGCTCCGAGCTCTTCCGGCCGCTTCGTCTTCACCGGCATCAGCGACTGGCGCGCGGCCGACAAGAACTCCGCGCGGCAGCCGAAGTAGCGCTGCGCCATACCGGCGATCGCACGATAGAGCGGCGGCACCACGCTCGCGACGACCACGCGTCTGATGCCCGACCTCGGAACGCCGTCGATGCGCAGCATGCCATCGACCAGGGCCGCGAGTTCATCTGCGGTCTGCTGGCGGTTCGTGACCGTGCGCCAGCTGTGCACCAACGTGCCGGCGGCCGCGCCCTCCGTCTCGAAGATGCCGAACTTGAGATTCGTGTTGCCGATCTCGACCGCCAGCAGCATCGATTAGGACGTCCCGCGCAGGATCGCCACTCGATCCAAAACGGCGCTCGCGACGCTCGCCTTCGAGCCGAAAGGAATTTCGGCGCGACCCTCGCGCCCCCACAGTACGATGACCTCATTCGTCGCGGCCGCGAATGCGCTCGACGACCCGCCGATCCGGTTCACGACGATGCAGTCCAAGCCTTTGCTCGCGAGTTTGCTCCTGCCGTTGCGCTCCAGGTCGCCGGTTTCCGCGGCGAAGCCGACGATGAAACAGCCCTGCGGACGATGCTCGGCGACTTCGGAGACGATGTCCGGATTGCGCGCGAGCGTCATGGTGAGGCCGGCGGATTCCTTTTTGACTTTCGCCGCGCTCAGCGTGTCGGGCCGGAAGTCGGCGACGGCGGCCGCCGCGATGAAGAGCTGCGTGCCGGGCAGATGCTCGATGACCGCGGCGCGCATCTCGCGCGCCGTCGTGACTCGGACCGCCGTGACGCCCGGCGGCGGCGACAGTTCGGTCGGTCCGTGCACGACCGTGACCTGGGCGCCGCGGCGCGCCGCTTCGGCCGCGAGCGCGAACCCCATGCGGCCGGTCGACGGATTCGACAAGAAGCGTGCGGGATCGGCGAACTCGCGAGTCGGTCCGGCGGTCAGCAGCACGCGTTGCCCGCGCAATTCGCTCGTGCGCGCCACGCTGAGCCGTACCGCGGCCAGAATCTCGTCTTCGTCCGCGAGCCGCCCCTCGCCAACCTCGCCGCACGCCAAGAACCCCGCGCCCGGCGACACGAACTGGAAACCGCGCTGCTGGAGCTGGGCGATGTTCGCTTGCGTGGGAGCGGCTTCGTACATGGCGGTGTTCATCGCGGGCGCGACGATCACCGGGCGCCTGGTCGCGAGCACGCAGGTCGTCAGCAGATTGTCCGCGATCCCGTGCGCCAGTTTCGCGATGGTGTTCGCCGTGGCGTTGAGCACGAGCAACAGTTCGCTCGTGCGGACCAAGCTGATGTGCGCGACGTCCCACGCGGCCGTCTGCGCGAACATGTCGGTATGCACGTCGTTGTTCGACACCGCCGTGAAGGTCAGCGGCGTGACGAATTTCTGAGCCGCGTCGGTGAGGATGACGTGCACGTCGGCGCCCGCTTGGCGCAGCGCGCTGACCACGCCCACGCATTTGTAGGCCGCGATGCCGCCGCACACGCCGACGAGCAGCGTCTTTCCTTGGAGCGGCGCGTGCTGGTCAGTCACGGGTTTTGACCCCGCACGTCGACGTTATCGATGAGCCGCGTCGCGCCTGCGTAGGCCGCGCCGACGGCCAGCAGCGCTCCGCTCTCCGGCAGGCTGGTCAGCGGCTCGAATGTGGCCGGGTCGACGACCGCCAGATAATCCGGCCTCAGCGGCGCCAGCATCGCTCGCGCGGCGCGCAGGATCGCGTCAACGCTCGAGCCGGCTCGACCGCCAGACTCGCCGGCCCGTCCGCCGCACTGATTCGCGATGAAGGCGAGCGCGCGGTGCAAGTTCGGCGCCGCCGCGCGCTGGGCCGCATCCAAGTGTGCGTTGCGCGAAGAGAGCGCGAGACCGTCGGCTTCGCGGACGGTGGAGCACGGCACGATCGTCACGGGAAGATCGAAATCGCGGACCAAGCGTCGCACCACCGCCAGCTGTTGCGCGTCCTTGCGTCCGAAGTACGCGAGATCGGGCGCGAGAATGTTGAAGAGCTTGAGCACGACGGTCGCGACGCCGCGAAAATGGCCGGGCCTGCGCTCGCCTTCGAGGTGGCGCGCGACGCCGCCGGGGTCGACCGAAAGCTCGAGCCCGCCCCCGAACATGTCCTCGATGGATGGCGCGAAGACGAGGTCGACGCCGCAGCGCTCGAGGAGCGAGAGGTCGGCGTCGAATGCGCGCGGATAGCGCTCGAGATCCTCGCCGGGCCCGAACTGCAACGGGTTGACGAAGATCGACGCGATGACGGACGCGCATTGCCCGCGCGCGCGGCGCGCGAGCGCTTCGTGCCCGGCATGCAGGGCGCCCATCGTCGGCACGAATCCGAGCGGAGCGGCGAGCGCGGAGCGCGCGGCGCGTGCGTCCGCAATCGTGCTGACGACGCGCAATCGGCTAGCGGTTTGCTGCATCGGGCGCCGGTATCGAGGGCGGCACCGGGTGCCCTGCGGATACCTCGTGCTCCGGGCCGGGGAATTTGACGTTGCGCACGTCGTCGACGTACGCGCGCACCGCGGCGAGCCCGCGCTCGTAGAAATCCGCATAGCGCTTCGCGTGCCGCGGAAAATAGTTGGTCGCGAGGCCCAGCGTATCGTTGACGACCTGCACTTGTCCGTCGCATGCGGCTCCCGCGCCGATGCCGATGGTCGCGGCGCGAACGCTCGCGCTGACCTGCCGTGCCACCTCCGACGGCACGCATTCGAGCACGATCGAGAAGCAGCCGGCGGCGTCGAGCGCCAACGCCTGTTCCAGGATGAGCGCCGCCGATTTCGGCGTTTTGCCTTGCGCCTTGAAGCCGCCCAATTCGTGCACGGATTGCGGCAGCAATCCCAAATGGCCCATCACGGGAATGCCGGAGCGCACCAGCCTCGCAACCAGGTCGACGTCCGCGGCGCCTTCGAGTTTCACGGCGTGCGCGCCGGCCTCTTTCAAGAATCGTCCGGCGTTGGTCACACCCTCGTCGCGCGAAGCCTGATACGAAAGAAACGGCATGTCCGCGATCACGAACGCGCCCTTCGCGCCGCGCGTCACCGCGCGCGTGTGGTAGAGCATCTCATCCATCGTGATCGGCAGGGTCGAGTCGTGTCCGGCGAAGACCATCGCGGCGGAGTCGCCGACCAAAATCGCGTCGACGCCGGCCGCGTGCACCATGGCGGCGGTCAGCGCGTCGTAGGCGGTGATCACGACGATCTTCTCACCGCGCCGCTTCTTGACGGCAAACGTGTGGATATTCGTCGGCATGGGGTTAGTCCGTATCGGGCACGTCGAGAACGCACAGCAGCGTGCGCCCGACGAGGAACGGCTGCGCGACGTCGATGCGCACGGGCTGCGCGAGGGCGACGCCGTCGACGTGCGTGCCGTTGCTCGAACCGAGATCGACGAGTTCGAAGCCGTCGTCGAGCGAGCGGACGACGGCGTGGTGCCGAGACACGAATCGGTCCGTCGGCAGCGCCGCCTGCGCGACAGCCCCGTCCCGGCCCACGGTGATCTCGCTGGAAAACGGCCAGCGCTTGCCGTCCAGCGGGCCGTTCATCGCCTCCAGCACGAACATAGGAGCTCGCTTTTTCGCGGGAGTCGGCCGTCGGTCCCGCATGGGCGCCCACCGGAGCCTAATAATGAAGCCGCGAACATCCGAAGAATAGAGAGAAGGTGCTGCATCACGCCGTGGCCAGGGGGACGCCGCGTTGCGCATCGCCGGGGTGTAGGCGAGTGGAAGAGTCAGCAGTGAATAACGTACGGGATATGGAGCTCCTGGATATCGATTTGGAAGCGCTTCGCGAAGCGGAGCGGGTTTTCGCGCAAGGCATCCTGGATACGATGGGCGGCAAAGAAGTCGCGAAAGCCACCTACGAAGACACCCGGATCGTCGTGGCGATGAACGACGGCAGCGAGTACTATTTCTACGGGTTCATGGGGGAATCGCGCAGCAGCTAACGCGCTGCGCGTCGAGCGAAGGAGGCTGGCCGAGGCTGGCCTCTTTTCGTTTCGCTAGACGTTTTTTGTGAGCTCGAGCACGCGCACGAAATCCGAAATGGCTTCTTTGTCGTCGGCCGCGAGCGCCGTGAACGCCACGCCGTGGTGGTATGCCTGCTGGGCGCGGTTGAGAAAGCTGAGCACCACGTGACCGCGAGCGTGGATCTCGCGTTCGGCCGCGCGCAGCCGGAATTGAAGCGTTAGGTTCGTGCGCGCCGGAATATCGGCCGGGGAGACCAGCCGCATGCCGCCCGCGCCGAGATCGCACGCCGTGCCGTAGTGCGGCGCGGCGTCCCCTTCGACGCGGAACTCCACGGGAATATCGACGTTCACGCGGACGTACTGCCGGCGGCTCTGGTCGGGAGTCATGCGCAAGTGGTATTCTCGCGGCGGCGCACGGGGCCTCCCGCTATGCGCCGCCGACGGCGCTCGCCGCGCTCATCATGGCGAGCACGCCGTGCGCGAGGTCCAACCCGCCTTGCACGTAGACTTCATACGGAGGCCGCAGCGGCGCATCGCACGACAGCTCCATCGTCGATCCGCTTACGAACGCGCCACTTGCCATCAAGACCATCGCGTCATAGCCTGGCACGCGGCCCGGCTCAGGCTTCGCTTTTGAATTCACCGGCAGCAGCCGTTGCAATCCGGCGGCGAAGGTCGCCAGCCGCTCCGGCGAGCCGAGCCGAATCGCTTGAATCGTATCGGTCCGCGCGTCGCCGCATCCCGGATCGACGTCGAAGCCGAGCCGTTTGAAGAGGGCGGCGGCGAAGTCCATGATCTTCAGACTTTCACCGACGCATTTGGGGGCGCGGTGCAGACCCGCGAAGTTCCAGCGCAGCGTGTCGAGCGTGGGACCGATATGGGCGGACAGGCCGGGCGCGAAGATCCGCTCCGCAACGCGCGCAACCACGTCGTTGGTGCCGGCGATATACGCGCCGGTCACCGCCAAGCCGCCGCCCGGATTTTTGATCAGCGAGCCGATCACCGCATCGGCGCCGACGTCGCCGGGCTCGTCGAGTTCGACGAATTCGCCATAGCAGTTGTCGACGACGACGAGCGATTCGGGCGACCGCTCGCGCACCGCATCGATGAGCTTGCCGATCTGCGCGACGGACAGCGACGGCCTGGGCGCGTAGCCGCGCGAACGCTGGATGAACACGACGTCGGGATCGTGCGCGAGCGCCGCGAGCACCTCGGCGTCGGAAAGCGGCGCGCCCGCCGGCCAGACCGTCTCGAAATATCTCACGCCCAGCTTTGCCATGCTGTCGGGATGGTCGGCCAGTGCGAGCCGCAGCGTATCGTACGGGCGTCCGGTGAGCGAGCAGAGCGTTCCGCCGTCGCGCAACAGCGCCGAGAGCGTCGCGACGATCGCGTGCGTGCCGGACACCAGTTGAAGGCGCGCGAGCGCGCGCGGCGCGCCCATCAACTGCGCGATCAGCGATTCAAATCGGTCGCGCCCGGCGTCGTGGTAGCCGTAGCCCGTGCTGCCCCACAGATGCGACTCGTCGATGCCGGCCCTGACGAAGGCGCCCACCACCTTCGCCGTCACGGAGAGCGCGAGTTCGTCGCGACGCCGCCAGACCGGCTCGCATTCCGCGAAGGCGGCTTGCGCGGCTTCCACCACAGCGGGCGCGAAGTCGAATCCGGCGGCGGCAGCCGCGAGAGGCTCGCTCACGGCGCGCCGCCGGGCGGTGGGTCGGGTTCGAAAGCGATGTCGGGTACGCGGTGCTCGCGCACCTGCTCGGCGGTTTTCACCAGTTGCTCCTCTGCGGCGGGCGCCGCGCGCATGGCGTCTTCGAACGACCGATAGAACGGCGCGTAGCACGCGAACGCGATCGCGATGTTGACCGCCAGCAGCACGACCGCGCGCCAATCGCCATGGGTCGTCAGCCACACGTTGATCGGCGACGGGATGGATGCGCCGGGGAGATACACGACCGTGCGATTGACCAGCCCAAGCGCGGTCGCCGCATACGCGATGACGGCGAGCAGCAGCGGCACGCCGATGAACGGAACGGCGAGCGTCGGATTCATGACGAGCGGCACGCCGAAGATCAGCGGTTCGTTCACGTTCACGATGGTCGGCAACAGCGTCGCGAGCGCCAACTTGCGCAAGCGCGGGATCTTGGAACGCAGCATGAGGAAGCTCAGCGGCAGCGTCGCCCCCGAGCCGCCCGGGTAGACGAAGGCGAAGAACGATAGCGTCACGATGTTCGGCGGCGTTTGTCCGTGGACGAGCGCTTGTCCGTTCTGGTCGATCGCGCCGAGGAAGATCGGCGTCGTCACGGCGGCCAAGAATGCCGGGCCGTGCACGCCGGTCGACCACAGCAACATCTGGAGGAAGATGATCGCAAGCAGCACCGGGAGCGTGTTGCCGACGCCGATCAGGGGCTTGATGAAGTAGAGCAGCAAGACGTCGGCGATGCTGTGATGCGACGGCGCCAGCGCTGCCGCTAAACCCCCGAAGACGACCGCCATCCCGATGCTGGCCGCGAGCGTCGCCGCGATCCGGTTGCCGATCAAACGCCCGGCGTGTCTGAAGAGTTCGGCGCCCACCAACCCGACGATGAGCGCGAGGAACAAGCTGCTCGATGCGAGCGAGCCCAGCGCGAGCACCGGGTTGCGCGGGATCGGCAGCGGCATCGACACGACGAATGCTGCAAGACTGACCGCGACGGCGACGACCCTGTCGTAGCCGAACGAACGGGCCAGCTGGTCCGCGAGCAGCGCGACCAGGGCGACGCCCATTACGCCGAATCCGACGTGGTACGCGTCGAGAAATCGCGCGACCCACGGTTGGGGGCGAACGAGGAAGAACGCGATGACCGTCGCGCCGAACAGCACGACGAACGCGGGCCGGATGGCTTCGCGCACGGCGGCGATGTGCGGCTCGTCCGCCATGTTCTGCAGCACCGGCATCAGCCGCCGCTCGATGCTCGCTGCCGCGGCTTCGAGCCGGTTGCCGGTCAAGGTCTTCAACGTGGCGCGATGCCTAGGAAGGCGCGGAAGCGCGGCTGCGCCGTGCGGCGCGCGCCGCCGCCGCACGGACAAATGCTTCGAAGAGGCGGCGGCTCGGCTCGTCGGCGGTCAGCTCCTCCGGATGCCACTGCACGCCGACGAAGAATGGATGGTCGCCGCGCGCCTCGACGGCTTCCGGAAGGCCGTCGCGGCTCTTCGCCGTCACGAGCAGATCGTACGGGATGCGTCGCGCCGCCTGATGGTGCATGGAATTCGTGTCGACGCGAGCGCCGCCCGCGATGGCGGAGATCGCCGACCCCGGCACCACGTCGACCGGATGCGTCGTTTCATTGCGGGCGGCGTGGCCGGTTTGCTGGTGGCGCACGCGCGCATCGTCACGCCGCTCGACCTGATCTTCAATATCCTCGTACAACGAGCCGCCCAGCGCGACGTTCATGACCTGCATGCCGCGGCAAATCCCGAGCGCGGGCAGCCGCATCGCGTTCGCCGCGCGCGCCGCCGCCAGTTCGAGGGAATCGCGTTCGGGGGCGTTCGTCGAGACCGTGGAATGAGGCCGGCCGCCGTAGGTTTCCGGATCGAGATCGCGGCCCCCGGGAATCAGCAGCCCGTCGAACTGCTCGAGCAGCGCGGCCGCTCCGAGCGGGTCGTCGAGCCGGCTCACGAGCTGCGGGCGGCCGCCGGCACGTTCGATCGCCTCGATGTACTTGCGCCACCTAGCCTCGTCGGCTTCGTCCGGTCCGACCGTGATGGCGATCTTGGGCCCCATCGCACGCCATTTCCCGACGCGCGCGGCGCGGCCCCTTGTCCCCACGAAATGTAGTGGCGGCCGTTTTTCACGGCCGCCTTAGGATCGAACAGGTCGACCAAGGTCGACCTCCACAAGATCCGGCGATGATTAGAGTTTGCGGATGACCGCCGAGACTTTGCCGATGATCTCGACCTTATCGGCATACATGGCTTCCATGAACTTGTTCTCGGGCTGCAGCCGCACGCGGTTGCCTTCCTTATAAAACGTCTTGACGGTGGCTTCGTCTTCGACCGCGCCGGGCAGCCGGGCCACCACGATATCCCCGTTTTCGGCAGCGGGTTGCCGGCGCACCACGATGAGATCGCCGGGCAGAATGTGCGCGTCGACCATCGACTCGCCCTTCACGCGCAGCATGAAGGAATCCGAATTCTTGATGAACTGGGAAGGCAGGGTGAATTCGTCGACGACTTGGTCGACGAGCGTCGCGCCGAAGCCGGCCGCGATCTGATCGTAGACGGGCAGCGTGACGACGTCGCGCGCTCGGTTCGACTCGGAGACGAGCGCTCGCGGCTTGGTGGGATCGCGCTTGATGAGTCCTTTTTTCTCGAGCGTCTTCAGGTGGCTCTGGACGGTCGAGCTGGACGAGAGTCCGACTCGTTCGCCGATCTCCCGAACGGATGGCGGGTAGCCGTGCTCCCTCGAGAAATCCTTGATGCAGTCGAGGATGGCTTGCTGCCGTGGGGTCGTCTTGCGATCCACAGAGATCTACCGCCCTTTCAAATCGTACGCCGCCAGGCGGGACAGTTGAGAACGCTGGCGAGCGCCGGTTCCGTTCCGGAACCGCCGAGTAAACCAGAGTCTACCATACCTGGCGCTCCAAATGCAAACATCTGTTCGAATAGTCCTTGACACGTGTCCAGGGCGCCGCTAAGATGAAAGAGCAAACATACGTTCGACGAAGGCAGGTCGTAAGAGGTTGGCTCTCATGTATCCCTACCGACGCAAATCGCGGGCGACTCTGATTCCGCTCATCCAGTTGCTCTCCCTCGTGCTGGTGTTCGCCCTGCCCGCAATGTGGGTCTCACGGGTCTACACCTCGAGCCCGACCCACTACAGCCGGGTCATCGTGCGCCCCGGGGATACCGTGTGGTCGTTGGTCGCGCGCCGGGTCGGGCCGGATGCCGACGTCAATGAAGCCGCCGATCAAGTCATCGTCGCGAACCACCTGAAAGCTGACGCGCAGCTCCATCCGGGCGAGGTGTTGCTCGTTCCGCGCTGAGCGACGAATCGCGATCAACGCTGTCGGACCGGCGTCGTACGCCGGTCCTTTTTTCACAGTGACGAGTCGCATCGATCCACAAGCTCGTTTGACCCCATCGGCGAGCGTGTGTTATCCTTGAATTCGAGCCACTTTACCCCGGCAGACAGGTCGATCGCGTTCGACCCGGACCGAGGGCGAATTTTGGAAGGAGTCACCCAAACCGTGGCACTCAGCAAAGACCGCAAGACGTCGGTCATCGAGAAGTTCAAGCGCGCGAATAACGACACCGGATCGGCCGACGTGCAGATCGCACTCCTCACAGAATCGATCAACGAACTCACCGAACACCTGCGCTCGCACAAAAAGGACCACGCCAGCCGGCGCGGTCTCTTGGTGAAAGTCGGCAAGCGCCGGCGTTTGCTGCGCTATCTGGAAACGGCCGATCTGGAGCGTTACCGAGAGATCGTCGACAAGCTCGGCCTGCGCCATTAGTCTTCGTCGCGTCGAGGGAACCCGCGGCGGCGCTGCGAACAGCATCGAGTCATAACGCGTCGTGGTGCCGGAAACCCGCCTGTGAGCGGGTCCTAGGAGGAATCCCCTTTTGCCAGAGTCCGTCAGCATGGAGCTGGGCGGGCGAACGCTTACCATTGAGACGGGTGAGCTCGCGCGCCAAGCCAGCGGTTCAGCTTTTGTCCGGTACGGCGATTCGTGCGTCCTCGCAGCCGTCACCGCCAGCTCAAACCCACGCGAGGGCATCGAGTTCTTCCCGCTCACCGTCGATTACGAAGAGCGGATGTACGCCGCCGGTAAGATACCGGGCGGGTTCATCAAGCGCGAAGGCCGCCCGTCCGAGAAAGCCACGCTCACCGCGCGGCTGATCGACCGCCCGATCCGACCGCTGTTTCCGGATGGCTTCCGCCACGACATCCACATCGTGTGCACGGTGCTGTCGGTCGATCCCGACGTCGACCCCGACGTCGTGGCGATGGTCGGCGCCGGCGCCGCGCTGGCGCTTTCCGATATTCCGTTCGATGAGCCCGTCGCCGGCGTTCGCGTGGGCTTAATCGATGGCCAGTACGTCGCGAATCCCGCAGCGGCGCAGCGCGAGCAAAGCTCGCTCGATGCCATCGTCGCGGGCACCGCGCAGGCAGTCATGATGGTGGAAGGCGGCGCCAAAGAGATCTCCGAGGAGCAATTCCTCGGCGCGGTCGAATTCGGCCACGAGCAGATCAAGAACATCCTCGGGATCGTCGCCGAACTCGCGCGCAAGGCGGGCAAGCCGAAGCGCGAGTTTCCGCTGTTCTTGCCGTCGCCCACGATGCGCGCGTTCGTCGACGAGATCTTCGGCGCCGAGATCGCGCGGGCGATGCGCATCTTCCAAAAAGGCGAGCGCAACCGCGCGTTCGACGCGATCAACCGCGAAGAGGCGCTGCGGCGCGTCGTCGGCTACCGCTTCGAAGCCGAGATCCGGCCGCTGCTCGAAGACCCGCGCAACCGCGATTTCGACAAGTGCGTGAAGAGCCGGCAAGAAGACGAGCTCCGCACCATGGTCGTGGACGAGGGCATCCGACCGGATGGCCGCAAGCTCGACGAGATCCGGCCGATCACGTGCCGCACGAACGTCGTGCCGCGCACGCACGGCTCCGGGCTGTTCACGCGCGGCGAGACGCAGATCTTCACCGCCGCCACGCTCGGTTCGGTCTCGGACGAGCAGCGCATCGACGGCCTCGGCCCGATGACGTTCAAGCGCTTCATGCACCACTACAATTTCCCGCCGTATTCGGTCGGCGAGACGCGCCCGATGCGCGGGCCCGGGCGTCGCGAGATCGGACATGGCCATTTGGCGGAGCGCGCCATCGCGCCGATGCTGCCGCCGCCGGATTCGTTTCCGTACACGCTGCGGCTTGTCTCCGAGACCTTCGAGAGCAACGGGTCGTCGTCCATGGGCTCGGTATGCGCGAGCACGCTCGCACTGATGGACGCCGGCGTGCCGATCCCCAAACACGTCGGGGGCGTCGCCATGGGCTTGATCCTGCGCGACGGCCGCTACGGCGTGCTGACCGACATCCAAGGACTGGAAGACGCGCTCGGCGAGATGGATTTCAAGGTCGCCGGCACCATCGATGGCATCACCGCCGTTCAGATGGACATCAAGGTGCAGGGCGTGACTACCGAGGTGATGCGCATAGCATTAGAGCAAGCGCATCGCAGCCGCCTGTTCATCATCGACAAGCTGCGCGAGGCCATGCCAATGGCGCGCCGCGGGCTTTCTAAGTTCGCGCCGCGCATGTACGTGCTCGAGATCCATCCCGACAAGATCAAAGATCTCATCGGTCCGGGCGGCAAGGTCATCAACAAGATCGTCGCCGAGACCGGCGTCAAGATCGACATCCAAGACGACGGCCGCGTGTTCTTGGCGTCGCCCGACGCAACGTCGGCGGAAAAAGCCAAGAAGATGGTCGAGGATATCGCCAAAGACGTCGAGGTCGGCGAAGTCTATACCGGGATCGTGAAGCGCATCATGAACTTCGGCGCGTTCGTGCAGATCCTACCCGGCAAGGAAGGCCTCGTGCACATCTCGCAGTTGGCGCCGCACCGCGTGAACCGCGTCGAGGACGAAGTCAACATCGGCGATGAGATCATCGTGCGAGTCAGCGAAATCGACAATCAGGGGCGCATCAACCTGACGCGCAAAGGCGTGGTCGAAACGGCCAAGACGTAGAGCCCGGGATTTGTCCGTTACGGCGGGCCGACCGCGACGCCTCCTGAGCTCGACGCCCCGAATCCCGTCAGCGTGAGCGTGACGCTCGGCGCAAGCGTCGCGCTGAACGCGGACGTCGCGAGCGGGAACACGTTGAGCGTCGAATGCTGCAGATCCGTCGCGTAGAGGTTGCCGCTCGCGTCGAACGCCAAGCCCTCCGCGCTGGTGATCGTCGTCGCCGTGTCCGTCGTCTCAACGGCGCCGCCGCCGGCGGTCGGCGCGTTCTTTCGCGCGATAGAACCATTGCTGAAATTCGCGACGTAGAGGTTTCCGGACGCATCGAAGGTGATGCCGGCTGGCCCGTGCAGACCCGTGATCGGCGCAAGCGTCGGCGATTCCCCGTTCGTGAGCGGCGCATCGAAGATCAGGACCGTGTTCGTGCCGTTATTCGAGACGTAGAGATTCCCGGCGGTATCGAATGCGAGTCCGTCGGGTCCGCTCACTCCCGTGCTGAGGGTGATCGCCGGCGTCGGGCTCGTCGTGCCGCTGAACGTCGGTCCGGCGAATTCGAATACCTTATTTTGGCCTCCATCGGTCACCCAGAGGTTGCCGCTCGAGTCGAACGCAATCGCGGTTGGGAAGGCGGGCGTCGGGATGTTGACCGATGCGAACGGCGAGCTGGCGCCGCTGAGCGGCCTGTTGTACCCGACGGCCGCGGGGCTGGATGTGGTGTCGTCCATGGACCAGAGATTCTTCGAACCATCAAACGTCAATTGAACGGACGCGATCAACCCGGTTGGTGAAATGTAGGTCGGCACCGACACGTTCGTCACCGGTAGCGGAATGATCGCCAAATTCGACGTGCCGAAGGCCGACACGTACACAACTTGCGGCGACGGCGATGACGATGGAAACGGCAGCACGACTCCACTGCCGTTGCAGCCCGCAAAGCCAGCGATCGATATGGCGCCCAGCGCCGCGATGCCAAAGCCGAGAACGCGTGTCATGTGCGAGCTCCCTTCAGATCCGATGGCTCTATGTTGGCCGCGTCGATGGCCTCTGACCTCCCTCGACGGTCGGCTCAAGCCGTCGGTCGGCTAAAGCCGACCGCTCCAATACGTGGCGGCCATCACATCGGTCGGCTCAAGCCGACCGCTCCAATACGTGGCGGCCATCACATCGGTCGGCTCAAGCCGACCGCTCCAGTTCATAACAGGCCGGCGGCGCGCTGCAGGTTCGTCAGCGCGACGCGCACGTTCACGATCGCGGTGATGAGCTGGGTCTGCGCCTGGGTGTCGGCGAGCTCAGCGTCGGCGAGCTCGAGCGATGTGCCGACGCCCGCGCGATAGCGGATGCCGCTCACGCGCAGGCTTTCATCGGCCGAGGCCTGCGCGGATTTCGCCGCATCGACCTGGGCCAGGGCGGCTTGGTAGTTCAAATACGCCTGGCGTGCTTCGAGATCGACGCTGTTATCGAGCTGCTGCAGCTGCAGATTGGCCTTGTCGAGGTCCGCGTGCGCTTCGAGCACCTTGCCGCGCGTCAGGCCGCCGTCGAACAGCTTCCACGCGATCGCCAGCGTTTCCGAGAGTTGCGGCTGAGGGATGTTTTCGAAGTTCGGCTTACTCGACGCGTCCTGGACTTGGAGCGCAACGGTCGGCAGCGTGCCGGCCCGCGCCGCCGCGATCGCCCGGTCTGCGATCGTCACCGCGTCGTGTGCGGCGGCGATCTCGGGCCGGCGCGTTTTCGCGTCGGCGAGCACGTCGCTCAGCGCGTAACGGGCGAGCGCGATCTCGAGCGGCTCGGTCGGCGTGATCCGGCTGCCGAGATTGATGTTCAAGAGGTTGGCAAGCGAGGCGTCGGCCAAGGCGGCCGCTGCATCGGCTTGGATCGATTGCACTTGCGCGTTCGCCAGGCTCACTTGGCCGCGCAGCACGTCCGCTTTCGCCGCGGTTCCGGCGCGATACATCTGACTCGAGACGTCGAGGCTTTGCCGGGCGACGCTCACGGCCTGCGCGTCGATCGCGGCGACGTGCTGCGCGGACACGAGCCCGAAATAGGCCGACGTCGTGTCTCGGATGACGTTCGCTCTCGCCGCCGCCAGTTGGTTTTCGGCGGCCGAGAGACCGGCGGAGGCTTGCCCGATGGCCGCCTGCACCGCACCGCCGGTGTAGAGCGCGTAGTTCAGCGTCGCGTTCACGTTGTTGATGTCGGTCGCGCTGATCTGAAAACTCTTGGGCGGAGCGCTCGGTCCGGCCGGAATCGCAAAAAATCCAGCGCTCTGCGTGTGGACGTACGAATAGCCCACCGACAACGAGGGGATGCGGCCGGCGCCCGCTTGGACCACGCGCGCGCGCGCTGCGGCTTCGTCGGCGGCGGCAGAGCGATACGTCAGATTGTTGGCGAGCGAAAGCTGCAGCGCCTGAGCCAAGCTCATCGAAACCGCGGGTCCAGTCGCGGCCGGCGGCGTGTTTGCCGGCTGCGCCGTCGCCCGTCCGTCGCTGGTCAACGTCGCGGCCGCAACCGCAGCGAGCGCGCACGCCGCGTACGCCCCAAATTTGTTCATAGGTTAACTATTTTGAGAGCCGCGGCGCTATCCTTGCCGCGGCCCCCATGTGGCTTGCGACTCTGCGGTGGCCCGCGCCGTCAGAGCTTCGCGTTGATCACGGCGTCGACGCCGGCTCCGTACACGCGCTTGAAGCCTTGCAAGACGTTCAATCGGTCGACCGGAACAAGCGCGCGCACCTGCCAGACATTGTTGTTCCACGCCGCGGCGAACGAACCGACCGCTTGGACGTTGTTGACGGCGTTCGCAGGCCCGCTCACCTGGGCCGCGCCGACGTACGTCGCGCTGCCGATCGTCACGATGGGCACGACCTTGGTCTTGTCCTGGTTGCCGACGTGGTTGGCGAGCATCACGGTATTGATGAAATTGTTCAGCGGGCCGGCCACGGCTCTCACGCCCAAGATGGCCGCGCCGCCGGTGAGGATCTGGGTGAGCGGATTGTCCGCTCGGGCGATGCCGAACGGCGCTATCGCCATGAGCGCCGCAAGCGCTGCTGCCGCAATCGTTTTTTTGGTGTTCACTGGAATCGCGTGCTCCTTTCGGATGTGCAAGAACGGTTCGATGGAGAAACGTTAGCGCCGATGCAAGGGTTCCGATTTCACGTACCCACGGGACAGGCTTTCAAGCATGCGCGTGAGAACGAACGTGGCCGTGTACGGGAACCTGAGCGAGTTCGTCGCCGCGCTGCGCGATGCGGGCGAGCTGACGACCATCGAAACCGAGGTCGACCCGCGGCTCGAGATCGCCGAAATCGCGGATCGCTGCGTGAAGAGCGCAACTGGCGGGCCGGCGCTGCTGTTCACGAAGGTCAAGGGATCCAAGATCCCGCTGCTCATCAATGCGTTCGCGAGCCAGCGGCGCATGTCGCTGGCCCTCGGCGTCGCGCGGCTCGACGATCTCGGCGACAGGATCCGTCAGCTGTTCAAACTGTTGCCTGGAGCCGGCGGCGGCGCGCCCAACGTCTTCTCCGCGCTCGCGGGCGCAAAAGATCTGCTGAACGTGTTTCCCCATGCGGTGCGAAGCGGACCCTGTCAAGAGGTCGTTGCCGAAGGTTCCGACGTCGATCTCTTCGAGCTCCCGATCATCACCTGTTGGCCGCTCGATGCTGGGCCGTTCATCACGTTGCCGCTCGTCTTTACGAAAGATCCGCGCGGCGGTTCTCAGAACTGCGGCGTGTATCGCATGCAGGTCTACGACAAGCAGACCACCGGCATGCACTGGCAAAAGCACAAACACGGGCGCGAGCATCAACTGGCCGCGGAGTTCGGCGCGCGCATGCCGGTCGCGGTCGCGATCGGCGCCGATCCCGCGGTCACCTATGCGGCCACGGCGCCGCTGCCTGGCGGGTTCGACGAGCTCGCATTCGCCGGCTTTTTGCGGGGTCGCGGCGTTAACGTCGTGCAGTGCCGCACGAACGACCTGCGCGTGCCTGCCGACGCCGAAATCGTCCTGGAAGGATACGTGGACAACGCGGAGTTGCGTCGGGAAGGTCCCTTCGGCGACCATACTGGCGTGTATTCCCTCGCCGACGACTTCCCGGTCTTTCACGTGACGTGCGTGACGCGGCGGCGCTCGCCCATCTACCAGACCACGATCGTGGGTAGGCCGCCGATGGAAGACGCTTGGCTCGGCAAGGCCAGCGAACGCCTCTTCCTGCCGATCCTCCAACAACTGCTGCCCGAAGTCCGCGATTACAACTTGCCGGTCGAGGGCGGATTCCACAACCTCGCCATCGTGTCGCTGCACAAGCGCTATCCCGGCCATGCGAAAAAGGTCATGTACGCGCTGTGGGGGCTCGGCCACATGATGATGCTCACCCGCAACATCCTGGTGGTCGATGCCGACGTGGACGTCCAGGACGTGCGGCACGTCGCGTGGGTCGCTCTCAACAACGTGGACGCCGGCCGGGATCTCGTGTTCGCACCCGGCCCGGTGGACGAACTCGATCATGCGGGTCCGCTGGCGCTGCTCGGCACGAAGCTCGGCATCGACGCGACGCGCAAAGACGCGTCCGAGGGCTACGCGCGCGAATGGCCCCCGGACATCGTGATGAGCGACGACGTGCGCGCGCTCGTGACCAAACGCTGGGATGAGTTTGGCATTCGCCTGCATTCGTAGAAGTCGACCTTGGTCGACCGACGATGCCGGCCGAGCTTGAGCGTGCGCCGTTTCTTCGAAGAGATCAAGATCGAACACACCTTGTTCGCGCTTCCGTTCGCCTACGTCGGAGCGCTCTTGGCGCAAGGCGGCTTGCCGCCGCTGCGCACTCTCGCCTGGATCACGCTCGCCGTGCTCGGCGCGCGCACCGCGGCGATGGCGGCCAATCGGGTGCTCGACGCCCGCCTCGACGCGAAAAACCCACGCACCCAACATCGTGCGCTGGCGTCCGGCCGGATGCACCCGCGCGTCCTGGTGATCGCCGCCGTGCTCGGCTTGCTCGTGCTGACGCTGTCCGCGGCCGAGCTCAATCCGCTTTGCCTCGCGCTCGTGCCCGTCGGCGCCGCCGCGCTCGTGTTGTATCCGCTGGTCAAGCGCTTCACGTGGGGCGTGCACTTCCTGCTCGGCGCGGTCGATGCGCTCGCTCCGCTCGGCGCGTGGCTCGGCGTGAGCGGCCGGTTCCAGCTCGGGGCGATCTTGCTGTTCGCGGCCGTCACCGTCTGGGTCGCCGGCTTCGACATCCTGTACGCGCTTGAGGACCGGGACTTCGATCTGCGCGAACGCCTGCACTCGATTCCGGCGCGGTTCGGCGAACCCAGCGGACGCCGTTTTCTCGAAGCGCTCCACGTGCTGCTGATCGTCGCCTTAGTATGGCTCGGCGTGGAGGTCGCGGCCAGGCCGCTGTACTGGGTGGGCGTCGTCGCAGCCGTCGCCCTGCTGGGCTACGAGCTCGTGATCGTCCGCCGCCAGCGCGACCTCGTGCTGCTCAACGCCGCCATCTTCAACGCGAACATGGCGTTCTCGGTGATATTTCTCGTCACGACGGCCGCCTCGCTTGTCTTGTGACGCAGTGAGCGGGGGCCAGAAGCGAGAAGAGCGCGTCATGCGTTTTCCATGTCTGCATCGAATCTCGCTCGCGGCGTGCGCAGCGGCGCTCGGCCTCGCGCCGACGAGCGCGCTGGCGGATCTGCCTCCCTATGCGAAGGTCGTCACGATCGCGGTGGTGGCGCCGCTCTCGGGCACCGATAAGGACACCGGCATCCAGCTGTCTGCCGGAGTCCAAGCCGCTGTCAACGACGCCAACGAGTTGCGCGGCATCACGGACTTCGGTTGGGTCATGCACTCGTTCGACGATCTCGACGATCCGGGCGTCGCGCAGCAGCAAGCCCAGTTCGCGCTCGTCGACACCTCAACGGCGTTCGTCATCGGCCACGTCGCCGGCCAAGCCACGCTGCTTTCCTTGCCCACCTATCATCAAGCGCAGGTCCCCGTAATCGTTCCCACCTCGCCGCTCGCGGCGATCACCCAGCAGAACTACAACAACGTCTTCCGCTTGTGCCCGACCGATGTGAACGAGGGGCAGCAGGACGCGCGCTATGCCGCGCGCACGCTCAAAGCCAGCCGCGTCGCGGTGCTGTACGAAGAGGACGACTACGGCGTCGACGGCGCGCAAGGCTTCATGAATCAGGCGGCACGCGGACCGATGGCGGCAAAGGATTTCGCCGTCGACGTCCAGCTGAAGAACATCGGCGGCGTGGCGGCTGCCGTGAAGGCGTTCGCGCCGTCGCTCGTCTTTGTCGCCGGGAGACCCGACGTGATGACGAGAGCGATCAAAGCGCTGGGCGCCGCCGGCGTCGCGGCCCCGTTACTCGGAACCCAGGCATTTGCGGACGCCGGCCTGCTCGCTTCTCTGGGCAGCGCAGCTGCGGGCATGACGGTCAGCTCGTGCCAGCCGCCGATCCAGCTCATGCCGACGTCGCAGATCTTCGTGCAGCGCTACCAGTCGCAGTACGGCAAGCTGACGTCGTTCGCGCTCTTCGGATACGTGGCGGGGCAGGTCGCGATTGACGCCGCGCAGCAGACGCGCACGACGGATCGCGCAACGCTCGATCGCGCGCTGTCGGTCGGCACGTTTCAAACGGTGATCGGCCCGATCTCGTTCCAGCAGAACGGCGATCCCGCGAATCCCTACCTGTACATGTACGCATATACCGCGAACACGCTGAAGTATGCCGGCACGGCGTCAGGCATTCCGAATCCGCTGATCGTGCATTAGGCGTCCGGTAGTCGCGGCGATGCATCGCCGCGCGGCCATGAGTGGCCGCGACTACATGAAAAGGATAACGGCTGCGGCGGCGGTCAGCGCCGTCGCGACGAAATTCACCACGTCGTTGTCCATCCAGGGCAAGCCCCGCTCGAGGCGCGCCGACTCGGCGTGATGGACGGCCACTTCGCATCGTCGTCCGCAAGCGGGGCAGCGGAACGCAGCTTGCAGCGACGCGCCGAGCAGCGAATCCACTAGACTTCCAAGAAATCCCGCCAGCGCTCCGAGTTCGACCCAACGCTGCGCGGGTAGGCCGCCGGCGAACGGTACGGCGCACGCTCCGACCAGCGCGCCGCCGGCGACCGACGCGAGGCTGCCGAGGACGGTTACGGCGCCGGACTCGCCCGCCGGCGCCGATCGCCAGGTGGTGATGAGTCGGGGGCGAGCGCCAAGCCGGCTGCCGAGTTCGGTCGCCCACGTGTCTCCGCTCGCCGCGGCGATCGCGGCAACCGCGCCGGCCAGCCATGCGACATGCAACGGCGAATGGAGCGCGCCGAGCAAGCCGCTCGCGGTCGCGCATGCCGCGCACACCCCTCCGTTCGCGAGCACTTGCTGCGCGTCGCGACGGCCGCCTTTCGCCCCGAAGTCGGACAGCGCCGTCGCGCCGCGCAGCGGCAACCGCGAGAGGGCGCTGCCGGTGAGGAAGAATGCGAGCAGGGCCGCGCCGGCCGCCGGACCGCCGATGCCGAGGCTGAGCGTGCCGACGATCGCCGCCGCGATCGCGCCGCTTGCATCGAGGGCGCCCGCCTTCATCCCGACGGCGGCGACAGCTACAGACAACGTGGCGGCTATTGCGGCGTTCACCCACAGCGGCAGCGAATCGATCGTCGCCGTCATGCGTTGGGCTCTCGCCCGCCACCGCGGTAGTAGTCGGCCAGCGCCTGCGCGAGCGACTCGAACGTCGCCTGCTTCGACACGATTTCGACGTGCAAGCCGGCGCGCCGCGCTTCGCTTTCCGTGACCGGACCGATGCACGCCAGCGCTTTACCACGCAGCGCCGCCGCTGGATCTGAAGCGCCGATGCCCTTGACGAGCGAACGCACGGCGCTGCCGGACGCCAGCACGATCGCATCGGCGTTTCGGATCCGGTGGGCCAGATCGCGGGGCGGCGATTCGATCGTCGAGTACGCCGCGACGCTCGTCACGTCGAAACCCGCCTGCGCGAGCCGAAGCGCCAGCACGGGCCGCGCGTCGGTTGCCTGCACGAGCAGGATGCGCGCAGGCCTTGCGACCGCGCGAGCGATCTCGGCTGCAAGTTCTTCGGCGACGAAGCGCGCCGGCACGATGTCGGCGGGCCGCCCCAAGAGTCGCTGGACGGCTGCGGCGGTTTCGGCCCCAACCGCGGCCACAGACGGGGGGTTTTTGAGCGGCGCGCCGCGTTCCGCCGCAAAACCGTTCACGCCGTGCGCGCTTGCAAAAGCCACGCACGCGTACGCGTCGGCGGACGCGGCCGCTTCGCGCAGCGCCAGCCGATTCGGCGGTGGACCGATGCGGATGAGCGGCACCTGGTCGACCGAAGCGCCGAGCTCGCTCAGGAGCCGGGCCGGCCGATCGTCAGACGATTCGGCGGCTCGCGTGAACAGCACGCGCACGCCGGCGAGCGGACGATCCGGTTGCATGCGAGGGCGCGCCCCGCTAGCGCTCGCGCGGCGCCTTCAGCGTGGCGCTGAGATGCCGCTCGAGCTGTTCGCCAAACGAAGTCAGATCGACGACGTCGCCCAGCGCTCGCGCGGGCTCTTCCCGAAGCCGCGTCAGCGGCTCGTGCAGCAGCCGATTGATGATGGAGACGCTGGTCGCCTCGATCGTCGCCCGCTCGGACGCATCGAGCTCCGGCAGGCGCGAGAACAAGCGGCCGATCTCCGCCGCGCGGATGGACTCCGCTTTTTCCCGCAAGCGGTTGATGAGGGGAACGACGGCTCGCGATGCATACCAACGCATGTAGTCGCCCAGGCTCTGGGCGACGATCGCCTCCACCGCCGGCATTTCCGCGCGGCGCTCTTCGAGCGTGCGCTCGATGACGTCTTTCAGATCGGCGAGCTCGTACAGCGTGATGCCGGGGATGCGCGCGACCTCGGGTTCCACGTCGCGCGGCACCGCGATGTCGATGATCAAGAGCCTTCGCCGCGGTCGCGCGTCGAACGAGCCGGCGGAGATCACGTACGAGCCCCTGCCCGTCGCCGACACGACGAGGTCGACGCCGTCGAGCGAGCCCGCGACGTCGGCGAGCTCGATGGCCCGTCCGCCCACCGCTTGCGCCAGCGCGCGACCGCGCTGCGCCGTACGATTTGCGATCACGATCTCACGCGCACCGCGCGCCGCGAGGTGTCGTGCGACGATCGAGCCCATCTTGCCGGCGCCGATGACGAGAGCGCGCGCGCCGCGCAAGCGGCAATGCCGAGACGCGAGCTCCACGGCCGCGGAGCCGAGCGACACCACATCGCGACCGATGCCCGTCTCCGTGCGCGCCCGCTTGCCGGTCTCGAGCGCGAGCCGGAATAATCGGTTGAGGTGCGGACCCGCCGCATCGGCGCGCTCGGCGCAGGAGAGCGCCTCCTTCACTTGCCCGAGGATCTCGGCTTCGCCGATCAGCATCGAGTCGAGGCCGCTGGCGACGCGCAGCAGCTGTTCGACCGCCTCGGCGCCGAGCATCGTATAGAGGTACGAATCGAAATCCTCGATGCCCATCCGCCGATACGTGGTGAGAAATTCTTTGATCTGCGCGACCCCGTGCTCGTAGTCGGCGACGTCCGCGTAGAACTCCAGGCGGTTGCACGTCGACAGAATCGCGGCTTCATCGATGCCGGGGTAGTCGCGCAGGGCGCCGAGCGCTTCGACCACGCGGTCGCTCGGAAACGCGTGGCGATTCCGCACGTGCGGCGGAGCGGTTTTGTGGCTGAGACCGAGGACGACCAGCGGCATCGGCGTGGGACTTCAGCGGCGCCGGCGCCATCCCTCGGGGCTACGAGAGGTGGTGCGTCAAAATCGACAGCTCCGAGGCGAGATCGATCGTGCGCACCGCCACGGTGCGCGGCAAGCTCAAGCTCGTCGGCGCGAAATTCAAGAGCGCCGAGATGCCGCAGCGCACCATGCCCTCGGCGACGTTTTGCGCCGCCGGAGCGGGCACCGTGACGATGCCGATGCCGCAGGCGAGCACCGGCAAGATCTTCTGCATGTCGTCGACGTGGCTGATGCGCACGCCGTGCCATTGCGTGCCGACGAGCTCGGGATCCACGTCGAAGATGCCGGCGATGTGGAACTTCTCTTCGCGATATTCCAGAAACGTCGCGAGCGCATGGCCGAGGTAACCGAATCCGGCGATGGCGATACGCCAGTCACGATCGAGGCCGAGCACGAACGAAAGCTTCTTGACGAGGAACACCACGTCGTAACCGCGCCCGCGACGCCCGAACGTGCCGAGATAGGAAAGATCTTTGCGGACTTGGGTCGGCGACACCCCTCGCCCGACGCGCTGCGCGATTGCGTATGAGGTCAGCACGCTCGCGCCGTCGCGGAGCGCGTCTTCGAGGCCGCGGTGATAGAGAAAGAGTCGCGGCAGACTGATCTTTTGCAGTTCGCCGGCGGACGGCCGACCGCGCCGCCGCTGTCGGCGCTTCACGCTCGCGATGGTTGCGCGACCTGGAGATGCGCGAGCGCATCGCGCGCGGCCGAGACCGTGCGCTCGACGTCGATCGGGCTGTGCGCGGTGGAGACGAATGCGGACTCGAATTGCGCCGGCGGCAGGAACACGCCGCGCTCGAGCATGCCGTGGAAGAACGCCGCGTACGCGTCCACGTTTGCGCGCCGCGCGGTCTCGAGGTCGGTCACCGGCCCGCGCGTGAAAAATGCGGTCAACATGGAGCCCGCGCGCGCGACGTGCGCCGGCGCGCCGGCGTCGTCGAACGCGCTTTGCAGTCCGCGCGCGAGCGAGGCCGCGCGCTCTTCGAGCAGCTCGTACGTGCCCGGCCGTTTCAGCGCGCGCAGCTGGGTGAGTCCGGCGGCCATCGCCAGCGGGTTGCCCGACAGCGTGCCGGCTTGATAAACGTCGCCGAGCGGCGCGAGACGCTCCATGATGTCGGCTCGCCCGCCGAATGCGCCCACCGGCAATCCGCCGCCGACGATCTTGCCCAGGCAGGTGAGATCCGCCGAGACGCCCGCCACTGCTTGCGCACCGCCATACGCGAGCCGAAATCCGGTGATCACCTCGTCGAAGACGAGCAGCGCGCCTGCCGCTTTGGTGAGCTCGCGCGCCGTTTCCAGGTAGGCCGCCGGCGGGCGCACCACGCCCATGTTGCCGGCGACCGGTTCGAGGATGAAGCAGGCGATCTCGTCCCCGAATCGTTTGAACGCGCCGCGCAGGGCGTCCGCGCTGCCGAACGGCACGACGACGGTGTTCGCCGCGTGCGCCGCGGGCACGCCTGGCGAATCCGGCACCCCGAGCGTCAGCGCGCCCGAGCCCGCCGACACGAGCAGATCATCGGCATGCCCGTGATAGCAGCCGGCGCACTTGACGATCCTCTCGCGGCCGGTGAACGCGCGGGCGAGCCGCAGCGCCGACATGCACGCCTCGGTCCCCGAACTCGTGAAACGGACGCGTTCGATGCTCGGCATCGCCTGGCAGACCTCGCGCGCCAACTCGATCTCCGCGACCGTCGGCGCGCCGAACGACGTTCCGCGCTCGGCCGCGCGCGCGACCGCTGCGACGACGTCCGGATGCGCGTGCCCGAGCACAAGCGGCCCCCACGACATCACGTAGTCGACGTACTCGCGCCCGCCCTCGTCGTACACGCGCGCGCCGTCGCCGCGCCGGATGAAGCGCGGCGTTCCGCCGACCGCGGCGAACGAGCGCACCGGCGAATGCACGCCGCCGACGGCCACCCGCAGCGCGTGTTCGAACAGCGCTTCGGAGCGTGAGTCAGCCACGACCGGCGGCTTCGAGATCGAGCGGCGTGTTGACGTTGCGCAGCATCTCTGCGTCTTCGTGCCGGAGCGGGTACGGGCGCGTTCGCGCGGCGTCGATGGCGGCCGTCACCTTGCGCTCGCCGCCATCCAGCGCGGTTCGCGCGCCCTCCAAGAAAGCCGCCGTGTCGTAGAGCGCGGCGAGCGGTTCGACGGCGCCGTCGGGCCACGTCGGAAGAATCGCGACCGGAGTCGGCCCTGCCACGCGCGCCTGGTCGTACGCTCGCTCGAGCGCATCGACGAAGGGCGCCTCCAAATTCGGCGCGTCGCCGGCGGCCGCGAAGAGCAGCGGCGTGCGCACGGCGGACGCGGCTGAGACGAGCGCGCCCAGCGGTCCCGCATCCCCGCACGCGTCGAGCACCAGCGGCGCGTCGATGAGCGCGGCGACCTCCGCCGGCAACGCTTCGCGCGCGCTGACGATGATCGGCCGGCCGCCGCCGGATAGTCTTCGATAGACTCTGACCAGCATCGGCTCGCCACCGATTGCAGCATAGAGTTTCCCCGGCAATCGCGTCGCTCGGCCGCCGGCGAGGATGACGACGGTCGTGCGCGGACCGCTCACAGGAGCTACGCGCCGCGGCCGGCGATCCGCGCTGCGGCGGATCGCGCGAAGTACGTGACGATGAGATCGGCGCCGGCTCGCTTGAACGACACGAGCAGTTCGTCGACGGCGCGCGCTTCGTCGATCCAGCCGTTCGCAGCCGCAGCTTTGATCATCGAGTACTCGCCGCTCACGTTGTAGACGGCGACCGGAATGTCAACGAGCTGCCGCACGCGGTGCACGATGTCGAGGTACCCGAGCGCCGGCTTGACCATCACGATATCGGCGCCCTCGTCCGCATCGAGCAGCGCTTCTCGCTCCGCCTCGCGGGCGTTGGCAGGATCCATTTGGTGCGTTCGGCGGTCGCCGAAGGCCGGCGCCGACTCGGCGGCTTCCCGGAACGGACCGTACCATGCCGACGCGTATTTCACGGCATACGACATGATCGCGACGTCGATGAATCCGTGCGCGTCGAGCGCGCTGCGGATCGCGCGCACGCGTCCGTCCATCATGTCGGACGGAGCGACGACGTCGACCCCCGCCCTGGCGTACGACAGCGCGCCATCGGCCAAAAGGCCGAGTGTGGCGTCGTTGTCGATGCTGCCGTCTGCGCGCAGGATGCCGCAATGACCGTGCGACGTATATTCGCACGCGCACAAATCCGCCATGACGACGAGGTCGGGCATGGCCGCCTTCAGCGAGCGGATCGCCGTCTGCACCGGGCCGCTCGGATCCGCGAGCGACGACGCCGCCTCGTCCTTGACCGGCGGGATGCCGAACAGCAAGACCGCGCGAATGCCGAGCTCGGCGCTCGCTTGCGCCTCTTCGAGCGCCACATCCGGCGAAAGCTGGAACACGTCCGGCATCGATGCGATCTCTTTGCGCACGCCGCGGCCGGCGACGACGAAGAGCGGCTGGATGAGATCCGCCACGCGCACCGCGTTCTCCGCGACGAGATCGCGGATGCCCGGCGTGCGCCGCAGCCGGCGCGGCCGCTCGACCGGCGTCGGAACGTCGAAATCTTTCAGCCTGAGCGACCTGATGGCCGACCTCACCGTTGGCTTGCGCTCGCTTTCCGAAACTGCTCGATGATCGCGCCCGCGCCTGCGCGCAGCATGTCGTCAGCGACCCGTTCGACGTCGCGACGCGCTTCCGCTTCGAGCGTCGCGTGGCTTTGGTGCGAGCGCCGCAGCGCGCCACTGCCGTCGGCGGCAGCCGCGAACGCGTCGAGCCGCCAAGCGGGGCCGGCCACCCGAACGTGCGCGCCGACCGGCACGAGGCATCCGCCTCCCATACGGCGCAAAAATGCGCGCTCGAGGGACACCGCGAAGGCGCTCGCGCCATCGTTCAACGCGTCGATGGCTGCCCGCGCCTCGTCATCGTCGCTCCGGCGCTGCACGAATATCGCGCCCTGACCGACAGCCGGCACCATGTCCGAGACCGCGAGCGGCGATCCTCCGCCGACCTCGTCGAGGATGCCCAAGCGCGTCACGCCGGCCAGCGCGAGCACAATCGCATCGTACTGGCCCTCCATTAATTTGCGCACCCGGGTATCGACATTGCCGCGCAGCGAAACGATGTCGAGGTCGGGTCGCGCCGCGAGCAGCTGAGCGGCGCGCCGGACCGAGCTCGTGCCGACGCGCGCGTGCGGCGGAAGCTCGGCAAGCGTGCGGAACGCGTTGCCTCTCGAGAGCAGCACGTCGCGCGGGTCGGCGCGCGGCAGGACGACGCCCGCATCAACTTCCGCTCGAATGTCCGTCGGCAGATCCTTCATCGAATGGACGGCGATATCGGCGCGGCCTTCGACGAGCGCCAGCTCGAGCTCTTTGACGAAGACGCCGTCGCCGCCGATCGCGGTGAGGCTGCGGTCTTGGACTCGGTCGCCGTGCGTCGCGATGCTGACGACGTCGCAGCGGATGTCGCGCTCGAGCAGAGCGGCGACGACGCTACGCGTTTGCAGGAGCGCGAGTTTGCTCGCGCGCGTGGCGACGCGCAATCGGTTCGACATGATCGGTGGAGGTAATTGCACGCGCGCGCGTCAAGTTCCGTCGCCGTGAACGAGTCGTCGCGACGAGGGGCGCTGGCCGGCGCGCTCGCATTCGCCGCGCTGCTCTTCTTCTCGAATCTGGGCAGCGGAAGTCTTTGGGACAACAGCGAGCCCAACTACGGCGAGATCGTCAAGGAACTGCTGCGCACGCGCGACTGGCTCACTTTGCACTTCGACGGCGCGCCGTGGTTCGTTCATCCGCCGCTGTGGTTCTGGAGCGCAGGCGCGAGCGCGTCGCTGCTCGGCCTGAACGAATTCGCGTTGCGGCTGCCGAGCGCCGCCTGCGGGCTGCTGCTGGCGCTCGTCGCCTATCTCGCGACCCGCCGGATGTATGGCCACTCGGCCGGCATGCTCGCGACGCTCGCGCTCGCATCGAGCCTGGAGATCGTGGTGCTGTCGCGCCTTGCGATCTTGGACACGATGCTCGTCTGCGCCATGACCGCGACGACGTTTTGGGGCTATTTCGCGATCCGCGACGGCGATCGGCACGCGTGGTGGATCGCCGTCGTGGCGGCGGCGCTCGGCACGCTGGTCAAGGGGCCGGTCGCGGCCGTGGTGCCGGCGCTCGTGCTCGTCGTCTTTGCGCTCTGGCAGCGCGCGCCCATCGACAACCTACGCAGGCTACCGCTGCTCGCCGGCTGCGCGGCCTACGCCGTGCTGGCCGGCTGGTGGTTTGCGCTCGAGGCGCGCGCGAACGGCGCCGGCTATCTGGCGTTCTACTTCTTGCACGCAAACGTCGGCCGCGCGCTGGCGCCGTTCGAAAACCAGCCCGGCCCGATCTACTACTATCTGCCGGTCATCGTCGCCGGTTTCTTCCCGTTCATCGTCCTGGTCCCGTGGGCGGTCTGGCGCGCGTGGCGCGAGCGCGCGGGGTGCGAGCGCTTCCTGCTCGCCGCAGCGGCCGTTCCGTTCGTCTTTTTCTCGCTGCTGCAGACCAAGCAGCCGAACTACGTGGCCGTGAGCTTGCCGCCGCTCGCGGCGCTGATCGGCGGCGCGTTCGCGGCCACCCGAGGAAAAAATCTGGAACGGCCGCTGAGATTTGGGCTCTTCGCCGCCGCCGCGCTCGTCGCGGGCTGCCTCGCCTACGCGCCGCACCTCCGGCACACTCCGTACGCGGCATTGACGGAATCGGTCATGGGCATGCTCGCCGTCATGGCGGCGCTGCCCATCGTCGCGCTCGCCACCCTCGCGTTTGCCCAGCGAGCATCGATATGGTTGGCGCCGTTGGCGTTGTGCGCGATGACGCTTGCGTTCGTGGCATTTGCGGCCTTCGCGATCCTGCCGCGCGTCGAAGCGTTCAAGCCCATGCGGGCGATGGCCGCCACGGTCATGTCCGTGTATCGGCCGGGCGAACGCCTCGGCGCCTACGAGGTCTCCGGCGAGTATTCGCTCGCGTTCTACACGAGCGACGGCCCCGTGACGTTCGTGGGCACGGCCCCGGGCGACGTGGATCCGGCGGTGTATTTCAGGCAGCCGATGCGCGCGCTGCTCGTGACGTCGCCGATGGGCTTCGAACGGCTCGAGCGCTCGGGCTACCGCCTACAGGTCGTCAGCCGCGGCCGGACGCTCCTGCTCGCCACGCAGCGCTGATCACTTGTACGAGTGCAGCCCGCTGATCCAGATGTTCACGCCGAAGTAGCAGAACAGAATCGACGCGAAGCCGGCGATCGAGACCCAGGCCGACGGCGCGCCGCGCCACGCGGGGCGCGTGTGCAGGTGGAGGTAGGCCGCGTACACCATCCACGAGACGAGAATCGCGGTTTCTTTCGGATCCCACTGCCAGTAGCTGCCCCACACGTCGTGCGCCCAGAGCGCGCCCAAGATGATGCCGAACGTGAGCAGGATCTCGCCGATGGCGTTCACTCGATACGTGATGACGTCCAGCTTGCCCGTCGCCGGCACGAGGTCCAGCCACGCGAGGTAGGCGGGCCGCGCGGCGCCTGCTGCTGCACCCGGCGCCACCGCCGCGCCGACCGACGAGCCGGCGACGCGCGCCACGCGCTCTTCGTCGCGTTTCTTCATTAGATAAAGCACGCTCGTGCAGAAGCCGATGAGGAACGCCGCGTAGGCCGACAGCACGACCGGCACGTGGATGTAGATCCAGTAGCTCTGCAGCGACGGCACGAGCGGCTCGAGTCCTTTGTTCCAGTAGCGAGCGTAGCCGAGCAGCCCGTCCGCGAGCGCGAGCACGAACGGCCCGGCGAACCAGATCCGATAGCGCGCGCCGAACGCGACGAAGAGCACGACGGCGAAGAACGTGACCAGCGACAGCGATCCGTAGAGGTCGTTCCACGGCACGTGCGCGCTATAGTACCAGCGCAGCCCAAGACTCGTGCCCTGGCATGCGGCGCCGACGATGGCAAGCGCGATGCCGGCGACGAGCGGCGCGCGGCCGCGGAAGAACCACCACGCGACGAAGGCGATCGCTCCGAAGATGTAGAGGATGACGGCCGCCTCGTACCAGTGCAGGTATGCCGCGGTGTGCGCGTTCAGCGCCGCGATCGCGTTGGTGTTGTACTGCGTGTAGGGCGTGGAATCAGGCATAGGCTTGGACCGCGTTGGGATCGCCGGCCGCGTCGGCGGGCCGTTCGAGCGCGTCGCGCAAGCCCTTCACCAGCGCGTCGAAATCATCCTCATAGATCGCGTTGCCCTTGGTGGTGGTGGCGGCGACCGCGACCGTCACCCCGCTCGCTTCGCGCCGCACGCGCGCGTAGAGTTTCACCGGCACGAAGAACAGCGACATCACGAAGCCTGCGACGAGGATGCCGGCTCCCAAGCCCACCCAGCCTTGGCCAGGATCGTACCGGTAGGTCAGGCCCGTCCACGCCACTGGGGGTAGGGCGGTGACGGTGTAGCCGTCGCCGACGTCCATGCTCGCGCCGATCGGCAAGAGAATCGGCTTATCGGTGGTCGGGATGTCGTCGTGAAAGACCCAGAGCGCGTATTCGTCGTGCTTCGGCAGCGGCACGCCTTGCGGCGCTTGCGACGGATCCGACGGCCCGAGCATGGTGCCGTACTCGATGGCGCGGCTCGTGCCCGGTAAGAACACTCCGTCTTGCGGCATCAGACGCCCGTCCACGCCTGGGAGCTGCACCGGCCGCCCGTGACGCGCGATCGCCAAACGGCCGCCGAACCCGTACGACGCCTGGTAGAAATAGATGCCCTGCGGGCTCACGTATGGATGGTTGACGATCGTCGTCGCGGCTTCACGGCGGTCGAGGGACGTCAGGCTGAGATCGGACCGGAACTGCGACGCCTGGTAGAAGGCGCCCGACGGCGTCTGGACCGGCACGAACGCCGCGCTGAACTTGTTCAGCGTCATGGCCGCGCCGGTGTGTGGAATCGGAACCGTTTGCCCGCTGAAGATCTGCAGTTGCCCCGCGAATCCCAAGCGCCAGTAGATGAAGACGCCGAACACAATCACGGTGAATCCCAAATGCGCGACGAGCACACCGTAGCGAGCCCACTTCTGCTTGTCGGCGAAGATCCAGTGAGCGCCGTCGATCTCGTCCGTCCGGGTGGAAAAGCCGCGCGACCGGATGTAGCGGCGCGTCGCAGCGGAGGCCGCGGCGAGATCGGCGCTGCCCGCCGCCTGCGAGGCGTGCAGCCCGAAGTGATCGATGGGCACCGCGCGGTCTTTCGGGAACCGCTTGGGGATGACGCGCCGAAACGTGCACACGGCCATCGAGGCGAGCAGCAGCACGACGAGCGAGATATAGGGCACCGAGTGGAAGACGTTGGTGAGATGCAGTCGCAGGATCGCGTTCGCGACCGCGGTCGGGTAGTCTTGATAGTAGGCGTCCGCGGGCTGGTTCTGTTCCACGACCGTGCCAACGGTCGTGAACGCGGCCCAGATCAAGAACACGACGACGGGAAACATGACGTTGCTCAACACGTCGAGAAGTTGATCGAAGGGAGAGGACCCGGTTGCGCGGCGCACGGATGCTGCGCGTTCCTCCAGGCTTTCGGGCTTTCCTATCCTGCGCTCGCGGAGGATGCGACGTTGGCGGTCGCCGCTTTCGGCTGCGTGAATCGCACGACGACGATGCTCAGCAGATACAGTCCGAGCAGCGGCGCCGCAAGCAGCACCATCGTCAGCGGATTGCCATCCGGCGCGCCGATCGCGGCCGCGATGAAGATGAAGACGGTCGCGTGCCGCCACTTGTCCGCCAACATCTTCGCATTCACGAGGCCTACGCTGGCGAGGATCGACAGGATGATGGGCAGTTGGAACATGATCGCGAAGATGGCGAACAGAATCGCGACGAAGCCCACCGTGGGCGCAAGCTGGTACGTTCCGACGAGACCGGAAGCCGCCGTATAGCGCAGCAGCGCGCGCATGACGAACGGCAACACGACGAATCCGCAAAACGCGATGCCGAGCGCGGACATGCACAGCGACGGAATCGCGTAGCCGATGATGCGCCGCCGCACGTCGCGCCCGAGCGCGGGAGCGACGAAGGCGTACGTCTCGTACAGGATCACCGGAAACGCGACGATCAGCCCCACAAAAAACGAGAGCTTGAACTGGACTTGGATGACCTCTGCCGGCGCGAAGACGTGCAGCTGGACGCCCGGCAAAAAGACGGATTCCACGAAGCGCAGCAACAGGGGCATCGCGGGAAACGCGGCTCCCGCGATCACAACCACGGCCACCACGCTGACCAGCAGTCGTTTACGGAGCTCCGCGAGGTGCTCCGTAAAGGTCATTTCGAGATCGTCGGTGGGCAAGCCGTACGAGGCCGGCGGGTAGCGTTACTGGCCGGCAGGGGGCTGCGGGCCGGCGCCCTGCTGGTTCGGCGGCGCGCCGCCCTGCGCAGCCGAGCCGCCGCTTTGATTCGGAGGCGGGCCGTGCGCCGCGGATTCGAATTCTTTCTTCGCCTGGCCCATCGAGCGCGCTAGTTTCGGAAGGCGCTCCGCACCGAAGAGCACGAGGATGATCGCGCCGATGATGAGGACGTCGGGGCCAAGGCCGAGCGTCGCGAAAACGGGGTGCATTCCGGTGAGGGCTCCTTTCCGGTCGCCGCGCAACTCGCGGCGCCCGCTCGCTTCATTATACAACCTTTGGCCGGCGCGTGCGCGAGCGCGCCCGCTCCGCTAGGATGAAAAGCTGGTAAGAGTCTGCGCGAGCCGGGCGAGCTCGTCGCGCGCGGCCGACGCGGGAAGCGCGAGCAGCGCCGCCTGCGCCGCGGCAGCGTGTTCGGCGACCGCGATCTTCGCCAGCTCCACTCCGCGACCGGCCCGCAATCGATCGACGAGGCGTCCGACGGTCGTGCCAGCATGGCCCTCTTCGTCCGCCGCCGCGAACGCGCGTTGGACCTCGGAGCGCATCGACGCATCGCCGAGCGCGAGCTCGGCGATCAACGGCAGGGTGACGCGCCGCTCGCGCAGATCCAAGCCCGCCGGCTTGCCCAGCGCCGATTGGTCGGCGACGATATCGAGCACGTCGTCGCGGATCTGAAAACCCATTCCGAATTCCCAGCCGTACGCGCGCAGCGCTTTGACGCCGGCGTCGTCGCGGAGGTCCGCCGACGGCGTCGCGCCCGTCTGCTGCAGCGCGTCGATCGCGCCGACCTCGGCGCAGGACGCGAACAGCTCGGCCGTCTTCTTGCCGATGATCTCGCCGTAGCGCTCTCGCGACAGGCCGAGATCGCCGGCCGCGCGCAACTGTTTCACCTCGCCGTTGCAGATCTCGGCGAGCATGGCGGAGAGGATGGTCGGGATCGGAGCCGCGTACGCCTGCGTGATCTTCTTGAACACCCAGGCGAAGAGATAGTCGCCCGCAAGCACCGAGAAACGGTTGCCGTGCGCGGCGTTCGTCGAGTCCCGGCCGCGGCGGGTGTCGGCGCGGTCGAGCACGTCGTCATGGATGAGCGTGGCGATGTGGATGAGCTCCATGTACGAGGCGAGCACGGGGTCTTCGGCGGCCGACGGCTCGCGCGCCCGGCCGGCGAGCATCGTGATGCGCGGGCGCAGCCGCTTGCCGCCGGCCTCGAGGATGTTCGCCACCGCTCGGGCGATGTGCAGATTGTCGTGCGACAGCTCCTCGCGCACGAACTGCTCGACGACGTCGGCGATGACGTCCTGCGGCGAGCTGTCGATCATGCGCTCGCTCCGAGGCGCGCGGGTGTCCGTGCCGGCGCCGCTGCAGCAGGTTCGGCGCAGCGCTCGCCGACGTGCAGCGTCGCGATGCCGCCCGCCAGCCGGACGCAACGGACGCGGTCGAAACCGTTCGCCGAGAAGAGCCCTGCGAGGGCCTGCGCGTCCGGAAAGTTGACGAGGGACTGCGGCAGGTACCGGTAGGCGGCGCGATCGCCGCCGACGATGCCGCCGACGATCGGCACGAGCCCGTAGAAATAGAATTCGAACATGCGCCGCCACAACGCGTTCGGCGGCTTGCCCACCTCGAGGTTGATGAAGCGGGCGCCGGGTTTCAGCACGCGCGCGATCTCGCGGAAACACGCTGCGATGTCGACGACGTTGCGCATCGAGAAACCCATCGTCGCGCCGTCAAACTCCGCATCGTCGAAGGGCAGCGCGAGCACGTCGGCTTCAACGTAAGCGATGTTGGCCGGACCGCGGCGCGCGCGCGCGACCTCGAGCATCGCCGCGCAAAAATCCACGCCGACGACCTGGCCCCCGGGGGTGGCGCGGGCGGCGTTGCGCGTCAAGGAGCCCGTGCCGCAGCACAAATCCAGCAGACGCGCGTCGCGCGGCGCCGAAAGCATGCGCACGGCCAGGCGGCGCCAGCGTTCGTCGAGCCCGCCCGTCATGACCGTGTTGGCGGCGTCGTAACGCCTGGCGATGCGCGAAAACATATCGCGAACCGGACTGCCCTTGTTCATCAGAATGCGCTGTTGGATTAGGGGGTGGGATGACGGGGGCCTTTCGCGCGCGGCGCTTGACGTCCGGCCGGGGTGCGTGATTGGTCGTCGATGGGCGACCTGCATGCCGTGGTCGGCGCCTCGGCTGAAAGCGCGCTCTGCCGCGCGTTCGACGCCGCGCGGCAGTCGATCGACGGCGAATTCTACCGCTTGGGCGATCGCGCGATCGTCGGCGCGCTCAATCGCGCGGCTCGGCGCGGCGTCTCCGTTACGGTTCGAATCGAAGCGGATCCGAAACGATTCGACCACCTCACCAATCGCGAGCGTTTCGACGCGGCGGCGCAGGCGACTGGCGCGCGCGCGCGGCGCGAGCTCGACCCGGACGTGAACCTCATCGTCGAGGACGATCCGCTCGTCGAGCTGCACGCGAAGGCGGCGGTGGTGGACGCAGCGCGCGCATTCGTCAGCACCGCCAATATCTCGCCGGCCTGGCACACGCAAGACGGCGAATTGCTCGTCGAAGACGACCGGCCTGGCGACGCGCGGGCGCTGGCGCGTTCCTTCGACGGCGAAGCGACCGCATCGTCGACCCGCATCGTCGCAGGCGTCGCGTCGCCGTTGCGCGCGCGCCTCGACCGCATGCTTGCGGGCTCTCACCGCGTCGACGTCGCAATGGAGGACCTATCCGATCGCTTCGTCATCGACCGGCTGATCGCGCGGCGCGCCGCGCGACGCGGCGACCGCGTGATCGTCAATCTCGACCGGCGCGCGTCGGGTCATCTGCGCGGCGAACTGCACCGGCTGGTGAACGCCGGCGTGCGCGTGCGCGCGCTGCGCGGCGTCTCCATGCACGACAAGTATCTCGACGACGGCTCGTCGATGTATATCGGGTCGGCGAATTTTACGTCCAACGGGCTCGACGACTCCAATGAGGCTGGGATCGTGGCGCCGGCGCGCGACTTCGACGATCGCGGTCGAGCGGCGCGATCGGCGTTCGATCGCATGTGGAATCGCTCGCAGCCGCTAACCGCCGGCGATCTTCGGAAATAGGCGCCGGGCGTTCTCCGTCGTCGCGGCCGCGATCGCTTGGGGCGTCTCGCCCCGGAGCTGCGCGAGCCGCGCGCAGCTCAGCGCGACGTAGGCGGGCTCGTTGCGCGACCCCCGGTGCGGCGCCGGCGTCATGTACGGGCAATCGGTCTCGAGCACGAGCCGGTCGATCGGCAGTCGCGCCGCCGCGTCATGCAATGCCGCCGCGTTCTTGAACGTGATCGCTCCGCCGAGCCCCAAGTACACGTCGAACTCTTCGATGAAGCGCGCGCCGGAGTCGTAGTCGCCCGTGAAGCAGTGGATGACGCCGAGCCTGTCGCGCGTGTAGTGGGCGCGCAGGGCGGCGCGAAGATCATCATCGGACTCCCGGTTATGCATGATGACCGGTAGTCCGAGCTCTCCGGCGACGTCGAGCTGCTGGGAAAACACGGCCCGCTGCACGTCGCGAGGCGAGAAATCGTAGTGGAAATCCAGGCCGATCTCGCCGATCGCCACGATGCGCGGATCGGCGGCGGCCGCGCGCAGCCACGAGAGATCGCCTGCGGACGCCGCGAGATGGGGATGCACGCCGACAGCCGGCGCGATGATGTCGAAGCGCTCGGCCAGCGCGCGCGCTTTCGAGCTCGACGCCGCATCTTGCCCGGCGGACACGATCCCGATTACGCCGCTCGCTCGAGCGCGAGCCACCACGTCGTCGACGTCTGCGGCAAAGGCGCCGTCGTCGAGATGCGCGTGCGTGTCGACGAGCGCGGCCGTCAAGCCGGTGACGCCTCCGTTTCAACGCGCGGGAAAAGCTGTGGCGGGACTTGGGTGCGCGTGCCGGCGGCGAGCCCGCCCCAGCGCAGGGATTGCTCCCACGTGCGGCCGGGAAGACCGCTCTGCCCGAGCGCCGACCACAGCGCCGTGCCAGTCTGGGGCATGAACGGATAGATCAGCGCCGCGATCCAGCGCAACCCCTCGCACAAATCGTACAGGACCTCGTCGAGCGCGGCCGCATCGCCGCCCTTGGCGAGCTCCCACGGTTTGCGCTGCTCGACGGAGAGGTTGAGCTGATTCACGCGCTCCCAGATCGTCGACAGCGCCGTGCGGAAATCGAGCCGCTCGAGCGTGGCCGCGACAGCATCGCGGGTCAGCGCGAAGTCGGCCGCGAAGGCGTCGCCCCGCGTCGCTGCGGGCACGATGCCGTCGCGGTAGCGCGCGAGCATCGAGAGCGCGCGCTGCACCAGATTGCCCAGGTCGTTGGCCAGTTCGGCATTGTGCCGGCGCAAGATCGCTTCTTCTCCCAAACTGAAATCCGAACCGAACGGCGCTTGCGCGAACAAGACGTAGCGCGTGGCATCCAGGCCGATGCGCTCGACGAGCGCGGACGGCGCCAAGATGTTCCCAACGCTCTTGCTCATCTTCTGGCCTTCGACGGTGATCCAGCCGTGCGCGAAGACGAGCCGGGGCAGCGGCAAGTCCAGGGACATGAGGATGGCGGGCCAGATGACGGCGTGGAAGCGCGCGATTTCCTTGCCGATGAGATGCACGTCGGCGGGCCACAAGCGCTCGAACTTCTTCATGTCCGCCGGATAGCCGGCGGCGGTGATGTAGTTACAGATGGCATCGAACCACACGTAGACCACCCCACAGTCCCAGGGGAAGGGGATTCCCCAGCGCACGCCTTTGCGCGAGACGCACAGATCCTCGAGGCCGCTCTCGAGCAGCGCGGTCATCTCGTTGTAGCTGCGTTGCGGCCGCACCCACTCCGGATACTGCGAATAGTGCGCCAGCAGCCGCTCGCGATATTTCGAGAGCGTGAAAAACCAGGCGTCTTCGGACACCCATTCGACTTCGCGCCGGCACTCGGGATTCGGGCAACGCCCATCGACGAGTTGGCGCTCGAGCCAAAACGTCTCGTCGTTCCTGCAATACCAGCCCTCGTATTTTCCGGCGACGATGTCGCCCTTGGCGCGCAGCGTCAGCAGGATCTGCTGCACGGCGGACTCGTGTTCCGCATCGGTCGTCCGGATGAATTGATCGTAGGAGATGTCGAGCTCGCGCCACTGCGCCTTCCAGCGCTCGACGATTCCATCGACGAACTGCTTGGGCGACATGCCGGCGGCGATCGCGGCGTCGTCGACCTTCGGTCCGTGCTCGTCGGTGCCGGTCAAGAAATGCGCGCGCCCGCTTCCGGTGACCCGGCGGAAGCGCGCGACGACGTCGGCCGCGATCGTCGAGTACGCGTGGCCGATGTGCGGGGTGCTGTTCGTGTAATACAGCGGCGTGGTGAGGTAGAAGGTGTCCTTGCCCATGTATCCCTGGCTTGAGTTCAGCGTGCCGAGCGGCTGGCCTGCTCCTTGAGCTCCTGCGCGACCTTGTAGAGCGCGCTCTTCGGCAGACCCGTCGCCAATCGCATGCTTTCGGTCGCGACGCGAACGCTCGCGCCGCGATCGATCAGCGTTGCGATGGCATCGCGGACGTTTTCCGGAACGCTCGGCGGTCCGTCGCGCGTGGCGTGCCGGCCTTCCAAGACGATCGTGAACTCGCCGCGGGCCGGACGCTCGAGCTGCGCAGCCGCATCCGCGGCTCGTCCGACCACCTGCTGCTCGAACAGCTTCGTATGTTCGCGCAGCACGAACACGCGGCGCTCGGGCAGCAGTCGCGCGACGTCGTCGAGCAGGCCGACGACGCGCGTCGGCGCTTCATACCAGACGATCGCGACGGGTTCGTCCGCGAGCGATCGCAGGTACGCGCGCCGCGCGCCGGACTTGCGCGGCGGGTAGCCGTCGAATCGAAATCGCGCTACGTCGAAGCCGGACAGCACCGCGGCGTCCAGCAACGCGCTCGGGCCGGGAAGCGCCTCGACGTGCGCTCCGACCTCGCGGGCGGCGCGGACCAGCTGCGCGCCGGGATCCGAAATGCCGGGAGTCCCGGCATCGCTCACCATGGCGACGGTCTTGTCCTCGGCGAGCAGCGCGCGAAGCTCGCGCAATCGCTGCGGTTCGACGCGCTCGTGAAACGATCGCAACGGTTTTTCGATTCCGAAGTGGCGCAGCAGGCCGAGCGTCACGCGCGTGTCCTCGGCGAAGATCACGTCGCACGCGCGCAGCACGCGCAGCACGCGCAGCGTGACGTCTTCGAGGTTGCCGATCGGCGTGGAGCAGAGCACGAGCCGGCCCGTTCCGACAGTCATCGGCGACGATTTTCCGTGCCCGGCGCGCGCCGGCCTGTTAATTCCATCTGCAGAGATGTAGAGGTCGACCCTGGTCGGCCTTCGGCGCCAGGAACCCGGCCTGCCGGCCGTCAACTCTTGTCAACCATGGTTAACACTCCGGCGGATCGTTCGCCGCAGCGCGCGCGCCAGGACTATCTCAAAGTGATCTATCAGCTCGGTCAGCGCAGTCCCGTTCGGGCCGCGCAGGTCGCGCGCCATCTGCGGGTCACGCGGGCCTCGGTGAGCAAGTTCCGGCGTTCTCTCGAGCGCGACGGGCTCATCCGCCCCGCGAAGGGTCGCACCGATGCATTTGCGCTGACCAGCAACGGGCTGGCCGAAGCGCTCTCGATCGTCCGCCGGCACCGGCTCGTGGAGACGTGGCTCCACGACGTGTTGGGCGTTCCGCTCGCCAAGCTGCACGTGGAAGCCGAACGCATCGAGCACGCGCTGTCGGATGAAGTCGCGGACCTGCTCGCGCGCCATCTCGGGCATCCGTCCGCGGATCCGCACGGGCATCGCATCCCGTACGGTCGCGGCCGCACGGGCGACGGGTCCGACCTTCCGCTTGCGCGCGCACGGGTCGGAGGGCGCATCGCCATCACGAGCATCGAGGACCGCGACGATCGAGTCGTGCGACAGCTCGAGCGACGCGGCATGCTGCCCGGCACCCGCGCCATCGTCGTCGAGAATTCGGCGCGCTGCGTGAAACTGCGCGTGCGCGACCGGATCCGGCGTTTGACGCCCATGCAAGCGGCCGGCATCCGCTGCGCAGCCGTGCCGCGTCGGCTGCGCGCATGAGTCCAGCGATCGCCAATAAAAAACGCGGCGACCCCGCTTGGTCGCCGACGCGCGAAGACCATCTGCGCGGGCGCGATCGTCTCGAGGTGCGGCGCGCGCGCTTGGCGCACCGCCCCTTCTGGCTGCTCTTTTTGCTCGCCGGCCCCGGCATTCTCGTTATGCTCGGCGAGAACGACGGACCCAGCATGCTGTCGTACGCCGCGACCGGCGCGACCTACGGCATCGGGTTCTTCATCCCGTTCATCCTGCTCACGTTCGCCATGGCCTTCGTCGTGCAGGAGATGACGGTGCGGCTCGGCATCGCGACGCATCGCGGCCACGCCGAATTGATCTTCGACCGGTTCGGTCCGTTCTGGGGTTATTTCGCGATGGGCGATCTGTTCGTCGGCAACATCTTGACGCTGATCACCGAGTTCATCGCGATTCGCGCCGGCGCGGCCTACTTCGGCCTTCCCGCGTGGCTGGCGGTCGCCGTCGGCACACTCGTCGCGCTTTCGGCGATGGCGACGCGCCGCTACTTCACTTGGGAACGGATCACCATGGCGCTCGCCATCTGCAACCTCGTCTTCGTGCCCGCCGCGTTCTTCGCTCATCCGCATGCCGCCGAACTCGCGCGAGCGCTCGGGACGTGGCATCCGCTGCCGGGCGGCTTCAACCTGACCTTTCTGACCATCGCGCTCGCGGACATCGGCGCGACCGTGACGCCGTGGATGATCTTTTTTCAGCAGAGCGCGGTCGCGGACAAGGGCCTGACACGCGACGACTTGCCGCAGGCGCGCGTGGACACCGCGCTCGGCGCCGTGCTCGCCGCCGTCGCGGCCGTCGCGGCGGTCGCCGCGTGCACGCCGCTCTTCACGCATCACATCGCGACGGGGTCGTTCTCCGGCGGCGCCGATTTCGCCACTGCTCTGCATCCGTATCTCGGGAGCGTCGGCTCGACGCTCTTCGCGCTCGGCATGATCGAGGCCGGCATCGTCGCCATCATGACCATCTCCACAAGCTCCGCGTACGCGTTCGGCGAGGTATTCCGGACCGGCCGCAGCTTGAACTTGGACTTCCCGCAAGAACCGCTGTTCTATCTTTCGGCCGTCGGCTCGATCGTCGTCGCCGCGCTCGTCGTGCTGATCCCACACGCCCCGCTGCTCGCCATCACGCTCACCGTCAACGTGATCGCCACACTGCTCATGGCCCCCGCCTTGCTGTTCGTCCTGATCTTGGCAAACGATCGTGAGATCGTCGGCGATCTCGCAAACGGGGCGCGGGCGAATCTCTTCGGCGGCGCCATCGTCGTCGCGATCGCCGTCGCCGGCGCCGTCTACGGCATCATGACGGTCTTCGGTCGCCCGACATGACGACGCCCTCGGATCAGATCGACGAGCTCGGCGCGCTCGAGGACGAACAACGAGCCGCGGTCGCGCACGTGCCGCTGCCGCGCCGGGCGATCCCCCGCCGCATCGTCGCGCTGCTGTGGCTGCTGCGCCTGTACGTCCTGGTCAGCGTTCCGCTGGCCGTCTACGCGTTCATCGAAGCAATGAGGAAATGAGACTGGCCGAAGGCCGCTAGACGCATTTCCCGGTTGCGTTCGACCACAAGAGCTGCACTGTTGAGCCGGCGACGGATTTCGTCTGCCAGGCGCAGATGTCGCCGATCTCACCGTTCGCGTCGTCGTACCAGCCGGTGCCCGGCACCGGGTCGGTGACGGCCTCGGCGAGTTCGTGCGACGACGTCGTCGTGATGGCGTGCAGCGCCGCGAGCCCCGACGAGCAGCCGGAACAATCCGGATACGGCACGACCGCGTAATACGTCGTGCCGCCGGCCGCGTCGTGATAACCGCAGAACTCGCTGCACGACGCGCTGCCGCCTTGGTCGACGACCACGCCGCTCTCCACGAACACGAAGTAGAGCGAATCCGGCCCGGCTGCGGGCACCGCGGCGCTTGCGATCTGCTGCGCGACGAATTGCTGAATCGCCGCATCGTCGACCGTCGCCGCAAGTTGGGCCGACGCGATCGATGTGCCGACCCGCTTGCCACGCCCGATGGGCTGGCCCGCGACCGAGTATTCGCTCAACTGATCGAGGTACGAGCTGACCACGATCGCGTCGAAGAACTGATTGATCTTCCCGGTCAGCTGGCCGGCGGGCGCCGCGCTCCACGATGCTCCCCAAAACAGCGTGGAGACCGCGACGTTCTTGATGACGGGTCCGCCGCGGTAGGTGAGCTTTGGCGCTGACGGCGCTTTGACCGCGCTCGCGAGCGGAACGATGCAGATCGGTTTCAGGATGCTCATGACAGCAAGGTTGTACCCATCTTGCGAACGCACAGGCGTCACCGGCTGCCGACTCGAAGCCCGCCGCGATCCTCGCCTCGCCCAACGCCGCGTTTTTGAGCACCAGCCGGTCCCGCTGCTTCCTCATGACTGAACCGGTAGCGATTCTCATGCCGGGTCTCGCCGCGCTCACGTTCGTCCTGCTCGTCGCCTGGTGGGCGGTCATCACGGGCATCATGCAGATCGTTGTCGCGATCGAATTGCGCAAAGCCATCTCCGGCGAGTGGCTGCTCGTTCTCGGTGGTCTTGTCTCGATCGCGTTCGGCGGGCTGTTGTTCTGGCGCCCGGGCGCCGGCCTGTTGACGATCGTCTGGATCTTCGGCGCCTACGCGCTCTTCTACGGATTCCTCCTCCTCTTCGCCGGATTCCGGCTCAAGGCGCTCCGGCCGGCCGTTTGACGGTGCGCTCGGCCTGGATGCTCGCGCCGTCTGTCGCGATCGAGATTCCGCCATCCAGGTCCGTCCGATAGGTCCGCGCGCCGGCTTCGCGCAGCGCATCGAGCGTTCGCGGGCTTGGGTGGCCAAAGACGTTGTGCAAACCGCATGAGATGACGGCGATTTTCGGACGCACCGCCGCGAGGAATTGGGGCGTCGAAGAGTAGGCGCTGCCGTGGTGGCCGACCTTGAGAATGTCGGCGCGCAGATCCGCTCCGCCGTGGGAGAGCAACCGCGCTTCCGCCTCCGCTTGGGCGTCGCCGGTCAACAGAATCGCCACGCGTCGAAACGTCAGGCGCAGCACGACCGAGTTATTGTTGATGTCCGACGAGCTGCCAGTGATGAGCGGCAATTCGGGCGCTAAGACCTGGACGCGTGCGTCCGGCCCGAGGTCGAATGCGGCGCCGCGCTGTGCCCGAATCCAGCGGATGTGCCGCTCCCGCATCACCTCGAGCGCGCGCTGGTACGCCGGCCCCGCATAGAGCTGCGCCGAGTCGTAGACGCGATCGACGCGCTCGCGCGTCAGAATCACCGGCATGCCGCCGACGTGATCCCCGTGCGGGTGCGTCAGGACCACCGCGTCGAGGTGCAGCACCCAGTGGCGCAGCAGAAATGGGAGGACGACTCGCGTGGCGATGCGATCGCCGATCGGCTGTGCGACCACGGCGCTCGATCCGCCGCGTTCGAGCCGCCCGCCGCCGTCGACGAGCATCGCGCGCATGCCCGGCGCTCGGACGAGGATGCAGTCCGCTTGACCCACGTCGATGGCGTCGACATGCAAGCGCGGATCGAGGGCTGCCGCAACGCCCGGCGCCAGATACACAGCGCCGAGCAACGCCGTTGCCACTGCTGCGGCGGCGCACAACCGCCATCGTCTGACGATGCGCGAAGCGCCCCACGCCAGCGCGCCGAGCGCGAGCCAATAGAGCACGAGAAATGCGACGTTCGGCGGCGGCACGTCGATGTGCGCGAACGGCAGCTGCGCAGTGCGCTCGACGATGCCGACGAGCACGGCGAGCAGCCACGAGACGAGATTGGCGACCGGCGCGCCGAGCGCGGGCAGCCAGGCCGAGAGCACGACGAGCGCCGAGCCCGCCGCCATGACGATGCCCACGAGCGGCACCACGAGCATGTTCGCGATGACCGCGTACGGCGTGAAAGCGTTGAAGTACAGCGCCTGCATCGGCCACATCGCGAGCTGCACCGCGACGCTCGTGCGCAAGACTTCGACGCCCAGGTGCGGCACGCCGAGGCTGCGATTCAGCCCAAGCGCGGACAGCGCGGGACCGAGCAGCGCGATGCCGCCGACGCACGCGAATGACATCGCGAACGACGGAGAGAGCAGCGCGAGCGGATGCGGCAAGCAGACGGCGAGCGCGGCGCTGGCGAGGATCGCGGATGGGGAACGCGCGCGCCCCGTTTGCGAGGCCACGATCCCGACGCTGAGCATCGTCGCAGCGCGTACCGTTGGGAGATGAAAACCGGCGAGCTGCGCGTAGCTCCAGACGGCCGCCACGACTGCGCCTGAGCGAACCGCGCGCGGCAACGGCAGGCAGGACAGCAGACCCGCGAGCATCGCGGCCATCATGCCCACGTGCAGTCCGGCGGTGGTCAGCACGTGCACGGTTCCGGTGTCGGAGAATTCTTGGCGCAGGTCCATCGGAAGATTGCCGCGGTCGCCCCACAGGATTCCCTCCAGCACCGTGGCCTGCAGCGCGGGCAAGCGCGATTCGACAGCGCCCGCGCAGCCGGCGCGCGCGCGAGCCCACCACGCGCTCCAACCAGGCGCGGCGCCGAAGACCGCGAGGTCGCCCGCCCGATGCACGACGAGGATCACGGAAACGCCCTCGTCCGCCAAACTCTCGCGCTCGGGTCGCTCTCCCTCGTTGCGCGCGCCGTGCGGCAGCTCGAGGCGCGCTCGAATGCCGAGCAGACGTCCGGCGGCGCCGGCCGCGCCACCGGCTACCTGAACGAGAGCGGTCTCGCCTCGCAACGATTGGGCGCTCGGGCTGCGAGGCGAGAGCACGCGGTCGATGCGCGCGCGGAATTCGACGCCAGTCGCCGCGGCATGCGGCCGCTCTAAGCCAACCGCAGCGACGATGACGTGACGATCGTTCAGCGATGCGTATGGGATGCGCGCCTCATTGCGCAGCGCGAGCGTGCCGCTCGAGACGCCGACGATCGTCGCGTACGCAAAAAACGCGATCGCGCGCCGAATCGCGCGGTCGGCGCACCAGTTCGCGGTGATGCCGCACGCCGCCGCGAGCGCGATCGCGACCGCGCTTGCGGTCGCCGCGCCGTGAGCCGCCGCGACGACGCCGCATGCGAAGCCCGAGAACAAGAGCGCGAGCAGGTGAGCGTGGATCATCGAGTTGATGCGTTCGACCACGTCGATCTCATCACGACGCCGGCGATGAATGGAAAGGAGCCGCACCGAGGAAGGCCGCCGACTCTGCTTGAAGGACGCAACACAGCTTGGGGTGCGCCACGCTGAAGGGAGTGATCAGATGTACGCGGACGACGTCACGGTCATCATCATCCTGTTGATCCTCATCCTGCTGGCCGTCACCGGGCACTTGCACCTCTAATCGCCGGATTGCAGACACATCCGGGCGCGAGAAAGGCCGGCGCATGCGCATTCTCGTGACCGGAGGAGCCGGCTTCATCGGCTCGCACATCGTCGACGCAGCGACCGCTGCCGGCCACGACGTCGCGATTCTCGACAACTTCTGGCCCCACGGCGGGGGCCGTCGAGCCAACGTCAATCCAAAAGCGCAGCTGTTCGACCTCGATATCCGCGACCGTGCGGTGGCGGAGATTTGCGCGCGGTTTCGACCCGACGCCATCAGCCATCACGCCGCGCAGCACAGCGTGGCCGTTTCGACGCGCGACCCGCTCTACGACGCCGACGTCAACGTGCGGGGGCTCATCAACGTGCTCGAAGCTGCGGCGGCCGCCCAGGTCCGCAAGGTTATCTTCGCGTCGTCGGCCGCCACGTACGGAACGCCGCGGCACTTGCCGGTCGACGAGGGCCATCCGCAGATGCCGGAGTCGCCCTATGGCATCAGCAAGATGGCGGGGGAGCATTACTTGCGTTTTTATGCGGCGGCCAGAGGCGTGCGGTTCACGGCGTTGCGCTATGGCAACGTGTACGGCCCGCGGCAGGATCCTAACGGCGAGGCCGGCGTGATCGCGATCTTCTGCACGCGCATCTTGAACGGTCGGCCGATCCGCATCGACTGGGACGGCGAGCAGCAAAAAGACTACGTCTACGCAGCCGACGTCGCCGCCGCAAACCTGCTTGCGCTCGACCGGGCGGACGGCGAGTCGATTAATATCGGAACGGGCGTCGGCACGTCCGTGAACGCGCTGCACCGTGCGATCTCGCAGTCGGTGCGGCGCGACGTCTCGGTCGAGCGCGCGCCGAAGCGCGAAGGCGACGTCAGAACGTGCGTCTATGCGATCGGAAAAGCCGACGCGTCCCTCGGTTGGCGGCCCCGGACTGCCTTGTTTGACGGCATCGGCGAAACGATCGCATATTTTCGTTCGGTGCCCGCCGCGTAGCCGCGCGGCGAGTACCGTCTCAACTCACGACGATATTCAAGAGACGATCGGGCACGAAGATGCGCTTGCGCACGCTCTTTCCGTCGATCTGCGCGCGGACCGTCCCGACAGCCAGAGCGCGCTCGAACGTCGCTTGCTCGTCGGTGCCGGGCGGCACCTCAATGACGCCGCGCCGCTTGCCGTTCACTTGAACGACGATGGAGATGAGATCGCGGAGCAGCCAGCGCTCGTCGTAGACCGGCCACGGCTGATCGTGAATGCTGCCGGCGTGGCCGGTGCGCGCCCATAACTCTTCCGTGATGTGCGGCGCGAACGGCGCCAGCAAGAGCAACAGCGCGCGCAAACCTTCGCCAAACGCCTCCGATTTTGTCGAGGTCGACTTTGGTCGACCTTTCGCAGCAACTTCTAGATCATTCAGCAGCGACATCAGCGCCGCGACGCTGGTGTTCACGTGCATGCGGTCGGCAAGTTCGTCGGTGATCTGCTTGATCCGCGAATGGACTTTATAGCGAAGCTCCCGCTCCGCCGACTCCCGCTCCAGCGACTGTAGAGGTCGACCTTGGTCGACATGAGCTTGCTCGACCGTTAGGACATCGGCATTGTTCAGCACCAACCGCCACACGCGCGCCAACGTGCGCGTCGCCCCCGCGATGCCGGTGGTCGACCAGGGGAAATCGCTCTCGGGCGGCCCGGCGAACATCTCGAACATGCGCAGGGCATCCACGCCGTGCGTTCGCGCCGTGTCGTCGATGCCCACGACGAAATCCGGCCGCGACTTGCTCATCTTCTCGTGGTCTTCGCCGAGCACCATGCCCTGATTGAACAGGCGGATGAACGGTTCGTCGCCCGGCACCATGCCCTCGTCGGCGAGCACCTTATAGACAAAGCGCGAATAGATGAGGTGCAGCACCGCGTGCTCGATGCCGCCGATGTAGTGATCGACCGGCGCCCAGTACATCGCCGCCTCTCGAGAGAACGGCGCCGACTCTTCGTGCGGGCTGAGATAGCGCAAGAAGTACCATGAGGAATCGATGAACGTGTCCATCGTTTCCGGCTCGCGCATGGCCGGGCCGCCGCAAACCGGACACGTCGTGTGCATGAACGACGGCACGTGCTCGAGCGGACTGCCCTGCGTGCCGGAGAACGGCGCATCCGCGGGCAGCAGCACCGGCAGCTGGCTCTCCGGCACCGGCACCAGCCCGTGGTCGGGGCAGTTCACGAAGGGGATCGGCGGGCCCCAGTAGCGCTGGCGCGAGATGAGCCAATCGCGCAGTTTGTAGTTGATCGCCGGTCCCCCGATGCCGAGTTCGGCCATCCGCGACGCGATCGCCTCGCGCGCCTGCTCGCTCGTGAGTCCGGAAAAGGGGCCGCTGCCCTTGAGCTCGCCGTCGTCCACGAACGCGGCGTCGGCGACTTTGAAGTTCTCCGCGCCGGGCGGCGTCACCACCGCTTTCACGTCTAAGCCGTGCGCGCGGGCGAACTCGAGGTCGCGCTGGTCGTGCGCGGGCACACCCATCACGGCGCCAGTGCCGTACCCGAGCACGACGTAGTTTGTCGCCCAAATCGGGAGGCGCGCGCCGCTCAGCGGATGGATGGCATACGCGCCGGTGAACACGCCCTGTTTTTCCATCAACTGCATGCGGTCGAGCTCGCTCGCATTCGCCAGCGACGCAGCGAACGTCCGCACGGCGTCGGCTTGCGGCTGGCCCGCGATCAACTTCTCGACGAGCTCGTGCTCGGGCGCGATCGCCACAAAGGTGACGCCGAACAGCGTGTCGAGCCGCGTCGTAAACACCGAAATACGCTCCGGCACGCGTTCGACCTCGAACGAAAACGTCGCGCCGGCGCTGCGCCCGATCCAATTGCGCTGCATGGTCTTGACGCGCTCGGGCCAGCCGTCGAGGCGGTCCAGGCCCTCGAGCAATCGATCCGCATAGTCGGTGATCTTGAGAAACCACTGCTTGAGGAAGCGCCGCTCGACTTTCGAACCGCAACGCCAGCAGATGCCGCCCTCGGCTTGTTCGTTTGCGAGCACCGTGTTGTCGGTCGGACACCAGTTGACCGGCGCTTCCTTCTTGTACGCGAGCCCTCTGCGGTGCATGAGCAAGAACAGCCACTGCGTCCATCGATAGTACTCGGGCGACGACGTATCGATCTCGCGCGACCAGTCGTACGCGACGCCCAATTCTTGCAGCTGCCGCCGCATGTTCGCGACGTTCTTTTCGGTCCAGTCCGCCGGGTGGATGCCGCGTTCGATCGCCGCGTTTTCCGCCGGCAGCCCGAACGCATCCCAGCCCATCGGATGAACGACGTTGTAGCCCCGCATGCGTTGGAACCGCGCGATGACGTCGCCCAAAGTATAGTTTCGTGCGTGACCCACATGCAGGTCGCCGCTTGGATACGGCAGCATCTCGAGCAGATAGAATTTGTGCTTGTGCGGGTCTTCGCGCGCCGCGTACTGCCGCCGCTCCAGCCAGATGCGCTGCCACTTCGGCTCGATGAGCTGCGGTTCGTATCGGTCGATCGCGCGCGATGTGGACGCCATTGCCTCTATTGTACCATGCGGCGTCTCGCGAGCCCTCGACTCACGCGAGCGGCAGCGTTTTTTAGCAGCGCGCTACATGCCCAGCGGATACGCCTCTTCGCCATGCAACTCGATGTCCAATCCGCGCTCTTGGGCCGCCGGATCGACGGTCGTCTGCGTGATGCGGCTGATCAACCACAGCATGCCGTAGGTGAAGGCGAAGGCCCATAGACTGCAGACGAACGCCGCCACGAATTGCTTGCCGAAGAACGCCGCGCCGCCGAAGAGCAGCCCGTTCGCGCCGTTTGGGTTCCACGCGAGCGACGCGAATGTGCCGAGCAAGACGATGCCGAGAAAACCGCCCACGCCGTGCACGCCCCACACGTCGAGCGCGTCATCCCAGCCTTGCCGATTCTTCAGCGCGACGGCGTAGTAGCAGATCACCCCCGACAAGATTCCGAACACCACCGCGGTCGTGGGGGAGACGTAGCCCGCGGCCGGCGTGATGGTCGCGAGGCCGGCCACCGCGCCGGTCAAGAGGCCGACGAATTTGGGCTGCCGGCCGCGCGCCCACTCGACCAACAACCAGGTGACGGCGGCGAACGACGCCGCGATGTCCGTGTTGAGAAACGCGGCTGCGGTCACCGGGTCCACGCGCAGCTCGGAGCCCGCGTTGAAGCCGTACCAGCCGAACCACAGCAGTCCCGTGCCGAGCGCGATCAGCGGCACGTTGTGCGGTTTGTTCTCCACGACGTGTCGGCGGCCGATGTACAGCACCGAGGCGAGCGCCGCAAATCCGGCGGACGCGTGCACGACGATGCCGCCGGCGAAATCGAGGGCGCCCCATTTCGCGAACAATCCGTCCGGGCTCCACAACATGTGCACGAACGGGAAGTACACGAAGACGAGCCAGCCGGTGAGGAAGAGAAAATATGCCTTGAAGGTGACGCGATTGGCGAACGCGCCGGTGATCAGCGCGGGCGTGATGATGGCGAACATCATCTGATACGCGACGTGCACGACGAGCGGGATCCCCGCATCGTTGCCGGTAAACATCGTATGCAGCGTGATGCCCCGCAAGAAGGCGTAGTGGGTCGGGTCGCCGACGATGCCGTGCCAATCCGGGCCGAAGCACTCCGAATAACCGAACGCGAACCAGACCACCGTCGTCCAGCCGAGCGACATGAAGCTCTGGATCATGATGGTCAGCACGTTCCTGCGAGCCACCAACCCGCCGTAGAAAAACGCCAGCCCCGGCGTCATGAGCATGACGAGGCTCGCGCAGATGAGCATGAATGCCGTGTTGCCGATGTTGAACGGGATGACCGCAGCCATCACGAATCGTCCTCCGTCGCAGTAGCAAAGCGCTCCGGGCTTGTTGACCCAGGCGCAGCGTATCGAACCGCGTTTAGGCGTCGTTCGTGAGATTCCCGCCTCGCATCCGCTCTTGACGATCGCGGCGCGCGCGGGATTTCGTCGCCATGGGAACGTTCTTGTCGACGCGCCGCGGCGCGATCGCGCTCGTCATCGCGGCTGCGCTCGCCCTTGCTCTGTTCGTTGTTCGGCACGGGGGCAGCGCTCGCGTGGAAAGCGCGGCCGATGCGTCGTCGACGGTGCCGCCGCAGCTGGCGGCCGGCGACGGCGCGAGCCCGCTGGCTTCTCCGTCGGCCGCGCCGGCCGACGTGGTCGTGTACGTGTGCGGCGCGGTGAAGCGCGCCGCGGTCTATCATCTACCCGCGGGGTCGCGCGTGATCGACGCCATCGCCAAAGCGGGCGGTTCGCTCGCCGCCGCGGATCTCGAGCAGCTGAATCTTGCCGAGCCGCTTGCCGACGCGATGAAGATCGAAGTTCCCGTGAAAGGCCAGCTGCTCGCGGATCGATCGGCCGATCGCGCATCCGACACGAACGGAACACAGCGAGCGAGCCGGCGCGGGCCGCGCACCTCGCGCGGCGGCAGTCACAAGCTCAGCGAAGGTCAGACGCTCGACGTGAATACCGCGAGCGAAGGGGAACTCACGCAATTGCCCGGGGTCGGCCCGGGGCTGGCGCGCCGCATCGTCGAGTATCGGGGCCAAAACGGCCCGTTCGAAACCATCGACGACTTGCAAAACGTTTCCGGCATCGGGCCGAGTAAATTCGAGCGGCTTGCGCCATTCGTCCGGCTGTAGCTCGTCTTTAGCTACGTGCGGCGCACCGCGCCGCACTTCCACGTGATTCTGCCGCTGATCTCGCCCGAGTGGGCTTGGCCGCCGCTCCAGTTCAAAAACGATGCGGTCCCGTCGGCACCGTTGTCGTCGATGGAGACGCCGAGCGAGCTGTGCCGGGCATCCGTCAGCACCGCGCCGCGCGGCAGCGACGCGCTGTTCGCGAAGAAGATGGCGAGCGCTTCGAACATATCCTGCTGAGCGATCGGATACGAGCCGTCTCGGTCGTACGTCTTGACGAGAACGCCGCCTGATTCGATGACCGGGTCGCGCCGGATCGTCACGCTGTAACCGTTCAACACCGAAGATCCGGGCGCGCTCACCCAGCAGCCCTTCACCACGAAATCGTGAGACAGCGTCACGGAACCCGTCAACTCGATGTGCCCCGTGCCGAGCTCTTGCGTTTCATTCGGAGATGCGCTGGGAGCCGGCGTCCCGCTTTGGACGGTGCGGCCCGAGCACGCCGCCAGCGCGAGGGCGAGACCGATGAAGGCGGCGTACGCGGCAAACCGCATTGAGGGCATCCCTTTCATCTACGGGGGACCGGCCGACGTATCAAGGCTAATGCAAGGACGTCAGGAGGCTCGATCGATGCGCGCGGTCATTCTCGCTGGAGCGCTCTGGCTCTTCTTCCTCGCTGCGGGGGCGTTCCCAGCAAAAGCATCTGTGACGCTCGAGCCGTTGCTCGCGGCCAAGGACTGGCTCAACGGCGCGCCGAGCGCCGGCAGCACCCGCGGCAAGGTCGTGCTGGTCGATTTCTACACGTTCAGCTGCATCAATTGCAAGCACGTCCAGCCGAACCTACGGACCTTGTATCGCACGATCCCGCGCTCGGATCTCGCCATCATCGCCGTGCATTCGCCGGAATCACCGTTCGAGCACGTGCGCGCGCTGTTGCTCGCATCGATGCGAACGCAAGGCGTGGCGTGGCCTGTCGCGGTGGACAACGACTTCTCGATCTGGAACGACTACGGCATCAGGGCGTGGCCGACGCAGTTGATCTTCGACCGCCACGGCGTTCTGCGCGAGTCGGTGATCGGCGATTCGCAAGACGCGCTCGTGGACGGCTGGGTGAAGCGACTGCTCGCCGAGCGGCGTGTCATTCCGGTTCGAGCTGCGCGACCGCGGCCCGAGGCCACGCCGCTGCCATGACTGCGAAGATGCACCAGTTCGCAGCCGTCGCGACGAATACCGCCGCCGGCGTCTGCGCGATGGCGATGAATTCAGCGGTGATGAATACGAGCACCGCAGCCGACGCGATGGTCGATGGACGCGAGAGGTTCCACAACATGAGCGCTGGGATGATGAGAAGGTCGCTGTAGAAGAATTGCGTCCCCGGATACACGAGCAGCCCGACGAGCAACGCCAGCGCGAACGCCCAGTCGTCTCGGTCCCGAGCGCGAAGGATGAGCGCGACGGTGACCGCGATCAGCGCCGCCGATAGCGCGAGGTACACCGGGTTATGGGTCGGCGGATATTCACCGGCCCAACGGGTCGCGCGAAGGATAGTCGCCAGAAGCGATTGATTCGTCTTTTCCGTGAACACCCAGGATGGCTGTCTCGAATACGGGCTGTTCGCGACGTACGTCACCATCGTCTGCGTACCGAGCACGATCCAGGAGCCGATCGCGACGAGCACCAAACTCCCCGCGCCGACGAGCGCCGCCACCCATTTTCTGCGGAGCAGCGCGTACACGAACATCAATCCGAGGAAGGGTTTTGCCATGAACGCGAGCGCCAGCCACAAGCCGCCGCGGGCGTTGTCGCGGTCTTTGAGCAACAGCAACACCGCGAGCAGCGCGATGAAGTTCGACTGCAGGAAGTCGATCGTCTGAGGCGTCGCCGGAAGCTTGAACAAAATGGCAGCGGCGGCGAGCAGCGCGAGCAGATCTCGTCGCCCGCCGTCCGCGAAGAGACGCCAGAGAAGGTAGGCGTCGGCGAGAAGAATTACGAGGTTGACGGCTGCCCAGAGCGCGGCGGCGCCGTGGTACCCCAGCCACCCCAGCGGCAAGAAGAGCCAGATGCTCGTCGGTGGATAGACGAAGCCGACGTCGATCACTTCTCGCCGAAAGGAGGCGTCCGGATGAAACGGCGCGGCGATCTGGGCCGCGAAGCCGGGCCGGTAGATGTCCAGATGCATGGCGGTGGCTTTGCCGTACAGCCACAAGGCGAGGAAGTCCCATTGCGGCGGATTGTGGACTTTTGCCGCGAGCACGCGCAGCTGGTGGTAAACGAGGAAAACGACGATGAGCGTCAACGCGACGGTCAGAAGCACGCGCCACGCGGGCGAAAGCTTGCGACCCGGTCGCAAGCCGATCAGCCCGAGCGGTATGATCGCCGCCGAGATGGCCGACTTCGCGAGCGCGACAAGTGACGACACTATGAGGTGGACCCAGTCGAGGCGTTCCCGCGCAGGTCCCGGATGCGCAGCTCCTTCATCTGCGTGTCCAGCCCGAGGTTCGACTCGAGCAGCGCGAGCGGCAGCGCGTCGATGCGATTCGGCGCGACCTCCGTGTCGGCGAGCAGTTTCTGGGTGAGGCGCGGCCGCAACGCGTCGACGTCGACGCCGTCTCGCGTCGCGACGTAGAGCACGAGCTCGTCGAGCTCCTCGGGGTCGTCGTTGCGTTTTTTCACCACGAGCTGCCACTCCACGACTTCGGGCACCTCGGCCATCGCAGGCAGGAAGTTGTTCAGGTCGACGAGCGTGCCGCGGATTTTCGTGAGCTGGAATTCACCGACATCCGATCGCCGCGCGAGCTTCGAGGAGATCCGCGGCACCGTGCGGCCGCAACCTGGACACGGATCGTAGATGATGCCGCCGTCGGTGATGTCGCCCGTGCGATAGCGCAGCACGCACGAGCCGCGGCCCACCAGCGCGGTATACACGACTTCGCCGCGCTCGCCCGGACCCACGGGCTCACCGCTTGCAGGGTCCACGATTTCGAAGACCTCCATGTCTGGATAGGTATGATAGCCATACGACGCTTCGTAGTCCGGCGCCGGGCACTCGGCCCAGGCGAGCCGGGCCTCGGTGAATCCATAGACGCCGAGCACGCTGACGCCGCGCGAGCCCAGCAGTTCTGACAATTCGCCGAGCCGTTTTTTCAAGGACGGCGGCACCCGCTCGGCGCCCAACACGATCCGCTCCAGGCTCGTCACCGAAAGATTGCGCTCGACGGCCGCGCGCAGCAGATGGTAGACGTAGCCAGGCACCCCGATTAACGTCGACGGCTGCATGCGTTCGAGCGCCGCGAGGTTGCCGGGCGTTCCCATGACCTTGCCGCCGCCGGTGTGCAGCACGAGCGTGCCCGTGGCGAGCCCGGCGGCGACGGTTTGCCAAAACGCGAGATGCGGCGCGTAGGGAAAGACGTCCAGCGTTCGCTTCTTCGGATCGAGTCCCATCACGTCGAAGAGCCGCTTGCCGCACAGCGCCAGGCGATCGAAATCGCTCGATGCGTAGAGGAATTGCGTCGGCAGCGCGGTGCGTCCAGTGGTGAACGTCATGTGGATCGGCGCATACTCGAGCCAGACGCGCCGCGCAGCGGCTTCGTCGCCGCCGCGCAGTTTCGCAAGCGCAAGCTCGACGAGCTTTCGCTTCGGCGCATAGCGCCTGAGCTTGTCGGCATCGGGCTGCAAGACGAGATCGAGGTGGCGCAGGGGCTGATCGGCCGTCGGAGCGATGTCCTGTTTGGTGGTGAATGGCAGCCGGCGCAAGTCGTCGATGCAGCGGATGGATGCCGGGTCGATCTTCCGCTCGTCGAAGAGCCGATGGTAGAACGGGCTGTACGGATAGATCTGCTCGGTGATGAACTTGCGGAGGCGGGCCTCCCGCTCGCCCTTCCAGTCCGGCCAGCGCCGCGTGGGCCGCCAGGACGGCGCCGAGCGGATGTCATCGAACATGCAGGCCCGTCTTTGAGAGCGCCGCCCGCGCGGGCGCAGCGTTCGGCGCCGCGATTTTTCGCGGACCGGTGAAGACCAAGACCATCGTGCCGCTGTTGATCTTGCACCTGCTCGCCGGCGGGCCCGACACGGTTACGGACTCATGGAATGCATCGCCGAGCTGACCTGCGACGATCATGCCCGTCAATTCCAACACCATGTACCCCCTCCTGCGCCGTCACGTGTCGCGCGTGGACAGATGTACGTCGCCGCCGAGTGCAGGCCGAAATTCACAGGCACATAACTTTGCTGATGCTGCGCTCGAGCACAGCAAATCGTATTCCCCGAGGAAATCGATATGGACTTCGAACTGCCCGAAGATCTCAAGCTGCTCAAGCGGACGATCCGCGATTTCGTCGAGGGCGAGCTCTGGCCGATCGCCGACGAGGTCGAAGAAACGGATGAGATTCCGGAATCCGCCATCGTCAAGATGAAGGAGCTCGGGCTGTTCGGCTTGCCGTTTCCCGAGGAGTATGGCGGCGCGGGCGTCGGCGAGCTGGGATACTGCGTGGCTCTGGAAGAGCTCGGGCGGGCCAGCGCTGCGTTCTCAAACGTGCTGGGCGCGCACTGCAGCATCGGCGCGATGGCCCTAAACCTCGATGGCAGCAAAGATCTCAAGGCGACGTACATGCACAAGCTCTGCTCCGGCGAACTGACCGCGTGCTTTGCGCTGTCGGAGCCCAACGCAGGCTCCGACGCGGCGAACATCCAGACGTCGGCGCGCAAAGACGCAGACGCGTGGACCTTGGACGGCGTCAAACATTTCATCACCAGCGGCGACCGAGCTGATTTCGCGACCGTTTTCGCCGTCACCGATCGCAGCCTGGGAGCGCGCGGCGGCGTCACGGCGTTCTGGGCCGACTTGCGCGCCAAGGGCGTCACCCGCGGGCCGAACAATCCCAAGATGGGGTTGCGCGGCAGCCACATCTGCGAGCTGATCTTTCAGAGCGCGCGAGTTCCGGCCGATCACGTCATCGGGCAAGTCGGCCTGGGCTTCATCACGGCGATGAAGACGCTCGACATGGGACGGCTGTCGCTGGGCGCCGGCTGTGTCGGCGGCGCGCAGCTCGGGCTCGAGAAGGCCATCGCGCACGCGAAAGAGCGCGTGCAATTCGGCAAGCCGCTCGCACAACAGCAAGCCGTGCAGTTCATGCTCGCCGACATCGCCACCAAGATCTACGCCGCGCGCAACATGGTGTATCACGCGGCGTGGAAGGCCGACCGCGGCGAGCGGTTTTCGCTCGAAGCGGCCATGGTGAAGCGCTATTGTTCGGACATGGCGATTTGGGTGGTGGATCGCGTGTTGCAGATCCACGGCGGCATGGGCTTCCTCAAAGAGACCGGCATCGAGCGCGCCTATCGCGATGCGCGCATCTTGGCCATCTACGAGGGCACGAACGAGATCCAGCGGATGATCATCGCCGAGGAGCTGCTGAAGTAGACCGCCGGCCGTCGGGCTACGGCGCGCTGGTCGCCACCGGCACCGGCGCCTGCTGCGCGCGAGACATTAACACGAGTCCGGTGGTGATCGACAGCACGAACAGCACGAGGAACACCCACACGCCGATGCGGGCGATTCGCTGACGCTGTTTCTTGGTGATCCGCACCGGCATCGTCAGTCCGCGCGCTTGGCCGCGCGCGCGGGCGCGCCCCACAGCCGCTCGAGGTTGTAGAAGTCGCGCGCCTGCGGCGTGAACACGTGGACGATCACCGCGCCGTAGTCGACCAAGATCCAGCCGCCGTCGTTGTAGCCTTCGGTGCGCACCGGCGCTCCGTAGTCCATCTCGTTCGCCTCCACGACGCCGTCCGCGATGGAGCGCGCTTGCAGCACGGAACGGCCGGTGGCGAGTATGAAATAGTCCGCGAAATTAGCGCGCTTGCGAATGTCGAGCATCACGACGTTGTCGGCCTTCTTGTCGATCGCTGCAGTTCGGCAGCGCCGCGCGAGATCGAGCGCTTGCGCGTCCGAGAGCAGCTTGACGGGTTCGCGCAGGGTCGCGATGCCGTTGCGCGCGATGAGCGGCGCCACAGCGCCCCGTTTTTGGCCGGTGCGAGGCCCCTTCGCTTTCACGGCCGGCTTGCGGCGCGCCGAAGGTCTGCGCTTGGAAGGTTTATGACGCTTGGCCATAACGAAGGACCATATCGTTGTACACCTCAACCGTTTGCGAGGCGATCGGTACGCCCCGACCGAGCAGATACAGAATCGAAGACTTCACGCACGAGAAAAATGCGCGTTCGAGATCGCGTTGCGCGAGCTGCCAGAGCGCCGGTCGATCGGCGAACGTGCGCGACGGCTCGACGGCGTCAGCGACGAAGACGCATTTATCGAGCACGCTCATCCCGCGGCGCGCAACGGTGTGCGCGGCGATGGCCGACAAAATCTCTTCCTCCTCGATGCCGAACTCACGCCGCGCGACGTCCGCAGCCACGGGGGCGTGCAGCAGCACGGGCATGGCGCGCTCCGTCGGCGTCGTCACCAGGTCGTGCCGCTTCGCATACTCGAGCAGGGCGTCGGGCGTCCATTCGCGGGCGATATCGTGCACGACGCCCGCCACGCGCGCGGCCGAGCTCGAGGCCCCGTGCAGCGCGGCCAGGCGCGCGCCCGCCCGCGCAACGCCGAGGACGTGCGCGTAGCGCCGGCCCGAGATGCGCGAGCGCACCGCATGACACAGCCGGACAAACGATTGCCCATCTGCGAGGATCCCAGAGCTGCGAACCGTGGACTGCGTCGGTCCAGAAATCAGTCGAGTCTCGCTTTGAGCGCGGCGAGCCGGCTCTGATAGATCGCGCCTTTGAGGTTGCCAGCCCACATGACCAGCGCGTTCTCATCGTTGTCGGAATAGTAGCCGCGCCGCGTGTTCACGATCGTGAAGCCGTACTTCTTATAGAGCTCTTGCGCGGCGACGTTCGACTCTCTCACCTCGAGCGTGATCCAACAGGCGCCGCGCTCGACGGCTTCCTCGAGCAAGCGCACGAGCATGCGCTCTCCGTAGTGCTGGCGCTGGAACCCGGGATGCACCGCGACGGTCGTGATATGCGCGTCTTCGAGGATCACCCACAGACCGCCGTACGCCGCGATTTCGTCTCCGCAACGCCCGACGAAATAGTGCGCGAGCCGGTTCTCGGTCAGCTCGTTGTGAAATGCGTTGCGCGGCCATGGCGTGGAGAAACACAGCGCCTCCACGCGCAAGATGTCGGGGATGTCCTCGAGTGACATCGGCTCGACCTCGAGCGTCCGCGGCAGCGATTTCATTGGCGGGGAGATTTCGAGGCGGCGCTCGCGCGACCCCCCTTGCGATCGCCGCTCGCTTCCCACTTCACGACCGCGCTGGGGCGTTGCCCGTAGTCGATCGCGAGCGATTCCCACCCGCCGCGAGCGCCGGCGCCCATTGAGCGGCGGCCGATGCGCGCCACCCAGAGCGCGCGCTCGCGCGGCGATCCGTCGAAGAGGTAGGCGACAGCATTCGGCGGCGCGACGCCGGCGCGTGACAGGACGGCGTCGGCTTCGGCGGTCTCGCCGTGTGCGAACTGCGGCGGATCGCCCGCGGCCCGAACGAAACGCACGTAGTAGTAGCCGGGTTTGCCCGCGACGACCGCGACGCGCGGGTCGTTCGCGGCCTGACGCGCTTGCGCGACGTCGTACGCCGACACGCCGACGATAGGAATGGCGCGCGACTGCGCGATCGACTTCGCGAACGCGACGCCGATGCGCAAGCCGGTGAACGAGCCGGGGCCGACGCAGACGGCGATCGCGCCGACGTCCGCCAGGCGCGCGCCGAACTCGTCGAGGGCGCGCTCGAGCGTGGGCAGCAACGCCTCCAGCGCTTGGCCCTCGGACGAAAGCGCGCACTCGCTCGCCGCGGACGTCACCGCGACCGCCACCTCCGCCGAGGTCGTGATCGCCAAGAGGATGTCGGGCGCGGATGTTTTCATCCGCGCTCGGCGACGGCCGCGACCGTGCGGCGCGCGCTGCCAAAACCGCGCAGGCGGGCCCGCCTGCCCTCGCCGGCCACCGCAAAATCGATCTCGATACGATCCGGCGGCCAGGTCACGCGCGCGCGCTCGGGCCATTCGACCAGCGCGATGCTTGTCGGAGTCACGTATTGCGTGAGATCTAACGCGTCCACGTCTTCGGGATCGAGCCGGAAAAAATCGAGATGCCAGAGCGGCACCCGCCCTCGCGGATAGCTGTGCGCGAGCACAAAGGTCGGGCTCGCCGCCGGACCGGCGGACAGCGCTTGCGCGAAGCCGCTGACGAACGTGGTCTTCCCGGCGCCCAAGGGACCACGCAGCAGCAGCACGATTCCCGGCGGACAGCGTTGCGCAAGCGCTGCCGCGAGTCGGCCGGTCGCGTCGGCATTCGGCAGCATCACGTCGGCCGCATCGACGTCGGCAAAATCGCGCACGCGCTCGCGCTTACCGCGACTTCCAACGGCTTCCTGCAGCCGGTTTGGCGGGAGGCAAATGGCCGAAAATTGAACTTCGTACGGCTTTGAGTGCAAGCAAGGATGGGCGGTCGAAAGACGGGGGTTCCCGCAAGCCCGCGCCCGCTCCCATGAGCTTCGAAGAATACCGTCATACGGCGCCGTCGGAGCGCGTCTTGACGGTCAACGTCGAAGACGAGATGCGTCGTTCGTACCTCGATTACGCCATGAGCGTGATCGTGGCGCGGGCGCTGCCCGACGTCCGCGACGGCCTCAAACCCGTGCACCGCCGCATCCTCTACGCCATGTCGCAGCTGGGTCTGAACCCCGACAAACCGCACCGCAAGTGCGCCGGCGCGGTCGGCGAAGTGCTGAAGAATTTCCACCCGCACGGTGACGTGTCCGTCTACGACGCGCTCGTGCGCATGGCGCAGAATTTCAGCCTGCGCTACCCGCTCATCGACGGTCACGGCAACTTCGGTTCGGTCGACGGCGACCCGCCGGCCGCCATGCGCTACACCGAAGCGCGGCTGGCGCCGCTTGCCCTCGAGATGCTGGGCGACATCGACAAAGACACGGTCGACTTCGTCCCCAACTACGACGCTTCGCTGCAAGAGCCGGCGCTGCTGCCCGCGCGGCTGCCCAACTTGCTCGTGAACGGCTCGTCCGGCATCGCGGTCGGCATGGCGACCAACATCCCGCCCCACAATCTCAGCGAGATCTGCGATGCGCTCGCCGCGATGATCGACGATCGCGAAATCACGGATGAGGAGCTCGCCAAGATCGTCACGGGACCGGACTTCCCGACCGGCGCGATCATCCTGGGGCGCGAGGGGATCAAGCAGAGCTACCTGACCGGCCGTGGCTCGCTCACCATCCGCTCCAAGCACGATTTCGAGGAACTGCGCGGCGGGCGCCAGGCCATCATCATCACCGAGATCCCGTTCCAGATCAACAAATCGCGCTTGCTCGAATCGATCGCCGCGATGGTGGCCAACAAGAAGACGACCGGCATCGCCGATCTGCGCGACGAGAGCGATCGGAAGGGCATGCGCATCGTGATCGAGCTGCGGCGCGACGCGTCGGCGCAGCTCGTCCTCAACCAGCTGTACAAGCACACGCCGCTGCAAACGTCGTTCGGCGTCAACAACGTCGCGCTTGTCGACGGCCAGCCGCGCACCCTTTCCCTGCGCGAGCTGCTTCGCGAATACATCGAGCATCGCCGCGTCGTCATCACGCGCCGCGCGCAGTTCGACCTGCGTAAAGCCAAAGAGCGCGCGCACATCCTTGAGGGCTATCGCATCGCGCTCGATCATATCGACGCGATCATCAAGCTCATCCGCGCGTCGCAGACCACCGAAGAAGCGCGCGCGGGCTTGATGAAAAAATTCGAGCTCACCGAGATCCAGGCCAACGCCATCCTCGACTTGCGGCTGCAGCGGCTGGTCGCGCTCGAACGCAAGAAGATCGAAGACGAATACGTCCAGCTGCTCAAGACCATCGCGGAGCTCGAAGAGCTGCTGCGCAGCGAGCGGCGCATCTACGGCGTCGCGAAAACCGAGATCGTGGCGCTGAAGAAGAAGTTCGGCGACAAACGCCGCACGCAGGTCGCCGAAGCCGAGGGCGAATTCGCCATCGAGGATCTCATCCCGGATACCGACGTCGTGGTCACGTTCACCTCGGGCGGCTACATCAAGCGCCAAAACGTCGACCTGTTCCGCGCGCAAAATCGCGGCGGGCGCGGCGTCGCGGGGCTGGCGCTCAAGAAGGAAGACGTCGTGCGCCATATGTTCAAGGCCACGACGCACCAGCACGTCCTCTTCTTCAGCAATCGCGGCCGCGTCTACCGGCTGCGCGCGCACGAGATCCCGGACGCGTCGCGCCAGGCGCGCGGCACCGCGCTCGTCAATCTCTTGACGCTGCCGCCGGGCGAAACGATCTCCGCGGTGCTGCCGGTGCGCAAGCTCAAGACCGAAGAATATCTGGTGATGGTCACCAAGAAGGGCTACATCAAGAAGACCGCGCTGTCCGAGTTCGGCAACGTGCGCCGCTCCGGCCTCATCGCGATCAACCTCATGCCTAACGACGAACTGCTGCACGTCGTGCTGACGAGCGGCAAAGCCGAGCTGCTGCTCGCCACCAGCGGCGGTTTCGCGATCCGCTTCGACGAGAAGACGGTGCGGCCGATGGGCCGCGCGAGCCGCGGCGTGCGCGCGGTGCGGCTCGGCACGCGTGATGCGGTTCAAGCGATGGACGTCGTGGGCAAGGACCGCCGAGAGGTGCTCGTGGTCACGAGCAAGGGCTATGGCAAGCGCACGTCCATCGACCGCTACCGCAAGACCAACCGCGGCGGCAAGGGGATCAAGACGTTCAACAAGACGGCGAAGAACGGCGAGATCGTCGAACAGCTCGTCGTCAAGCCCGACGACGAGATCATGCTGATCTCCGCCCACGGTATCGTGATCCGTACCAAGGTGTTCCAGATCCGCGAGACCGGCCGCACCGCGCAAGGCGTGCGCGTGATGAAACTCGACGAAGGCGATTCCGTCGTCGGGCTTGCCAACATCGGCTTGCGCGCCGAAGAGGCCGAAAAGATTTAGCCGGCCACCGCCGAAGGACACGCTTCAACAACACGGAGCGGAGGAACGATCGCCGTGGCAAACCTGTCGAACATCACGCGCAGCAACTTCGAGAGCGAAGTCGCTCAATCGAAAGATCCGGTGCTCGTCGATTTCTGGGCGCCGTGGTGCGGCCCGTGCAAGATGATCGCTCCGATCGTCGAGAAGCTCGCCGACACGTACGCCGGGCGGTTGAAGGTGGCGAAACTCAACACCGACGACGAACCCGATCTGGCGTCGCGCTACGAGGTCACCGGCATTCCGTGCCTGATCCTCTTCAAGTCTGGCGAACCCGTCGACCGGATCGTCGGCTTCGGGCCCGAGAAGCAGTTGACGTCGATGGTGGAAAAGCACCTGACCCCCGCCTAACGATCGAACCGAACGCGACTTGGAGCGGTCGGCTTCAGCCGACCGAGGTCGACCAAGGTCGACCTCTACAACAAATGAGCGAACGCGAATTGTCCAAGCGCTCCATCCCCGCGGTGCATCGATTCACCACGGACCCGCACGTCGCGCGCTTCGCGCCGACTCTCGGCCCGCAATCGATCCGCTCGACCGTCGAAGCGATCCTCGAATCCGTGCGCGCCTCGAACGCCGCCGTGCCCAGCTTCGACGCGCTGCGCGCGCGCGTGGTCGATGCGCTGGTGGCGGCCGAGGCGGAGGGGCTCATCAACGCGATCAACGCCACCGGCGTCGTGCTGCACACCAACTTCGGGCGCGCTCCGCTCGCGAAGGCGGCGCTCGAAGCGGTGACGCGCCTCGGATCCGGCTACACCAACCTGGAATTCGATCTGGCGCGAGGGGAGCGCGGCAGCCGCTACGACCGCGTCGCCTCGCAGCTCCAGGAGCTGACCGGCGCCGAAGCGGCGCTCGTCGTCAACAACTGCGCCGCGGCGGTGCTGTTGGTGCTCGACACGTTCGCGATGGGCCGCGAAGTCGTGGTCAGCCGCGGCCAGCTCATCGAGATCGGCGGTGGCTTCCGGCTTCCCGACGTGCTGCGCAAGAGCGGCGCGACGCTCGTCGAGGCGGGAACGACGAATCGAACCTACCCGTCGGACTATCGCAACGCCTGGACGCCCAACACCGCGATGTTCATGCGCACCCATCCCAGCAACTATCGGGTGGAAGGCTTCACCACGGATGTGTCGTCGCGCGAGCTCGCCGCGCTGGCGCGCGAACTCGCCGTCATCTCGTTCGAGGATCTCGGATCCGGGGCGCTGATCGACCTCGCGCGATTCGGGCTCCCGCACGAACCGACGCTCGCCGAAGAGGTCGCCGCCGGGCTGGACCTCGTGGCGGTATCCGGCGACAAGCTGTTGGGCGGGCCGCAATGCGGCATCATCGTTGGCCGGCGCGAGCTCGTCGACCGGCTCAGGCGCAACCCGCTCTTGCGCGCTTTGCGCGTCGACAAGATGACGCTCGCTGGTCTGTCCGCGACGCTAAGCGCCTACCTCGAGCCGGATCGGCTCGCCGAGCTGCCGGTCTTCGCGATGCTAAGCCAGTCGCGCGAGCTGCTGCAGCAGCGCGCCGAAGCCCTGTGCGCGCGCATCGCGGCAAACGAGCCGCGCGTCTCGGTGCGTGTCGTGACGACCGACTCGACGACGGGCGGCGGCACGCTGCCGCTCGCCGGACTGCCGTCGGCCGGCATCGCGGTGCGCAAGCCGGGCGCTGCGCCCGATGACCTCGCCGCTTCGCTGCGCCGGAACAGACCTCCGGTCGTCGGTCGGATCGAGGGCGACGACGTGATCCTCGATCTGCGCACCGTGTTCGCCGAAGAAGAGCCGGCGCTCGCGCTCGCGATCGCCTCGCTCTAAAGGCAACGGCGTGCACATCGTCGGCACCGCGGGCCACGTCGACCACGGCAAGTCGTCGCTCGTCATCGCGTTGACCGGCCACGATCCCGATCGTCTGCTCGAGGAACGGCAGCGCGGCATGACGCTCGATCTGGGGTTTGCGCCGCTGCGCTTCGACGACGGCGTCGAAGCCGGCATCGTCGACGTGCCCGGCCACGAGCGATTCGTGCACAACATGCTCGCGGGCGCAGCCGGAATGGAACTGCTCCTGCTCGTCATCGCGGCCAACGAGGGTCCGCGCCCGCAGACGCTCGAGCACTTGCGCATCCTCGATTTTCTCGACGTGCAGCGCGCCATCGTCGTGCTGACCAAGTCGGATCTGACGAACGAAAGCGATCTCGAACTCGCGGCGGAACTCGCGCGCGACGCCTGCCGCGGCAGCGTCGCGGATGGCGCGCCGATCGTGGCGGTGTCCTGCGTGAGCGGCAAGGGCATCGACGAGCTCAGGTCGGCGATCCACGCCGCGCTCGTCGCGCTCGCGCCGAGACGGCCGGATGCCCCCGCTTTCATGCCCGTCGATCGAGTTTTCGCGCTGCCGGGCCATGGCACGATCGTCACCGGCACGCTGATGCAGGGCACGATCCGCAAAGGCGATGCACTCGCGCTGCAACCCTCAGGCATCGAGACGCGCGCGCGCAGCGTGCAGGTTTTCGGCCGAGCAGTGGACGCGGCGGCCGGTGGTTCTCGCGTCGCGGTGAACCTGCCCGGCGTCCAGACCTCGGCTGTGGCGCGCGGCGACACGCTCGTGGCTGTGCGCGCGTTCGAGCCGGCCGCCGACCTGGTCGTCGAATTTTTGCCGCGGCCCGAAGCGTTGGCCCTGCTGCGCCGGCGCACGCGCGTGCGGGCCCACATCGGGGCGGCGGAGATCTTGGGGTTGTTGATCTTCGAACCGCGCCCACCGCACGACGCCGCGCCGTCGCGAGCGAGACTCGCGCTCGCGCACGGCGTCGCCTTCTATCCAAACGGCCGCTTCGTCGTGCGCCGCATGAGCCCCAAAGATCTGCTCGGCGGCGGCATCATCGTCGCGGCGAGCGAGTCGACGGTCTTGGCAGGGTCCGCATCGGAGGCGCTCTCCACCTCGTACTCGGGCGGCGCCGTCGTGCTTGGGATCATCACAGACGCGCGGTTGCGCCCGCTTTCAATCGAGTCCATCGCCGCGCGCGCCAACATCAAGGTTGAAGCGGCGCGCGAACACGTCCGCGAGCTCGTCGAGAGCGGCGTCGTCACGCCCCTCGCCAAGCCGATCGAGTACGTGTCGCACGCCGAGCTCGAGGCGGCCTTCCAGAAAGCCGCGGATAGGTTGCGCGCCCGTCATGCCGCGGCGCCATGGACGATTGGCTGCGACGCCGGCGACATCGCGCGGGCTCTCAGCGTGGACGACGGGCTCGCGCGACGCTTGTTGGACGTGTGGCTGAACGACGGCCGACTCGGTCAGCGTGGCCATTATTTTTGTCTGCCCGACATCGCTCCCGCGTTCACGAACGAGCAGCGCGCGTTCTTCGCGTCGCAGTTCCACCCGGATTCCGCCGCGCCGCTCGTGCCCCGATCGTACGCCGAAGTCGCCAGGGCGATCGCGTCAACGCGGATCGCCGGCGTGGCCGAGGCGTTTGACTCCCTTGTTACGAGCGGGGGCATCGTGCGCATCGGCGACGATGCGTACCTGCGCGAGCAGATCGATCGAGCGAAGGCGATGCTCGTCGAACTCCTGCGGCGAGGCGACGGCGCGACCATGGCGCAGGTCCGCGATGCTCTCGGCACGTCGCGCAAGTACGCGCTGCCCTTGATGGAATATTTTGACGGGATCGGATTCACGCTGCGCGACGGCGACCTGCGGCGGCTTCGCAAGCCCGCGCTCGCTCACTCGTCCACGAGACCGGAATCGAACTCGAGGAGATCGAGCGCCTCGTCGGCTTGATTGGCGGGCACGCAGATGAGCCCCGAGCTGCCGAACAAACCGGCGCTGCCGAGGCTGCCGAACGCATTGAACGCCAGATCGCCCATGAGCGGCAGCTCCTTCACCTCGATGCCGCGGCTGCGCAAGAATTCCGCGGCAAGCGCGTCGGCGGCGTCGGTCTGCGTGAACACCGCGACGAACTCGCCTTCCACCTGCCGCGGCGGATCGATGAGATACCCCACCTCGCGACGTTTCCAGCCCGAAGCGATGCGACCTCGAATGGTAGCTACTTTCCGCACCGCTCGCGCGCGGCTTTCAGTCGATTTCTCAGCCTTCTCTCACTCCCCCGGCGCACACTATGGGTATGCATTTATTGCGTGAGCCTCGAGCTCGCGCGGAAACGGAGAAGCGGAAGACATGACACGCACACACGCTGCGATTCTCGGGGCGCTCGCGGCCGCAGCGATGCTGGCTCTGCCGTTCGCGTCATCGGCGGCGCAGCCGCAGATCGCGCAGAACTACACGACGCTCCTCACGCAAACCGGGCCGGCGGCTGAAGTGAACGCCTTTACCGGCTACCTTCGGCTGACGGTGTCGTCGGACGGGATCGTCCAAGGCTGGTACATGCAGGACTATTATCAGAGCCGCTTCATCCCGGTGACGGGCAGCTCCAAAGACGGCAAGCTCTGGCTTTCCATCGGCGATAGCGGTCAGCTGCAGATCAATGCGGACGTTCAACGCGGCGGCAAACTCGTCGGCTCCGCGGTTGAGACGTCGCGCTTGCTCGGCTCGATGCAAGCCCCCGCGACCTTCGACTTCGTAGCAAGCCCGAAGACAACGTAGCGCTCCCCTGTGCTGTGCTCGAGCGCAGCTCGACGAATGGCCGAGCGTACGCTCGGCCCGACGGCGACCTTCGGTCGCGAACAGCACTCACTTTCGCTGTAGCAGCACAGCCCCGTTCATCGAGAATACCAAGCGGTACCGCGGGTAGAGGCCTCGCAGTTCCGCTTGCAGCGTGCGCGGGTCCACGTCATAGACGTACGTGGTCGTGAGGATGAAATGCGGCTGGGCAGCGCGCACCCGACGCACGACGGCCGCGCCGTCGATGCCCGCAATCCGTTCTTGAACCGGGTATTCGAAATATGGCGGGTAGGCGTAGCGAGTCGGCGCCTCGCTGTCGGTCAAGAAATATACGATCGGCTGCGCGTGCATGACGAAGAGCGAGCGATCGCCGCGCGACGCACCTGAGACGCGTTCGGCCAGCTCGGCGGCATCGTCGCCGGCGGCGGGGTCCCCGGTGAGCGCGCGCTCGTGGGTCACGCGAGCGGCGTGCGTCACGGGCCCGATCGCGTGAGCGGCGTAGGTCAGCGCGATGACGACCCACAGCCACGTCTTGGGATGAGGCACGAACGAGAGCACATACCACAGCGCGTATGCGGAGAGCAGCACCATGGGCGCCGCGAGCATGACGAATTGATGGCCCTCGAACTCGCGCAGCCCCGCGAGCGCGAGCGCTTCGGCGGCGAGCCAAAGCGCCACGCACGCCACGAGCGCGCGCGTGGCCGCCCCCATGGAACGGCCCCACCCGAGGACCGCGAGCGCGGCCGCGCAGAGCAGCGGCAGCGGCGCGAACAGCAGCGCCTCCTTGACCATCGTCGCGCCGACCGTTGCGGGCGGTGCTCCGATGAAAGACCCGAAGCGGATCGTCGCGAGGATGTTGGCATCCAGAAACGCTCTGGACTGGCTGGCTAGCGCGTAGATGCCGAACGCGACGGCTGTTGGCACCGCTGCGACGGCGATGACGGTCGCCAAACGGCTGACGTCGATGCGCCACACGAGCAACGCGATGGCCACGATGGCGGCGGCTTCGAGAACGGCGGTTTCTTTTATTTGGATAGCCAGCCCGAGCCACAGACCGAGCCACGCGCAGCGCGCGAGACTCATTTGCGGTCGCTCGGGGCTTCCTTGAAGGACGAGCAGCATCGCCCCGCAGAGCAGCGGCGCTTCGAGGATCTCGGCGTTCGTCGCGAGCCCGCCGCCTTCGACGGTCACGGCGATGTAAAAAATCGCGGCGGCTGCGCCGATGCCGCTGCCGTACCCGCCGAACAGCGATCCCATACGATACAAGAGAAACGAGCTGATGGCAACCGCGATATCGGCGACCAGCCGCAGCGCGACGATGTTGGTCCCAAACGCTTTGAAGCCAAGCGCGATGATCGCGAACAACCCAGGCGGCTTGTTCGCCCACAACGTCACATAAGGCAAATGTCCGCGTACGAGCTCGCGTGCGACGAGCGCGTACAAGCTTTCGTCCCAGTCCACCACGCTCTGCACGAATCCGCTCGAGCGGATGAGAGTTGTCAGCGCGAGCAGCGCAAGAAACAGCATCGCTTCCGCCGCCGGCCGGATGCGACGCATGCGCTACGGACTCGAGATGATCAGGGTCGTCGAAGCGGTGCGGCCGAACTCTTCCGGCGCGTATTCGAGTTGCGCTTGCGCGCCGGGCCAGCCAAAGGTTCCTGGCGTCACGGACTGCACGAGATAGTGGATGTCGTAGACGCCGGCTTCCAGCCGCGACGCATAGGCGACGATCTTGTCGCGATAGATCTGCTGGTAGTCGATCTCCCAACTATCGCCGCGCGCTTGGAAGTACGGCGTTGACGTCTGGAAGCTCGTATCGACGGCTTCGAGCCCGGCAGGCAGCGGATCCGTGATGACGACATGGTCGATCGGATGGTCGGTGATGACTTGCAATCCGATATCCCACACCTGGCCGGGCGGCAGCGTGAGCGGCTGGCCGGGCGGAGCGATGCCCATCGAGCCGACGACGCCGTTTTGATTCGCCGGCCGGATCTCGCGCGTGATGCGGACGCCCGCAAGCGCGCCCGGTTGGTCGCCGTTCAACGCATAGCCGTACGAAACAACGTAGTGCAGCCTGCCTTGGCCCGTCTTGCTCAACACGAGCGAGCTCTGACCGCGCGGGAGCTGCGACATCGACAGGTCGGTGAACGCGAGCGACTTGGTGTAGCCCACAAACTGCGCCTGCAAGATCGTATTCCCCGCGAGCTGGACCAGCGCGGAGAAATTGGGCGGCGTGGGCTGAGCGTCAAGATAGTCGACCAGCGCGCGAAGCGCTTGTGCATTGTCATACGAGTCTTGCCACGATCCCTTGACGCGCAACGCCAATAAGCTGTTGGCTAGTTTGTCAAGCATCGCCGGATCCGCGTGCCGCACTAGGAAGAGTCGCAGTGTTTGCGCCCGCGCTGCCGTCGGTGACGCCAGCCAGCCCCATTGCTCGGGGTAGTTGATGGTCGCGAAACGGCCGGTCTCGTAAACGGTCTGCTCGATCTGCGCTGCCAAGGCATCGGCCTGCGCGCTCCAGCCCGGGACTTTGAGGAGATAGCGCGCGAGCTGCAGGCGCGTCACGATGTCGAAATCGTTGCGGCCGTCGTAGATGTTGCTCAGGAAATCGTCTCGTGTTTCGCCCATCTCCGATAGCGCTATCAGCGCCTGCAGCCGCAGGTAGTTCTTGCACCACATCGAGCTGCAGGAGTCGCCTTCGGCCGGATTTGCGAGTTCGTGCTCGAGGAACGACTTCAAGCTGGCCAGCATCGTCGCATCGACGGCGAATCCGGCAGCCTGCGCGTGCGCGAGGCTCATCGCAGCATACGGAGTTACCCAGCGATCCGACGTTTTTCCGCCAGGCCACGAAGCAAGACCGCCATCCGGCATCTGCAGTCGCTGCAGGTCGTCGATCATCGGAGCAGCCGTTTGGGCAAGGAGCGTGTGAATAGCCCGAATGTCGGTGTGCTTTTCCGACTTTGCCCGTAACGCGTCCTCGAGATCCTTGCTTGACGTTGTGATTTCGAGACGACTCGCCAGTGGTTCGAGCAACGGGAGCGATTCCTGCGCGGTCATGGCACCAAGCTGCGGACCCGACAAATCGGGAAGAATGGTGCTTGCGATGCTCACGTGGAGACCGCCTGCGGCGTTCGACACGTTCTTGTCGACGCTGAGCGGCACCGAGACGTGCGTATCGGTCACGCCGGTATCGACGACGTATTCCGTCACGGGCAGCGGCTCGACGACGAACGGCACTTCGAACGCATCGGTCGCGCTTCCCAGCTTGGTCACGAACTGCACGCGCGACGGCGCAATCGGCGGGCCCGCCTTGATGGTAAACCGATAGGCCTGCGTCGCCGTTCCCGGCGCCGACGTGTCGAGGTGCGCGTGGTTGACCAATTGCCCGCCAGTCAGGAACTGGGTGGCGGGTATGAGCCCACCGCCGGGCACGGATACGTTTGTGAATACGCTCGTGGGCTCGAGCGATCCATCGATTGAGAGCGTTCCCGTTTCGCCCGCGGTGTTCGTCACCGACACGCCGCCGTCGAACGTGTCGCCCGGGCGCGCGAACTGCGGCAGCAGCGGGTTGGTCACGAGCGGCTTCGTGGTGATGAAGGTCGCGTCGGAGTTCGCGAAGCGCAACGAATCTGCGCCCGACGATGCGCCCGTCGCCACCACCAGCACGCGCCAGGTCGTCAGATCGTCGGGTAGGGTGAAGGTGACCGAAGCGCGACCTGATGCGTCCGTCAGGATGGCGCCGTTGAAGTAGGCGAGCGGCTGGAAATTCTTGCGGATGCGCGTGCTCGCCGCACCAGCTAAAAATCCGCCGCCGTACCCCCAGCCCTTCTGCACCGGCGAGGGGATCGGCGCGAGCACGACGCTTGGGCGATTGTCGCCGAAGCGCGTGTCGATGGTGCGCTCCGCGTACACGGTCTTCACCAGATCCGGTGGCCGGTAGCCGGAGAGCTGCAGCACGGCTTCGTTGACCACCATCACGGTGAACTGTCCGCGAACCGGAGCGCCCGTGACATCGGTGAGCGAAAGCGCAACGGTCTGGCGGGTCCCCGGTTCGAGCGACGCGTGCGCGGGCGCGATGCGCGCCTTGAGATACTTGTCGTCGAGCTTGATGTCGAACGGCGCGAAGCCCACCCGTGCCAAACTCGTCAGACTGCCCGGCTGCAGCTTCGGCAGCGGCGCGCCGGTGCGCACCAGCACCGCTTCGACCGCGGCGTTCGGGAGCATGTCCGCCGTGACGCGGAAGCGGACTTGCGGCGCGCCGCCGCTCACCTTTATCACGCTGTGATACAGCGTGTCCGCGCGGATCACCGCGAAGTACAGCTCGCCTGACGGATACGGCGATTGGATCAGCGCGGTCGCCGTGTCGCCCGTCTTGTACTGCGTCTTGTCGAGCTTGATCTGCAGCTGGTCCGGATTCTGCGTGCCCCAGTTCACCGGCTGCGGGCCGGCGACCCAGATCTGGGTGTCGCTTGCGGTCGTGTCGTCGTTGCTGCCGGAGAAGTTCGCTCGAATCCGGTACGGACCGGATTTCGGCGCGCTCAAGCTGACGGTCTGCGCGTCCTTCGCCGAGGTGACGTCGGCTTCAGCGACCTTCACATACTGGATCTGATTGTGCGCCACTTCGCTGCCCGACACGACTTGCGTCGCGGCGCTGTAGCTCATCGAATCGAGTTCGACGTGCACGCTTTGGCCGTCGAGCGGCGCGCCGGTGGGATCGGTCACGATGACCTTCACCGAGAACGGCTGCCCGGCGTTGGCCACCCAGTCGCTCTGCACGCCGATGAGTTTGTCCGCGGGCAGCGCGGTGAACGTCTTCGAATCGGACACGGAGAGGTTCGAAACGTCGGTCGTCTGCATGTCGACCTGGTACGTCATCGCATACGGCAAGTCGGTCCCGACCTGCACCGCCTGCGCGCTCGAGCCGTCGCTGCCCAGCGTGTTCGAGACCTGCAGCACGTCGCTCGGCACTTGCGGCGGTTCGTCCGGCCAGTACCACTGCCGTCCGAAACTGTATTGATCCCAGCCCTGCGGCGCGAACTGCGTCTGCTGGCGCGTCACGTAATACGTCGCTTTGCCGCCTTCGACGGGCGACCCGAACAAGTAGTTGCTTTGCGACTTCGCCTGCACGGTGTCGCCGATCGCCGCGAATTGCTTGTCGAGCGTGAGCGTCACTTTGAAATTCGGCGGCTTGAACTCGGCGACTTGGAACTGGCCGGTCATCTCGGCGCCGCTTCGGCCTTTGGCGTGCACCGTGTAGTAGCCGAGCGGCTGATTCTTCTTCAATGCGAGCTGGAACGAGAACGTTCCGTACGCGTTCGTGCTTTGCGTGCCGAGGCTCGACTTGGACCCGTCCGGCGCCTCCAGCGTCAGCGCATAGCGCGCGCCGCTGTCTTGCACCACGCGATCGCCGTTCAGGTAGTACGCCTCCACGGTGAGCCACGCTTTTTCGCCCGGCTGGTAGAGCTGTCGGTCCGAGAACACGGTGCCGCGCGAGTCCGGCGTGCTGCCGGGCCAGCCCGGGAAGATGCCGTAGCCGTAGCCGCTGTAATCGTAAGTGCGCACGTACGCCCAGTCTTGGCCGGCGCGCGCCACCGCGAGCAGCGCGGGCGCTTCGCCGGGATACTGGCCCGCCACCATGCACGGCTTGACCTGCGCGGCATCGAGCACGAGCATGCCGTCGGCGTCAGCGGTGCCGCTGGCGCATGGCGAGGCGGGAGGGCGCGAGTTTGCGTTTAGCTTCGAGAGGTAGACGTCGACGGCCGCGCCCCCTGCCGGCGATCCGTCGGCGAGATGGCTCACGCGCACGACCGCCGAGCGCGGAAACCACTGCGCGAAGATGCCGATGTTGGTGAGCTGGACCAATCCGTAGAAGATAGGCGTGCGCCATTTCATCGAGCCGTTGTCTTCATATTGATACGTGCGCGCCTCAACGCCGTAGGCGAGCATGCCGGTTGGGCCGCCGAGCTGCGCGCGCACCGGCACGTGGACGTACGACGTCTGATTCTTCGCTTGCGCTATTGGATAGCTCGACCACCCGCCCGCCGACGGCACGACGTTGAAGCCGGCGGAATCCGGATCGGCGGAATCCGTGTAGACGAGCTCGGCAGGCTGCAGCGCCCGATACGCGGCGCGATAGGCGCCATCCGGGAGATTGACCGCCGACAGATCGAACTGCAAGTTGGTTCCCGACGGAAAGGTGTTCAGTCCACCCGGAGCCCAGAAATCCGGCGCCACGTCACCGGTATTGAATTTCGCCGTTTCCGCCTTGCCGAGCGTTTGGCCGAACGTATCTTTGAGACCCGCGCTGATCGTGACGGTATACGCAGTGTCCGGATCGAGTTCTTGGGCGTTGAGCCCGATGGCGGAGTCGCCGTCGTTGAACTGAATCAATTGTGACGGATCGCTCACCGCAGGCACGATCGTCACCGCCTTCGACACGGAATCCGAGACGAGCGGGTTGTTGAAATTGAGCACCGGACTCCCGCGCGCGAAGCGGCCGGCCGGTCCGTTCGAATCCGGCACGCCCGTCGTGCCGACGCCGCCGAACGCCAGCGGCGCGTAGGTATCGATGCTGCCGTCGAACGTCTCGTCGCTCGGCAGGTTGCCGCGCGCCGGCAGCACGCCGGGCGCGATCACGAGCTTGTAGTGCGTCGCCTTGTCGAGCGTGGCGCGCGGCGTGAGGGTATAGATCCAGCTCACGGTCGACTGGTCGAAGGTCTGCTGCGGTTGATCTTCGTTGTCGCCCGGCGGCGGCGACGGCTGCTGTTGCAGCTTTGCGTCCAGCCCCACGCTCGCATGCGTGCGCGGATTCACGAGGCTCGCGTGATCGGCAAGCGTTCCGGCGTCGAGCTCGGCGTTCGCGGTGACGCTTAGCGTCGGGTTGAGCCCCACCGGTCCGGGACTGGGTTGATCGCCGTTGTCCGTCGGATTGCCCGGCAAATTCGTGAGCTGGATGCGCGCGGTGGTGAACGTCCAGGCGAGGTCGCTCGCAAGCGAGTTGTGGGCAAGATCGTCAAGCCCGGTGCGCAACGTCACCCGCACGCGGGTGGCTTTCGGCAGGGCGCGGTCGGCCTGGAAGCCCACCATGCGCGGGGTGAGAAAACGAAAATGGCCCGGCAGCGCCGGCTCGATGTCGAAATCCTTGAGCTTGGCCTGTTGGTCCGGGCTCTCGATCGCCTCGACCGGGATGAGATCGTTCTTGAAGATGATCCGGATCTGCGCGAGCGTGTCGACGGTGTCGCCCTTTGGACTGATGTGCGCGATCCACGACGGCAGTTTCGGATTGGGAAGCGCGGCTACCGGCGCCAGCGGAGCCGGCGCGAGCCCGAGAATTCTGCCGCCGCGCTTCGCGCATCCGCCGACTGCCAAAGCCGAAAGCGCGCCCACCAAAAGGAGGGCGCGCGCGAGACGTGCAGACCCGCCAGCCGCCATGTCAACGCTCCGTTATGGAGAGCATAGACGAGGCCGTGCGGCCGAATTCCTCCGGCGCGTATTGCAGCCGCGCTTGGGCGCCCGGCCACGAGAAAAGACCCGGCGTGACGGAGCGGACCAGGTAATGCAGCTCGTAAACGCCGGGGCCGAGATGATCGGCGTACGCGGCGATGCGGTCGCGGTAGATCGATTGATAGTCGATCGCCCAGCTGTCGCCTTGCGCCGCGTAGTATTGCGTCGACGTCTGGAAACTCGTGTCGACGGCCTCGAGGCCGGCGGGCAGCGGGTCGGTGATGAACACGTGGTCGACCGGGTGGTCGGCGACGATCTGCAGCCCGACGTCGAAGACGCGGCCGACGCCGAGCTGCACCGGGCGTGTCTGGAGCCGCAAGCCCATCTCGGCCACGACCGCCTGCTGATTCGCGATGCGGATTTGGCGCGTGACGCGCAGTCCGGCGAGCACGCCTGCCGTGGGCCCGCGCAGTCGATAGGAGAACGCGACCAGGTAATGCAGCGTGCCGGTCCCCGATTTTTGCAGCGCGACATCGCTGCGCTTCTTCGGCAGCGACGACATGGGCAGGCTAAGGTCGCGCGTCACGTCTCGGTAACCGGCGAATTGCGCGGCCAGGATCTGATTGCCGGCGAGCGAGACGGCGGCTTGGAAGCTGGGCGGCTCGGGTTCCGAGCCGGCGTAGTCGATGAGCGCGTTCAGCGCTTGCGCGTTGTCGTACGTGGTGAGCCAGGTGCCGTTGCGGCGCTTGGCCAGCAGGCTCGTCAGCATGCGGTCGAGCACCTCGACCGGCGCGCCGCGCGCCACCTCCAGGCGTAGGGCTTGCGCCTGGGTCGCGGTCGACGAGTCGAACCACCACCAGCGCTGCGGGAGATTGATGACCGCGTAGCGGCCGGTCTCGTAGAACTGTTCCTGGAGCTTGTCCGCCAGCTCGGCGCCGCGGGCTCGCCACGCCGGGAACCGGAGCAGCAGTCTCGCGAACTCGAATTTCCCGTTCAAGTCGAATTCGTCGCGCCGTCCGTAGAGCTCGTCGAAGAAGTCCGAGCGTGGGGAACCGAGCGCGGCCAGCCCCAGCAGCGCTTGCAGGCGTGCGTAGTCCTGACAGCCCCGGTTGCAGTCTTCAATGAATGCGCGCGGGTCGGCCAGCACGCGCGCAAGATACGACGTCAAGCGGCTCGTCATCGCCGGTGCAGCGGTAAAGCCTGCCGCCGTTGCTTGGCCGAGCGCTTGCGCGGCGTAGGGCGAGAGCCATGGATCCGAGCGGAACGAGCCCGGCCAGTACGCGAAGCCGCCGTCGGCGACTTGCAGCTTGCTCAGCGCGTCCAGTTCGCTCGACGCGTGCGCGGAGAGATCGAGATCGGCGAACGCGTGTTGGTATCGCTGCGACAAGACCTGCAGGTCGGAGGAGACCATGAGCCGGCTCGCGAGCGGCTCGAGGAATGGGAATGCGTCGTATTCGGGGTCGAGGCACGCCTTCGCCGGCGCGATGATCTCGGGCAACAGCGTGCTGGCGATCGAGACGTCGAGTCCGCCCGCGCCATCGTCCACGTGAGGATCGACGTTGAGCGCAATCACCGCGCGGGTGCGCGTGGCTCCGGACTCGATGACTTGCTCCGTGAACGCGAGCGGCTCGATCTCGAGGGGAACCTGGAACGCATCGCCGGCGTCGCCCACCAAGCTCGTGAATTTCACGCTCGAATTTCCTGTCTTGCCGAGCACGGCCGGCCCAGCAAGCATCGAGAATCGATAGGCGCTCGAGCCGGCGCCGATTTGTCGATGCAGCGCGTTGTTCGGCGTGCGTTTGGCGCCGATCTCGAACGCAAGCGGGCCGCCGAGCTGGCCGGATATGGAGAGCAGCCCGCTCGCGCCGGTGTTGTTCGTCACCGACAGGCCGCCTTCGAAGCGGTCGCCGGGCCGTGCGAACTGCGGCAGCAGCGGGTTGGTGACGAGCGGTTGCGTGGTCACGAACGTTAGGTCGCCGTCGCCGAACCGGAAACCGCTGCCGCTCGCGCTATCCGTCGCCGCCGTGGCGACGGCCATCACGCGCCACGTCGTGAGGTTGTCCGGCACTTTGAAGGTGACTTGTGCGTTGCCGTTTGCATCGGTGATCATGGAACCATTGAAATACGCGAGCGGCAAAAAGACCGTGCGCACCCGCGGCGGTTTGGCCTTTGCGGACACTTTTGCCCCAGGCGGCGGCACATAAGAGGCCCCTAGCGGGGCTGCCGCTGTCGCAGCATACATGCGGATATTCCTGCGTTGACCGAGGCCCGATGGGACAGGAGCCAAGAGCACCGCATCGAGATTGTCTGCGAAGCGCGTGGAGATATCTTGCTGCGCGTAGACGCTGGCCGCCACGTCTGGCTCTCGGTAGCCGGTCAGCTGAAGGATCGCATCGTCAGCCACCATGACGGTGAGCTGCCCGCGCACCGGACGGCCGGACCGATCGGTCAGCGTGAAGCGCACTGTTTGTTCGCTGCCGGGCCGTAGCTTCGGTTGCAGCGGGTCGATGCGCAGCTTCAACCGCTTTTCGTCGAGCTTCACCAAAAGCGCGGCGAAGCCGGCGCGGCCCAAGCTCTTCAACGATCCGGCTGGCAGGCTCGCGATGGGCGCGCCTTGCCTGGTCACGACCGCTTCCACCGCGGCGTTCGGCAGCATGTCTTCGGTGACCAAAAATCGCACCTCGACGGCGCCGCCGCTCGAGCTAAGGATCTTTTCATAGAGCACGTTGCGGCGGATCACGGCGAAGTAGATCTCCGCGCGCGGATAGGGAGACTGGATCAATGCCGTCGCTGTGTCACCCGGAGAGTACGAAGCCTTGTCGAGCTTCACGCCGACTTGATCCGGGTTCTGATTGCCCCATTCGACCGGCTCGTCGCCCGTGATCCAGATATCCAGATCGGTGGCCGTGACGTCGCTGCGCGCACCCGCGAAGTTCGCGCGTATGCGATACGGCCCGGCGCCCGGCGCGGTGAGTGAAATCGATTGCGGCTGCGTCAACGACGTCACGTCGGCGGCAGCGACCGTTTTGTAGCTCACGCGATTGTCGCCGTAGATCTTGGCTTGAAGCGCGACGGTCACGCGGCGCCCGGCGAGCGCCAACCCGTGCGGGTTCGTCACGACGACCTTGACCGGGAACGGCTTGCCTTCGGTCGCCGACCAGTCGGCTGAAAGCCCGATGAGCGCGTCGCTGGGCAACGCCGTGAACGCCGCAGTGGCTGCGACCGAGAGATTCGACGCATCCGTCGTCTCCAGGTCGACTTCATAAGCCATCGGAAACGGCAGATCGTGCGCGACCGCGATCTGCTGGCGTGCCGACCCGTCGCGGCCGAGCTTTTTCGCGCTCTTCACGACGTCGGAGGAAACACTGGGCGGCTGTTCCGGCCACTCCCACACGCGACCGAACGAATACGAATCCCAACCGTTCGGCGCGAAATACGTCTGGCTGCGGCGCACGTAGAACGTCGACGTGCCTCCATCCACCGGGTAGCCGAAAAGATACTCGCTCGATCCGGTCGCGCGAACGGACGAGCCGGCGACCACGAGGTCGTGATCGAGCGCAAGCGTGACTTTGAAGTTCGGCGCTTTGAATTGCGCGACCGTGAAGCCGCCGTCGACCTCGACGCCGTCGCTGGATTTGGCCGCAAGGCCGTATTGTCCCACCGGCGCATCGCGTTTGAGCGCGAGCTCGAACGCGAACGTGCCGAAGTCGTTCGTCGCGTGCACGCCTTCATCGATAGTCGCGCCGTTCGGATCGGTGAGCGTGACGCGGTAGCGCGCGTTGCGATCCTGGTGGATGACGCCGTTTTCGAGGAAGTACGCTTCGGTGGTGAACCAGCCCGATTCGCCGGGCTGATACAGGTTGCGATCGGAGAAGACGAGCCCGCACGATACGGGAGAGCCCATCTCCCAGCCGCTATTCAAGCCCGGCGCATATGTATAGTCCTGATTGCGCGCGTAGGCCCAGTCCGAGCCTTCGCGAGCGACCGCCAGTAGCACGGGCGCGCCGTTCTGGAAACTACGATCTTGGACGCATGCGCGGACGTCGGCAGCGCTCAGCGCGAAGGTGCCGCTCGCATCGGTGACGCCGCGCGCGCACGGCGCAGGCACGGGACGATCGGTCGCGCCGAGCCGCGAGACGTAAACGTCCACGCTCGCACCCGCGGCCGCCGATCCGTCCGACAAATGGTGGACGCGCACGAATCCCGCGTCGGGAAACCATTGCTCGAAGACGGCAAGGTTGGTGATCTGCGCAAATCCGTAATACGTGCTTTCGAGCAGCTCGTGCGTATCCGAATTGGGATAGGTCTTCGCCTGCATGCCATACGCGAGCAGCCCGGTCGACGAACCGAGCTGCTGCGCGACGGGCATCTGCTCGACGGCCGGCTGGTTTGCGCGGGCCGACAGACGGTGGAACGACCACGTCGATGGACCTGGGAGGACTTGCATCGGCTGCCGGAACGCGGGCAAATACATTTGGCTGGGCGCCTGATCCACGTAGACCAGGTCCTGCGGCTCCATGCGCCGGTACGCGGCGGCGTATCCGCCCCGAGGCAGATTAAGCGCCTCGATCGTCAGCCCGAATTGCATGCCCGCCGGGATGATATGCAGATTCTCCGACGTCCAAAAATCCGGCGTGAGGTCGCTCGTCCGAAACGAGGCGGTCAGATCCTTGCCGAGCGCTTGCCCATAGACGTCGGTGAGATTCGACGAAATCGCGAGCGTATACGTCGTGTCGGGGTCGAGAGCGCCGGCATCGATGCTCGGGCTATTCGAGCCGTCCTCGATAAGCAGCCATGTATCAGGCGTCTTCGGCGCCGGAGTGATCGTGATGTTCGCCCGCGCGCTCGCCGCTTTCAGGCCGTTGTTGAACGCGAGCTGACGCGTGCCGCCGACGAAGCGCCCGAATTCGTCGATTCTGTTGAGACCCGTGAACGCGAGCGGCTGGTAGGTCTTGATCGCGCCGACGAATGCCGAGGCGCTCGGCAGGTTGCCGTGCGCGGGCCGAACCCCAGGGGCGATCGTCAATGCGTACGTCGTCGCCTTGGCGAGCGAGCGGAGCGTCTTGATCTCGTACGCCCATTGCCGAGTCGACTGGTCGAACGTCACCTCCGGCGAGCCATCGCCCTCTAGAAGCGGGATGATCTCGGGCAGTTTTTTGGGTTGAATCGCCAGCGGCACGGCGGAGCCGCCGGATTTGGGCTGGAGCGACGTCTGCGCGCGCAGCGAACCGAGATCGAGCTCCACGTTAGACGTGATCGTGACGTCCGGATTCAGGCCGCTCACGCTCGAGCCGTCCGGCAATCCGGAGATCGATATCGGAGCCGTCTCGAACGCCCATGACACATCGCGGTCGAGGTGGTGGCCGTGCAGGTCGGCGAGGCCGGCGTGAAGCGTCACGCGCACGCGCGTGGCCAGCGGCAGCGCGCGATCCATTTGAAATCCCACCATGCGCGGCGTCAAGAAGCGGAACGCACCCGGCAGCGCGGGCGCCAGGGAGAACTGCGTCAGCTTGGATCGTTCGTCTGGGCTTTCAAGCGCTTGCAGGGGGATGAGATCATCTTGGAACCGGATGCGGATCTGCGAAAGCGTCGTCGCTTCGCCGGTCGGGCTGATCTGCAGGATCCAGGCAGGGGTTTGGGGCGCGGGCGCGGCCGCTCCGTACGACGCCGCGCAGGCGAACAGCAGCGCCGCGAACGCGCAACGCGCGCACGTCCGAAAAAGCGCGCTCCCTGAGTGCATGAGTTATCTCCCGCGTTGCGAATTCAGCGCAGCACCCGACAGTCGTTTTGCTGCCGGAGCGCCGACTACCCTTGAGTAACGCACGAAGCCCGAACCGTTCATCGCGCCGGCTACTCGCCTGGGCGGGCGCCGCATGTGCCGCCGCGCTCCTTGCGGCGGCGGCTCCGCGATTCGCGCCGATCCATGCCGCCGACTTGAACCACGGAAGCCAAGCGATCGCCTTCACCGATCGCAACGGGCTGCCGCTCGGCACGCTGCTCTCCCGCGATCAAGAGCACACCGCGGCGGTGCCGCTGGACCGCGTGTCGGCCGACTTCCTCAACGCCATCATCGCCGCCGAAGACGGGAGATTTTACCGGCACGGCGCGGTCGAACCGCGAGCCGTCGCGCGCGCTCTCTGGCAACTGGTCAGTCACCGCGAAGTCGTGAGCGGCGCGTCGACGGTGCAGATGCAGCTCGCGCGGATGATCGACCCGGTGCCGAGCACGATCGCCGGAAAACTGCGCGAGATCTGGGTCGCTTCCCGGTTGGAAGCCGGCATGGACAAGCCCGAGATCCTCGACGCGTACGTGAACCGGCTGCCGATGGGCGGCAACCTCTACGGCGTGGAAGCCGCGGCGCAGGCGTATTTCGGCGAACCCGCGTCCGAGCTCGATCTCGCGCAGGCGAGCCTGCTCGCCGCAATTCCGAACGACCCGCCGCGGCTCGAACCGTACGGCCACTGGGCAGCCCTCAAGCGCCGCCAGGGGTACGTGCTGGATCGCATGGTGGCGGACGCATACGTTTCGAGGGCCCAAGCCGAGCGCGCCGCGTGCGAACACGTGCGGCTGCAGTCGCGCGAGCAAACGCTGATCGCCGCGCCGCACCTGATGTTCTGGCTCGCCGCTCAGCTGCCGCCGGCGACGAACAAGGTCCGCACGACGCTGGATCGCCCGCTGCAGCAGTTCGTGGAAGAGCAGATCGGCCAGGTCGTCTCCCGGCTCGCGCAGCGCAACGTCCACGAAGCGGCTGCGCTCGTGGTCGACAACCGCAGCGGCGATGTTCTCGCCTATGCCGGCTCCGCCGGCTATTTCGACGCCGAGCATCAGGGCAGCAACGACGGCATCCGAGCGTTGCGCCAACCTGGCTCCACGCTCAAACCATTCCTCTACGAGTTGGCGTTGGAGACGCGCGTCATCCGCCCGAACACGATCCTCGCCGACGTGCCGACGCGCTACCCCATCCCGGGCGCGCTGCTCTACAGCCCCGAAGATTATAGCGACGTGTACCAGGGCCCGGTGCGCGTGCGCATCGCGTTGGCGGATTCGCTCAACGTCCCCGCGGTGCGCGTGCTGGCGCACGTGGGCGTGCCGGCGTTTCTCGACCGCCTGCATCAACTCGGCTTTTCGCATCTGCAGAAATCGCCCGACTTCTACGGTCTCGGGCTCACGCTCGGCGCCGGTGAAGTCAGTCTCTGGGAGCTGGCGCACGCCTACGTGACGATCGCGCGGCGCGGCAACCCCGTGCCGCTGCGAACCGTCATCGATGCCGCGCCCGGACCTCCGCCTGCCGATTCGACTGCCTCTCGCTTCGTGGGCGATGGCACCGCCTGGGCGCTCGTGACCAGCATCCTCGCCGACGGACACGCGCGGGCGAAATCGTTCGGCGTCGGTTCGGTGCTCGACGTGCCGTTCGACGCGGCGGTGAAGACCGGCACCTCGTCCGATTTCCGCGACACTTGGACGGTCGGTTTCACGAGCGACTACACGGTCGCGGTCTGGGTCGGCAATTTCGACGGCCAGCCGATGCGCCAGATCGCCGGCGTCACCGGCGCAGCGCCGCTCTGGAACCGGATCATCATGCACCTCCACGAGCGTTCGGATCCAGCGCCGTTCGACGCGCCTGGCGGGCTCGTCGCACGACCGATCTGCGCGACCACGGGTTGGCGGCCCACGCCCGATTGCGAATCGGTCGTCCGAGAATATTTCTATCCGGACGAACTAGCGGCGTACGACCGAGCAACGCGCGTCGGCGAATTGCCGCATGCCTACGACGAGTGGCGCGCGATGCAACAGCCGGTCGCGCCGACGCTGGCGGATTTTCGCATCCTCTACCCGCGCGCGGGCGACGAATTTGTGATCGAGCCCGTCGATCGCGACTCCGCGGTCGTGTCGCTGCCTCAAGCGCTCGAGTTCGTGACGGCTGCGCCGCGCGGAGCGCATGTCGCGTGGCGATTGAACGGCAAGCCGCTCGCCGGCGATGCCGCGACGAATTTTTGGGCTTTGCGCGTTGGGACGTGGACGCTGCAGGCATCTACGGCTGGGAGGACCGATCGCGTCACGTTCTCGGTCGAACGCGCCGGCGTGCCCGGCGCCCGCCGCGGCTTTTCGGTCTCCTCCCGCAACCCATAGCCTATCGATCGCGCCGACTTCTTGTAGCGGTCGGCTTTAGCCGACCGTTAGAACGTAACGTGACTTGGAGCGGTCGGCTTTAGCCGACCGACGCCTCGTAAATTGGAGCGGTCGGCTTTAGCCGACCGTTAGAACGTAACGCGACTTGGAGCGGTCGGCTTTAGCCGACCGAAGTTCACTACTTGTGGCGGTCGACCTTGGTCGCCCGATTGATCTTCGATCAATCGGGCGTCGAGCTTCGCTCGAGCACAGCAAGAAGCGCGTCCGCGAACCGATCGGCCGATGCAGGATTCAGCGACAAGAAGAGCGTGGGTTCGATGAGCTCGACTTCGAGCACGAGCGGACGGCCCGCGTCATCCGCCACGAGATCGAGGCGCGCGTACAGCGATGACTCCGGCAACAGCTTCACGATCATCTCAGCTGCAGAGCGTTCTTCGGCCGAGGCTTCAGCCGGCGTTTCTCCCGCTTGGCCCGCCAGAAGGAGCGGCTGGAATGGGGTCTTGCGAGCCGCATGCGAGTACTCGCCATCGAAAAAGACGAGGGCGCGCTCCCCGTACGTCGTCACCGACTCGATATACGGCTGGACTATCGCGCCAGTATTGCCGCGCAGCTCGTCCATGTGAAGTTGCGCCGCGGCAGCTTCCCCCGGCAGCGAGAAGTATCGAACGGCGTAGGTCGCAAGCCCGACGATCGGTTTGATGACGATGCGGCTCCAACCGCGCTCGCGCGACGCCCGCTCGATGTTGGTTTCGGTACCGCGCTCCACCCAAATGGTTGGGACGACCGCCGCGCCGCGCTCGCCGAGCTCGCGAAGATACGTCTTGCTAGCGTTCCAACGGATGAGCCCGCTGGAATTGAACAATCGCGTTTGGCGCGCGACGCGATCGGTCCACGCCAAGAAGGCATCGCAGTGGAGGTGATAGTCCCAGGTCGAGCGGATGACGCAGACGCCGGCCCGCGACCAGTCGACGCGCTCGTCATCCCAAACGGCTGCAGAGACGCGGCATCCGCGTCGGCGCAGCGCGTCAGCTGCAAGTCGGTCGTCAGGATCGAGGTCCGGCAAATCGCGATAGGTCACGAACGTGAAATCGGTGTCGGGCGCGCGGATCGACATGTCGATCGATTGGCAGCGCCGTCACAGGAAATCCTTTGGCGGCCGGACGAAGCCGATGGCATGGAAACAGCGACGTTCGCCGCCGGATGCTTTTGGGGCGTGGAAGACGCGTTTCGCCAGATCCCAGGCGTGCTCGACGTCGCCGTCGGTTATACGGGTGGCACCAAGATGAACCCGTCATACGAGGAAGTATGCACCGGGCGCACCGGACACGCCGAAGCGGTCGAGGTGAAGTTCGACCCCGCAAAGGTCAGCTTTGAGCAGCTGCTCGACGCATTTTGGGAGACGCACGATCCTACGACCCTGAACCGGCAAGGACCCGACGTCGGCCATCAATATCGTTCCGCCATCTTCTACCATTCGCCGGAGCAGCAAGCCGCCGCCGTGGCATCGCGCGATCGACTGCAGGCCTCCGGCTCACTACGCCGACCGATCGTGACGGAAATCGTGCCCGCACAAACATTTTACCGCGCCGAAGAATATCACCAGCGTTATTTCGAGAAGACCGGCCAGAGCTCGTGCCACCGCTGACCTGTAGTCGCGGCAATTTATCGCCGCGCGGCCATGAATGGCCGCGACTACATTTTCTCTAGCCAGAAATTATAGAGGCAGCTGCCGTCCACGAATTCCCAACCTGCCGATGCGTAGAGCGCGCGAGCAGCCGCGTTGTCGAGCCTCGTCTCGAGTTGGATGCGCGCCGCGCCCGTCGCTCGCGCGTGTTCGACGCACCGTTCCACAAGGGCTCGGCCAACGCCGCGCCCTCGAGCGGCGATCTCAACCCAAAGGTCGTTCAGCAGCCAAAGCCGTCCCAGGTCGACCGACGTGAACGTCTCATACATTTGGGCGAAGCCGAGCGCTGCGGCCTTCGAATCCGCAGCGAGGAAGATCACGGATTCGGAGCTCGCTAGGCGCTCGGCGACGAAGGCGCGCGCCGCCGCGACGTCAGAGGGCCGATGATAGAATTGGCGGTACGCATCGAACAGAGGCGCGATGCGTTCCGCGTCTTCGCTCTTCGCACGGATGATCTCACATGTCATAGGAGAGCCGGCGCGGCCTTCATAAACATCCGCTTCGCTTGATTCGCGAGCCACTCTTTTGTGGGAGAAGTCTGGGGCTGGTGCCTCTGCTAGTCTTCAAAACTGTCAGCAGGTTTACCAACCCCTACCATCTGGTATGAGCCCCCATGGTTTGCTTCGGCACTCTTGCGCCGCAACAACATCCAACGACGTCTGCCGGCATTGGCTCACAGGGACTTCGTTAGCAAAATGTTTGCAGCGAAACGATGTCTTCGAATCCCTACTTCAGCAACGCTTGGATGCGTAGTGCTAGGTTGGATATCGCCTCGGCCAAGCCCGCGACCGTGGCGACGTTCCTAATCGTCGACCATAAGGCGTGAACGACGTTCTTATTTGGTTCGGCCCTTGCTAATTGATCCTGCATACTGTCGATATCGGTAACTAGATCTATTTTTGCCGCCTCGTCCAGCTCCCGCGATTCCTTGACGGCTTTGCGCAGCTCAGCCAATGCTTCGCCGGCATCGCGGAACCTGGCGTTGACTTGGTTACCGTCACCACCAAGGGTGATGATGTTCTGTCCGGTTGCTTCAATTCGGATGCCCTGAAAGCGATCGCGCGTAAATTCGCCCGGTCCTTCAATCTTGTCGATACCGGCGGCGGTGATCTGGTAGTACTTGGTAACAGAGGGAATCACTGTGCCACCCTTTGCGCGCACTTGTTTCTCAACTGACTTCTCCTCCACCCACCCCTGGCTCAAGAGATAGCTCAAATTGCTCTGCACCTCTTAGACCCGGCCTCGGATAATCGAACAGTCCGCTAAGTGATGATTCCGCTTCCCCGAGGGCGAATGAAGGCCCTCGAAAAGGAGCGAATCATGTCTCGTCGATCGCGGCGTAATCACTCAAGCGTTTTC